>Ga0302279_10000887_pt1 | contig 43981 bp, 35 predicted proteins | sample III_Bog_N3_3_FD_194541 | JGI IMG/M metagenome (GOLD analysis project Ga0302279, IMG submission 194541) | Peat permafrost microbial communities from Stordalen Mire near Abisko, Sweden - III_Bog_N3_3 | ecosystem: Environmental > Terrestrial > Soil > Wetlands > Peat | place: Sweden: Abisko... | reverse complement strand
GGCACCGGCGCCTGGGCCAGTGCCGAGGGCGCCGTGGCCGAACCGACCAGGCCGAGCTCGAGGAGCGAAGCGAGCGCGATGGCCGGGAGTGAAAACGAGCGAAGCACGAGAAACCGGAATTATCTGCCGGGGGCAAACCCAAGCGGAAGCACTAAATCATGAAAAGCTCCGCTGCACAGCCGCGGCCAGGTTGGCAGCCGCCTCGCGCAGCGCCTTGGGCAGAGGCGTCTCCGCGGGAGTGATGGCATGCAGGTGCCAGCCCTTTTCCGCCGCCCGTTCCGGCGCTAGGCCGATTTGCCCGGCGAAGAGATGCAGCGGCTTGCCCAAAGCCCGGGCCTGCGCCGCCACCGCCCCCGGCCCCTTGCCCTCGGAGGAACTCTGGTCAAAGCGGCCCTCGCCGGTGATGACCAGGTCGGCCGCCGCCAGGCGCGCCGGCAGATCGAGCCAGGCGGCCACGAGTTCAAAGCCGGGCAGCAGTCGGGCCCGGGCGCCCGCCATCAGGCCAAAGGAAATGCCGCCCGCCGCCCCCGCACCGGCTTGGTTCGCCAGGCCGGCCGGTGCCCCGCAGGCGGCGGCCAGGAGTTCGGCGGCGGCGCCGAGCGCGGCTTCAAACCGGTCAAAATCCGCCGGCTTCAGGCCTTTTTGCGGGCCGTAGACGGCGGTCGCCCCCCGGACCCCGAGCAGGGGATTGGAGACATCGCAGGCGATGCGGATCGGCGGGATGGACGGAAAAAGGGAGCCCTCGACCAGCGCGAGCGACGACCAGGTCGCCGGCACCGGGGGCCGGAGTTTTCCGCCGGTTGCAGTGCGAAACTCATAGCCCAGGGCCGAGAGGGCGCCCAGGCCCAGATCGTTGGTGGCGCTGCCGCCGACGCCGAGCAGGACGGCGGTCGCCCCCATTTCCGAAGCCGCCCGGATCAATTGCCCCGTGCCATAGGAAGAGGTGAGCCAGGGGTCGCGGGCCTCCGGCGGGAGGAGCGCCAGCCCGCTGGCCGCGGCCATTTCAATCACAGCAATCGGAGCATCGCCGCTCGCCGCCGGTTCCAGCTGCAGGAGGCGCAGCGCCGCCGGGGGCACCTTCTTCACCGGGACAAGGCCCATCGCCGCATCCACCCAGCCGCCGAGGGGACCGGACACGGGAAACTTCTGCAGGCTGCCGCCGACCGCCCGGCTCAAGACCTCGGCAAAGCCGTCGCCGCCGTCGGCCAAGGGGCAAAGATCCAGCTGCCAATCGGGATGGCGCGAACGCAGGGCCCGGGCCGCGGTCTCGCAGGCCTCCCGGGCGGTGAGGGAATCCTTGAACTTATCGAAAGCGAGCAGAACGCGCATGATGGGGAGAGGAACTCTCCCTTAAAACGCGCGGCTGTTGGCCTTGGTCCCGCACAGGCTGACCACGAGCCCGAGCTCTTGGGCCAAGGCGGCTTTGGCGTAGAGCGCCAGGTCCGCCTCCTTGGCCGAGTGGGCATAGACCACCTGAATGTGATTGGCCTTGTGCCGGGCCATCATCTGGTCGCGGCTGATGCCATAGAGGACGGCGTGCATGATCGGCCAGGCCACGGTCGTGGCCTGCCACCGCCGGTCGGTTTCGGCCTGGGGCAGCGCGACCGCCCGGGCCCGGCCCAGGTCCATCTTGAGCTTGCCGCCCTCGACATAAATCCGGCTCCAGACCAATTCGCCCGGCCGGGCAATGCCCCGGACCGTCCCGCCGCCGAGCCGAAAATACATCGGGGGCTGCCGCAGCGAATCCGTGCCGGCGTAGCCGCCGACGTGATGGGCCGGGGGGGCCGCGCCCGAAATCAGGAAGACCCAGACGTAGTCCGGAATCGTTCCGCTCCGGTCCCAATCGCCCCAGCGGAGGTCGTGGAGGGTGTTTTCCACCGGCTGGCCGAGGGCGGTGTGCACCCGCTGGGTCATGAGACCGTCCAGGCCGGCGCACTCGTCCACCTCGTTGAAATGGGTCAGGGGCTGCCCGGGGCGGATGACCTGGCCCAGGCGGTTCACGACCGGGGGGCGGTCCGCGTTGTTGAGCAGGCCTTCGGCCAGATCGGAGGCCGGCAGGAGGTCCTTCAGGCCCTGCTGGTACTGGATGCCGATCGCCTCGCAGCCGAAATCGTCGGCAATCCGGGCGGCGGCAATGTACATTTTGCACTGGGCCAGCACCTGGGCCTCGGTCAGATCCGTCGCCTCGTTCGGGCCGAACGTGAACGTCATCCCCTTGGCCAGCAGCCAGTCGAGGGCCGTCCGGGCCTCGCCGTCGCTGACCTGGGTGGCGCCATAATAAAGCGCCGATTGGGAAAGCCGCTCCTTGTACACGCCGGTGGAGAAGAGAAGATCGTCCGGGATGATGGCATTGAACATGCCCATGCAGCCTTCGTCGAAGACGCCCATGATCGCCTTGTGCTTCCGGAGGTCACCCGCGATCGTCCGGGCGACCCGGCGGGCCGCGGCCGGAACCTGGGCGGAGGCCAGCGGCCGGACGTGGCTCGTGCGGTGCTTGATCCGGCCGGTCCTAAGCCAAAGGGCAAGGTTCTTGAGGAAAAATTCGTCGGTGAAATCCTCGCTCCACAAGGTCGAGTAGGCCACCCCCGCCTTGGTCAGGGAGCCGTTGAGATTGAGCAGCCCGACCAATCCGGGCCAGGTTCCGCTCCAGTTCGCCACGGTCAGGATCGGCCCGCGATGGGAGATCAGGCCGGCCAGTAAATGGTGGGAATACTGCCAGACCGCCTCGGCCACGATCAGCGGGGCCTCGGGATCGATCCCGGCGAAGACCGCCATGCCTTCCTTTTGCGAGCCGATGAAGCCATGCTTCAGCTCTTTTTTATAGGGATGGGCCCGGACCAATTCGGCGCCGAAAGTGGCGAGGGCGGCGCCGAGGGCCTGCTCCATCGCATCCTGGGCCGGCCAGCCGACCTCGTTGGCTGACTGACGGAGGTCGCCATTGGCCACCAGCAATACCTTCTGGGCGCGTCTTTTCATCAACGCAGCGTTAAAGGCGCCTTCGGCACACCGCAAACTGAAAGCCGGCTTTGTTGTATATTCCAGGTTGAGATCCAGGGCGGTCAGGCCGCCTTGGGGAAACCCTGGGATTTATAAGTCGCAGAGGCGACACCCTGGAGGTCGGGGATGAGCCCGGCCTTAACCAGCGCAACTTTCGTACTGATCCACGCTTTGGAGGAGAGGCCGCGACAATGCGGCATTCTGACGCCCGGGCTTGGTACCGGTACGTGACGACCATTCACATGGACCTTCCGGGGCACGAGCCTGGTGCCCGGAGAGGATCCCAGCCGCCCAATGAAATCATTGAGCCACTGCTCTCCTCCTGCCTTTCTGCCGAGACCGATGCAGCCATTGACGTCGGCCTGAAGGATAAACCCCATGCTGGAACGAAAGCAGCCTCGAGGGCGGCGTGATCCCAGCCAGCGGTATCCTCTCGGTTTGGGTCCCATCGCCTCACAGGCGAGATGGTCCGTTTTTGACGTGTGCGACTCTTCAGTTTCAACAAATTCAATGCCGGCCCGGACGCATTTCGTCCGCAGGGCCTCGATCAATTTCTGGTGCGGAATGAAGGTGAACAGTTGGTTCTGCTTCTTCCCCAGGTTCACCTCCTGCTTCCAGGCCTTGTTGCGCCCGGCCACGACTCGCGCCAGCCCCTGCACCTTCGCATAGGTGACGAGTTGGAGCGCCACTTTCTTGATGAGGTCTTCCATCTGTCGGGCGCTCCGGCGGGCAAGGGCTCGGGCCCGGGCCTTACCGTGGCGTACGCCGAGGGCCGCCTCGCTGCGCAGCCGGGCATGCCACTTGGCGCCGCGCTGCAGAATGGCTTTTGCCACCCCGCCATCGACGAAAAAGGCAGTGAGGTTTTTGTCGTCGAGGCAGGTAGCCAGCCGCGCCACTCCGAGGTCGACCAAGAGGCTGCCGGCTCGAAGCCGCTGCTCGGCCGATGCCGCCCGTCGGATGATGAGGTCCAGGTGCACCCATTGACGAGAGCGGCACGGTTCGACCCGAACCTCCACCAACCGATCGCCTGGGCCCAACAGCGGCTCGCCGTCGCGCTTGACCAGGGTCAGGACGTCCACGCCGAAACTCGCGGGCAGGTAGAGCCGATGTTCCCGCACCTTTAAATCTTGGTAGTCGAAGCATACCCGGGCGCGCTGGCCCCGGCGGTAGAAACGGGGCGGCCGGGGTTTGCCGGGCCGAGTTGCGGGATCTTTCGCCCAGGCGAAGACGTTGCTCCGGAAGGAGCGGAACATCGCGAAGGCATCGGCGATCGCATGTTGCACCTGCTTAGCTCTGCCCAGCGCGATTCCAGCAGATGCCGCCTTCAGCTGGTGGCACATCGCGTAGACGGAGGGCAGCCTCTCATGCTGCGCATGGGCCCAGCGCAGCTCCGAGTATACATCGTTTTTCAACTGCGCAGCCGCCTCTTGCGCGAGCAGCATTCCGGCCGAGGCGCGCACCCGGCGTCGCCGCACCTCGGGCGGCGGCATCATCACTTCAGCCGGTTGCGTTTTGAACTCCATACTGTCATAATAACCGTTATTAACTTGATGAGCCATTTCAAGCGGAAAATGTCCTGGAGGCGCTGCAGTCGAGCCCTTGCTGAGCGCGGCAATTTGACGATCTACCTGGGCGATAGTCTCACCGCCAAATGGGCGGAAAGCGACCTTCCGGTCGGCGGTCCCGGCCGGCCCATCGTTTACCCCAATGCCGTTATCTCGTTGGGGCTGGCCCTTCAGCAGGTTTATCGTTTGCTCCTCCGGCAAGCCATCGGCTTGATGCGCTCGGTCCTGAAGCTGGCCGGTGTCGCCTTGCCAGCTCCCAATCCATCCACTCTGTGCCGCCGCCAGCAGTCCTTGGACCGGCCGGCTTAGCCGAATGCCGGCAGCTGCCTCGTCATCGATTCGACCGGCCTCCAAATCCGGGGCCCGAATACCTGTCATACCCCAGTTCATGGGCACCAGAGACGTACCTATCGGAAGATCCACCTCGGCGTCGATCCGGACTCCTCCTTGATCGTTGCCAGTCTGGTGACCCCGTGCCAAACCCATGACTCGACGGCGCTGGAGCCTACCTTGGCGGCGGCTGACCTTGCAGCGACTCGGGAAGTAATCGGTGACGGGGCCTACGACCGCCGTTACTGCTACGCTGCGGCCAGAAGGCGAGGCCTCCGGCTCATCACTCCGCCAGGCTCTCGTGCCATCTTGCTCCACGAACGCGGCTCGCTGGAACGAAACCAGACGATCAAAGACACCCTCTTCTTGGGCAAAGCGAACTGGAAACGCTCTCACCGCTTCGGGCGACGTTCTCTCGCCGAAGCCGCGATGCACCGCCTGAAGGCGGGGTTTGGCGCCGGCTTACGATCCAGACTCTAGGTCAACCAACAGCCTGAGGCGCTCCTCCGCGCTCATCTTCTCAACTCCCGGCCGACCCCGAAACGCCTCCCAAGCGCTTGAGGGTTGGCTTCAAAGAGGAAGACGAGAATTATGCAACAGGCCCTGAAAGCTTATTCGCGGGCCTGAACCGCGAGATGGGAGGTCACCGTTTGCACCCCGTCGGTGTCCAAAGCCAGGGCCACGGCCTTCCCGATCAATTCCGGCGAGGGGGCCGCCCCGCTCAGCACGACGGAACCGGCTTCGACTTCCACCCGGATGTCCCGGGCGGACAGGTCGCGGTCGAGGAGATACTTGGCCTTGATCACGGCGACAATCCGAGCATCGGAGATCTTTTCCCCGGCCACCTTGGCCTTGGCCCGGACCACGTCGCCGCCGCGGGCCAAGTCGCTGCGGATGTCATCGCCCGTCAGGTGCCACTGCCGCAGTTTATCCGCGATGTTTTCCCGGACATCGTCCGTGCGGTCGCGGAACGATTCATCGCTGCGCGGAGCCAGGCTGAGCCCGTGATGCCCATGGCCCATTTCACGCTCGTCGCACAGATGCATGACGTAGGCGCCAGCCGCGATGCCGAGAATGAAAATGATAAGTCCTCTCATGGCCCGAACCTAAGCGGGACCCTGCCGCTTTTCAATGCCGGCCATCAGATTGCGCATTGCCCACGTTCCCGGTCGGAAGTAGTCCCCGGGGATGCTTTGCACCTGCCAGCCCGGCTTCGAGGCGCTCCTCGAGCGCGAATTGCTCGCGGCCGGACTGGCGCCGGCCGAGCGCGGCCCCGGCTGGGTCCGGGCGGCGGCGGCCCCGCCCGGGCTCGATCTGGCCTTCGCCCATCTGCTGCTGCGGGAGCCGGTCGAGGTTCGGGGCCCCTCGGTCAACGCCCTGGCGCTGCAGATCCTCGATGTCTTTGCGGCCGGCTTGCAGGGCGAGCGGATTGAAAAGCCCTGGACCTGCCTCTGGCAGGCCGCGGGCGAGGCGCCCGGACTCAGCCGCCGGGCGGGCGGGGTGGCGGCGGAATTCGCCGACCGGCTGAAGAAGAAGCTTTCCCGCGTGGCCAAGCTGGCCCAGCCCACCCGCAGCGTCATTTTCGGCCCGGACCGGGGCCTGTTTGTCTTCCAGGTCGACTTCGACCGCGCCTTCGTCGCCCGCGAGGCCTTTTTCAACGGACCCCGGCGGATGGCGGATGACCCGGAGGCCCCCTCCCGCTCCTACCTCAAGGTGGAGGAAGCCTATGGCCTGATCGGCCGCCCGCCCGCCCCGGGCGAAACCGTGGTCGATCTCGGCGCCGCCCCGGGCGGCTGGAGCTACAGCGCCGCCCAACACGGCGCCCGGGTCCTCGCGATCGATCATGGCGCCCTGCGCGGGGGGGCCCTCGGCCACCCCTTGATCGAGCACCGGGCCGAGGACGCTTTCAAGTACGCACCCCCGGGCCCAGTCGACTGGCTCTTTTGCGACCTGATCGAGGAGCCCCACCATGTCCTCCGGCAGATCGCCCTCCCCTGGCTCGCCCGCGGCTGGTGCCGCCGGTTCGTCCTCAATCTGAAATTCGGCCGGGTCGACCCCCTGGGCCTCCTGGCGGAACTGCGGGCGGACGACTCGCCTTTCCGCCGCCATGGCAAAGATGTGCGAATCCGCCATCTCTTTCACGACCGGGAGGAATACACCGTGGTGGGAACGACTCACCCGGGCGGGTCGAACCAATGAATTAGCCATTGCCTCCCCTCCTCCGCCCATTTTCATCCCATCTTCTCCACCCACCTATGAAGTTCCCAGCCGTCCCCGTCCTCCTGTCCGTTATCCTAGCCGTCGCCGCGGCAACTGCCCGCGCTGACGATGCGCCCCCGGCCCCGATGCCGCCCGCGGCTCCGGCGCCAGCCAAACGCGAGCATACGCCCTTGGAAAAGCAAATGAGCCGGCTGCGGCGATCCCTGCGGGCCCTGCACACCCAAATCTCCGATCCCACCCAGAACGCCGCCTCGCTCGCCCTGGTCGCCACGATGCACGACGCCGCCACCCGCTCGCTGGATCTGACCCCGGCCAAGGCCGCCGATTTCACCGGTGCTGACCGCGACCATTTCCTCGCCCACTACCAGTCGTCCATGAAGGATTTCATCGCCATCCTCGACCGCCTGAGCGGGGCCCTGCAGGCCAACGACAACGTCGCCGCGACCAAGATTTACAAGGAGCTCCCCGACGCGGAAAAGAAAGATCACAAGGAGTTCCGGCGCCCGGAGAAGGACGCTAAGGCGAAGATGCCGGCACCGGCGCCGGCCCCCGACGCAGTTCCTGTGCAACCCTAAGCTGGGCGGCCGCCTCGTCCTTCCGGCCCAGGGCCTGCAGGACGAGGCCCAAATTGCCGTGGGCCGGGGCAAAATCCGGCCGCAGCAGAGTCGCGATTTCAAATTCCGTCTTGGCTCCGGCAAAGTCACGGGCCTCGCTCAGCGCCACCCCCAGGTTGAAATGGGCCTCGAGCGAGGCGGGGCTGGCCTGGATTGCCCGCCGATAGCGGAGGATCGCCTCTTTGCGGGCGCCCAGGTCCCAGAGAGCGCTGGCCTGGTCCGTCAGGGCCGCGGCATACCCCGGCTTGAGCTGGATGGCTAATTCGTACTGGGCGATGGCCGCAAGCAGGGCCTTGCGGTGGAGCGCAGGATCGGCCTTGACGCCGACCCGGGCCAGGGCGAGGCCCAAATTGTAGTGGGCCTCGGCAAAATCCCCCTCCGTCTGGACCGCGCGCTCAAAATGAGGGATCGCCTCCGCCGCATGACCGGTGCGCAGCAGGGCCAGGCCGATGCCGTTCTGCGGCGTGGCATAGCTGGGCAGGATGCGCAGCGCCTCGCGGTACTGAGCCAGGGCGTCGGCGACCCGGCCCTGGTTCAGCAGCATGTTGCCGTAGTTGTTGTGGGCCTCGGCATAATTGGGGTTGAGCTCGACCGCCCGCCGGTAGTGCTCCGTCGCCTCCCCAAACCGGCCCGCATCAAACAGGGCGTTGCCCAGATTGTTTTGAGCGAGCCAGGCGGACGGGTTGCGCGCGACCGTGAAGCTCCAGAGGCTGAGCGGATCCTGGAAAACGGCGGCATAGGTCCGGCTCTGCCAGACCAGGACGAGCCCGAGTGCGGCCAGCAAGGCGACGGGGAAGGCCCGGCGGCGAGGGGCAAAGCGCGACCAAGCATCGTACCCGGCATTGAGGGCGGCGACCCCCAGGCCGACCAGGCCGACGAGCGGGAGGTAGCAAAGGTGATCCGACACCCGGCTGATCCGGAGGAAGGACATGGGCACGAAGCCGAGGACGGGAACGAGATTGAGGAGGAAGAAGCCGAGCCCGAGCAGGGCCGGCCGGCCCACGCCTTCGCGCCGGCGCCAGAGCCAGGCCAGGCCGAGCAGGATCAATAGCCAGCAAAGCGCGGGCTGGAACCAGCCGGGATGGCCGCCCCAGTCGGGATAAATCGGCAGCGGATCGGCCGGCCACAGGCATTTGAAAAAATAGAACACCAGGGCCACGCCGGCGCTGCCCAGGCGCCACAGCGGGCCGCCGAGCGGCAGCGCCATCCCCGCGATCGCCCGAGTCGCCTGGAACCAGGCGGTGACGAAGCCGAGGAGGAGCGCCAGGGCGAAAAAAGGCAGGCTCCTTTTGACGTCCTCCCACCCGATCCGGCCGCGGCGCCACCAGGCGTAAAGGAGGAGAACGCAGGGCAGCATCACCCCGGAGGTCTTGCAGAGCAGCGCGGCCAAAAACCAACCCAGGGCAAGCCAGGTGTCCCGCCGCCGCGTCTCGCCGTTGATATACGCCGCCAGCGCCAGCAGCATCAGAGGCAGGGACATCACATTCTTCAATTCCGAGATCCAGGCCACGGATTCGACGCAGAGCGGATGGATCGCAAACAGGAGCCCGCCCAAGTACGCCCGGCGCAGGCCCAGTTTCGCCAGGAGCCGCCAGAGGAGGAAAGCGCCGGCGAGATGGAAGGCGACGCTGACCAGATGGTAATAAAGGCCCTGGTCGTGCCAGAGATGCCACTCGACCCACTGCAGGAACGTCTTCAGCGGAAAATAATCCGGCCCGGTAGGATGGAGCCAGATCTTCCACCAGCCCGCCGGATCGCCCAGGACCGGGTTGCGGGTGATCTCCGTGTCGTCATCCCACAGCCAGCCGCCCCGCAGCGCCGGCCAATAGATGAAAAGGCCGGCGGCCACGATGAGTCCCGCCCAGAGCCAGGCCCAGCGGCGCCCGGCGGGATCGGGCCCAGGCGAAGCGGTCGCGGAGCTCACGCGAGCCGCCAGGGCAGGCGGTCGAGGTCGGCGTTGCCGCCGCTGAGAATCAGCCCCACCGGCTGCCCGGCGAGGGCCGGCGGCCGCGCCAGGGCGGCCGCGACCACCACCGCGGCGGAGGGTTCGATCACAATTTTCAAGATTTCCCAGACGAGCCGCATCGCCGCGGCGATCGCCTCCTCGGACACGGTCAGGATCGCCTCCACGTCCCGCTGGATCACGGCAAAGGTGATGTCGCCCAGCGACGAGCGCAGTCCGTCTGCCATGGTCCGGGGGTCGGTCTGGGGCAGGAGGCGGCCGGCCCGCAGGGATCGGGCGCCGTCGTCCGCTCCGGCCGGCTCCGCCCCGAAGACGCGGACCGAGGGCGACCGGCCCTTGGCGGCGATCGCCGTCCCGGACAACAGGCCCCCGCCGCCCAAAGGCGTCATGATCGCCGCCAGGTCGGGCCGATCCTCCAAGAATTCGAGTGCGGCGGTGCCCTGGCCCGCGATCACCCACGGATCGTTATAGGGATGAACCAACCGGGCGCTGGTCGCGGCGGCGATCGCGGCCGCCGCCGCTTCCCGCGCCGCCAGGGTCGGCGCGCAGAGGGTAATCTCGCCGCCGTAGCGGCGAATCGCCTCGATTTTGCCCGGCGGGGCATTTTCCGGAACGACGATATAAGCGGGAATGCCCCGGCGCCGCGCGGCCAGAGCCAGCGCCGCGCCGTGGTTGCCGGAGGAATGGGTCACGACCCCGGCTGCGGCCGCGGCCGGCGTGAGGGCGAAGACCGCGTTGTGCGCGCCGCGGGCCTTGAAAGCGCCGGCTTTTTGAAAGTTTTCGCACTTGAAGAACAACTGGGCGTCCGCCCGGGCGTTCAATTCCGAGCTGACCAGAACCGGGGTGCGATGGATATAAGGGGCGATGCGCTCCCGCGCGGCGAGGACGTCGGCAAATTCTGGAGGAGCCATGGATCAAGGGGGGCCGCCGGCGCCCGGAGCGGCCGACAAGGTCCGACGAGCGATGGCGAGATTGTTTTGCGCGTCAATACTGTGGGGATCGAGGCGGAGGACGGCTTCGTATTCGGCCATGGCCTCTCGCGGACGTCCGGAAAGGAACAGGGCGTTGCCCAGGTTGTTGTGCGCCGCGAGGAAGTCGGGCCGCAGCCGGATCGCTCGAAGATAATGGGTGATCGCCTCCCACTGTTTTCCCGAGCGCGCAAACGCCAGTCCCAGGTCCAACTCGGCCTCGGCTAAGGCCGGATTCAGCCGGAGGGCCGTTTCGAAATCAGCGATGGCTGCCTCTTGGTGGCCCTGGGTCGAAAACACCAAGCCGCGGTTGCTGTAAGCCTCGGCGTCATCCGGTTTGATCCGCATCGCCTGCTCGAAGGCGCCGATCGCTTCGGCCAACCGGCCGCTCTGAACCTCGACATCGCCCAGATCGTTGTAAGCTTCGGCGTAATCGGGCTTGAGCCGAATCGCCCGCTCAAAATGGGACCTCGCCTCCTCCAGCCGGCCGAACTGCAAGAGCCCGCTCCCCCAGTTGTTCTCCGCCTCGGCGAAGTCCGGCTTGAGCCGGAGCGCGGCTTCGAAATGAACCTCGGCCTGGGGCAACTTGCCCTGGCCGACCAAGGCGGTCCCCAGGCTGCTTTGGGCCAGCCAGGCCGCCGGGTTGCGCGCGACCGCCGCGCCCCAAAAGGTCGTCGGGTTGCGGTAGATTTTGGCCTGCTCGCGGCTGACCAAGGCCAAGACCAGACAAAATCCTGCCATGAACCCGGCCGACACGCGGCGGCTCAGCGCGGACGCCGCCAAGGCGACAATGCCCAGCAGCGGCAGATAGCAGAGGTGATCCGCGACGCGGCTGAGGCGGAAGTAGGACATCGGGATCAAGCCCAGAACCGGCAGCAAATTAAGCAAAAAAAAGCCTCCGCCAAAAAGGGCGGGGCGGCCGAAATCGCCGCGCCGGCGCCAGAGCAGGGCAAGGGCGACCCCGATCAACAGGGCGCAGACGGCCGGATGCAGGCCCGACGGGGCCGAACCCCAATCGGGATAGATTGGCATGAGGAAAGCAGGAAGGACGCACTTGCCGAAATAGAAGGCGACCGCCATCGCGGCGCTGCCCAAGCGCCAGAGCGGCCCCCCGAGGTGCAGATCCAGACCCGCGATCGCCCGGCGGGCCTGAAAGACCGCGGTCACGATCCCCAGGATCAGAGAGATGCCAAAAAAGGGCAGGCTGGCCCGGAGATCCCGCCGGTCGATCCGCCCGCGCCGCCACCAGGCGTAAAGCAGGAGAACGGCCGGAAACATCACCACCGAACTCTTGGCCAGCATGGCGGCCAGGAACCAGAGCAGGGCCCGCCCATAACCCCGCCCCGTGTCCTCAAAATCCAGATAGGCCGCCATGGCCAGAAGTAGGAGCGGCAGGGATAGGACATTTTTCAGTTCGGAAATCCAGGCGACCGATTCGACGCAGAGCGGATGAATGGCGAAGAGGAGGGCCGCCCAATACGCCCCCGGAATGGCCAGCCGGGCCAGGATCCGCCAAAAGAGGAAAGCGGCGAGCAGGTGGAGGCCCAGGCTCACCAGATGATAGTAGAGCACCTGACCGCCCCAAAGATGCCACTCGCACCACTGCAGGCTGGTCTTGAGCGGATAATAGTCCGGCCCCTCCGGCCGGAGCCAGATTCGCCACCAGCCGTTGGCCGCCGCCAGGACCGGATTATGGGTGATTTCAAGTTCGTCGTCCCAGATCCAGCCGCCGTGCAGCGCCGGCCAATAGACCAGCAGCCCGGCCAGAACCAAAAGGCCGGCGCCCAGCCATGTTTTATTCCGGCTTTCCACGCGTTCGGCCTAACCGGTCCCCGCCCGCCTGTAAATCTAACCTTCTGGAGCACCGGCCGGGCCGCGCTTGCAAATGCTTGAGCGCCGTGTGCTGGAGCGAGGCAAGATAGTCCTCCGCCGCCTCTGCCAGGCGCCCGAGGCCGCAGCTGTAGGCCAGCATGATCCGGGTCGCCGGCGCGATCCAATCCCGCAGCGAGCGCTCAAAGCGGTCGACGAACTCCGCATCGTCCAGAACCGAGCCCGAGGGCGCTTCGGTCTCGCAAACCAGGAATTCAATCGCGGCCGAATCGGCATCGCCGTTGCCCGGGCTGTGCAGCGAAATCATCCGCGGCCGCCGCTGGTGCCAGTAATAGGCGTCGGGCCCAAGCTTGAGCTCCGCGCAGACCTTGGCCCCGGTGGGCGGCGGCAGACCGCCCGCCCGGCGGCTCTCGAGGTAGCGGTCGATCTTGCGCCCGATCCGATGCTGATGAATCGGAAAGGAAACCAGGGAGCCGCTTTTCTGGGCGTGGCGGGCCAGATGATACCGGATCCAATAGCTGGCGAAATAGCCAAACCGCGCCGCGTTCGGACCGGGCACATAACGGTCGATCGCATCCAAGAGGCCGCAAGAGGCGGCGCTGACTCGGTCGTCGTATTCCTGCGGCGGCCCATAGAAGGCGGAGGCTTTGGCCAGGCCATAGTTGGCGAGAAAGAGGTCTTCGCGCCGGCGCACGAGTTCCCGGCAGCTCCCTTCCGCCGCCGGTTCGAGCCCGCCCGCGGTCGATCGCGCGACGTCGGCCATCTCGAGATAGGTTCGCACCGGCAGGCACGCCCGCAGCCACTGCGTGAGCGCCTCCGCGCTGGCGGGGGCAGCGCCCTCGACCGCGGCGATCAGCTGGGCGAGTTCCCGGCGGCGGCCCAAGCTGAGGCGCGCCGTGCGCCAGGACTTGGAAGCGCCGACCCGGGCACTGGCGTCGCCCGTGCGCTGGGGCAGCGCTTCGAGCCAGCGGCGCAGGGCCGGCGGATGCTGCGCGAGATGGCCGGCGACCCGGCACTGCAGCGCGTAAAATTCACGGAAAAGTTCCTCGTTGCGGGTGTAAGCGGGGGCGGGATTCATCGCCTCTGACTTCACCACATTCGCCGCCAAAAATATGCGGGCGAGAACACCCCCGTCGCGCCTAGGGTAAAGTCCCCGGCTGGGGCGACATAATTTCGGGCGCGGACGGGAGCGGGGCGGTTGCCTTAGTCTCCCCGATGCTCCCGGACTCTCCCGAGCCGGCCCTGGCGCGCTGGTTCGCCGACGGCCCGACCTCCCTCACCCATCCCGTCTTGGCTTACGCCCTCCGGACTTTCTTTGTCCCCTTGGGGATCGAAGCGGATTGGCTCGAGGCCGAAGTGTTCGGCGACCTGGAAAATGGCGGCGGTGGCTGGTGGCTCCGCGGGGCGAAATGGCTGCCGCGCACTTTCGAGCGCAGCCGTCCCGCCGCCGCGGATTTCGCCGTCCTGCTCGAGCACCCCGAGCAGTTCCGGGTCGCGGTCGATGCCCATGGCCGGCTCGGTCTGTCGCTGGCCGGAACCGATCCCGCCGCCCGCGCCTGGCTGGAGCAGACCGACGCCGGCTGGCCCGCTATCCGGCAGAGCCTGCGGGCCGCCGCGGCGGCCGAAACCTTCATCTATGCCACGGCCGGCGCCATTCTCCCCAGCCAGCCGGCCGCCCGTCTCTATACCGCCGGAAAGGCGGATCAATTCTGCCAGGCCATGGCAGATAAACTGGCCAGCACGGCGTGACCCACACCGGACCCTCCGGAAAGGCGGGCCCCGGCGCGCTCGGCGGAGGCGGGGTGAAGGGACCGCTCTCGACCTCCCCGCCCGCCGCGGGCGCCTCCGCGGCCGCCTGCGCCATCTCCGCCATGGCAGCCCGCAGGCGGCGGAAGGCCCCGTCCGCGCCGTGAACATGACCGCCGACCCATTCGGCCAGCGCCGGCACGGTGACGGCGGCGACCACCGTCATGAACGCAAGCCCGGACAATACCCCGGTGGCGCCGACGGCGCGGCCGGCGCGGAAAGGAGACGGGGGCGGAGGCACCCCCCAATTATGACAAGCCGGCGGTTGTTATTATCTCCCGCGGGCCCACTGCCCTGACCATGAATTTTCACGTTCGATTGCCGCCGGCGGCGGCGGCTGCCATGCTGGGGCTTCTCGCCCCCCTCCTGAGTTCGGCCGCCGTGCCGCCCCTCCTCCTCTGGGCCCAGGGCGACCCGAGCGCGGACGAGCAGGCCGCCATGGAATGGATCAATGCCGCCCGGCACGACCCGGCGGGAACCTTGGCCGGTCTGATTGCCGAGGCGGGGTCCGATCCGGTCCTGGCCGCCTTTTTCCTCGGGGAACTTCCTCTCACCACCGCGGAGCTGGAGCAAAATCTGCAGACGGCCGTCGCCCTCGCCCTGGCCGATAGCGCCGCCTTCCCCAATTCCAGCGCGACGAGTTCAGCGCCCTTCGCCTTCTATCCCCTGTTCCAAGCCCAGGCGGCCCTGTGGGGCGCCACCTCGAGTCCGCCCGACTTCAGCGCGCCGGCCCAACGGCCGCCGCCGACTTACCTCTACCCCACGCCGATCGGGGGCGCGGTTCTGGCCGGTTCGGCCGCGAACCTGACCGGCCCGAATGCGACCGGGGGCATGGCGATTTTCGGGACCGGAAGCTCGGCCACGGCCGATGTCGTCCAGGCCAATCTTTATTCTCCCGCCCTGACCGGGCGGGAATACGTCCTCTCCCTGCTGTGCGACCCGGGCTCGGGCTCGCCGCCTCCTTCTTTTCTTCGCCAGGGCGACACCCTGCCCACTCTCACCCTCGGCCATCTTCGCCTCGCGGGCGTTGATCTCGCCTCGCGCCCGGCCGGCACCCGGGTATTGACCGTTTTTCAGGGCAACAGCGAATTCTTCGCCCAAAGCGACCTGCCGTTCGGCAACGCCGGCACCGTCTTTGTCACGGGCGTCGCCTATCGCGACGCCAATGGCAACGGCCGCTACGATGCCGGCGAGGCCCTGGCCGGTGTCACGCTTCAGCCCGATCGCGGCGATTGGTATGCAGTCACCGCCTCGGCCGGCGGCTACGCGATTCCGGTGCCGGCCGACTCCGGCACCTATACCCTGACCGCCATGGGCGGCCCTTACGCGGGAGCAACCGCGACCGTCGTCGTCGCCAGCGACAACGTGAAGCTCGACTGGGTGCTGCCGGCCATGCCCTCCATTCTGCCGCCGCAGGTGGCCGTCCCGCCGCCGGACGGAGCGACCCAGGTGATCGGCCTCTCGACCCGCGGCTTGGTTCAGGGTGGGGACACCGCCCTGATCGGCGGATTCGTCCTGGCCGGGCCAGCCGGGTTGCGCAAGCGCCTCCTCCTCCGGGCGGTCGGTCCTTCGTTGGCCACTGTCGGATTTCCCGCCGCCGAGTGCGTGCCGGCCACCACCGTGAGCCTCTACAGTGCGAGCACTGTCCTGGCGACCAACACCGGCTGGACCACGGCCGCCGACGGCGGGGCAGCCGCCGTCCAAGCGGCGGCCCAAGTCGGCGATTTTCCCCTCGTCGCCTGGGCGGGCGGCGGCGGAGATAGCGCCCTGGTCTTGACCCTTGGCCCCGGCGCCTACAGCGCGGTGGTCAACCCGGCACCGGGCGCCCCCGCCGTCGGTCAAAATGGCAAAGTGGGCCTTTTGGAGATTTACGACCTGACGCCGGCGGACGGGGGCCGCCTCATCAACCTTTCGACCCGCGGGCTGATCGGAGCGGATGACAGCCGGATGATTGTCGGCTGCACCGTTGCGGGCTCGGGCCATGAGCGGTTGCTGGTGCGTGGGGTCGGACCGGCCCTGGCGGCGGACTTCGGCCTGGCCGGTACCCTGCCCGATCCCACCCTGACCCTCGACGACGCTGCGGGGCATGCCCTGCAATTCAACGACGACTGGAGCCTGTCGCCGCAGACCGAGCAGATCCAGGCCGTGGCGGCAGCGGTCGGTGCCTTTCCGCTGCCGGGCGCCGGGGTCGACAGCGCGCTCCTAGCGACCCTTCCGCCCGGCAACTACAGCGCCACTCTCAGCCCGAAGGCCGGCACCGCGCTGTCCGGCCTGGCCCTGATCGAACTCTATGAGGCGCCCTAAGGCCGGTCGGCCGGTCCCGGCGCCGGGCCTGCTCCTGGCGGCGTGGCTCGCCCTGCCGCTGCTCCGGGCCGACACTAATCCGCCGCCTTCGCAATCGGCCAACGCCGTCAATCCGCCCTATGCCGCCACCACCTTGAATGCGCCCTTTCCCGATGCCAACTATGGCGCCGACCACGGCGGCAGTTCGCTCAGCCTGACCTTTCCCTTCACGAGCCCCTTCGGCAACACCGACCACTCCCGGGGCGTGATCACCTATGTCTGCGCCCCTTTCACGCCGCGAAATTCCGAGGGCGTATACGGCCTGGACGTTTGGCTGGAGCAGGAAGACAGCTCGGGCAGCTGGAGCCCCGCCTCCCTCAACGGCGGCCTGGCCGACAATGGCACCTCGCCCTTCCATCCGGTCAACACCCCTAATCCCGGCCCGAGCCCGGAGTATGCCTTTACCTGGACCTACGACCAAGTCCGCTTCCCGCCGAACACCAACTACCGGGTGTTCGCGTATGTCTATTTGTACAACCAGGGCGGCGGTTCCCAGGGCAATTTCTATGCCGCCAGCACGTTGGGAACCGTCAATTCCGGCTCCGCCAACGACCCTCCGCGCATCAGCTGGACGCCCGCCTTCGGGAGCACCAATCCGACTCAGGTGCAAGCGGGGCAAAGCTACGTCATCTCGGCCGACGGCCAGGACGACAACGGCAACCTCGCGACGGTCAGCATCAACAAAAATGGCTCTCCCTTCGCCTATGCCGGCGGCGGCGACGGCAATAGCGGCAACTCGCAAAATCCGACCAGCGATCCCCCCGGGGCCGCCGTCTTCACCGCTTGGGCCGGCGACGCCTTGGGCGCGCAGTCGCCGACCATCACCTGGACCGTGACGATTACAAAGGGCACCCAAGCGGCCGTGACCTCCGCACCGGCCAGCCTGGTCTACTACAGTTCTCCCTTTACCCCGGCGGAATTCGGCGGCTCGGGGTCGGGCGCCTGGCAATTCGTCATCGGCGGCTACACCAATTGGACAGGCGGCAACGATGCCAACACCGGCACGGAACTCTCTCCCAGCAATGTGTGGTCGCCGTCCTGGATGCCGCCGGCTCCGGGAACCTACGCGTTTTGGGTCGCCCGGGACGGCGACGGCAGTTTCATCCCGGCCGTCAGTGCGACGTCCTATGCCCTGACCGTGGCCCCGGCGGCCCCGGTGGGCTCGTTCGACGGCTTCTCGCCCACCTCGCTGGTCCGGGGCCAGACGCTTTCCGGCAGCGGCTGGGCGGCGGATGCCCAGTCCGGGGCTCCCCTCTCCCAGGTCCAACTCCTGATCGACAATGGCTCCGGCGGTTCTCTTCTCGCCGCTCTCGGCGGCTCCCGCCCGGACGTGCAGTCGGCCAATCTTTCCGGCGGCCATTGGTCGCCGGCCGACTTAAGCGCCGCCGGCTGGTCCTTTGCGGTTTCCACCGTATCGCTCAGTCCGGGGACCCACACCATCAGCGCCGTTGCCTCCGATGCCGCCTATGGCGTGGCAACGACGCTCGGGAGCAAGAGCTTTACGGTCACGGCCGCGGCGCAGGCTGCGGTGACGATCTCGCCCGCCAATTCCACGATCAGTCCGGGCCAGAGCCTCACCTTCACGGCCGGCGGCGGGTCCGGCACGGGCAGTTTCCTCTGGAGCGGATCGGCCTCCGGTTCCGGCCCCAGCGCCACGGTGAGCTTTCCGGCCGCCGGCTCGGATACGGTGACCGTGATGCGCGCGGGCGACGCTAATTTTCTGCCTTCGGCACCGGCCTCCGCCGCCATCACCGTCCTGGCCCCCAGCCCGCCCACCGCCATCCTGACGGTCACGCCTGCGGCAGGCCCGGCACCGCTCACCGCCACCGTGGGTTGGACCACGGCCAACGCCACCTCCGTATCGGTCATGGGAACGGGCGTAGCCAGCAACCTGGCGAGCGGGAGCCAGGGAGTCACCCTGGCCAACCCGGGTCTCTACACCTACAGCCTGAGCGCGACGGGGCCGGGCGGAATTGCCGCGGCCACGGCGGGTGTGACCGTGACGGCATCGCTCTTCACCCTGACGACTTTCGCCAACGGCAATGGCACGGTCACCCCCGGGGGCAGCTATCCTCCGAATGCCGTCGTGGCGGTCAGCGCCACCCCGGGCGCCAATGCCAGCTTCAGCGGCTGGACGGGCGGCCTGACGAGCTTGGTCAATCCCCTGAGTGTGACCATGACGGGCAACATCCTCCTCTACGGCAATTTTTCGTCCCTGCAGCCGCAGACGATCGCCTTCGCTCCTCCGGCCACGGCGGCGTTTCCCGGCCCGAGCCTGACGCTGTCCGCCAGCGCGACTTCCGGCCTGCCGGTGAGTTTCTCTCTCCTCAGCGGCCCAGGGGAATTGACCGGCGCCCAGCTCACGCCGACGGGCACGGGCCCGGTGGTCGTCCAGGCGAGCCAGGCGGGCAATGCCCAATGGCTTCCGGCACCATCGGTAAACGGGACGATCCAATTCAATCCGGTCGCCGCGATTTCTCGCATTCGTTTTAATATGACAGGGCGGGACGCGCGCGTGACGCCACGTCCGCTCAGCGCCGGTCTCTCGCTGCTCTGGACCGATCCGGCTGATCTGCTAAATTCGCCGTGGCCGTCGCTCTCGAATCCTATTTTGGCCTCCCCGAGGACCGGCGCCTTCAGCCTCCCGGCCGTGCCGACGGCTTTAAAGTAGCGCGGAGTTGCGGGCTAGAACCAGCCGGTTGAAATTGAGCATATCCACCCGGTCCGTCGATTGCCTTAGTGAAAGCGATTTTGCGTTCGCGGTCGGGTCAGTCTCCGTCGCCTGCTAATGCTTGGAAAACGCGGCCGATGGGGCTCCGTCCGAGTCTGCTTCGCTCTCCTTCAGATCCATGCGTTCGATAAGACCGTTCGCGATCGTATGTACGTGCCACACCTCGCTCTCTGAAAGCACGTCGCCCCCGAGGCTCTTCACGAGCTGGTGAACCTTGACACTAGTTTTGCCCCCTTCCCCGTCGATCATTTCAATTGGTTCCACGTGAGGATCAAACTCCTTCCACTGACGGGTCCAGTAAGCACGAATCTCCTCTTTTCCAACCGCACGACCGCCTTCCGACGCCTTAGGCCAGCTCACGTTTTCACTCATGAGCGCCAGCGCGCCATCAACGTTTCGCTGATTGAAAGCAGAGTAGGCCTGAGCTATCAGCATCTGTGGCTTTAACTTGGGCTCACCGGACATCCGTCAAGGCAACCCACCAAGCTGTGCGTGTGTCAATGGAGATTGCCTCAAAAGTTCGGCGTGATACTCGGCGGGCGGGCGGTAGCGAACAGTCTTAATTCGGGACTGTATTTCATCGCCAGAGATCAGGTCCTTTTTCGGCATGCGCGTGGGATTCCCATAATGAAAGCCATGCGGAAGGCATTTGGGTTTGAAGTCGCAAATTGCGACTTCAAGTTCGCAAGTCGTTCGCCAGCAATTTAAAAAGAGAACCTAGCGATGACGAAAGCAGGGAAATTTGAGGACTTTAGACGACCGCCCACCGGACAATCTCCAGGGGTGTGTTGAGATTGGCGGTCCGGGCAGCCGAATTTGCTGGCACCGCCAGGACGTGCAACCGGCCTGCTTGGGCCAAGCTCCCAGCCAGCCCCTGTAGCGACAAATCCCGCCGCTGCAGGCGCGCGGTGATTTCCGGCAGGGCCTTCCGAGGATAGATCGCCGCCAAGGGCTCGAAGCCATCGGCCTGCCGCACCACGGCCCCGGTCCCCGGCCGGCAGAAGCTCCCCAGCCAGCGAAACCAAGCCGCGTCGATGCCCGGCATATCGACGGCCAGAACCGCGACCCAAGGGTCGGCCGCCCCGAGCAACGCCGCGTGGAGCCCGGCCAACGGCCCGGAATCCATATATCGATCACGGCCTACGGCGATCCCGTCCGGCACGGCCTGGCCCGGACGCCGGACCAGGAGCACGCGTTCCGCGCCGGCCTCCCGCAATACCCGGGTCTGCCGGAGCCAGAGCGGTTCGCCCGCGATTTCCAGGTTCATTTTGTCCGATCCCATCCGCCGGGAATCCCCGCCCGCCAGAACAACTCCCAAGAGCGCGCCCACGGTCAATCGAGTGGCTGCGCGCGCAGCCAGCCATCCGTCAATACCTGCGCCCGCAGGCCGCCGGCCGACCAGGCGGCCAGGGCCGCCAGGGCGCCGGGCGCGAACGCCTGGTCCATCCAGAGACAGGGCTTGCAGTGCTCCGCGCCATGAAAGCGCACCCCTTGGACCTCGAAGTCCTGGCCGATGAGCGCCAGCAGATCCGCGTCCCGCACCAGGACATTGCGGCGGAAAACCTCCGGGCCCCGATCGGTCCGGGCCAATCTTTCCTGCAGCCTCCGCCAGGTTTCCTCGGCGAAAAAGGTCACCTGCCCTTTATGGCCGAAATCCCGCTGCACATAGCGGTCGCCGGCGACGCCGCGGCCGGCGACGAGTTCGATGCGGTCGACCTCCACCATAGGCGCAGAGCGGGCCTCCTGGCCGAAGCGCCCGACAAAGCTGTGCTCGGAGGAAATGAACAGCCGCCGGACAATCATGGCGCCCTTTCTCCTACGCCCCCCTGCGCCGAACCCACCACCCGGTCGGCATGGGCGTAGACGGTAAAGCGGTTGCCGCGGGCGAAGCCCACCAGCGTGATGCCGGCGGCATGGGCGAGATCGACGGCCAGGGAGGACGGCGCCCCCACGGCCACGACCCAGGCGATCCCCGCCGCCGAGGCCTTTTGCAGGAGTTCGAAACTGGCCCGGCCGCTCAGCACCAAAATCTTGCCGGCGCTCGCGATTCCCGATCGGAGAGCCGCCCCCATCAGCTTGTCCACGGCATTGTGCCGGCCGACATCCTCCCGCGCCAGGAGCAATCGGCCGGATTCGTCGCACAGCCCCGCCCCATGGCTGCCGCCGGAGGCGGCGAAGGCGGGCTGCTGTTGCCGCAGCAGCTCCGGCAAGCGGGCGATCAATTCCGCCGCCACCAGCCCGCCGGCGGGGACGCGCCGCACGGGCAGGCCTTCCAAGGTCGAGCGGCCGCAGACCCCGCAGGCCGAGCTGGTGATCAAGCCCCGGCTGACCCGCTCCAGGTCCTCTCGCGGCGCCGCCGCCAGCTCCACCCGCCAGGTCACAATCGTTTCGCCCCGAGCGTTCTCATCCGCCGCGGTCCCGCCGACGACATCGGCCAAGCCGGCGATCAGGCCTTCCCCCAATAGGAAGCCCAGGGCCAACTCTTCGTCGGCCCCCGGCGTCCGCATGGTCACGGCGAGGACTTTCTGCACCCGCCGCCCCTGCCGTGGGTAGGCAATTTCAATCGCCAGCGGGGCCTCGACCGCCAGGCGTTCCGGCCCGCCGGCCCAGCCCGCCCCTTCCGACCAGCGCAAGGCCGGGGATTCGCCCACCGGTTCAGTCGGCGAAGAAGAGGCGGCGGTTTTCGTCATGAGGGGGAGCCACGACGTTAGGCCAGCCGGAAGGTTTTTCAATGCCACTCATCGTCGGCCGAGACGGAGTCCTTTTCCCGCTTTCAACCGTCTGGCCCCCGATGCAAGCTTCCCCCATGCGCACGATCTCACGATTAGGAATCGCCGCCGGCGTGATTTGCCTCGGGCTGCTCCCCGCCCTGCGCGCCCAGGAAACCGAGGTAACTGTCGTCGTCGACTTGAGCCCGGAAGGGCAGAAGCTCCTCCACCCCAGTCCGCAGCAGCCCGCCTACTATTTGCCGGTGATGCTGGGCTTCAAGGAGGAGGACGGCGCCTATGCCCACAGCGAAAGGCCGCTGCCGATCAACCAGATCGCCCGGCAAGTGGCGGAAACTCTCGCGCAACAGGGCTATCTGGTGGCCCATCCCAGCCTAAAATTTAATGCCAAGCATGAGGTCGTCTACGCCGACGATACCGTCCTGCTGGTCCCCTCTTTTCCCAACCCGGGCCGGCCGCTGCGTTTTGATCAGCCGCGCGACTATCCCCTGACGGCGGATATGCTCCAATCCCAGGACGGCACCTATTCCTTCTCGCGCCCGGCGGCGCGGGGCGAGGAGAGCCTGTTGCCCTTGGCGCAGGTCCTGCGCCACATCGATCCTGGGCATGGGGCAGTGCTGCAGGGCTTGCCCAGCCTCGTGCTCGCGATCCACGTGGGCAACAAACATCAGGCCTCCTACGGCGAGATCCCGATCAGCGCCACGGGCACCTCGATGGTCGACTTGCTCGCCGGCGATGCGTTCGAGGACCTTTCGCAGCCGGACAAGGAGGAAATCCTCAAGCGGATTAAAATGGACCGCTATTTTGTCGTGATCAACGCCTACGACCTTTCCAGCCTCCTGCAGAAAAAGACCGTCTTGCTCTGGAGCGCGAAGATCAGCGCGCCCTCGGGCGCCAGCGCGACTTTCGGAAAGGTGCTGCCCGTTCTGCTCGCCGTCGGCGGACCCCATCTCGGGCAGGCCACCCGCACCGAATTGTTCCCGATCAAGATGGCCAGAGGCCAGGTCACGATCGGCGTGCCCCGCGTGATCGAGGATTCGTCTCCGGCCATGAACCCCTAGCGGGGCGTTGAAAAACGTTTTTCTTAGCTGTTGCTAGAGCCCGCCGTGGAACCGTCCAAAGGTGCGAGCGAGCAGCAGCGAAAAGAGCACGAAGCCCATGCCGGCGACAACGACCTGCCGGGTGTTGCGTAGCTCGAATCTGCCGACCCGGCACAAAAGCAAATAAGCCATGGCCAGATTGAAGAGGCCCCAAAGGACATTGATCGTCGAGGAGGACAAGCCCTCCCCAGGCGGGGTGGCGAAGGGGCTCTGGAAGGCATGGCCCGAGATTCCGTTGCCGAGATGGGGAAGCGTGTTCGCGAGGAAGGCTCCTCCGAAGAAGTAGGCCAAATAGTGGTACCAGCGCACGATCTCCATTTAGGTGCCCCTCCTGCCGCAGTCACCTCAAAAACAAGTGCTCTCGGGGCGGCCTTCAGCGGAAATCATGGGAGGCCTGCGCCGGCAAGCCGAGCTCGGGCAGGCGCTCAATATGCTCGGCTTGGATATGGATGACGCCCTCCTCCGTCTGCAGCCGGCCGGTAATGAGGAGAGCCGGCTCCAGATTGATGATCAGGCGCAATTTCTCGAAGAGGGCGGGCCGCACGATGGCGTTGGCATGGCCGGTCTCGTCTTCCAGGGTGATGAAACAGAAGCCCTTGGCCGTGCCCGGCCGCTGCCGGGTGATGACGGCCCCGCCCACCCGCACCCGGGAGCCGGATTTGAGCCCGGCCAATTCCGCGGCTGTCCGCAGCCCCGGCAGCTGGGCGCGAAGCAGCTGCATGGGATGGCTGCCGGTCGTGAGCGAGAGCGTGCGGAAATCCGCCTGGACCCGCTCCAGGCGGGTCATCGGGGCCAGGGGCGAAGCCGGCGGCTCAGCCGGCGGCGGCCCAGCGGCGAACAATTCCCCCCAGTCGGGCTCCTCCACCCGCCACAGGGCCGTGCGCCGGTCGCCAGCCAGGCAATTGAGGGCGCCGGACTCCGCCAAGGCGCGCCGCTCCGGCGGGGTGAGCGGCGTCCGGCGCAGCAGATCGGCCACCGAGGTGAAGGAGCGCTCGCGGCGGGCGGCGAGGAGCGCGGCAAGCGAGGCCGCGCGCAGGCCCGCGATGGAGGCGAGGCCGAGCCGGATCGCCTGGTCCTCCTCCACCCGGCATTTCGCCTCGGAGAGGAGCAGGCAGGGCGGGCGCACCGCGATGTGGTGGCGCCGCGCGTCCTGCACCAGGGTGGCGGGCGAATAAAATCCCATCGGCTGGCAGTTGAGGAGGGCGGCGTAGAACTCCGCCGGGCGGTGCGTCTTCAGCCAGGCGCTGGAATAGACGATGAGGGCAAAGCTGATGGCATGGCTTTCGGGAAAGCCGTAGAGGGCGAAGGTGGTGAGCGACTTCAGGATCTGGGCCGAGGCCGCCGCGGACACCCCCTTCGCCTTCAGCCCGGCCTCGAGCTTGGCCGCCATGGCGATCATCCGCTCGGGCGAGCGGGTGAAGCCGATCGCCCGCCGCAGTTCATTGGCTCCGCCGCCGTCGAAGCCGCCCAGTTCCATCGCCAGCTGCAGAATCTGCTCCTGGAAAAGCACGACCCCGAGGGTCCGGGCCAGGATCGGCTCCGCCCGCGGATCGGGATAGGTGACCGGCTCCTGGCCCGCCCGCCGGGCCAGGTAGGGGTTGACCGCGTCGCCGTGGATCGGGCCCGGCCGCACGATCGCGACCTCCACCACCAGGTCGTAGAAGTTCACCGGCTTCATCCGGGGCAAGGTCGCCATCTGGGCGCGGGACTCGATCTGGAAAAGCCCGACCGTGTCGGCGGCCCGGATCAGTTCGAAGGTGGCGGGATCGTCCTTGGGCAGCCGGGCCAGGTCGACCGGATGCCCGCGCTCGGCGCACATCTCCATCGCTTCCTGCAGGGCGGCCATCATGCCGAGCCCGAGCAGGTCGACTTTGACGATGCCCAGGTCCTCGCAGTCGTCCTTGTCCCACTGCAGGACGACGCGCCCGGGCATGCGCGCGTTCTCCAGGGGGACGACATGATCCAGCCGGCTGTTGCTTAAGACCATCCCGCCCGGGTGCTGGCCGAGATGGCGGGGCAGGCCCAGCAGCCGCTGGCAGAGGCCGAGCAAGGCGGGCAGCCGCGGATGGGAGCCCTCCACGCCGGCCAACTTGACCTGCTCCTGCAGTTCCAGGGTATTGGGAAAGTCGCCATGGGCGAAGAGGCTGGAGTAGCGGTTGACCACGTCCTCGGAAAACCCCAGGACCTTGCCCGCCTCCCGCATGGCGCTCTTGCCCCGGTAGGTGATGACATTGGCGGTCATGGCCGCCCCCAGGCGGCCGAACTTGCGGTAGAGGCTGTCGATCACCAATTCGCGCCGCTCCGCGCTGGGAAAGTCGATGTCGATATCCGGCCAGCTCGTCTGCCCCTCGGAGAGAAAGCGCTCGAAGAGCAGATGGCTGGCGATCGGATCGACCGCGGTGATGCCGAGGGCGTAGCAGACGACGGAGTTGGCGGCACTCCCCCGCCCCTGGCAAAGGATGCCGTTCTCCCGGGCGAAATTGCAGATATCCCAGACGATTAAAAAATAGCCGCTGAAATTCAGCCGGGCGATGAGGGCCAGTTCGCGCAGCAACTGCTTGCGCACCTCGCCCGTCACGCTGCCGTAGCGCTGCTGCGCCCCGAAAAAGGCCATCTTCTTCAGGTAGGAGTCCATCGATTCCCCGGGCGACACCGGATAGTCGGGAAAGCGGTAGCCCAGGTCCTGGAGCGTGAACTCCAGCCGCTCGCCCAGCCGGGCGGTGTTGGCGATCGCCTCCGGCAGGTCGGCGAACAAGGCGGCCATTTCCGCCGCCGTCTTCAGCCGGCGCTCGCCATTGGGGGCGAGCAGCAACCCGGCCGTGTCCAGGGTGGTGTGATGGCGCAGGCAGGTGAAGGCGTCGCCGACGCACCGCTCGGCCGGAGTGGCGTAAGCGACCCCGTTGGTGGCGAGCAGCGGCAGGCCCTCCGCCCGGGCCAGATCGATGAGGAACTGGTTTTCAAACTCCTCGCCCGGCACGAGCAGGCGCTGTACTTCGACGTAAAGGCGCTCCCGCCCGAAAATCCGCCGCAATTGCGCCAGGGCGGCCCCCCCGGCGGCGCTCCCGCGCTCCCGCCAGGCCCGCCGCACCGGCCCCTCCTCATCGCCGGTCAGGGCGATCAGGCCGGCGTTGCCCTCCGCCAATTCCGCCCAGGCCACCCGGCCCTCGCCCTTGGGGGCGCGGAGATGGCTGGCGGTCAGGAGAGCGCAGAGCTGGCGATACCCTTGCTGGGTCGCGGCCAAGAGCGGCACGACCGCGCCGTCCTCCATCGTCATTTCCGCCCCGACCAGGGCGCGCACCCCTGTCTTCTTGCCCGTGGTGAAGAGCCGCGCGGCCCCGTAGACGCCGTCGCGGTCGCAGAGGGCGAGGGCCGGCAGGTCCAACTGGGCGCAGGTGGTGGAGAGCAACTCCGGCGGCGAAGCCCCGCGGAGGAAGCTGAAGGCGCTGCGGGCGTGCAATTCGAAGTAAGCCATGGCGGAAGCGGCCCCCCGCCCTAATCCAGCATTCCGTCCAGCCGCCAGCCCTCGGCGTCATGAGCAATCTGATACACGCCGCCCGTCTTCAACTCCACCTCCCAGATCTCGACCGCCCACGCCCCCGCCTTCCACCAGTCGCCGGAGGTGCGCCAGGGCCCGCGCGCGGCCGCCACCTCCCCGCTGGTCCCGCCCGCCTGCACTTCCGCCGGCCGGCCCTCGCGCAGGGCCACGCACAGGCGCGGGGGCGGCCGGAAGCGGCGGAGCAAGAGGCCGCGCCGGGCATGCACCGGCGGCGGCTCCGGCGGCGGGATGCTCTCCACCGGCTTGCCCAGGGCGAAGGCGTCCGGCCGGAGAGAGGCGGCCGCCGCCGGCGTTCCCACCCGGTCCGCCCCGACGATGGCACCCAGGCGGGCGAGGTTTTCCCAAAAAGCGGGCGGATCGACCAGCCCCGTGTCGAAGAGCCCGTCCTGCTTCACGGCCGGGCGGGCGGGGCTCGCCACCAGGCGCACGCCGCCGACCGGGGCCGCGGTGCGGACGCTGTCGAGATGCGCCGAGATGACCCGCAGCCAGACGTCGACCTCGCCGGTCGGCTCGGGCAGGCGGAATTCCCGCCGGTATTCGCTCTCGTCCTCCAGGAGTAGGGTCAGGGCCAGCCGCTCGGCCACCCAGCCGGCGGCTGCGAGTTCCAGGGCCACGCGTTCGGCGAAGCGGCGCAGGCGAAAGAAAAGCGGCTCGATCGATTCAACCGGCGGCTCGTAGGTCCACTCCGCCGCAAACGTCCGCGCCGGGGCGGCCAGGCGGAGGACGCGGACGGTCTCGCCCGCGGCCCGCTCCCACAAGGCCGCGCCCGCCTCGCCCCAGCGCCGGCTGATCTCGGCCTTGGGGAGCGCGGTCAGTTCGCCAAAGGTGCGCAGCCCCCAGCGCCGCAGCAGCTCCGCCTGGGCGGGCGAGGGCTCGGCCCAGGCCAGGGGCAAGGGCGCCAAGAATCCGGCCACATCCGTGACCAAGCAGACCTCGTCGGCTCCGGCGCTGCTGGCCAGGGCCGCCAGCCAGGGCGTGGCGCCGACGCCGATCCGCACCGGCATTCCCAGGGCGGCCAATTCCGCCGCCGTGCGCCGCAGGACGCCGGCCAGGCGCTCGGGATCTGCGCCCTGCAGGTCGATCGTGCAGCAGCCGGGCGCCGTGGTCTCGACCCGGGGGGAGAGGGCGAAAGCCGCGGCCAGGAGCAGGCGCTGGGCCTCCACCTCCAGATCCGGGCGGCGCGCGCGGAGGAGCAAACCGGGGCAGCGCGCAACGGCGAGCTCCACCGCCAAGTCCGCAGTCACGGCGGCCGCCTCCGCCGACACTTCCAGCAGCCGCGACTTGCGCCCCTCCCCCTGCACGACCGCGACTGCCCGGCCCGCCAGGGCCGGATCGCCCCGTCGCAGCGCCTGCAGGGCGAAGTTCTGCCCCCGGATGACGGCATAGCGCCCAGACAGCGAACTCATCCCGCCCGCTGCTCCTCGGCGGCCTCGGCCGCGCCGCGCTCGAGCGCCGGCGCCAGGCCGGCCGCCAACTCCCCGCGCTCCTGCCCGGCCGCGGCCAAGGCCAGGCTTTTTTCCAGCCGCAGCCGCCAGGGCACGGCCGGCACGAGGGGAAAGTCCGTCTGGACCAGGACGGCCGCACTCCCGCTTTCGGCGGCGCGCTGCAGGCGGTACCAGACGCTGGCCGGCGTCCGGCGCAAGCTGCGCTCGGGCAGTCCGCGCACATCCAGGACCACCGCGGCATAGTTGCCGTCCCGCACCAGGATGTCGGCGGCGGCGAAAGCCTGGTCGGAGTTTTCGCACCGCACCCACACCAGATGCCGCAGACAATCGGGCGGGACGGCCGCCGGGTCGAAGCCGTCGGCCCCGTCGACCAGCGCCAGGCGGGCGCGAGCCCGGCGGGTCACGGCCAGAAGCCCGGCCAGAACCGACTGGCCGCCGCTGCTCGGCGCCTCCGACACCAGCTCGGTCAAGAGCCCCCCGCGCAGGCCCCCGGCCAGCGCGTGATCAAGGCCGGCCAGGCCGGTCGGCAGGAGGCCGCCCCGGCTGCGCGGCGGCTGCGGAAACCGCTCGGACAAAAGCTGCCGAAGCGCCAAAAGCGTGGGGGGAGAACCGGCCATGCGTCGCCATCATCTTCAATCCGGTTTCCTCCGGATGAGGCCGACCATGACGCCCTGCGACTCCAGCCGGCGCTCGGGCACAATATCGCGGTAGCGCTTGTTCTCCGCCCGCAGGACGGGGCGGCCCCGGACCAAGACCAGGCGCTTCAAGGTCGTGGTGGTTTCGTCCACCAGGGCGGCGATGATGTCGCCCGGCCGCGGCTCGCGCCGGGCCAGGATCGCCAGATCGCCGTCCAAAATGTGGGCGTTGATCATGGAGTCGCCGCTCACGCGCAGGCCCCAGACCTCCCCCGCCTTCGCCCGCCCGATGCCGAAGAGCGCCGGATCGACCGGGATTTTCTCCACCGGCTCCTGCTCCTGCATGGCCGGCAGGCCGGCCGGGATCGAGCCGTAGATCGGCAGCTCGAAGAGGTGCATCTGCAGTTCGCTCGCTTTCAGGCCCCAGACCCGACCGGCCAGCTGTTCAATCATGCCTTTGTTCGCTAGCGAGCGCATGTGGCCCATGACGGCCGTCTGGCTCGCGAATTTGAAATGCCGCTGAATCTCGCGGGTGGAAGGCGGGACGCCTTTCGCCTCCTGGAAGGAGCGAATGAACGTCAGGACTTCTTGTTGGCGCTCGGTTAGCATAGAGGTGTTCTTTCGAACACTGTTCAAAGGAACATCTTTGAAACGAAAGACAAGGGGGGATTTTTTCTGGCCGTAAAAGCCGCTCGGGGAGAGCGGTTTCCGCAAGCCGGCGGGCCGCGCCCTCTCAGGCCAGGCGCAGGCGCCGGAGGTAAATCGAGGAACGATCGCCCTCGCCGGCATAGTAGCTGGCGAGGATTTCGCCGCTCGGCAGCTGGAGGGCCGAGGGCCAGCCAAAGGTCCACTGTCCCATGCTCTGGATGTAGGCGGCGAAATCCTTGCCCGCCAATTTGGCTAGGTCGCGGCCCGCCTGCGAATACAGGACCCAGGCCTCCTCCGTGCGCCAGCTGATCCCGCCATCAAAACTGCGGGCGAGCCGGATCGAGGAGTCCCCGTGCCGCACCACATAAAACAAGAGCAGGGTGGAATCGGCCAAGGTCAGCGCGGAGGAATACTGGCCCACCAGCCCGGTGGGAGCGGGCCGGCTCCAGGTCCGGCCGCCGTCGCTCGAGCGCACCTGCTGGATCTCGCTGCGTCCCGGGGCCCCGCGGTCGTCAATCCACATCAAGTCCACCAGCGTGCCATCGGCCAGGAGGTGGGGATGATGGTCCCAATAATTGCGCTCATGCGTCGGATCCTCCGCCAGGATCTGCGGCGGCGTCCAGCTCGCCCCTTCGTCGGAAGAAAACATGATGGCCGAGCGCGACGACCAGGGCGCCGGATCGTCGTAAGTCTTGTAGATTTCGAAGGCGACGAGCCAGCGCCCGTCCGGCAGGCGCAGGAGGGGACCGTTGCCGCAGGGCTGGGCATAGGGCGCGACCGCGATTTCGCGCAGCGGGCTCCAGGTGGCGCCGCTGTCCGCCGACGCGGTCCAGCCGATATGAATGGGGAGGAGCCCTTCGGTCTTGGCGTTGGACAGGGGCGCGATGGCGTCGGGGTGGTCGATCCACGTGAGCAGCATGGCGATGCGCCCAGGCCCGACGCAGCTGAGGGCGGCGGTGCGAAATTCGCCGACATCGCCCTGGGGCGTGGCGGCAAAGGGAAAGGGCACGCGCCCCCAGGTCCGGCCCTCGTCCCGGCTCCGCCAGAGAAACTGGGTGCCGTCCTGGGAATTCTTATGGGTGCCGACGCGGTGGGCCAGCAGCAGGGAAGCGTCCGGGCAGCGGAGCAAACTGGGCAAGCCGGCGTTGTGCTCGGGGCCAGGCTCGGGAGTGCCGGCACAGAGCAGGATGGGATCGGAGAAGCGCATAGCGGGGATTTACCGCAGCGCCGCTTCGATGGCCTCGAGCGATCGGCCCAGGCGAGCCCGTGCCAGGTGCTCGAGGGCGGCGTGCTCGCCCGTGAAATGAAATGTCCGGCTGATATGGACCAGGCTTTCCCCCGGTTTCAGTTCCGCGGCGGGGCTGGAAGTCTCCAGTTCGTAAAACGGTCCGAGGGGCGGGACGCCGGGCGCCGGCGGGCCGTCGTTGTAGGCGTTGACGGCGTCCCCGGCATAGGGCGCGGCGGAGTCGAGCCAGCGCGAGTCGACGTAGGGCAGATGTGCCGCCGACGGCGGCAGGTTGAATTCGATCAGGGTGAGGACGCCGTGCGCGGCATCCCAGCTGCCCACAATCGGGCGGGCCCAGGCCGCGGCCACGCCAATCTTGCCGCGGGACTTGCCGTCGGCGCGGAAATAGACGGCGCCCATCTGCTGGCGGAGGCGGTCGCCGGCGATGGCCCCGAAATAATCGCTGCGCACCGCCGGCCGGTCGGCGGAGGGCGAAGACATTGGCGGCGGGCTCCCGGCGAGCATGGGGACCATGATGATTGTCCGCGGTCCGGGGTTGAATTGCCCCAACAGCCAGATCGAAGGCAGGCCGGTTTCGCGGCGCCACGGAGTGGAGCCGCGATTGGTCAGCCGGTTGTTGCTCTCATACCCGACCCAGGAAAGTCCGGCCGGCAGGTGACCGCCCAGGGCTGCCGCCGCCTCCGCGGCCCCGAGAAGACGGACGGTGCGGACAATCCCCACGTCCAGAACCGAGCCCGCCCGATTCGTCAGCCGGCCGGAGGCGGAAAGTTCGACCGCGTCGGGCGACTGGCGCTCGACTCGCCACGGGGCGGTGTCGAACAAGGGCGGCGTCTGCCAGGTGGCCAGGGTTTGCTCGCGGCCGTGCGGGGGAAAGAAGAGCGCGAAAGGGCCGCCCTCCGGGCCGAGCCAGATCCGCTCCTCGCCGCCAAAAACATTCATGTGCGGCTGGAGCTGGCCCGTGGCGATCAGGCGGTGGTTGATCCAGCCGAAGGAATAGCCGTCCCGGCCGGCGGCCGTGCTGGTCATGACCCTGCCCTCGTAAGCCGGGATGACCACGAGACGGGACCGTCCGTCCGGGGCGCTCAATTCGACAACGCCGACATGCCGCTGCAGAAAATCGATCTCGGCGCCGTAAGTCGCCTCGGCCGCCCGGGGAAGCGGAGTGAGCGCGGGACTCAGGCCGGCCAGGAGCAGAAGCCAGAGGCGGGGCATGAGCGAGGTTGACGAAATCCCCGAGGCCGAGGCAATGTTTTCCCATGATCCTGATCGGCAAAGAGCACACCCACTTTTTCTTTGATCGCAACCGGCCGCCGGCGGTCCGGGTCAAGCCCGGGGCCGAGGTCACTTTCGAGACCCTCGACGCCTGCATGAACGAAGTGCGGACGATCGAGCAATTCTTCGATCACCGCTCCCGGCCGCTCAAAGGCAATCCGATGGGCGGGCCCGTCTTTGTCGAGGGGGCCAAGCCCGGCGACACCCTGACGGTGGACATCCTCAAGATCGAGCTGGATGCCGAGGGCTTCCAGCTCATCGGGCCGAATCGGGCCATTGTGCGCGACGAGGTGCCGGAGTGGACCTGCTACGCCTTCAAAGTCGAGCACGGCCGGATCATCTTTCCCAACGGGTTCAATCTTCCCATCGACCCGATGATCGGGCAGTTCGGCAACGCCCCCGCCGGGGAGCCGACCAATTGCCCCAATCCGCTCGGCGGCAACATCGACTGTCCCTTCGCCCGGGTGGGGGCGCGGATTTACATCCCGGTGGAGGTGGAGGGCGCCCTGTTTTCCTTGGGCGATGTCCATGCCCGCCAGGGCGATGGCGAGGTGGTGGGCGCACCGGAAATCGGCGCCAAGGTCACGGTCCGTTTCGGGCTGCTGCCACACGCGCACTCCGCCGGCTTCATGATCGAGGATGTGGAGGACTGGCATTCCTGTTGGACGGCGGAGAACGAGGGCGAGGCCGCCCGCCAGGCGGTTTTCCAGAACGCGCGTTTCCTCAGCAAGAAGTACCACGCGGAATTTCGCGACACCCTGATTCTCCTCACCCTGATCGGCCGGCTTTCGATTTCGCGGACCGCCAAATGGGGCAACCACAATCCGGTGGTCTGCTCGAGCTTCTCCCGCAAGCTTGCCGCGGAGGCGTTGCGCTCCTACCGAGCGGGCAGCGTCAAGTCCGCCGCCGCCCCCAAACCTCTGGGTTGACGAGGTAGACGGGCCGTTCGCCGCGCAGGACCTTCAAGGTCTCCGCCACGGCCGTAAGATGGCTCCGACGGCGTCCCTCCACGGTGGCGGCCGCGATGTGCGGCGCGGCCACGACATTGTCGAGGCGCAGCAGGGGGTTGCCCGGCGGCAGCGGCTCCGGCTCCCAGACGTCGATCCCGGCCCCCCCCAAATGTCCGCTTTGCAAGGCCGCGACCAGGGCGCTCTCGACCACAATGGGGCCGCGGGCCGCATTGATCAGGAAGGCCCCTTTTTTCATCTGGGCCATTTCCTTCGCGCCGATCAGTCCGCGGTTGGAAGCGGTCAAAGGCACATGCAGCGACACCACGTCGGCGGCGGCGAGCAGCGCCGGCAGGTCGGGCACGAGTTCGGCCCCGCGCTCGCGGGCGGTGGCGGCGGTGATGACCGGGTCGTAGGCGATCACCTTCATCCGCAAGGCCCGGGCGATTTCCGCCACCCGGCTGCCGATGCGGCCCAGGCCGACCAGGCCGAGGGTCTTCTCCGCCAGATCGACCCCGATCAGTTCGGTCGGCTCGACCCAGCCCTCGGCGCGAAAGCGCCGGTCGGCCAAGGCGAGCTTGCGCGCCAGGCCCAGCATCAGGGTGATGGTGAATTCCGCGGTGGATTCGGTCGGGGCCTCCGGAGTGTTGAGGACACAGACGCCGGAGGCGGTGGCCTCGGGCACGAGGACATTGTCATAGCCGATCCCGGTGCGGGCCACGACCTGGAGCCGGGCCGCGCGGGTGAAGAGGGCCGTGTTCCAGATCACGCGCGCCCCCAGAATCGCCGCGTCCGCCTGCTCGATGCCGGCCTGCGGGTCGGGGCCGACCGGGCCTTTCCGCGGGCCGATGATTTCCGCCGCCGCCGCCAGCAGCGCTTCGGCTTCGGGGTCCAGTTTCGCTTCCTGCCAGATTTTGTACATGGGGTCTTGAGTTAGGGCTACACACTACGTCGTCGATCATTCGGCTCCGAGCAGATTGAAATCGAGCCCAAAGGCATCCGACGTCCCCGACCGAGAGTCAAGATGCAGCACGTAGGAGCGCTGTTCCCTGACCGAGGGGCGGCGTGGGAGCCCGGAGGGGAGAAACCGACGCCAGCGTCTCCAGGCTTGGCGCGGCGTATCGCGCGCCAGAGGGTTTAGTTGACTCCACACCCGCTTCCATCCGCTGAGGGCGGCCGATTGCTCGGTCGCCCGCCGACCATCCTTCCGTTGGCGGTCGGCGTTGGGCTTCGGCGGAGGCATGCGGGTGTCTGGCGTAAAGGGAAGCGGATCGAGAAAGCGTCGGCCGATTTCCAGGGCGGCGCAGGCAGGGTCCGGAATCTGCAGGGAGTCGGCCCACAGGAGATTGCCGATCCGAGACGAATAGGCGGGGTTTACTTGGGCCAAGCGCAAACCGCCTTCGTCCAGGCGGCGCTGCAGCGGCTGGAGGAAACCTCGTTTGAACCAGCACTGGTTGAGGAGTCGATTGAACCGGCGACCGCGGCCGTGATCTTGGGCCGGGAGATGGAAGCGCTCGGTGACCACGGTCTGAGCGGCGTAATGGCGGCCGATCAAGGCTACGCTTTTAGCAAGAATCGACAACTCATGAGCGCGTTTGTGATTTTGGGCGATGGCTCGGTAATCGGTGGAAGCCACTTTGAGCCTGCAATTGAGCTCCGGATATTCGAAAATCCCCCACGCGATGCAACTACAACCCTGGCTGCGCCTTTCCACAACGGTCCAGCCGATCCTGCTGGGATTGAGATCGAGCGAAACTGCCCGCTGGGGACTTGCGCCCGACTCCGGAGGCGGAATCCGAGCTTCCCAGCTGATCGAAACCTCGGTATCGGTGAGAGATACGGTAAACGGAGTATCCCGCCGCGTTTCGCACCGGAGCTGAAGCTGATCAAGCTGCCGGCGGTAGGAACGGCTGCGGCCGGAAAGCCTCAGGGCAAGAACGAAGTCTTTTCCTTCCGGGCCATGGAATATGAGCTGAGTATGGTGAGCGTCGAGGGTCACCAAATGATTGCCGCCTTGGGTCCCATAGCTCTTGGCATGGCCCTCAATGATCAAAGGCGATAGGCGCTTCTGCTTCCACTCCAATTCGGTACTTTTCCCAAGGCTTCGTTCGATCAGAGATTTTCTTCCGCCAAACACGACCTTGCCATCTGGCCGCAGGCGATGCAGAGATCTTGCTCGGGAGATTCCCGAAAGCAGCAGCCACGTGTGCATGCCTTGTCCCACAGGATGGGACCGTAATACCGAATACCGTTTTTTCGGGGCCATACCCTCAGACAACCGACGATAAGCAGTCCTAATCGCCCGGGATTGCCGGCGCCTCAGTTCGGCCAGAATCGGAAGAAAACCGGGATCGGCGAGATAGGGCAATTTGACCGTGCGATGCATGGGTGATGGCGCGCCTATCTTGGTGCCATCCCGACGATAATTCTAGTGACTAGAAGTTACTGATTTCCATCTAGGGTGCAGAATTGTCACAGTGGGTGAACCCCTCCACGATCTCGCGCCGTGACTTTCCATGCGCATTTACTTACGTCGTGCAGTTTAGAATAATTCCGGAAGACCGGGTTCGGGATCGGCGATGCATTCCGGCCCCTCGTGGCGCGAATTGTTCACGTAGCGGTTGACCGGGCGCAAGGTCAGTAAGTCGGCCGGAGCGGGCCGGATGAGCTCCGCCCGCCGGCTGTCGTCGAGGGGCTGGTCGCCCAGCCACTGGCCGACCGCCGGCCCCGTCAGGAGGACCGGCATGCGATTGTGAATCGGCTGGGTGGTCGCGTTCGGCTCCGTCGTCAGGATACAGAAGGTCTCCGGAGCCTCCTCCCCGGCCGGCTCCCACAGCCCGGCCAAAGCCAGCGGTGCGCCGTCGCGGCGGGTGAACAGATACGGCTCCCGTCCCTTTCCCACCACCTTGAATTCAAAAAAACCGTCGGCCGGGACCACGCAGCGGCGGGCCGCCGCCGCCGCGCGAAAGGCCGGCAATTCGGTCATCGTTTCCGCCCGGCAGTTGGTGAGGAGGCGGGGCTTGGGGAGGGCCCGGTCGGCCGGAGGCATGAAGCCCCAGCGCATCGGCCGCACCCCCGGTCGGCCGCCCGCCAGCGCCACGGCGGAGACGATCTGCGACGGGGCGACGTTGTAGCGCGGGGAGGCCGGCCCGGCCGCGCCCAGGTCGATGCCCAATTCCTTCGCGACCGCCCGCAAGGCCGCTTCCAGGTCCCGCACGGTGTAGCGAGTGCACATGGTCTTAGTGCGAGATCTCCTCCAAGCCCAGGCCGCGGGTGCGCGGGCCGAATCCGCCAATGGCCACGGCGACGATGCCCATGCTGGCCGCAATGAAGGCGAAGACCCCGACCGTGCCAAAATTCTGCAGAAAAAAAGCGATCATGAAACTGGTAAAGACCGTGGAGAGGCGGCTCCAGGAGTAGCAGAAGCCCACGGCCCGGGCGCGCATCCGGGTGGGAAAGAGCTCGGACTGGTAGGCGTGAAAGGCATAGCTCATCCAGGTGTTGGCGAAGGTGACGAGGACGCCGAAGGCGATCAGGGGCAAGGCGCCATTCTGGTGCGCGAAGATCAGACCGAAGACCGCAATCCCGAGAGCGGCGCTGACGATCTGCCACTTTGTCTCGAACCGGTCGGCGACCGCCATTCCCAGGATCGGCCCGACCGGATAGGCCAGCGCAATGATAAAGGAATACTGCAGGCTGTGCAGGACGGTGGCACCCCGTCCGGCCAGGAGCGCCGGGAGCCAATTGCCGAAGCCGTAGAAGCCGATGGTCTGGAAGAAATTGAAGACGATCAGCATGAGCATCCGCCGGCGGTAGGGCGGCTGCCAGAGGGGCGGAGCCGCCTCGACGGCGGAAGCCCCCGGCTCCGACCGGTCAGCCGGAGACAACGCCGGCTGCCCGGTCCGGGCCAGATCAGCCCCCACCCTCGCTTCAATCGCCCGGGTGACCGTGTCGGCCTCGTCGCTGCGGCCCTGCCGCGCGAGCCACCGCGGCGATTCCGGCAGGCCCATGCGGAGGAACCAGACCAGAACGGCGCCAGCGGCGCCGAGCAGGACGACCCAGCGCCAGCCCGCCATCCCCCAGGGTGTCCGCGGCACCAAGAGCCAGCCGGCCAGCGCCACCGCCGGCACGGCCAAGAATTGGACGAAATGATTGAAGGCGAATGCCCGGCCACGCATCCGCTTTGGCACCAGTTCGGAGATGTAGGCGTCAATCGTCACCATCTCGACCCCGATGCCAATGCCGGCCAGAAAACGGCAGCAGTCGATCCCGAGAGCGGTGGACTGCCGGGCCATGAGGATCGTCGCGAGCGAATACCAGACGAGCGAGTACGTGAAAATGGGCCGCCGTCCGAAGCGGTCGGCCACGGAGCTGAAGGCGATGGTGCCGACAAACAGCCCGGCAAAGGTCAGGGCGGCGAAACCGGCCTGGTCGGTGAAGCCGAACAGGCCTTTGGCGGCGGCTTGGAAGATGCCCTGGTGAATCAGGGCCGGGCTGACGTAGGCGGTGAGAAAAAGATCATAGATCTCAAAAAATGCCCCGAGCGACAGCAGCAGCACCAGCCGCCAGATCGTCCGGGTGCCCGGCAACCGGTCCAGCCGGGCCGCGATCGCTGCATAGCTGCCAGCGGCCGTCATGGCGCGGAGCTGGCGGGGCCGTAAACATGCACCTCGTAGGGCCGGAAATAATCGCGGAACCGGCCAGCGCGAACGGCCAGGCTCCGCCCCTCGCCCACCACCGCCAGGCGGCGGCCGACCCCGGGCGGGAGCTCCGCGAAGGTCGCCTCCATCGGGTCAGCCTGGGTGTTGGCGGCGATGATCCAGGGGTGGCCGCGGAACTGCTTGACCAGGATCTCCACGCCGGTCCAGTCGCTGAAGCCCAGCTCGCGGTACTCGAGCGAGATTTTTCCCGGCCAGGCCGGGGCCGCGAGGACCCCGTGCAGCCGACCCAGTTCCCCGATCACGTCGCGGACGCCGAGCCAGGCCGGCTCGGACACGCTCAGCCCGTACATCGCGAATTCCAGACCAGTCGCCCCCCGCAGGATGGCGTGATAGGCCATGAAGCGCAGCTGCCAGCGGTTCGGCACGAGCCGGGTGTGCTCGAAGCGGGAGGAACCGGCATTCTCCGGGGTGTGCGCCAGGCTGAACCAGTCCTCATTCGCCATGGCCTGAATCTGCATCCAGACGGGCCGGCCCTCCGCCACCCGGACCATCTTGGTCGTCATGTCGCCGACGGCCGACAGGGTCTGGTTCGGGCTGTCGACAAAGCGCCCGTCCTGCCGGCAGCCGACGTAGAGGCGGTGGCCCGGAGCATCCACCACGTAGGTGTTGCAGCCGACGATGTCGACCGCCGGGTTGTAGCGGCGCAGCGTCGCGACCAGGTTGGAGGTCATGTGCCCGACCCGGATCGGATGCTGCGGATCCAGCCGGCGGATGAAGTCGCTGCCCGCGATCATCCCCGCGGCCGGCGATTGGGGGCGGGCCGGGGCGCGCCATTGCGAAGCCGGCTCGTTGCGCTGTTCGTAACAGAGCAAGGCGTCGTGCCCGCGCACCTGCCGGACCAGGGCGGCCAGCGCCCGGCGTCGTTGGGCCTTCTGCCGGGAGAAATCTGCGCGATCGGAGAGGTAGGGATAGAACATCAGGCCGCCCAAGTCCTTCGGCAGCGGGGTAGCGGGGATCGTGCCCGGTCCGCCGGTGAAGGCGACCCAGCGCAGGGCGTTGAAGCCCGTCCGGCGCAACAGCCGCGGTGTCGCGCCGGCGGGCACATGGCGCGCTCCGAGCGGAAAAAACGGCCGGCCGCCGACGGAGAGGACGCCACCGGAACCAAGCGTGACCGTCGAACTCATGCGCCGCGGCTAAATGCGCCGGGCCGCAGTCGGATACTCGGTCGTGAGCCCCGCGATCGACGTGCGGCAGTGCTCGACCGTCTCCGTCACCGAACGGGAATCGTGATAGACCCGCAGCATGATCGGCACCCAGGCGTGCCCGAGATTGACGTGCAACATTTCGTCGCGCACGTCGTAGTCGGCGTAGCGGACCGACACCTCGTCCTGGTTGGCCTTGAAAAAGGCGATGTTCGCCCGCTTCACCTCGAAGCCGGAGGCCTCCATCACCAGGGTCATAAGGCAAAACCGCTCCAGCGGATCCATGTGAGTGCGAAATTCGTAATTTTGGGTCAGCATCGGCATGTCCGCCAGCCGGTATCCGAGCTGCTCCAGGCGCTCCTGGCCCATCCGGGAATGGCGCACCTCGTCCGAAATGTGGCGGGCGATATCGTGGTGATAGGCCCAGGGCATTTCCGCGGTCTCAAAGAGGACAGCGCCGAGGGACTCGGCAAACTGCATCTCCTGGGTGTGGTTGTAAAAGATGGCAAAGCGGCGCTCCTCCAGCCCCTGCTCCGGCGTGGCGGTGTACTTCGGGTCGCGGACGCTGGCGAGTTTGAAGGTGCGGTCGCGGCGGACGCCGGCAAAGGCGGTAAAGTCCTTGGGGGTGCCAGCGTCGATCTGCAGGCCGGAAACTTGGCCGTCGCGGACCGCCGCGGAGGCGGCGATCGCCCGCAGCCGGGCCAGCCAGGCGCTCACGTCCGGCTGCTCCCAGGGCGAAAAGATCGGGGTATAGTCGGCGAACCAGGCAATCTGGGCGTCGAGGTCGGTGAGGATGCGCCGGATCGCTTGATGCGTCGGGACGTCCATCAGTGAGTCGCTGTGCGCCAGATAGTCGCGCAACTGCGCGGCCAGCCAGGGCTTGAGGACCCCGTAGAGGCCGTGCAGCCATTCGTCGCCCGAGGCGGTCGCGGAAAAGGCGCGCAGCATTTCGTCCACTCCCGGGGTCTGCTTGTGCTCGGCCGAGGCGGCCTTGAGCTCGTGCAGGCGCTTGAGCAGCGTCTCGCCATGCTGGGCATCCTCCAGGAGATGCTCCCCGATCTTGAGCTTGGCGTCCCAGTAGGGCACGCCGGCCAGCCAGGCGGCCTCATAGCGGAGGATTTCGCGCTCCAGCTGGAAAAAAACGATAAGGTCGGCGGTGCACTCCGCCGCGGTAAGGCAAGCCGGCGCAGCGACAGCCGGCGAAAGAGTCGGGGAAGCCATGCCGGAAAGCTGGCCCGAAAACATCCATTTGCCAAGCCAGACTCTTTTCGGCTTTCTCCCCCTCGACCATGAGCGAACCGTTGTATTTCTCGATCCAAGTCGACTGCGAGTCGACCCAGCGCTCGATTCGCGATCCCGCCTTGGGCGAGCGGGCTCTGCGGGGGTTAAGCGAGGTCATGGCGGAAACGGGGACGAAGGGAACCTTCCTCGTGCTGCCCGGCGACATCGAGGTCCATGCCTCCCTCTATCGCGAATTGCGGGCCCACGGCCACGAAATCGGGCTCCATATTCACGGCTCGGAGCAGGGAGCCGGCGAATACCTCGGCGACCAAAGCGTCGCCGTCCAGCGCCGGCTCCTGCTCGAGGGCCGGGACCGGTTCGCCCAGGCGATGGGCGAGCGGCCGTTCAGCTTCTGCCCGGGGTATTTCTCCGCCAATGACGCCACCTTCGGGCTCCTGGAGGAGCTGGGCTTCACCCACGGAGCCGTTTCCTGCCCGACCCGCAATCTGCCCCAGCTCGCAGCCGTGTGGGGCCCGAGTTCGCTCGATCCGCGTTATCCCCACCGCTTCAACCGCATCCTCGACGGCGACGTCGACTTCGTCGACCTGCCGGTGACCGTCGACCCCGATTCCCGCCTCTGGGGCGGCGGCCAGCCGCTCGACCTGCGGGTGGAGCAGGTCGACGCCAAGAATCATTTCTACACCCTGGACAAGTCGATCCGGCGCCAGCTCACCCAGCAGACGCCGCTCAAGCAGGTCCATGCCCTGACCCACAGCCTCTTCGAGTTCGGCGACCGGAAGAATTTTCGCCGCGAGACCTACGTCGGCCTGGTGGCCGCCGCCCGCACGATCGCCGAGCGGGAGAAGCTGGCCTTTCGGGCCGCGACCCTGGCCGACGTCGCCACCGCCTACCGGGCGCGCGTTCCCCTGACCGGCGCACCGGCCAAGGCCTTGACCCTCGACACCGGTGGCCGCGCTTTCAATCGCTCATGAACAAACGTTCCATTCCTTTCATCGCCCTGGGCGGCCTGTGGGAGCAGGATGACATCGCCGCGGCCAATCGAGTGATCACCGCGGCGACCGGCCCGACGGGAAATTTCTTCCCCCTGCCCGAGGAAGCCGACTTTCAGAAGGCGCTGGCCGTGCACGAGGGCTGCGCCCAGGCGGTGGCGGTCAATTCCTGCGGGACGGCCCTCGACCTGTGCATGATGGCCCTGGGGGTGAAGGCAGGCGACGAGGTGATCGTGCCGGGACTGACCTTCGTCTGCACCGCGGGGGCGGCCGCGGCGCGCGGCGCCAAGGTGGTCTTCGCCGACGTCGATCCCGCCACCCTCTGCCTCTCGCCCGAGGCGGTGGCGGCGAAGATCACCCCGCGAACCAAGGCGATCATCCCGGTGCATTTTGCCGGACTGGCGGCCGACATTGACGGGTTCGACCGCCTCTCCCAGCGGCACGGGATCCCGGTGATCTACGATGCGGCCCACGCGGTCGGCGCCCAGTATCGCGGCGCCGGGATCGGCGGCGCCGGACGAGCCAGCTGCTACAGCTTCCAGTCGAATAAAAACATGACCTGCCTCGGCGAAGGCGGGGCGGTCACGACCAACGACCTTGAACTGGGGGAAAAAGTGCGCGGACTGAAGACTTTCGGCTACGTCTACGGCCCCCAGCTGCGCGTCACCCAAATCGGCTTCAACTACCGGATGACCAAGCCGCAGTGCGCGGTCGGCCTGACCCAGCTGGCCAAGATCGATCGGGTGATCGCCACCCGCCTGGCGCGCTTCCAGCAGATGGACCGTTTGCTCGCCGGCGTGGAAGAAATCACCCGACCCGCCGGCATCGCCCCCGGCCACGGCTGCCATTTGTACGTGGCCCGGCTCAACACTGCCGCGGTCGGATTCCGGCGTCCGGACTTCCTCCGGCACTTGAAGGAGGTCTGGCAAGTCGCGACCGCCCATCACTATCCCGCCGTCTGGAGCTGGGAGGCGTTCGCCACCGTCCCTCACGACAAGCACGACACGCCGGTGACCCATCGGGCGGTCGAGGAGGTCTTAAGCCTCCCTCTCTTCCCTTCCACTTCGGAGGAGGACGTCGCCTATATCGCCCACGCCCTCAGGGAGACGATCGCCGCCTTGCGGAAATGACTCCGGCCCCGCCCGCGTTCGCGCCCAAGCCGGCGAACGACTTCGCCGACTTCATCCGGACGTATTTCGAGCGCTGCCGCGCCCGGGTGCCCCTGATCGAGGGCAACGCCGGCAAGTGGCTCTTCGAGGACCTGATTCCCGGCCTGAGCGATTTCGACACCCGGTTTTTCGTCGCCGACTCCGCCACCGCTGCCGACTGGTGCCGGATGTCGATGGAAGTCGGCCGGGTCCATCTTGAGCTCGCCCAGGAGCGCGCCGACTGGGCGCGAAATTTGGAGCATCTGCCCGGCGTGAATCTGAAGTGGAGCGAACTGCTCGACCCCCAGGAGTACTTCACGGAATTTTCGCACTGGAGTTTTTACCACGGCGAGCCGGCCCGGCTCGAGGCCGCCCGGGCCTTCACCACCGGCCATCGCTGGACGGCCGCCGACGGCTGGTACCACTGGAAAAAGATCGCGCTCTATTACGGCCGCTACGATCGCGCCATCGATCCGGCGATCAATCTCGGTCGCTTTGAGAACAAGTACCCTCTCCACAGCCGCCTGCTGCACTATCTGGCGCCGCCCGTGCATTCCGGCGTCTGCCTGATGGATAGGCGGACGACCCCGGGCAAGCTCGCCGCCCTGCGGCGTGCCCGTTCGCTCTTTCCCCAGGCCGAGGTGATGGACCGGGTTTTGGCGCTCCTGGACTGCCACTACGAATCGCCCGGCGATCTCGCCGAACCGGGCCTGACCGAGCTCGACTCGGCCCTCGAGAGCTATCTCACCAGCATGGCGGAAGTGCTGCTGCACGACGGCCCGTTCCGCTGTCCGGCCCGCCCGACGCCGAACGAGCTGCGCGCGGCGGTGAAGGCGGCCGCCCCGGCGGGAGGATTTTCTCCCCTCTTTGAGAACATCAAGTTCGCCCGGCTGATGAAGGGCCGCCTGTGGTTCTATGCCCAGGAAGTCCCGTGGTTCGACAGCCCGCCCCTCATCCGCAACGAGTTCAACCGCATCGGGCCGAACTTCTACCAGACCCCGCTCCGGCTTTTCGCCCGGCTGGTCTATGGCGAGGAACTGTCGGCCGAGGCGGCGGTGCAGCGGCTGGAGGGCGAGATTCTGAGCCGAGAGGACGCGGGGGCCTGCCGGCGGTTTGCCGCCCTCGCGTGCGTCCCCTGCCCCGACGCCGAATTGCGGACGCGAGCCCGCGCGATCTCCGACATCTTCGATCCGTTTCTTTGCGTTCTCGAGCATCTGCTCGAGCGAGCCAAAGTTCTGGGCCGATTTAAGTAAACCGGTTCGGGCGCACCCAGTGGGCCCCGTTGCAGATTGAACCGGCCCGGGCTCAGTCAGCCGGCTGCTTTGACCCGATCCGGACGCGATCATGGCGCGTAAGCTGGCCGAAGATGCCTTCGCCCCGAGGACGTCGGCCACGACCAAGCGACAATTTTCAGGACGGGCTCAGAATCTGCGTTTGGTATTTCGGGGCGAGAGTTTCGGACTTCTTCTTGAATGCCGCCATGGTCGTGGCGTTGGACGGAGGCGGAGGCGTCGTCCGACCCGCCACGCGGACGCCTACGGCCAAGAAAAAATCTTCCTGTCCGGCCGGCGAGCACGTGCACAGCAGCCGCGCTGGTCGGGTTGATCGATTCTGAAAACGATGGGGCGCATTTGACGGGATGCTGGCGGTCTCGCCGGCCCGCAGAACGGATTTCATGCCGCGGAAGGTGAGCTCAATCTCACCCTCCAGAAGGGTGAAAGACTCCTCGAAATTGTGCCGGTGCGGCGGCGGGCCTCCGCCAGGCGGTATGTACATATCGATCAAACAATAGCGGCC
>Ga0302279_10000886_pt1 | contig 44037 bp, 44 predicted proteins | sample III_Bog_N3_3_FD_194541 | JGI IMG/M metagenome (GOLD analysis project Ga0302279, IMG submission 194541) | Peat permafrost microbial communities from Stordalen Mire near Abisko, Sweden - III_Bog_N3_3 | ecosystem: Environmental > Terrestrial > Soil > Wetlands > Peat | place: Sweden: Abisko... | reverse complement strand
TTGGCCAGAGGCTTGACGTCGCCCTGGGGCAGCGAGCGGAACAGCAGCAGCTCCAGCAGTTCGTAGTCGGGCAGGGCGGCCAGCCCCTGCGCCGCCCGCGCCCGCAGCCGCTCGCGGTGGCCCAGATGATGCGGCCGGCTGGCGGCGTCCGCCCCGCGCTCCGGCCAGAACCCCGGCTGGGACGACATGTCGTTGACGGCGGAGAGGCACGGGCCGGGCATGGGCGGAATGTTCACCATATGTTCGGATTTGGCAAGTCGCCGCGTCATCTGACTTAGCGTCACCCGCGACGGGCGCGGCCCGGATGGATTAGGGTCCCGCGCGCCTCGCAGTCGGAGTTCGCGGCATGGACGACAAGCCCCTTCCCACCTTCTTCCAGCTCACCCCGCTCAATCCGGACTACCGGACCGAACCGCACGACGTGCTGGACGATCTGCGCGCCCGCTGTCCGGTCTATAAGGACGAGAGCACCGGCAGCGTGCTCTTGACCCGCTACAACGACATCCGCCCGCTGGTCTCCGACCGGACGATGTGGCGCGATCCCCTCAAGGCCGAGGAGGGCGCCCTGCTGCAACGCGCGCGCGCCGAGGAATTGCCCGAGGGGGCGCTGCGCAGCGAAACCAGCAGCATCCTCACCCTCGACGATCCCGACCACGCCCGCATCCGCCAGCCGCTCTCGCAGGCCCTCTACGCCCGGGTGGCCAGGTTCAAGCCGGAGGTCGAGCGGATCATCGCCGAGACCCTGGACAGGATCGATACCAGCGGGCCGTTCGATCTGATGAGCACGTTCTGCGTGCCGATTCCGATCGATGTGATCGCCTCGATCCTGGGCGTCGATCCGGCCCGGCTCGGGGAATTCCGCACCTGGTCGGAGGGGGTGATCCAGAGCCTCAATCCGTTCCGCACCGAGGAGCAGACCGCCGAGATGGAGCGCTGCAGCGCCGCGCTCAACGACTATTTTTCCCAGACCATCGCGGAGCGTCAGGCGCAGCCGCGGGACGATCTGATCAGCGACATGGCGCGGCTGCAGGCGGGCGGCCTGCCGGTGAGCGACATCGAACTGCAGATCAACCTCAGCGCTCTCTTGATCGGCGGCAACCTGACCACCACCGACCTGATCGGCAACGCCGTGCGCCTGCTGCTGCTGCACCCGGCGGAGCTGGCCAAGCTGAAGGCCGATCCGACGATCATCAATGCGGTGGTCGAGGAGACCCTGCGCTTCGAGCCGCCGGTGGACATCACCGGGCGGGTGACCTCGCAGGCGATGCAGATCGGCGGCTGCCCGATCCAGGCGGCCCAGAGCGTCACGATGTTTCTGCGCGCCGCCAACCGCGACCCGGCGGTGTTCGAGGACCCGCACGCCTTCAACGTCAGCCGCAAGCACAAGCCGCACGTCGCCTTCGGCGGCGGCGCCCACATGTGCATCGGCGCCCCGCTGGCGAGACTCGAGGCGCAGGTGGCCCTGGCGCGGCTGTTCGAACGCTTCCCGGCGTTGCGCCTGGCGAACCCCGACGAAGCGCCGGTGTGGCGGACGCTGCCGTTTTTCCGCGGGCTGGAGCGGCTGGAGCTGCGGGCTTAAACAAGAGCCCTCACCGCACCTCTCCCACTGGCGTGGGAGAGGGATACTGAGACAGACGTTGTCGCCGATGGGGCGGTGAAGCCGCCGCCGAACCAGCGGTAGCCCTCTCCCCGCCGGAGGTGGGGAGAGGTGAGGTGAGGGGCCGGCGTCAGAGCGGCGCGCAGGCCTTTTCCAGCCAGGCGCGGACGTCGTCCGGGACCTTCGGGCCGATCACCGCCAGCACCCGGGCGTGGTAGGCGTCCATCTGGGCGCGCTCCTCGGCGGTGAGCATCTCGGTGACGATCAGGGCCTGGTCGATGGGGGCGAGGGTCAGGGTCTCGAAGCCCAGCATTTGCCGCTCACCGCCGGGAATCTCGGCCGGCGCGGTGACCACCTGCAGGTTCTCGATGCGGATGCCGTAGGCGCCTTCCTTGTAGTAGCCGGGCTCGTTGGAGACGATCATTCCGGGGCGCAGGGCCACGGTGTTGGGCAGCTTGGAGATCCGTTGCGGACCCTCGTGCACGCCCAGGTACGAGCCGACGCCGTGGCCGGTGCCGTGGTCGAAGTCGAGGCCGGCGGCCCACAGCGGCACGCGGGCCAGGGCGTCGAGGGCCGAGCCGGTGGTGCCGGCCGGGAAGCGCACGCGGGCCAGGGCCAGGTGGCCTTTCAGCACCAGGGTGAAACGCTCCGCCATCTCGGCGCTGGGGACGCCGATGGCGACGGTGCGGGTGACGTCGGTGGTGCCGTCGAGGTACTGGGCGCCGCTATCGACCAGCAGCAGCGACCCGCGCTCGACCCGCTTGGCCAGGCGCGTGGTCGGCCGGTAGTGGACGATGGCGCCGTTGGAGGCCGCCCCGGCGATGGTGTCGAAGGAGAGGTCCTTCAGGGAGCCGGTGGCCTCGCGGAAGCCCTCCAGCTTGCGCACGATGGTGGGCTCGTCCGGCAGGGTGTCGGCGGCCTCGACGGCGACCCAGTGCAGGAAGCGGGTCAGGGCGGCGCCGTCGCGGATGTGGGCGCGGCGCGTGCCCTCGATCTCGACCGAATTCTTGCAGGCCCGGGGCAGGGCGGTTGGATCGGGCCCACGGACCACCTCGGCGCCGGCCTGACCGAGGGTCTCGAAGTACCAGGCCGAGGACTGGCCTGGGTCGACCAGCACCTTGCGGCCCTTCAGTTCGGCCAGAGCGCCGGGCAGCGCCTCGGTCGGCTCCAGGGTAACGGTGTTGCCGAGCCAGGCGGGAAGGTCGGCGGTCACCTTGGCCGGATCGAGGAACAACCGCGCCGAGCCATCCGCGTTGAGGATCGCCTGCGACAGCGGCAGGGGCGAGCGGATCACGTCACCGCCGCGGATGTTGAACAGCCAGGCGATCGAGGCCGGCGCGGTCAGCAGCGCCGCCTCGGCTCCCACGGCGGCCAGGGCATTGCCCACGCGCTCGCGCTTGTCGGCGGACTCCTCGCCGGCGAACTCCAGCGGATGCGGGGCGACCGGCGCCTTCGGCTGCGCCGGGCGTTCCGCGCCCCAGGCCGCGTCCAGCGGGTTGGCCGCCACCGGCTTCAGCGCCGCGCCGGCCTTGGTGGTCGCCGCGCGCAGGCGGTCCAGCGCCTCGGGGCTGTGCAGCTTGGGATCATAGCCGATGGTCCAGCCCGGCTTGGCCTCGGCCTGCAGGTAGGCCGGCACGCCGCCCTCGACCAGGTCGCGGATTTCGAACAGCTTCAGGTCCACCTGGTCGCGGGCCTGCAGGGTGTAGCGGCCGTCGATGAACAGCGCCGCCTTGTCCTTCAGCAGCACCGCCGCCCCGGCCGAGCCGGTGAAGCCGGTGGCCCAGGCCAGCCGGTCGTTGGCGGCGGGCAGGTATTCGTTCTGGTGCTCGTCCTCGTGCGGGATCACGAAGCCGTCCAGACCCTGCTCGGCCATGGCCTTGCGGATCAGCGGCGCGTGCCTCGGGCCAAAGGAGGGATCGGTGGCTTCATCGAAGGTCTGGCGCATAGGAAGGATTTAGGACTTCGGGGCGCCGGAGGCAAAGGGTTGCTCGATGATCGCCCACCCAACTCCACTCCTCTTGTTCGGTCATGGTCGGGCGTCAGTCCCGGCCATCCAGGAACGCAGTGATTCAGTCCGGCGGCGAGCGCGAGCCGCCGACGGCGTGGCTCCGGCCTCGCTGCCTCGCCTCGAAACACTGTGTGCCTGGGTCGCCGGGACAGGGCCCGGCGATGACCGAAAGAAGGGAGAGGAAATGAAACAGCGGAGATCGCCGAGATGCGCGGAGAAGGAACGGCGACCTCGTAGCTCCGCGTAGCTCGGCGATCTCTGCGGTTGAACCGCTAACCGCGCCGCATCACCAGGGTCGCCCAGGCGTCGCGGTGAATTCTCCGCGCCACCCGGAAGCCTTGCGAGAGGTAGGCGGCCTTCACCTGGCGTTCCTGGCTGCGCAGCAGGCCGGAGAGAATGGCCAGGCCGCCGGGGCGCAGCGCGCGGCGGATGTCCGGGGCCAGGCGGACCAGCGGGCGGGCGAGGATGTTGGCGAACACCAGGTCGTAGGGCGCCCGGCCGGCGACCAGCCGGTGGGCGAGGCCGTTGGCGTGGACGAAGCGGGCGCGGGCCTGGTTGATCCGGGCGTTCTCCCGGGCGATCCGCACCGAGACCCGGTCGATGTCGGTGCCGACCACGGTGGGGCTGCCGGTGACAGCCGCGGCGATGGCCAGCACGCCGGTGCCGGCGCCGACGTCCAGCACCTTCCCGAACCGCCGGGCTTTCAGCAGGGCGTCGAAGGCCAACAGGCAGCCGGTGGTGGTGCCGTGGTGGCCGGTGCCGAAGGCCGCGCCGGCCTCGATGCGCAAGGCCACGGCGTTGACCGGAATCCGCCCGCGGTCGTGCATGCCGAAGACGAAGAACCGCCCGGCGCGCACCGGCGGCAGGCCGCTGAGCGCCATCGCCAGCCAGTCGGCGTCGGCCAGCGTCTCGACCACGGTGGCGAGTTCCGGCCAGGGGGTCAGCAGCGCCAGCACCGCTTCGGCCTCTTCGTCGCTGACCGGATAGAGGTCGATCCGCCAGATCCCCCGGTCCTCGTCCTCCTCGATGATCGAGTAGGTGGCCCCTTCCAGGGCGATATCGGCGTCGATGGCGGCGGCGGCGGCTTCGGCCCGGGCTCTGGGGCCCCGGGCGATGATCTGGACGGCGGCGGTCATCGGCTCCGTCTAGCGGCCAAGGCGGCCCGTGGCGACCGGGATCAGCTGTTGGGCGGCGTCGTCGGGGTCGGCGGCGTCGGCGCGTTCTGCGGCGCCGTCTGATCGACCGGCGGGCTGGGGGGCGCGCTGACGGTGGCGTCATAGGCCGCGGCCTCGTGCGGCGAGGTGCCCTTGAGGATGTCGCCGCCCACCGACGGATAGTCCTGGTTCGCGGCCGCGTAGCTGGTCAGCTCGGGCGATTCCACCTTCGGCCGGGGCATGCGCAGGGCGGCGTTCTCCTGGTGATAGAAGGCGCAGCCGCCGAGGCCGCCGGCGAGGATCGCGACGAGGGTGATCGCCCGGACATTCATCGTCTGCCTCCGCTGCTGCCAGCAACCGTCATAAGCGGCCGCTAAAAGACCACGGGCGACGCGACAGGCGCAATGGGAGAGACGATCATGACCACGCAGGACCTGGCCCACGATCTGGTGGCGCTCTGCCGGGAGGGCAAATTCGCCGAGGCCGGCGAAAAGTACTGGGCCGACGACGTGCTCAGCGTCGAGGCGATGGGCGACAACGCCGAGAGCCACGGCAAGGCGGCGGCCAAGGCCAAAGGCGACTGGTGGTCCGGCGCGCACGAGGTGCACGGCGTCACCGTCGAGGGCCCGTTCGTGCATGGGGACGAATTCGCCGTCCGCTTCACCATGGACATCACCCGGAAGGAAGGCGGCCAGCGCCTGACCATGGACGAGGTCGCCCTCTACAAGGTGAAGGGCGGCAAGATCGCCGAGGAGCGGTTCTTCTACGGCGGGTGAGGGCGTCCTGCTCCTCCCCTCACTTCAGGTGAGGGGAGGTGTCGAAGCGAGCCCGCGAAGCAGGCGATGCAAGACGGAGGGGAGCTGGCCGCGATGCTGGTTCTAGTGCTGTCGCAGGGGTCCCCCCATCGTCGCACGTCGCACCGCTTGCGCGTCGCTCATAGGCGACACTTCCCCCCGCTCACGGGGGGAAGAGCGGTTGGGTTTGGCGCCCGTGGCCGGCCGCGATAGGGTCCCGCCACGCTGGAGGACGCCCCAATGAAAATCGCCCTCGCCCTCGCCGCGCTCATGGCGCTGGGGGCGCCGACGGCGGCCCTGGCCCAGGTCGGCAACGCCGCCATGCCGATCGTGCTGAAGATGCACAGGGGGACCGACCGCCTCGTGGTGCATGGCCGCCTGACCCAGGGCGGCGCCTGCTGCACCTACGTGTTCAAGGCCACCGCCGGCCAGAAGCTCTTCTGGACCTTGAAGGGGCCGGCGACGCGGGTCGGCCTGACCTATCCGGACGGCGGCGGCATCAATCCCGGCCTGCCCAGCCCCGCCGACCTGCCGCAGAGCGGCGCCTACACCTTAAGCCTCAGCCCCGACCTGATGGCCGACGGCGCCTTCGGCAGGTTCACCCTGACCCTCCGCATCCCGCCGCCGCCGAAGGGCCACCAGCCATGAACCGCTTCGCCCTCGTCCTCGTCGTCGCGATGCTCGCTTCGGGACCGGCTCTGGCCGCCCCGGCGACTCTGTCCACCGGCGCCTACGAGAACACCCTGCTGCTCGGCTACGACCCGGCCACCGGCCTGGTCACCGGCTATTTCAACATGGTCTATCCGGGTCCGCCGGAGGTCAGCTGCGCGTTCTACCTGAAGGGCAAGCTGGCCGGGGCCAAGGCGGCCATCGACACCTACTATCCCGACGATCCCACCGGCGACCTGATCAAGGGGACGCTCAGTCTGCAGGGCCGGCGCACGGTGGGTATCGCCCTGGTCGACGACCACGGCGGCTGCGGCAACGTGTGGCAATTCGCCGACAAGACCGCGCCGCTGTCGACCTTCGCGTTGGACTCCGCGCACGCCTGGACATCGGTCAGGGTGGTCAAGGCCGACAAGGCGTTCTTCTACCCCACGGCCGGCGCCGCGACCCACGGCAAGGCCTACATCGTCATCGGCGACGGCGTCGGCGTGAAAGCCGCTGAGCCCGGCTGGGACGAGGTGGACTTCACCGGCGGCAAGCGGGTGATCTCAGGCTGGGTGCGGGACGAGGATCTGTTTCCGGGATGAGCGGGATTGTGGTGACGGGCCTCAGGCCTTCTCCACGAACGAGTCGATCACCTTCTTCTCCCCGGCCTTGTCGAAGGACACGGTGAGCTTGTTGCCCTCGACGAAGATCACCTGGCCGTAGCCGAACTTGACGTGGAACACCCGGTCGCCCCGGGTATAGGCGCCGGAGGCGGAAGGTTCGGAGACGGCGACCAGCCGGCCTTCGCCCTCGATGATCTGGGTCACGCCTGGCGGGCCGCCGCGGTAGTTGCGCTCCTGGGCGCGTTTCCAGCCGGGGGACGAATAGCCGTTGCCGAAGGCGCCGCCTTCGTCCCAGCGCGAGCCGGCCTGCTGCATGCCCGGGCCGCCGCCGTAGTAGCCGGTCTCCGAGGCCGCCTCGACGTTCTCCAGCGGCAGTTCGTCGACGAAGCGGCTGGGCAGCTGGCTGGTCCAGCGGCCGTAGACCTGGCGATTGGCGGCGAAGGAGACCCGGGCCTCCTCGCGCGCCCGGGTCAGGCCGACATAGGCCAGGCGGCGTTCCTCCTCGAGGCCCTTTTCGCCCTTCTCGTCCATGCTGCGCTGGCTGGGGAACACGCCTTCCTCCCAGCCGGGCAGGAACACCAGCGGGAACTCCAGCCCCTTGGCCGAGTGCAGGGTCATGATCTGCACCGAGTCCTCGCCGCTTTCGCGGTCGAGGTCCATCACCAGCGAGACGTGCTCGAGGTAGGCCTGCAAATTCTCGAACGAGCCCATCGACTGGACCAGTTCCTTCAGGTTCTCCAGCCGGGTCTGGCTGGTCGGGCCTTTGTCGAGGCGGAGCGCATCGGTGTAGCCGCTCTCCTCCAGAATGGTCTCCGCCAGGCGCTGGTGCGGCATGGATTCGGCCTGCGCGCGCCAGCGGTCGAGGTCGCGCAGAAAGTTGGAGAGGGCGGTGCGGGTGCGGGCGGCCAGTTCATCGGTGCGGACGATCTCCCGGGCCGCGTCGGTGAGGCTGCGGAAGTGGGTCGTTGGGTCGACCGCGACCACTTCGCCGGTGGACTGGTCGAACAGCGGCTCGTCGTAGAGCTGCGACGGCGGCACGGAGGCAACCGCGTGCAGCTTCTGCACGGTCGAGTCGCCGATGCCGCGCTTGGGGGTGTTGACGATGCGCTCGAAGGCCAGGTCGTCGTCCGGCGACTGCACCAGCCGCAGATAGGCGTGGGCGTCGCGGATTTCGGCCCGCTCGAAGAACCTGGGGCCGCCGATCACCTGGTAGGGGATCTGCAGCATGACGAAGCGCTCCTCGAAGGCGCGCATCTGGAAGCTGGCGCGGACCAGGATGGCCGCCTCCCGATGCCGTCGGCCGCTGCGTTTCCAGCGCTCGATGTCGTCGGCGATCAACCGGCTCTCGGCCTCGCCGTCCCAGACGCCGCGCACCTGAACCTTCTGGCCGCCCTCGGCCTCGGTCCACAGGGTCTTGCCCAGCCGGCCCTTGTTGGCGGTGATCAGGCCCGAGGCGGCGGCGAGGATGTGGGCGGTGGAGCGATAGTTGCGCTCCAGCCGCACCACCTTGGCGCCCGGAAAGTCGCGCTCGAAGCGCAGGATGTTGTCCACCTCGGCGCCGCGCCAGCCGTAGATCGACTGGTCGTCGTCGCCGACGCAGCACAGGTTCTGCCGTCCCTGGGCCAGCAGCCGCAGCCACAGGTACTGGGCGACGTTGCTATCCTGGTACTCGTCGACCAGCAGGTATTTGAACCGGCGGTGATAGTCGGCCAGCACGTCCGGATGCTCGGTGAAGATGGTCAGGTTGTGCTGCAGGAGGTCGCCGAAATCGCAGGCGTTCAGCACCCGCAGGCGATCCTGGTAGGCGGCGTAGAGCGCCTGGCCCTGGTTCTTGCCGAAATGCGCGCCTTCGGCGGCCGGCAGCTTGGCCGGGACCCAGCCGCGGTTTTTCCAGTTGTCGATCAGGCCGGCGAAGTGCCGGGGCGTCCAGCGCTTGGGGTCGATGTTGGCCGCCTCCAGGAGCTGCTTGATCAGCCGCTCCTGGTCGTCGGGATCGATGATGGTGAAGTTCGATTTCAGCCCGACCAGTTCGGCGTGGCGGCGCAGGATCTGGGCGGCGACGGCGTGGAAGGTGCCCAGCCAGCGAAGGCCCTCGGCCGACGGACCGATGATGGCGGTGATCCGCTCGCGCATTTCCCGGGCGGCCTTGTTGGTGAAGGTGACCGCCAGCAGCTCCCAGGGCTTGGCCCGGCCGGTGGCCAGGATGTGCGCCAGCCGGGTGGTCAGCACCCGGGTCTTGCCGGTCCCGGCGCCGGCCAACACCAGCACCGGCCCCTCGACCGCCTCGACGGCCTCGCGCTGCTCCGGGTTCAGGCCCGCCAGGTAGTCGGGACCGGAAACCCGGGCGAGATCGGAAATGCGGGGCGCGGAGGGTTCTGACACGATCTGATCGGCTGACTCGGAGGAGGGAACATATGTAGCACGCCGGGCGTCAGCCAGAAGGGCGCGCCGGACGACCTGATTTGACATACTGACATATGCGCTTACTTTCCGCGCATGACCGAACGCACGACTGTCCGGCTTCCCGACGACTTGCTCCGCCGCGCCAAGCGCAAGGCCGCCGCGGAAGGTCGCACGCTGACTTCCCTGATCGAGGAGGGGCTGCGTTCCGCGATTGCCGAGCGGCGCACGCCGGAGACGGCCGGTCGCGTCATGCCGAGAGTAAGCCAGGCGCGCGGCGGCCTGGTCGCGGGGGTCGATCTGGCCGCCCTGCAAGAGGCGGAAGACCTGGATAGCGTTCGGCGGCTGCAGCGCTCCGAATGATCCTGCCGGACGTCAATGTCCTGATCTACGCTTTCCGGGTCGACACGCCCCACCACGCGCTCTGCCGGTCCTGGCTCGAAGGTGTCGTGACGGGCGATGCGCGGTTCGGCATCTCGCCCTTGGCGCTGAGCGCGGTGGTGCGGATCACCACCAATCCGCGCGCCTTCGTGACCCCGAGTTCGCTGGATGAGGCGTTCGGCTTCTGCGACGACCTGCTGGGTCAGCCCCATTGTCAGGTGGTCGAGCCCGGCGAGCGCCACTGGGACATCCTCAAGCGCCTGTGCGCCGAGGCCGCGATCACCGGCCCACGGGTGAGCGACGCCTGGTTCGCGGCCCTTGCGATCGAATCCGGATGTGACTGGATCACGCTCGACCGTGATTTCGCTCGATTTCCCGACCTGGCATGGCGGGGGCCTGCGGCAAGGCCGCTTCGTCAGTAGACGGCCGGCCTACTCGGCGTGGTCGCAGTCGCCCTGGCCGCGGCAGCGCAGGAAGGTGGCGCAGATGGCGCTGGCCAGGTCGCTGGTCAGGCCCAGGCGGTCGGCGGCCCCGATGTCGGCCTGGTCGACGCAGGCGGCGCCGGCGCCGGTGGGCGCGCACAGAGCGTTCTCGGCCGAGCGGAACTGTTCCTGGGCGTCCGGCGACTGGCCGTCGATCCATTCGTCCAGGCCATCCCGGAGGTCGGGAGTGGACAGGTACTGCAGCAGCTTGTCCGGGCACTGCCGGTCGAGTTCGGCGAAGTAGTGGTCGGGGGAGTCGTCGCCGGCCGGCTGGGCCTGGGCCGACCACGCCAAAGCCGCGGCCGCGGCAGCCAACAGGATCAACGGAATGCGCATCAGCGGTACTCTACTCTGAAGGGCTGGCGGATGTTAGCGGCCGGGCGCCCGGCTCGCATTTCCGACTGGAAACGCCGACGTTGTTCCAGCCTAGCACGAAGGTTAAAGCTGGGCACACGCCCGCGAGTCCCGAGGAGATCATGGTCGATCCCGATGATCGTCTGCCGCCCCCCGAACACGTGGCGGGGAAGGCCGAGGCCGAGGCGCAAGACGAAGAGACGGTGATGCCCTGGGTGTGGGGCGGCGTGGCCGTGCTGGTGATCGCGGCGTTCATCGCCTGGGCGGCGCTGGTCAAGCCGCAAGCGCCTCCGCCGGCCGCGCCGCAGATGCCGCCTGGCCAGGCCGCGCCGGTCAAGGAGTAGGATTCGAGCTCACGAAGGCGAGGGCGGCCAGTCGGCAGGCGGACGCCAGCGGCCGGGGCCCGCGTCCGGAATCGATTTCGACAATCAGGCCGGCGAGGCTGAGCGAACGGGCCCGCGCCAACGCCTCCAGCACCGCCCAGAATTCCGGCTCCAGCGCCAGCGAGGTGGCGTGCCCGGCCAAGGACACCGAGCGCTTGCGCAGACCGGAGTCGCGGACCGGCCGTTTCATGCCCTGGCCGCCCGACGCAGGGCCTGGGGCGGCTGGCCGAAGGCGCGGATGAAGGCCCGGCGCATGCGCTCGGCGTCGCCGAAGCCCGCGGCTTCCGCCACCCGGTCGATCGGCTCGGCGCCGGCTTCCACCCGCTCCCGGGCGGCCTCGACCCGCAGGCGCTCGATGGCCTTGGCCGGGGTGACGCCGGCCTCGGCGGCGAAGGCGCGAGCGAAGTTGCGGGGGCTCATCGCCGCTTGGGCAGCCAGCCGCTCGACGCTCAAGGGCTCGCCCAGCCGCTCGCGCGCCCAGCCGAGCAGGCCGGCGAAGCGGGCGTCCGGGCGATCCAGCTCCAGCAGGGCGGAGAACTGCGACTGGCCGCCCGGTCGGCGGTGATAGACCACCAGCTGCTGGGCGGTGCGTCGGGCGATGGTCTCGCCCAGGTCCTCGGCGATCATCGCCAGCGCGAGATCGATGCCGGCGGTGATCCCGGCCGAGGTCCATATCTTGCCGTCCTGCACATAGATCCGGTCCGCTTCCAGCCGCACCTGCGGGAAGCGGCGGGCGAAGTCCTGGGTGCGCGACCAATGGGTGGTCGCTCGGCGACCGTCGAGCAGGCCCGCGGCGGCGAGGATGAAGGCGCCCGAGCAGACGCTGGCGACCCGCCGCGCATTCCCGGCCGCCTGGCGCACCGCGGCCAGCAGCGCCGCATCGTTGGACGCCACCCGTGTGCCGTCGCCGCCGGCGACCACCAAGGTGTCGAGGCGCTCCGCCGGATCGAAGGGCGCCGCCGCCATCGCCGCGCCGGAGGAGCTGCGGACGTCGCCGGGCCGCGCCGCCAGCACCCGCAGGTCATAGGCGCCCTGGCCGTAGCGGCCGGCGATCTCGAAGGCCGCTATCGGTCCGGCGGCGTCGAGGATCTGCAGGTCCGGAAAGATCAGGAAGCCCACACGGCGGGTCATGGCTGAAAACGAGGGAACAAAGTCATTTCAGCCGCAGGCTTAGCCGGGCAGGATGGCCGGGTCAAATGCAGGCAGGAGCCCGTCATGGCCGACCGTCCGTTCCGCATTGTCGAGGTTATCTATCCGGGGATGACCCAGCTGGACTTCACCGCCCCGCACACGGTGTTCAGCCGCATTCCCAAGTCCGAGACCATCGTCGCCTCCCTGGCCGGTGGGGCGGTGGAGTCCGACGGCGGCCTGACCTTCGCCGGCACGACGCCGATGGCCGCGATTGAAAGTTGCGACCTGCTGTTCTTTCCCGGCGGCTTCGCGGCCACCGAGGTGGCGAGCGATCCGGCGTTCATGGGCGAGGCGAAGCGGCTGGCCTCCGGTGCGCGGTATCTGACCTCGGTGTGCACCGGCTCGCTGATCCTGGCGGCCACGGGGCTGCTGAAGGGCAGGCGCGCGGCCTGCCACTGGGCCTGGCGGGACATGCTCGGCCTGTTCGGCGCCATTCCCGATCCGGCCCGGGTGGTCCGCGACGGCGACATCATCACCGCCGGCGGGGTCACCTCCGGCATCGACTTCGCCCTGGTGGTCGCCGCCGAACTGGCCGGCGAGGGGTTCGCGCAAGCCGTGCAGCTGAACCTGGAATACGCCCCGGCCCCGCCGTTCAACTCCGGCAGGCCGGAGACCGCGCCGCCGGAGATCCTGGCGATGGTGATGCAGCGGATGGAGGCGATGATGCCGGCGCGCCTGGCGCAGGCGAAGCTGGCCGCGGCGATGGTCGACGGCTGAGGCGCGCGCCCCCTCCGTCACTCGCCGCTACGCGCCGGGCGCCACCTTCCCTGTTTCGAGGGCGAGGATATCGACCCCGCCGCGGCTGGTGTCCTAGAGAGGATGCGGGTCAGCGCGGGAGCCGCAGATGATTTCCACCCTCGGTCTCTGGGCCCATTGGCTGGACGCCTGGCTGCGGACCCACTTCGGCCGCGCCTACGCCGCCGCACTCGGGACCGGGCTGGTGATCGGCATCATCGCGACGGTGGAGGAGCTCGGCAAAGCGATCAGCTCGGGGGTCGACGTGCTGAAATTGGCCGGCCTGGTGCTGTTCCAGGGGGTGCTGCTGGTCAACCAGCTGGCCCAGTTTCACGACTTCCGCCAGGAGGTCCGCCAGCGCCGGGAGGAGCGCCGAAAAGGGCCGCCGCCGACAGCGCCCTAGTGACACACTGCTGACACGCGGTGACGTGCCGACGGTCTATCAGCTCCTTCGGACCCGAACACCGAAGGAGATATCCGATGAGCGAAACCCTGACCCGCGCCGAGGCGCCGTCCCTGGTCGAACCGCCGACCGGCCACATCGACGACTTCAATTTCTTCATCGGCGATTGGAAGACCCGCCACCACCAGCTGGTCGGACGCCTGGTCGGCTCGACCACCTGGCGCGACTTCGGCGGCGTCAGTCAGGTGCGCAAGATCATGGGCGGCCAGGGCAATCTGGACGACAACATTCTCGACCTGCCGACCGGCGCCTATCGGGCCGCCACCGTGCGCACCTTCGACCCGGCGAGCCGGCATTGGTCGATCTATTGGATCGACGCCCGTTTCGTCGGCATCGAGCCGCCGATGGTCGGCGGCTTCGACGGGCCGCACGGACTGTTCTTCGCCGAGGAGGTGCAGGAGGGAAGGCCGGTGGTGGTACGCTTCCGCTGGACAGTGCTCGACGCCGACCACTGCCGCTGGGAGCAGGCCTTCACCGAGGATCGCGGCCTGACCTGGGAGATCAACTGGACCACTGAGTTCGAGCGGTCAGCCGAGCCCGTGCTTTAGCGCAGCTGGCCGCAGAAGCGCTGGATGCGGGTGCAGGCGTCCTCGAGGTTGGCGTTGGAGGTGGCGTAGCTGATGCGGAAGAACGGCGAGAGGCCGAACGCCGCCCCGAACACCACTGAGACGCCCTCGGATTCCAGAAGCTCGACGCAGAAGTCCTCGTCGGTGCAGATGGTCTTGCCGCTGGGGGCTTTCTTGCCGATCAGGCCGGCGACCGAGGGATAGACGTAGAAGGCGCCCTCGGGCGTCGGGCAATGCATGCCGTTGGCCTGGTTGAGCATCGAGACCACCAGGCCACGCCGTTCCTCGAACAGCTTGGCGTTCGGCTTGATGAATTCCTGGGTGCCGTTCAGCGCCTCCACCGCCGCCCATTGCGAGATCGACGAAGGGTTGGAGGTGGTCTGGCTCATCACCTTGGCCATGGCCTTGATCAGCGGCTCCGGGCCGGCCGCGTAGCCGATCCGCCAGCCGGTCATGGCGTAGGCCTTGGAGACCCCGTTCATGGTCAGGGTGCGCTCGTAGAGGGCCGGCTCAACCTGAGCGATGGTGGTGAACTCGAAGTCGCCGAACACCAGGTGCTCGTACATGTCGTCGGTGAGGATCCAGACGTGCGGATGGCGCAGCAGCACGTCGGCCACGGCCCGCAACTCGGCGCGGGTGTAGGCGGCGCCGGAGGGGTTCGAGGGCGAGTTCAGCAGCACCCACTTCGTGCGTGGCGTGATCGCCGCCTCCAGGTCGGCGGGCTGGACCTTGAAGCCGGTCTCGGCGCTGGTCTTGACGAACTTCGGCTCGCCGCCGGCCAGCAGCACCATGTCCGGGTAGCTGACCCAGTAGGGCGCGGGGATCACCACCTCGTCGCCGGGGTTCAGACTGGCGACCATGGCGTTGTAGATCACCGGCTTGCCGCCCGGGGAGACGTTCACCTGCGAGGGCTTGTAGGTCAGGCTGTTCTCCCGGGCGAACTTGCCGCAGATGGCCTCCTTCAGCTCCGGGATGCCGTCGACGTTGGTGTACTTGGTCTTGCCGTCGCGGATCGCCTTGATCGCGGCCTGCTTGATGTTCTCCGGCGTATCGAAATCGGGCTCGCCGGCGGCCAGGGAAATCACGTCCTTGCCCGCCGCCTTCAGCTCGCGCGCTTTCGCGTCCGCCGCCAGGGTGGCGGACGGCTTGACGCGGGCGAGCGCTGCGGACTGGGCGAACATGACGAATCCTCTGTAGCGGTTGGAAAAGGCCGGCGCTCTTTACGCGGGGGCCGGCCGCCGGGCAACATGGGCCGGGGATTGGTCACGGGACGGGCGGAGCGGGCGATGCGGTGGATGGCGGCCCTGTTGCTCCTGCTCTCGGCCGCGCCGGCGTCCGCGGAAACCTCGCCGTTTCTGAAGCCCACCGACCCCGTGCCCGGCCATCCGGGGCTGACCTGGCTCGATCTGGTCCGCCAGGCCGTGCCCAGCCTCGCCAAGACCGATGACGGCGACATCGAGGGGAGTTTGAAGACCCCACCGCCGCGCCATATCGGCGGCGCGAGCTTCGAGGGCGATCCGCCCGACCCGGTCACCCTCGGCGACATCGAGGTCAAGCACATCCTGGCCGGCGGCCAGAAGCGGATGGTGGTGATGGCCGACCTCGGCCCCGATCCGGACCGGGTGCAGAGCCAGACCCTGCTGCTGCTGTTCGACGAGGGGCCGAACCCGAAGCTGCTGGACGTGGTCGACGTCGGCCTCGACAAGGACACCGTATTCGATGATCCGCAGCACCTTAGCCTCGGGCCCGGCGACGACGCCCTGGTGACGGTCAGCGAGCACGACGACGCCGACCTGGCCTATGACGGGAGGGCGGTGGTCTTTGTGCGAGGCGACCGCTTCCGGCTGATCGCCGACTTCTACGCCATCACCGAGACCAACTGCGGCTGGCGCCAGGACCAGACGCCGCGTTTCACCACCCGCCCGGACCCCGGCAGTCCCTATCTCGCCCTCGACATCGCGGTCACACACAAGATCGTCCACCTGCCCGACGACGACTGCGGCGATCCGATCCCGAAGGCGGTGACCCGCACCTATGAGGCGCTCTACCGCTGGGACGCCAAGCTCGGCCGCTTCACCACCACCTCGACGGCGCTGAAACGCCTCGACAAGCTGAATGGCATGGGGCCTTGATCCCGGCAAAAACCAGGGAGCGAGCATGCAGGATCTGAGGGGCAAGGTCGCCTTCATCACCGGCGGGGCCAGTGGCATCGGCTTTTCTATGGCCGAGGCCTTCGGCGCCGAGGGCATGGCGGTGATGCTGGCCGATATCGAGGCCGAGGCGCTGGAGCGGGCGGTGGAAGACTTGCGCAGCCGGCAGATACGCGCCGAGGGCGTGGTCGCCGATGTCGCCAGCCGCGCGTCGATCAAGGCCGCGGCCGAGGCGACGATCGCCGCCTTCGGCAAGGTGCACGTGGTCTGCAACAACGCCGGCGTCGGCGCCGGCGGGCCGTTCGGCAGTTTCCCGCCCGGCGACTGGGACTGGGTCATCGACGTCAATCTGAAGGGCGTCGTCTACGGCATGGAGGTGTTCGAGCCGCTGATCGCCGCGCACGGCGAGGGCGGACATTTCGTCAACACCGCCTCGCTGGCCGGCATGGTGAGCCCGCCCGGCATGGAGCCCTATTGCGCCACCAAATTCGCGGTGGTGGCGATGAGCGAGGGCTGGGCGCAGCAGCTGGCGCCCCGGAATATCGGCGTCTCGGTGCTTTGCCCGGGCTTCGTCAAGACCCGGATCAACGAGAGCCGCCGCAACCGGCCGTCCGACTACGGCCCCGACGAACGCGCCCCGCCGCCCGCCGACGCGCCGCCGTCACGGGTGCTCTCCGGCATCCCGGTGGGCCCGGTCGGCCGCCGCGTGGTCGAGGCGATCAAGGCGAACGAACTCTACATCATCACCCACCCCGGCTCGAAAGCCGGCGTCGCCGCCCGGTTCGAGCGCATCCTGGCCGCCTTCGACGTCGCCGAAGCTAGCCCCGCGCTGGGGGACGTGCCGAGAGGGCAGGGGGACCTCTAGGCGGAGGCTCGGCGCGATGGCTCGGATCGCACTCGTGCTGGCGGCGGCGCTGCTGAGCTTCCAGGGCTCTCTCGCCGAGGCCGCCCCGGACGCCGTGCAGGTCCGCGAAGCCTATGGCCCCACGCTGGGTCACGACCTCGCCGACACGGCGCAGGCGCGGGCCTATCGGTCTGCGTGGTTCGACGCGCCCACGGCGGAGGATGTCGCCAGGCAGGGCGGGCGGACGGTGTGGATCATCGTCGAGACGGGGCGCGGCGGCTTCCTGCCTCTGATGTCGCTCGAAAAGACGGCGGCCGGCGGCAGCATTGTCGCCCGTACGAGCGTGAAGATCGGCGGCGCGACGGTCCGCACGACGCGGGCCTACGATATCCCCCGCGCCAAGTATGAGGCGCTCTCCCTGCAGGCGGCCAGACTCTTCCAGACGGCGCTGGAGCCGCCACCGCCGCCTGCGCCTGACCCCAAACTGCCGCAGTTCATGGAGGTTTGCATGGACGGCCCGACGACGGTGATGGAGATCACGGCGCCCGGGCAAGTCCAGCGCGCCACGGAGTATTGCGGCGATCTTGGACTGCAGCCATTCGCCAACCGGCTGGCGGAATATGCGCTGCGCAACACTCACGGCTGCGGCGCGGTCCGCGCCTACATCGATACGCCGCTCGACCGCCTGCGGCTTTGCCTGTGGGTGGAGGGCGATCGTCTGCCCGGCGTCACGGTGATGAATCTGGTCCTGAACGCCGACCTCCAGGACCATCCCACCCTGGCCGACCAGGCCGATCCGGCGATTGAGTTTATCGGGCCGGATGGGCGCCCGGTCGCCGGCGCGGCCGCCTTCCGCGCCACCTGGGCCGATCTGGTCGACAAAGCCGACGCGCGCTTCCAGTTCGGCGGGGTTCGGGGCCTTTCGACCGACCGCGTGGTGGTGCGGGGCACGATCAGTTTCTACGCCCATCCCGGCGACCAGCAACACAGCGGCGCGCCATCGACCCAGACCTGGGTGAAGACCGGCGGCCACTGGCGGCTGACCCGGTGGGTGGTCGACAGCATCGACGCAGCCCCGCCACCGCGATAAGCCGCGCCCCGTGCGCCGGCTGATCGACTTCCTCACCAATATGGACGCCAGGGCCTGGCGGTCGCTGGCGATCTCGTTCGTGTTGTTCGGCGGGGTCGGGACGGTGTTCCTGCTCGGCGCGCCGCTGCTGGGGGTGAACGGGCAGGCGGGGGTGCAGCACTGGCTGGCGCTGGCCCGGGGACCCTGGGCGCTGCCGATCGCGGTGGGGGCGTTCGCGGCCCTGGCGTTCCTGGGCGCGCCGCAGTTCGTGCTGATCGCGGCGGCGGCGGTGGTGTTCGGGCCGTGGACCGGCAGCCTCTACAGCTGGATCGGCACGTTCATATCCTCACTGATCGGCTTTGGGCTCGGCCGGGCGTTCGGCGGGCGGATGATCCGCGACCTGAAGAGCCAGGGGGTCGACCGATTCATGGCCCTGGTGGGCAGGAACGGACTGATGGCCAGCCTGATCGTTCGCCTGGTTCCGGCCGCACCGTTCATCGTCGTCAACATGGCCGCCGGCGTCACCGTCATGCGCGTAAGCGACTTCGCCATCGGCACGGGAATCGGAATCGTGCCGAAGATCCTGCTCACCGCCTTCGCCGGCAATTCGGTGGTGCGGGCCTTCAACGGCGGCGGCTTCGGCGCCTTCGCCCTGCTGGCCCTGGCGGCGGCGATCTGGATCGGCTCGGCCTTCTTCGCCAGGCGCTGGCTGAAGGACAGCGAGGCGGCGGTCGCTGACAAGCCGGATGAAGCGGGTTAGCCTTCCGATATGACCGTCCACGTGTCCTTCGACATCGATGAAGCCCAGAAGGCCGAACTGGAACGGATCGCTCGCCACGAGAACATCACGCTTCAGGCGCTGATGGCGCGGTTGGTGGAGCAACGGTTGGAGTATGACGTCTGGTTCAAGGCCGGAGTGCAATCTGGATTAGATTCCCTCGCGCGCGGCGACTCGATTCCGCACGATGAGGCGGTCGCCCGGATGCGGGCGCGGACGGCCGAGTTGAAGGCGCAGAAGCGCTCCGGCATTCTGCACGGCGCCCAGCGCTGGCCGCCGGATCCGGAACAGACCTGACGCCGCTCAAATCCGCCGGTCCAGCCCCTCCCAATAAGGCTCCCGCAGCTTGCGCTTGAAGATCTTGCCGGAGTCCTCGCGGGGGAGTTCGGCCATGAAGGCGACCTTCTTGGGCACCTTGTAGCCGGCCATGACGCCGCGCAGGTAGGCGCGGATCTCGCTCTCGCCCAAGGCCGCGCCCGGCTGCGGCTGGACCACGGCGCAGATCGCCTCGCCGTAGTCGTCGTCGGGGATGCCGAACACCGCGCAGTCCGCGACGCCGGGCATTTTGTGCAGTTCGGCCTCGATCTCGGCCGGGTAGATATTCACCCCGCCGGAGATGATCATGTCCTTGGCCCGGTCGCACAGGTAGAGGAAGCCGTCCTCGTCGAAGTAGCCGATGTCGCCGGGCGCGATCAGCCCGGCCTTCTCGGCCGCACGGCGCTTGGCGTCGTCGCCGTGGTAGGTGAAGTCCGAGCCGGTGCGCACCTTGGCCACCACTTCGCCGATCGCCCGCGGCGGCAGCGCCTCGCCCGCCTCGTCGATCACCCTGACGTCGGCCTCGGGGATCGGCCGGCCGACCGTGCCCGGATGGGCCAGCCATTCGGCGGAATTGCAGAACACCACGATGCCGGTCTCGGTGGCCCCGTAGTATTCGTTGATCACCGGCCCCCACCACTCGATCATCGCCCGCTTGGTCGGCGCCGGGCAGGGCGCGGCGGCGTGGACCACGAAGCGCAGCGACGAGACGTCGTACTTCGCCTTTACCGCCTCCGGCAGCTTGACCAGCCGGTTGAACATGATCGGCACCATGTGCAGGTGGGTGACCCGCTCGGTCTGGATCAGCCGCAGCAGGTCTTCCGGATCGAAGCGCGGCTCGAGGATCACCCTGGCGCCGAGCCGGGCGCAACTCAGGCCATAGGCGTTGGGCGCCGAGTGGTACATCGGGCCGGTGACCACGGTGACGATCCGGTCCGGCTCGGCCAGATAGTCGGTCAGGCCGAAGCCTCGTTGCAGGATCGTCGCGCCCTGGGCGGCCTGCTCCGGGGTTGGCGGATGGCGGCGCACGCCCTTGGGCCGGCCGGTGGTGCCGGAGGTGTAGATGATCGTCCCAGGCGCCGCGGCGGCCGCCTCGGTCCGAGGTTCGAACTGCGTCAGCCACTGGTCCCAGTCGGTCATCCCGGCCGGAATCCGTCGCGCCGCGGGATCGATGCCGTAGGCTTCGGCGATTTCCGGCGGCGTTTCCACCACCAGCACCGGCACCCCGGGCGGGAACGCCGCGCGCACCGGTCCGACCAGATCGGCGTGGATGACGATCGCCCGGGCGCCTGAGTTCTCGAACAGGTAGCGCGCCTCGTCCTCGGTGTAGTGCCAGTTCACCGGCGTCGGATAGGCGCCCAGCATGCCGGCGGCGAAGCTGGCCTCGAAGAACGGGAAGTCGTTGCGCAGGTAGAGCGCCACCGTGTCGCCGGGCCCGACGCCGACCGAGGCCAGGCCCGCGGCCGCCCGCGCGGCCCGTTCGCCGACCTCGGCGGTCGATCTGCGCCGCTCGCCGCTGATGATCTCGCCCATGGCTCCTCCGTTTAGCGCCGGCGGCTTTCTGGCGGACCGCCTGTACGCTCGTTCAGTTTGAGCCACGGGCGCCCGGCCTGTCGAGCGTTTGCCCGCCGAGCCGGCGGCGGCTAATCACAAGGGGTCCGCCGGAGACCCTCGATGATCACGCGCACTATCCCGACCACGATCGCCGACATCGTGGTTCAGGACTCCGAGGGCCTCGGGAGCCCGGTGCTGATGATTCACGGCAACTCGTCCAGCCGGCGGATCTTCCGGCGGCAGCTCGAAAGCCCGCTCGGCGAGTCGCTGCGGCTGGTGGCGCTGGACCTGCCTGGTCACGGCGCGTCCGGCGACGCCCGCGATCCGGCCACCGGCTACACCCTGGCCGGCTACGCAACGGCGGCGCTGGAGACCCTGCGGGCGTTGGGGGTCTTCCGGGCGAGCCTGTTCGGCTGGTCGCTGGGCGGCCACGTGGCGCTGGATATGATCTCGCGCTTTCCCGGCATGACCGGGGTGATGATCTGCGGCACGCCGCCTGTGCCGGGCGGCATGGAGGGCGTCGCGCTCGGTTTCCAGGCCAGCGAGCACATGGCCCTGGCGGGCGCGGGCGACTGGACCCCGGAGCAAACCCTGGATTTCGCCCAGGCCACGATCGGCGACGGCGCGGCGCTCGAGGGCTTCATGCTGGCCGCCGCCCGGCGCACGCCCGGCCTCGCGCGGCAGACTTTCTTCGCCAACGCCCTCGGCGGCGCGGTGGACGACCAGCGCCGGATCGCGGAGACCGCCAAGGTCCCGCTGGCCATCGTCAACGGCGCCGACGACGCCTTCATCAACGCCGCCTATTTCGACACCATCCGCTACGCCAACCTCTGGGACGGCAAGGTCCACCGCCTGGCCGGCCTCGGCCATGCGCCCTTCTGGCAGTCGCCGGAGCGGTTCAATCCGCTGCTGGAGCGGTTCGTGCGGGAGACGGCCTAGTCTGTCGCACTCGCGGCACTTGTCGCTCCCTGCGGATCGGGATACACCCCGCCGGATGCGTAACCGCCGCGACCGCCTTGTTCTGCTTGCTCTCGGGCTTAGCCGCCCCTGGGCGTTCGCTTAGGCACGCGTTCTTCGCGGCCGGGCGCTCAGGGGACAAACCCGCCGCCCGGAACAACCCATGCGAAGAGACCCATCATGACTACCAATCCTAAGTCCCCGGCCGAGGCCGTGAGCGACAAGAACCGCGTCATCATTTTCGACACCACCATGCGCGACGGCGAACAGTCGCCCGGCGCCTCGATGTCCTTCGAGGAGAAGCTGGAACTTTCCAAGATCCTCGAGGACATGGGCGTCGATGTCATCGAAGCCGGCTTCCCGATCGCCTCCAACGGCGACTTCGAGGCGGTCAAGCGCATATCCGAGATCGTCACCGAGAGCATTGTCTGCGGCCTGGCCCGGGCCGGCGTCGCCGACATCGAACGCTGCGCCGAGGCCATCCGGCCGGCCAAGCGCGGCCGCATCCACACCTTCCTGTCCACCAGCCCGCAGCACCGCGACTACATCCTGCGGATGAGCCAGGAAGACGTGCTGAACGCGGTGGTCGGCTCGGTCACCCACGCCCGCAACCTGTGCGGCGACGTGGAATGGTCGGCCCAGGACGCCACCCGCACCGAGCCGGACTTCCTGGCCCGCTGCGTCGAGGCGGCGATCAAGGCCGGCGCCGGCACCATCAACCTGCCGGACACCGTCGGCTACACCTATCCCAGCGAATACGGCGAGCTGTTCGCCGACCTGATCGCCCGGGTGCCGGGGGCCGACACGGTGGTGTTCTCCGCCCACTGCCACAACGACCTGGGTCTCGCCGTGGCCAACAGCCTCTCGGCCGTGCAGGCCGGGGCGCGGCAGGTGGAGGTGGCCGTCAACGGCATCGGCGAGCGGGCCGGCAACGCGGCCCTGGAAGAGGTGGTGATGGCCCTGCGCGTCCGCTCCGACCGCCTGCCGTTCCCCACCCGCATCCACACCGAGCACATCACCCGGGCCAGCCGATACGTCTCGGCGATCACCGGCTTTCCGGTGCAGTTCAACAAGGCCATCGTCGGCAAGAACGCCTTCGCCCACGAGGCCGGCATCCACCAGGACGGGGTGCTGAAGAACTCCACCACCTACGAGATCATGCGACCCGAGGACGTCGGTCAGGGCGGCTCGAACCTGGTGATGGGCAAGCACTCCGGCCGCCACGCCTTCCGCGAGAAGCTGAAGGCGCTGGGCTACGACCTGGGCCAGAACGCCCTCAACGAGGCTTTCGGCCGGTTCAAGGACCTTGCCGACAAGAAGAAGCACGTGTTCGACGACGACCTGGTGGCGCTGGTGGACGACGCCCTGGCGCGGGGCGCGGACCGCATCCAGGTCAAGGCGCTGCGCGTCATCGCCGGCACCGAGGGCCCGCAGGAAGCCCACCTGACCCTGGTGGTCGACGGCGAGGAGCGTTCGGCCACCGCCACCGGCGACGGCCCGGTGGACGCGGTGTTCAACGCTATCCAGAAGGTCACCCCGCACACGGCGGTGCTGCGGCTGTTCCAGGTGCACGCGGTCACCGAGGGCACCGACGCCCAGGCGCAGGTCTCGGTGCGGCTGGAGGAAGATGGCCGCATCGCCACCGGTCAGGCGGCGGACACCGACACCCTCACCGCCAGCGCCATGGCCTACGTCAACGCGCTGAACAACCTCTCGGCGCGCAAGGAAAAGAGCGCCCCGGCCCCGATCGTGGCCAGCGGGTTCTAGCTTCAGCGCCGGCCCCTCACCGTACCTCTCCCCACCCTGCGGGCGGGGAGAGGGATACTGATGGATTGGGGAAGCGGACAGGTCTTGAAGCCGCCGCCAGCCCGTCCGTAGCCCTCGCCCCGCGAAAGCGGGGAGAGGTGAGGTGAGGGGTCGGCCCGCGGCTTCAAGCCATGCTCTGGATCCCCATCACCCTCGGCGCGGCCTCTTTGCAGGTGGCGCGCAATGCCTTGCAGCGAGGGCTGCTGGCCGGCGCCGGGCCGTGGGGGGCGACGCTGGTGCGGTTTCTGTTCGGGCTGCCGTTCTCGATCGCCTTCGCGGGCGTGGCGGCGCTGATCACCGGGCGGTTTTCGCTCAATTTCGGGCCGGGATTCTGGCTCGCCTGCGCGATTTGCGGGGCCAGCCAGATGGTGGCGACGGCCGCGATGCTGGTCTCGATGCGGCGCTCCAGCTTCGCCCTCGGCACGGTGTTCCAGCAGAGCTCGATCCCGCTGGCGGCGGTGGTTGGACTGCTGTTTCGCGAACGGTTGCATCCGCTGGCCTGGGCCGGGCTGGCGGCGGTGACCACCGGGCTGATGGTGCTGGCCTGGCCGCGCCGGACCGATGGGCCGCGCGACTGGAGCGCCGCCGTGCTGGGCCTGGCCGCCGGATCGGGCTTCGCGGTGGCCTCGAACGCCGCCCGGCAGGCCGGCTTGCAGCTCGACCATGCGCACGCGCCCCTCGCCGCCCTGGTCAGCGTCTGCGTGGTGCAGGCGATGCAGTCGGCGGCGCTGGTGGCGTGGCTGGCGATCACCGACCGGCGGGCGCTTTGGGTCGCGGTCAGCTCGGGGCGCTCGTCCCTGGGCGCGGGTTTTTTCGGGGCGGCGGCGTCGGGCCTCTGGTTCACCGCCTTCGCCCTCTCGCCGGCCGGACCGGTGCGCGCGGTGGGGGTGGTGGAAATGCCGATCGCGGCCATGGCCGGACGGCGGCTGTTCGCCGAGAAACTGGCCCTGTGGCAGTGGGTCGCGGCGGCTCTTGCGGGCGTCGGCGTGGTGCTGGCGGCCCTGGGGTGAGTCTATCTTGCAATAGTCCTTGAATTCGCGTCCCCGGCGAGGCACACCGGCTCAAGTCCGTTGAGCCGAGGATCGGAAAGCGGCGCTGCGCCTCAAGGGGGCGCCAAGGCGCCGCCACTGGAAGGCTTCGCTGACGACCGCGCACGTTTCCCAGCCCCTTTTCCTTCAGAGTCCGGAATGTTTTCGTCCCTGTTCGGCCTGATCTCCAACGACATCGCCATCGATCTGGGCACCGCCAACACGCTCATCTACATGAAGGGCAAGGGCATCGTGCTCAACGAGCCCTCGGTGGTGGCGCTGCGCAACGTCGGCGGCCGCAAGGTGGTCCACGCGGTGGGCATCGAGGCGAAGATGATGCTGGGTCGCACCCCCGGCCACATGGAGGCGATCCGCCCCATGCGCGACGGCGTCATCGCCGACTTCGAAGTCGCCGAGGAGATGATCAAGTACTTCATCCGCAAGGTTCACAACCGCCGCGGCTTCACCAATCCGAAGGTGATCGTCTGCGTGCCGTCGGGCGCGACGGCTGTCGAGCGGCGAGCGATCAACGACAGCTGCCTCAACGCCGGCGCCCGCCGGGTCGGCCTGATCGACGAGCCGATGGCCGCTGCGATAGGGGCCGGCCTGCCGATCCATGAGCCCACCGGCTCGATGGTGGTCGACATCGGCGGCGGCACCACCGAGGTGGCCGTGCTGTCGCTATCCGGCATCGTCTACACCCGCTCCGAGCGGGTCGGCGGCGACAAGATGGACGACGCCATCATCAGCTACATGCGCCGACACCATAACCTCTTGATCGGCGAGACCACGGCCGAGCGGATCAAGAAGGAAATCGGCACCGCCCGCACGCCGGAAGACGGCGTCGGCCTGGCCATCGACGTCAAGGGCCGCGACCTGATGCAGGGCGTGCCGCGCGAGGTGCGCATTTCCGAGAAACAGGCCGCCGACGCGGTCGCCGAGCCGGTGGCGCAGATTGTCGAGGCGGTGAAGGTGGCGCTGGAAGCGACGCCGCCGGAACTGGCCGCCGACATCGCCGACAAGGGCATCATGCTCACCGGCGGCGGGGCGCTGCTACGCGGGCTGGACCTGGAGATCCGCGACCACACCGGCCTGCCGGTGACCGTCGCCGACGACCCGTTGTCCTGCGTCGCGCTGGGCTGCGGCAAGGTGCTTGAGCACCCGAAATGGATGAAGAGCCTCGAGCACTAGGTTGGGTAGGCCCCTGGGCCGGATCACAATCCGATGAGCGGGGATTTTTCCAGTGGCCAGAAGCCGCGAGGCGCGCACTGGAATCGACAAGGCCCTAGACTAACTGCTTGATTCGAGCGGGGCGGGGGCTCCGGGAGGCGGTGATTGTCCCTGCGGGATGGTCCCTTAGGCGATATCCGAGTTCCGCTGACCTGGTCGGCGGCGGCGGCGTTGATCATCGCCGTGATCATCGCCGGCGCCCTGCTGTTCAGCGACCGGCGCGAAACCATGAAGGCGCAAGCCTACGACACCGCCCGCCACGCGGTGGATGTGGTCGCCTCGCCGGTCGGCAACGTGATCTCGGCGCCCGTGCACTGGACCCATGACGGGCTGGAGTCCCTGCGCGGCTATTTCTTCGCCGTCTCCGAGAACCGCAAGCTGAAGCTGGAGCTGGCCGCCGAGCGCAGCTGGCGCGACCGCTATGTGGCCACCGACCTGGAGAACCAGCGCTATCGGGCCCTGCTGGGGGTCGCCACCGATCCGCCGCTGCCGCATGTGTTCGCCCACACGGTCTCCGACGCCCGCGGCCCCTTCGCCAACACCCGGCTGGCCGACGTCGGCGCCGACAAGGGCGTGACCGAGGGCAATCCGGTGCTGTCCGAGCATGGCGTGGTCGGCCGGGTGGTCGGCGTTTCCGATCACGTCAGCCGAATCCTGCTGCTCACCGACCTGGAGAGCCACATGCCGGTGCTGGTGGTGCGCACCAACGGTCGGGCGATCCTGTCCGGCGACGGCGGGCCGACCCCGAAGCTCGACTATGTGCGCTCGTCGGCGGCGCTGCAGGAGGGCGATCGGATCCTCACCTCCGGCGACGGCGGGGTGTTCCCGCGCGGCCTGCCCGTGGGGACGGTGGAGAAGGGCCTGGACGGGCAGTGGCGCGTGGCGCTGGACGCCGACGCCTCGCCGATCGACGATGTGCAGATCCTGCTGTTCACCGACTTCTCGCAACTGGTCGACGAGAACGCCCTGGCGGCCAAGAACCTGCCCACGGCCATGACTGAGGAGCCCAGCCAGTCGATCGTGCCGCCGGCGCCGGCCAAGCCCGCGACTCCGGCGGGAATCATCTCCGGTCCGGACAAGCCTGCCGCGCCTTCCGCGGCCAAGGCGGCGAGCGCGGGCAAGGCCTCGTCGAAGTCGGCCGCTAAGCCCGCCGCCAAAGCCGCGCATCACCCGGCCGCGCCCGGACACCCCTGATGACAGCCCACGGCGTCAGCACCGCGCGGCCGCTCAACCCGCTGTTCTGGCTGGGCGGGCCGATGCTGATCTGCGTCCTGGCCACGGTGCTGCTGGCGACGCCGCTTCGGGTGTTCGGCCTGGCGCTGCCCGAGCCGGTGTTTCCCCTGGCGATGGCCTTCGCCTGGGCGGTGATCCGGCCGTCTATCCTGCCGCCCTTCGCCTTGCTCGCGCTCGGTCTCTTCCTCGATGTGTTCTGGGGCGGTCCGCAGGGGCTGTGGCCGCTCTGCCTGCTGGCGGCCTATGCGGCGGTGCTGGCGGCCCGGCGGCTGATCATGGGTCAGGACTTCCTGTTCATGTGGGGCTGGTACGGCCTGGTGATCGCCGCAGCGTTCGGCGCGGGCTTCGTGCTGATGAGTATGGACGCCGGCGCGCCGCCGAATGTGCTGGCGGTGGTGTGGCAATATCTCGCGACTTTGGCGCTGTTCCCGTTCGCGCACCGGCTCGTCGAGCGCTATGAAGATGCGGACGTGCGTTTCCGATGAACCCGCAGATTTACTTCAACGAGGTCAACGAGCGGCAGGGGGTGTTCACCCGCCGCGCGTTCCTGATGGCCGGCGTCACCGGCGTGGGCGTGATCGCCCTGGGCGGCCGGCTGGCGGCGCTGCAACTGGTCGAGGCCGACCGCTACAAGCTGCTCAGCGAGCACAACCAGTTCGACTTCCGCCTGCAGCCGCCGCCGCGCGGGCTGATCCTCGACCGCAACGGCGTGGTGCTGGCCTCCAACCGGCCGGATTTCCGGCTGTTCGTCAGCCGCGACGACCAGACCGACGTCGACGCGCTGCTGGACCGGCTGTCGGTGCTGGTGCCCCTGGACGACGCCCACCGCAAGCGCCTGATCGAGGACATCAACGACGCCCCACGGCGGGCGCCCGTGACGGTGATGGAGGACCTCACCTGGGAGGAGTTTTCCCGGATCAATGTGCGCGCGCCGGAGCTGCCGGGCGTCACCGCCGACATGGGCGAGATTCGCGTCTACCCGTATAGCGGCGCCTTCGCCCACGTGATCGGCTACGTCGCCAAGGTGTCCAAGGACGACGTCACCAAGACCGGGCCCAATTCCGACCCGATCCTGCTCAACCCGGGCTTCCGGATCGGCAAGGCCGGGCTGGAGCAGACTTACGACCTGCCGATGCGCGGCAAGCCGGGGGCCAAGAAGGTCGAGGTCGACGTCAAGGGCCGGGTGGTGCGCGAGGACTCCGCCGGCGACCTGCCCGCGACGCCCGGCGAGGCGCTGAAGCTCAGCCTCGACGCCGATATCCAGAACCGGGCGCTGGAGGTGTTCGGCGATGATTCCGGGGCGGCGGTGATGATGGACTGCCGCACCGGCGATGTCCTCTGCCTGCTGTCCGCGCCCAGCTTCGACGCCAACCGTTTCGTCAAGGGCTTGACCAAGCCGGAATACGACGCCCTGGCCGGCTACGAGCGCAAGCCGCTGTTCAACAAGGCGCTCACCGCCAACTATCCGCCCGGATCGACCTTCAAGACCATGGTGGCGCTGACCGCCCTGGAAATGGGCATTCCGACAACGACCACCTACACCTGCAACAAGGTGTGGTTCTGGGGCGGACGCCCGTGGCACTGCGACGAGGCGCACGGGACCCTGGATATGAAGGGCGGCATCGCCCACTCCTGCGACATCTACTTCTATCAGCTGGCGCTGAAGATCGGCGGCCCCGATCCGATCGCCGCCACCGCCCGCAAGTTCGGCCTCGGCCAGACCTTCGACATCGGCGTGCCCGGACAGCGGGCCGGACTGATCCCCACCACCGACTACAAGCGCAAATACTTCCCCAAGGACCCCGTCTGGCATCCGGGCGAGACGCCCAGCATGGGGATCGGCCAGGGCTATGTAAGCGTCAATCCGCTGCAGCTTTGTGTGATGTGCTCACGGATCGCCAACGGCCAGAAGGCCCTCTATCCGCGGCTGGTTCGCCAGATCGGCGGCGTCGAGCAACCTTCCGGCGCGCCGGCGGCGAGTCTGGGCATGCTCCCGGCGCACATGGCTTTCCTGCACGAGGCGATGATCGCCGTGGTGACCAGCGGCACCGCCGCGGCGGGCGGCGCGGCCGATCTCGGCCTTGGGCCGATCACCATGGCCGGCAAGACCGGCACGGCCCAGTCGCACGGCTACGCCGGCGGCGTCGGCGCGCACGGCGCCGAGGGCGCCTGGAACCAGCGCGACCATGCCTGGTTCATCGCCTTCGCTCCCGCCGACGACCCGCGCTACGCCATGGCGGTGCTGACCGAACACGGCGGCTTCGGGGCCAGCGCCTCGGCGCCCAAGGCGCGGGAGATCATGCGCGTCGCCCTGCTGAAAGACCCGGAGGTTCGCGCCCGGATCGAACAGCCGCTGCCGACCATCCCGCCGCCGGGCGCGCCCACGACGCCCGGCGCGCCGGCCACGTCGCTGGCGTCCAAGCCGCCCAGCGCCACATGACCGTCAGCGCCCTTACCCGTCCGGGCGAGCGCGACCGGCTGATCGTCAAGCTGGGCCAGATCGACTGGGCGTTCTGCGCCGCCATCTGCGCCATCGCCTTCGCCGGCGCGGCGATGCTCTATTCGGTGGCCGGCGGCGCGTGGAGCCCCTGGGCGGCGCAGCACCTGATCCGCTTCGGCTTCTGGTTCGTGGTGATGATCGCCCTGGCCATGGTCGACCTGCAGATATGGTTCGCGCTCGCCTATCCGGTCTACGCCATCGGCCTGGTGCTGCTGGTGGCGGTGGCCGCCCACGGGCACTCGGCGCTGGGCGCGCAGCGGTGGATCAACATCGGTCCGATCCACCAGTTCCAGCCGTCCGAGGTGATGAAGATCGGCCTCGTGCTGGCGCTGGCCCGGTTCTACCACAGCCTCTCGGCCCGGAGCGCCCAGCTCTCCTGGTGGCTGCTGATCCCCGCGGCGCTGATCGGCATGCCGGTGGCGCTGGTGATGAAGCAGCCCGACCTCGGCACGGCGCTGCTGATCGCCGCCATCGGCCTTTCGATGATGATCCTGGCGGGACTTTCGCTGCGCCTGGTGATCGCCGGCGCGTTGCTGGTCGGGGTCGCCGCGCCGCTGGCGGTGAAGTTCGTGCTGAAGCCCTACCAGCTGACCCGCCTGCTCACCTTCATCAACCCGGAGGCCGACAAGTCGGGCGCCGGCTACCACATCATGCAGTCGAAGATCGCGCTGGGCTCCGGCGGCCTCCTGGGCAAGGGCTTCGGGCTCGGCTCGCAGAGCCAGCTGAACTTCCTGCCGGAGAAACAGACCGACTTCATCTTCGCCTCGCTGGCCGAGGAGTTCGGCTTCATAGGCTCGGTGGCGGTGCTGCTGGTCTATGCGGCGCTGATCTTCATGAGCTTACGCATCGCCTCGATCTCGCACAGCCACTTCGGCCGGATGAGCGCTGCCGGGGTGACGGCAACGCTGGCGTTCTGCGTGCTGATGAACGCCGCCATGGTCACCGGCCTCGCCCCCGTGGTCGGCGTGCCGATGCCGCTGCTTTCCTGGGGCGGCACGGTGATGATGAGCATGATGATCGGCTTCGGCCTGGTGCTGGCGGTGCGCGTCCACCGCTACTCCGAGGTCACCAGCGGCAAGGGAATGCTGCTTTAAAGGCCCCCTTCGGCCCTCTGGGCCACTTCCCCCAAAAGGGGGAAGAGGGCCTCGGCTCTAGACCGCCAGCGCCTGGTCGGTGGCGCGCACCAGGGCGTCGATGATGCCCGGTTCGGTGGAGGCGTGGCCGGCGTCCCAGATGATCTCGAAGCGGGCGGTGGGCCAGGCCTTCTTCAGCGCCCAGGCGCTTTCCAGCGGGGTGACCACGTCGAAGCGGCCCTGGACGATCCAGCCGGGGATGCGGGCGATCTTGCCGATGTTCTTCAAGAGCCAGCCGTCGGAGTCGAAGAACCCGCGGTTGGCGAAGAAGTGGCACTCGATGCGGGCGAAGGCGATGGCGAAGTCCACCTCGTTGAACTTGGCCGGCCGGGCCTCGGGTCCGCGCAGCGAGATGGTGTCGCCCTCCCACTGGCTCCAGGCGGCGGCGGCCTCGGCCTGCACCCGGCGGTCGGGATGGGTCAGGCGCTTGTGGTAGGCGCTGATCATGTCGCCGCGCTCGCTCATCGGGATCGGCGCGCAGAACCGCTCCCAGGCGTCCGGGAACATCATCGAGGCGCCGTCCTGGTAGAACCAGTTCAGCTCGCGCTCGGTGAGCAGGAAAACCCCACGCAGCACCAGACTCTCGACCCGCTCGGGGTGGGTGATGGCGTAGGCCAGCGCCAGGGTCGAGCCCCAGGAGCCGCCGAACACGGTCCACTTCTCGACGCCGAGGTGCTTGCGCAGGCGCTCGATGTCCTCGACCAGCGACCAGGTGGTGTTGTCGTCGAGGGAGGCGTTCGGCCGGCTCTTGCCGCAGCCGCGCTGGTCGAACAGCACCACCCGCCAGCGGGCCGGATCGAAGAACCGCCGCATGGTGGCGTTGATCGCCCCGCCGGGACCGCCGTGCAGCACCAGCGCCGGGCGTCCGTGCCGGGCGCCGCATTCCTCGTAGTAGATCTCGTGCGGCCCGCCGGTGCCTAGCCAGCCGGACTCGAACGGCTCGACCTCGGGATAGAGCCCCCGCCGTCCAGCGGCGGACATGGCGGTGGGCGCCGGCGTGTTGCGTTCCATGCGGGACTTCTAGCGCGCGCACAGCAAAAGTGGGAACTGGTTTTGCGCCCGTGCGCGCGCTAACGCTTTGAGTCTGAGCGATTTCAAAGAGGCTGACCGAATACGGTCAGCCGAAATCGCTCTAGCCCGGAAAGCGCTTGTCCAGCCAGCCCAGGATGACGCGGCTGGTCTCTTCCGGCTTTTCCTGCTGCGTCCAGTGGCCGCTGTCCTTGATCAGCGCCTTTTCGAGGTCGGGAACATAGGCTTCCATGCCGTCGGCGGCCGACGGCGGCAGCACCGCGTCCTTCTCGGCCATCACCATCAGCGAGGGGACACCGACTTTTTCCGTCAAGCCGGCCGAGCGCTCCCAGTTGCGGGTGAAGTTGCGGTACCAGTTGATCCCGCCGGTGAAGCCGGTGCGCTGGAAGGTGGAGACGAACGCCGCCATCTCCGCGTCATTCAGCAGCCGGGGCCGAGGATCGCCGGCGGGGTCGTAGACCTCGAGCATCTTGACCAGGGCGAAGGTGGACGCGGGCGTGGCCTCGGCGTCGGCGGGGCGCGACAGGCCGCCGGCGGCCGCCGGCGCGTCCGGCATCGGCCGGCGCATGAACATCTGCATGGTCTTGCCGACATCGGCAGCCAGAACCGCATCGGCTTCGCCGGGCTTCTGGAAGTGCACGATGTACATCTCGTCGCCGAAGCGGTGGCGCATGATGGCGATCGGATCGGCCGGCGCCCGGGGCATGAACGGCGTGTTGACCCCGATCACGCCGGCCACCCGCTCCGGATGGCGCAGCGGCATCTGCCAGACGACGATGCCGCCCCAGTCATGGCCGCAGAAGATCGCCTTCTTGATCTTCAGGTGATCGAGCAGCTTCACCAGGTCGCCGGTAAGGTGCTCGATGTCGTAGTCCTCGACCTTGGCTGGCCGCGACGTGAGGCCGTAGCCGCGCTGGTCCGGGGCGATCACCCAGCGGCCGGCGGCGCCCAGCGCCTTCAGCTGGTGACGCCAGGAGAAAGCCAGCTCCGGGAAGCCATGGCAGAGGATCACCGGGGTTCCGACCCCCGCCGGGCCGGCCTCGTAATAGGCCATCCGCACCTCGCCGAGATCGGCGTACTTCACGGGCGGCATCATGGTCTCAAGGGCGGACATCAAGGCTTCCTGGCGATTGTCGGGGGGCGACCTTGAAGCGCGTCCCGCCGCACGGCAAGGCTTACGCAGGGTGACCGCGCGCCGATCGCGCCCCGTCGAGGCGCCCCTAAGCGCGAGTGCCGCCGGGCAGGAGGATATGCTTGCCGTGGGCGTGGCCGCCCAGGCTGGCCTCCAACGCCTCGCGCCAGCCGTCCAGCGGATAGGTCCGCGCGATCGGGATTTCGAACCGGCCCTCCGCCGCCAGTTGGGCGAATTGCGCGAACGCGTCATCGCGGCGAACCAGGGTTTCGCCGAAGCTGTAGCGGGCGCCGAGTTCCGCCGCCGAGGCGAAGTCGGTCATGGTCATGACGCGGCGCGCGTCGCCCCCCGCGATGGCGATCAGGTCGGGAATGACGCCGTTGGGCCGGGAGGCGTCCAGGATCAGGTCCGGCGCGCCATCGGCGATCTCGCGCACCCGCTCCACCATGCCCTCGCCATAGGGGGTGACCGTGGCGCCCAGCGCGCGAAGCCGGCCGGCGAAGGTTTCGCCCGCGGTGGCGATCACCTTGGCGCCCCGTAGCAGGCCGATCTGAACGGCGGCGTAGCCCATCATGGTCCCGGCGCCGTGGACCATCAGGGTCTGGCCCGGCTTCGGGTCCAGCGCCTCGACGTGCAGGTAAGCCGTCTCCACCGCCATCGGCATGGCGGCCGCCTGGGTGAGGTCGAGGCCTTCCGGAACCAGGGCCCAGCGGTCGAGGATCGCAAAGTCGGAGGCGCCGGCGCTGGGGTAGGCCGCGAAGTTGCCTGGACCATAGACGCGATCGCCCACGGCTGCGCCGGTCACGCCCTCGCCCAGGGCGTCCACGATTCCGGCCACGTCCAGACCGACGCCCCGGGGAAGCTCGCCCGGGAACAGGCCCCGGCAGAGCGCCCAGTCGGCCGGGTTGAGGCCGCAGGCGTGCACCTTGACCCGGAGGTGACCCGGCAGGGGGTTCGGAATGTCGGCCTCTTCAAGTCGCAGCACCTCGGCCGGTTCGCCGTAAGTGTGGAAACGGATCGTCTTCATGGTGCGGCGCCTTTTTCGTCAGTCACTGACATATAGATGTAGAGACAGTCACTGACAATAGGGGTAGGATGCGGCCATGCCACGTAGCGGAGAACAAGCGCGCCGCCGCCTTCAGCAAGCGGCCCTCGAGCTGTTCGGCGAGCGGGGCTACGAGGCCACGACCACGGCCGAGATCGCCGCCCGGGCCGGGGTCACCGAGCGGACCTTCTTCCGGCACTTCGCGGACAAGCGCGAGGCGCTGTTCGACGGGGAAGAGACCTTTCGCGCCGTCTTGAGCGACGCGGTCATCGCCGCGCCCGCCGACCTCGGCCCGATCGAGGCACTGCTGGCGGCGTTTCGCTCCGTCGAGCCACTGCTCCGGGCCAACTTGCCCTTCACCGCGCCCCGGCAGGCGCTGATCGCCCGGAGCCCAGCGCTTCAGGAACGGGTGCTGACCAAGACCGCCGTCCTGACCGACGCCCTGGCTGACGCCCTGACTCGCCGTGGGCTGGAACGGGGGGCCGCGATGCTGGCGGCCCAGGTGGGAATGGCCGTCTTCAGCCACGCCACCCGCGCCTGGTTCGGCGACCCGGCGCCGGGTCTGGAGGCGCACCTGGAACGCGCGCTCAACGACCTAAGGGCCCTGTCGTAAATCGTTTCCAAGCCGGCAAATCCCGCTACACCGCGCCGATGTCTTCGACCTCCGAGCGCACCGTGCTGACCGCCCACGCCCCCTACGGTCCGGCCAAGCCGACGGCCGCGCGTCACGCCTAGTCTAGCGTCACGCCCGATCGATCTTCCACGCCGAACAGACCAGCAGTCCCCAACCGATCATGAACAGCACGCCCCCGAACGGCGTCGCGATCCCTACCCAACGCGGCGCGCCGAGGGCCAGCGCGTAGAGCGAGCCGCTGAACAGCACCGTTCCGAGGAGGAAGAAGGCTGGCGGGATGCGGGCGCCGCGGGCGCCGGCGGTGATGAAAGTGGAACACAGGATCGTCGCCAGGGCGTGGACGAGCTCGTAGTTCGATCCGGTGCGCATCACCTCCTTGGCGGTGGGGTCGCTTAAGCCGTGGGCGCCGAAAGCCCCGGCCGCCACCCCGATGAAGCCGCTGACCGCCGCCAAAGTCATCCAAAGCCGCCGGGTCCACATTGACTGCCCCTCCGTCATCATCGCCAATCGCCTCCCACCCTAAGGCGAGGTGCGCCTGGGTAGAAGAAGCTTGGCCAAGCGTCAGGCTCGCCGGAGGAAATGGCCCATGACCCTGACGCGCGGCGACGACTATCCGATCCACCAGACCAGCGAGCCGATCGCCTACTCGGGCACCGACCGGAATTTCTACGACCGCTATTTCTTCAACGGCTACGGCGGCGAGGGCAGCAGCTTCTTCGCCGCCGCCTTCGGGGTCTATCCGCACCTGAACATCGCCGACGCCGCCTTCTGCGTAATCCGTGACGGGGTGCAGACCTCGATCTTCGCCAGCCGCTGGCTGGGCATGGAGCGGATGGACCTGGCGGTCGGGCCGATCTCGATCGAGGTGCTGCAGCCGCTGCAGAAGCTGAAGCTGACGGTGAACGCGCCGGACCAGGGCGTCCGCGCCGAGCTGATCTTTGAGGGCCGCGCCTTTCCCATCGAGGAGCCGCGCTTCATCCGCCGCCAGGGCCCCAGGACTTTCATGGACTACACGCGCCTCACCCAGAACGGCCGCTACACCGGCTGGATCGAGGTGGACGGCAAGCGGGAGACCGTCGACGGCTTCACCGGCACACGCGACCGCTCCTGGGGTGTGCGTCCGGTGGGCGCGCCCGACGGTCAGGCGGGCGCCCCGCCAGCCGCTCCGCAGTTCTTCTGGCTGTGGAGCCCGTGCAACTTCCCGTCCGGCAGCTTCTTCTTCCATACCAACGACGACGCGTCGGGCGAGCCGTGGAACCGCCGGGCGGTCTGGGCCCGGGACGGCGCCGACGCCGCCGGCCTGCACGAGATCAAGGACTGCTCGATCGCCATCGACTGGAGGAGCGGCACCCGCTTCGCGAGGCACGCCGTGGTCACCCTGAAGGAGCCGGACGGCGAGCGCGAAGTGGTGTTCGAGCCGGAATACGAGTTCCGCATGCTGGGCATCGGCTACGGCCACCCTAAGTGGGGCCACGGTCTCAACCACGGGGCCGAACTGGCTGTGGAGCGCGAGGACCTGAAGCTCAGCGAGGCCGGAGCGGCGCCGCCCCACCTGCACGTGCAGGCGATCTGCAAGGTCACCTACAAGGATCCGCGCGGCGGGGGCCAGGTCGGCCGCGGCGTGTTGGAACAGCTGGCGATCGGGCCGCACGTCCCGTCCGGGTTCAAGCAGATCCTGGACTTCGCCCCGTGAGCGCAAGCCTCGCCGAGCGATTGGCCGCCTATCTCAGCCGGGTCTGGGCTGAGCCGGTGAGCGTGGAGCAGCTGGCGCGCATCCCCGGCGGAGCCAGCCGGGAGACCTACAGGTTCGTGGCGGTGACGCCGGCCGGGCCGCGCTCGCTGATCCTGCGCCGCGATCCGCCCGGCAGCCTGATCGAGACCGACCGGGGCATCGAATACGCCGCCATCGCCTCGTTCCACGGCCGGGGCGTCGCCGCGCCGGCGCCGGTGATCCTGGAGGAAGCGGGCGCCGAGCTGGAGCGACCGTTCTTCATCATGAGCCGGATCGAGGGCGGCCATGCGTCGAGCCCGTTCCAGCCGGACCCCTATGGCGCGCACGCCGCCGCCATGGGCGAGGACTTCTTCGGCACGCTGGGCCGCATCGCCGCCGCCGACCCGGCCGACCTGCCGATCGGCCAGGCCGCCGAGACCCCGGCGCTGGACCAGTGCTGGCGGCGCGAGCTGGAATACTGGGCCGGCGTGATCGACACCGACGAGCAGCACCCGCAGCCGATCGTCCGCGCCGCCATCCGGCGACTCAGGGCCAATCCGCCGCCGCCGGCGCAGAAGATCTCGGTAGTCCACGGCGACTATCGCTCCGGCAACTTCCTGCACGACGACACCGGCAAAATGCTGGCGGTGCTCGACTGGGAGATGGCGCATCTCGGCGATCCGCTGGAGGACCTCGGCTGGGCGATGGACCCGCTGTGGCGGCATTTCGAGGTCGAGCGGGTGGCGGGCATGGTCGGCAAGGCCGAGGCAATCGGCATCTGGGAGCGGGCCAGCGGCCTCAAGGTCGACCCGGCCGCCTTCGCCTGGTGGGAGCTGTTCGCCTCCGTGAAAGGCCAGGCGATCTGGATCTCCTCGGCCAAGGAATACAAGGACGGCGGCTACGCCGACCCAATCCTGGGCTTTTCCGGCTGGTACACCGCCCGGCGCCAGGACGAGATCATCGCCGAACAGCTGGAAAGGCTCGTCGCCGCATGACCCCGAGCGTGCCTGAGATCATCCGCGGCTGCACCATCGCGCTCGCCACCCCCGCGCCGCCGGAATCCGCCGGCGATTTCGCCGCCGGCCGGGTGGGGCTGGTGTCCATGCTGCTGGGGCTGTCGGCGCAGGAGGCCAACCGCTGCGTCGCCGCGACCATCGCCGAGAACGCCGACATCCGCGCGCTGTTCGCAGCCTGCGGCGACGCCGCGGTCGCCGAGGCGGCTCGGGAGATCGACACCGACCTGACCATCGCCGGCCTTGACGCCGCCAATGCCGCCCTGCGCCGGCAGCTGATCGCGCTGCACGAGCGGGTGGAAGCGGCGGGCAATCACGATCTCGACCGTCAGATCACGGCGCTCTACGTGCGGATGGCCCGCGGGCGTCGCCTGGAACTGGGGCGCGGCTGACCTAGGGGCGGGCTTCGGCAGCCATTCCGGCCGTCCATCGCCCGCAAGACGAGAATTCGCGATTGCCAAGTCCGTCCAGGCCGGGCCTCATACGCGTTTGGCCGCGCTCGGGCGCTTAAGCGGGACATCGGCTCGATGGACATCGGCGTTTTCATACCCATCGCCAACAACGGCTGGATCATGTCGGCGACCTCGCCGCAGTACCTGCCGAGCTTCGATCTGAACAAGGAAGTGACGCTGAAGGCCGAGAAGTACGGCCTCGATTTCGCGCTCTCGATGATCAAGCTGCACGGCTTCGGCGGGCCCACGCACTTCTGGGACTACGCCCTGGAAAGCTTCACGCTGATGGCCGGGCTGGCGGCGGTGACTGAGAAGATCCGGCTCTACGCCTCGGTGCCGGTGCTGGCCGTGCCGCCAGCGTTCGCGGCGCGGATGGCGGTGACCATCGACTCCATCAGCCACGGGCGCTTCGGGATCAACATCGTCTCCGGCTGGCAGAAGGCCGAGTACGACCAGATGAACATCTGGCCGGGCGAGGCGCACTTCCTGCGCCGCTACGACTACTGCGCCGAGTACGTGACGGTGATGAAGGAGCTGTGGGAGACCGGCCAGTCGGACTTCAAGGGTGAGTATTTCACCATGAACGACTGCCGCCTTTTGCCCAAACCCACCGCCAAGATCGACATCATCTGCGCCGGTCAGAGCCAGACCGGGGTCGATTTCGCCGCCGCCCACGCCGACTACAACTTCTGCTTCGGCATGGGCCTCAATGAGCCGACCAAGTGCCAGCCCTCGGTGCAGCGCAACGTCGACGCCTCGATCAAGAGCGGCCGTAACTGCGGGGCGCTGCTCCTGTTCATGATCATCGCCGACGAGACCGACGAGGCGGCCCAGGCCAAGTGGGAGCTCTACAAGGAAGGCGCCGACCTCGACGCCATCGCCTGGATGAACCACCAGGGCGAGGCCGACCCGCGCGCCGCCCTCGACGTCTCGGCGATCTACATGAGCCGCCCGCCCAGCGCCATGAACCTCAACATCGGCACCCTGGTCGGCTCCTACGAGACGGTGGCGCGGCTGATGGACGAGATCGCCGAGGTGAAGGGCGCGGCCGGGGTGATGCTGACCTTCGACGACTTTCTCGTCGGCCTTGACCAGTTCGGCCAGCGCATCCAGCCGCTGATGAAGACGAGATCGCATGTCCACGCCGCCGCCTGACCGGCCGACGGTGCCACGGCAGGGCGCGGTGACCCTGCCGGCGCGGCCGGAGAACCTGCCGATCAACCCGGCGGAGACGGCGCTGATCGTGGTCGACATGCAGAACGCCTACGCGTCCCAAGGCGGCTACCTTGACCTGGCCGGCTTCGACATCGGCGGCGCGGCGGCGGTGATCGAGAAGATCGCCGTGCTGGTGGAGACGGCCCGGGCGGCCGGTGTCACCGTGGTGTTCTTCCAGAACGGCTGGGACAGCGACTACGTCGAGGCGGGCGGGGAGGGCTCGCCTAACTGGTGGAAGTCCAATGCCCTGAAGACCATGCGCGATCGCCCGGAGCTGCAGGGAACGCTGCTGGCCAAGGGCACCTGGGACTACGCCCTGGTCGACAAGCTGGCGCCCCAGAGCGGCGACATCGTCATCGCCAAGCCCCGCTACAGCGCCTTCTATAACACCGCCCTCGACAGCCTGCTCAGGGCCCGCGGGATCAGGAACCTCGCCTTCTGCGGCATCGCCACCAATGTCTGCGTGGAATCGACCCTGCGCGACGGCTTCTTCCTGGAATACTTCGGCGTGCTCCTGGAAGACGCCACCCACCAGGCTGGGCCAACCTTCCTGCAGGAGGCCACGGTGTACAACGTCGAGAAGTTCTTCGGCTGGGTGTCTACCACCGCGGATTTCTGCGGAACCATCAGCCAGGCGCCGCCTCGGGCCTGATCGGAACGCGGCGCGCATCCGCCAAGCGGACATCTCGAATGTCCGAGGTGGGTCCCGTTATTTGAACGTCGGCCTCATTGCGCCGAGGACCCCGCCAAGAGCGCGGACCGCGATTGACGGGCGGCAGGCTGCGAGCTGCTCGGCGCTCGGTCCTCCAGGCGGTTCGCGGCCCTCGCATGAACATACTCACTGGAGAGATAGTGATTATTGACGCGACAATGAGCGCGTGCGAGGCTCCCCTTACGCGCCGTCACACGAGCGCGCCGAACAGGGAATGGGGAGGCAAGATGAAGATCCACTCATTGTGGCTGAGCGCGTCCGTGCTGACGCTGGCGTGCTACGGCGTCGCCGGGGCTCAGACGACGACGTCGAGTCAGAAGGATGACGCAGCCGCGGCCAAGGTGCCGGAGGTCGTCGTCACCGCCGAGCGCCGGACGGCGAACCTGCAAACGACGGCCATCTCCGCGACCGTGGTCAGCGGCGCTCAGCTTCTCAAGAACGGCGTCGTGACGGTGGACTCCCTGCAGTTCATCGCCCCGGGCCTGACAATCAACAACTTCGGCCAGGGCAACGACTTCAACATTCGCGGCATCGGCAAGGCCGAGCACAACAGCCAGACCACCGTCGGCGTGATCGTCTATCGCGACGGGATCGCGACCTTTCCGGGTTATTTCCAGGAGGAGCCCTACTACGACATCGGCAGCGTCGAAATCCTGCGCGGGCCCCAAGGCACCTTCGTTGGCCAGAACGCCACCGGCGGCGCGGTGTTCATCACCTCGAACAACCCGATCATCGACGGCGGCTACCACGGCTATGTGGCCGGCCAGGTGGGCAGCTACAACGATGTCGCAACTCAAGGCGCGATCAACCTGCCGATCAGCGACACCCTAGCGGCCCGGGTCGCCTTCAACGGCGAAACCCGCAGCAGCTTCTACACCGTCTCCGGACCAGACCACGGCAACCCCGGCAACCTGCTTGAGGGCAGCGCCCGGATCAGTCTGCTCTGGAAGCCCATCGACGCCCTCTCGGTGCTGTTCAAGACCGATTACAATTACATCGACATGGGGGCCATTCCCGCCGACCCGTACAACGCTACCAACAGTCCCTTCAACGTCACGGCCAACTATCCGGGGGCGGCGTTGGACCGGTGGGTCCGGTCCGACCTGAAGATCGACTATGTGTTGCCGGACGGGATCACCCTGCGCTCGCTCACCGGCTATCAGCAGGGCGACACCCTGTATCACACCGACCTGGACGGAACGGACACGGCGAACCTCACCTTCGGCGACCGGGTCGACGAGACGATCTATTCCGAGGAAGTGAACCTGATCTCTCCGAGCACCGGGCCGATCACCTGGGTTCTCGGCGGATACTTCCAGTCCGACGAATACAACTTCCTGCCCGGCCAGTTCTTCATAGGCGTACCGCCGCCAACCTATTACACCCTGCAAGGCACCAACCCCGAGCAGACGACTGCCGCCTTTGGCCAGATCAGCTTCAACTTGCCGGCCAATTTCCAACTGCAGGTGGGCGGGCGGTATTCCGACTCGAAGACGACCAACCACGTGACGATCAATCAGTACGGCCTGCCGCTGGTCGACGAGCAGTCGGCCACGTCCGCCGGCCTGACCGGTAAGATCGCGCTGAACTGGACCATCGACCCGCACAACTTCGCCTATGCCTTCGTGGCGACGGGCGAGCGGCCGGGCGGCCTCAATCTCCCCGTGGGCCTCGGCGTTCCCGCGCCGTTCGGCCCCGAGAAGGTGACGGAATATGAAGTGGGCTGGAAGGCCGGCTTCTTCGACGGCCACCTGCGCACGCAGCTCGACGGCTACTACAACGACTATCGCGATTTCCAGGTGACGATCGGCTATCCCGCCTTCCCGACCTTCGGCTTCGAGCTCAACACGCCCAATCCGGCCAAAATCTACGGGCTCGAGGCGCAGGCCGAGGCGGTTTTCGGGGACTTCTCATTCGACGCCGGCCTCGGCCTGATGCACAGCCAGATCGGAACTTTCTTCGCCACCGATCCGCGCATCGCCTCGGTCACGTCCTGCGACCCGGCCACCGGCCCGTCGAGCGCCTCCTGCATCGCGCTGGGCGGAAAGTCGCAAACCTACGCGCCTGACTTCACCTTCAATATCGGCGCTCAGTACATCATCAAGCTGGATGGCGGCGACACCATCACCCCGCGGCTGAACTACGGGCACATCTCCCCGCAATGGGCGACGCTGTTCGAGAACCCCGCCCTCGGCGACCACCTTGGCGCGCGCGATATCCTGAACGGCCAAATCGCCTGGACGCATGGTGAGATCGTCGCGACGCTCTACGGCACCAACCTGACCAACCAGCACTACGTCGGCGCGCTCAATTCAGGCCTTCGTTTTGAAGGCCCGCCGCTTCAATTCGGCGCGCGCCTGATGAAGCTCTTCTAGAAGCTCCTCCCCGGAGAGGGCCGGTTGCGTGGCGCCGCGTCATGCGGCCGGCCCGCCTAGAACATTGACAAGGAGCGACAGCGTGCCGACTACGGAGTTGCGGGCGCCTAAGGTGAGGTCCAGTTCTTGAAGCCGATTTCGCCTGCGTCGCCCGGACGTGGAAAGGTTGGCCGAGTGTCCGATGGTCAGACGACGATGCGGGTCCGCCGCAGCAAAGCCGAACAGCGGGCGGAATCGCTTGAGCAGATTCTGGACGCGGCGGAATACCTGTTTTCAGTGAACGGATTGCACGGGGTGACGCTCAGGGACGTCGCCCAGCGCGTGGGCGTGCACACGACGCTGATGCACTACTATTTCCAGGATAAGCGCAACCTGTTCGAGGCGGTCTTCGCCCGGCGCGCCGCCGTCACCAGTGACCGCCGTATCGAGGCCCTCGATCGCTACGTGGCGGAGGCCGATGGCAATTTGACCCTCGAGGGCGCGCTGCATGCCTTCCTCGACACCGACCTGGATCTCTACATCGAGCGTGGAGAGCCGTGGCTGAACTACGCGGCTTTCTGCGCCCGCGTCAGCAACACGCCCGAAGGCGCGGCGCTGATGGACGTCCACTTCGATCCCGTCGTGCTGAAACTGATCGCCATCCTGAAGCGCGCGCGTCCGGATATTCCCGAGGAGGATATCTTCTGGGGCTATCATTTCGTGACGGGCGCTCTGATGAACACCCTCGCCCGTACGGGGCGGATCGACCGGCTCTCCGGCGGCATCTGTCGCTCCGACGACTTTCGAGCGGTTAGGGCGCGGATCGCAAAATTCATGGCTGCCGGCTTCGAGGCCCTGAAGGATTAGCGGCGCTCAAAGTCGATCCGCGAAGGGGCCCGCGAGACTAGCCCTTCACGTTCAGCAGATACTGCTTGCGGTCCAGTGGGTTGAGATCGGAGCGCGGCCTCGTCGGGTACGGGGCGAGCGCCGGCTGGTAGTGGCTGAACGCGGTCTCCAGCAGGCCCTCGCCCCGGGTCAGCGAGGGCAGCGCCTGCTGCAGCGCGCGGATGCGGGCGGCCGGGATCGCGCCTTCCAGCACCGACGCGGCGCCGCGCGCGCCGGAGGCGTCGGGCACGGCGCCGAGCCTCGCCAGCAGCGACGATAGCGGACCGAGCACGTCCTCCGGGAACTCCAGGTGGAAGTGGTGCATCGGCTCGCACACCTGCGTCCCCGCCTGCTTCAGCGCGCTCATCAGCACGAGCGGCGTCAGGTGGCGGTGCTCGGCGGGGGTGCTGGTCGCCCAGTGGCGGTAGCGGATGCCGTGGGTCATGGCGACCAGGCAGTCGGCGACCTGCCAGCCGTAGAGGCCTTGTTTCAGCGTGTCGCGGACGGCCTCCTCCACCGCCTTGTGGAACGCCAGCGGCATCGAGCCGTATTCGACCTCCAGGCGGAAGCTGACCCCCGAGCCGATGGGCGCAGGCTCGACCCGCAGGCCCACGGCGGCGATGAACGGCCAGGGCGGACCCTCCATGGCCGCGCCGACCCCGATCGGCCGCTCGATGCAGATCGGGCTGGTTTCCCGGAACTCGACCGCGACCCCGAAATCACTGCGGAGGGTCTCCTCGATCACCTCCTTCTGCACCTCGCCGTAGAGCGACAGGAACATCTCCTGGCGCGCATCGTCCTGGCGCAGGTTGATCAGCGGGTCCTGTTCGGCGAGCTGGGCGAGGGCGGCGTGCAGGGCGCCCTTGTCGGCGGCGTGGCGGGCCACCACCACCGTCTCCAGGGTCGGCGGCGCGAAGTGATGCAGCTGGCCAGGGCCGCGCGGCGCGCCGATGGGGTCGCCGATCTGCACGTCGCCCAGGCCCCAGAGCTTGGCGATGCGGCCGGCGACGACGGTGTCGCTCGGGACGGCAGCGCCGCGCTCGAACACGCTGATGGCGGTGACCTTTCGCTCCGTCCGGTCGGCCATGGCCAGTCGCTCGCGCACGCGGACCTGGCCGGCGAACAGGCGGACGAAGGCGATCTTCTCGCCCGAGGGGCCCCGGTCGACCTTGAACACCACGCCGCTGAGCGGCGCGTAAGCGTCGCCGACCTGCGAGGGCAGCAGGGTGGTGAGGGCCTCGGTCAGCGCCTCGACGCCCGCGCCGGTGATCGCCGAGCCGAAGAACACCGGGTAGATCTGCGAACGCCGCGTCTGCGCCGCCAGCGCTTCCGTCAGCCGGCGATAGGGCCGCCGGTGGCCGTCGACGTAGGCGGCCATCAGCGCCTCGTCGTTGTCGGCCAGTCGTTCGGCCAACAGGGCCGTGAAGGCGGCGTCGCCCGGCCGGAACGGCTCGAACGCCGCCGTGGGCCGGCCTG
>Ga0302279_10000885_pt1 | contig 44080 bp, 39 predicted proteins | sample III_Bog_N3_3_FD_194541 | JGI IMG/M metagenome (GOLD analysis project Ga0302279, IMG submission 194541) | Peat permafrost microbial communities from Stordalen Mire near Abisko, Sweden - III_Bog_N3_3 | ecosystem: Environmental > Terrestrial > Soil > Wetlands > Peat | place: Sweden: Abisko... | reverse complement strand
TCTCCTCCAGGCGCTTCGTCTGGTCCTCTGTCAGGTCAACCCGCCCAGCATGTGCCATGTCGCCCCTCAGTATCAGGTGCCACGAGGCGAGGATTTGTTACAAGTATTTCTGGCGGCCTACACTAGCGCATGGCCGCCATGGGACTGAGCCGCATGGCCCGCAGCGCCGGGTATAGCCCGAACCCCAGCCCCAGCGCCAGGGCGACGGCCCAGGCCAGGCCCAGGCTCATGGGCGCCACCACCAGGCCCATGGGGAACCGGGGCGCCAGGGCCCGGCACACCAGGATCCCGGCCAGGCTGCCGGACAAGGCGCCCAGGCCGGTGAGCACCCCGGCCTCCAGCAGGAACTGGACCAGGATCTCTGGATCCGAGGCGCCCACGGCCTTGCGCAGGCCGATCTCGAACCGGCGGTCGGCGAACGAGATGAGCATGACCGACAGCACCCCCACCCCGCCCACCAGCAGCACGGTGCCGGCCAGGCTCCACAGCACGATCCGCCAGTTGCGCATGCTGGCCCGGAACTGCCCGTAGGCCCGGGTCGCGTCGGCGTCCAGGTTGCGCACCTCCACGTCCTCGACGCCGTGATGGGCCTGGCGGGCCCGGCCCAGCAGCAGCGCCGAGACCGCTTCCAGATCCCGGGTCGCGGCCAGCTTCACGGTGATGGAATCCAGCCGGTGCTCCGGCACCAGCCGGTCCATGCAGGCCGCCAGCGGCACCAGGACCCCGTGGCCGTCCTGGTAGCCGGCATGGCTGAAGGGCAGGAACGGCGCCAGCACCCCCACCACCCGGAACGCCTGGCCGTTCAGGAGAATTTTTTGCCCCACCGGATCCGTCCCCGGCATAAGCCGGGCGGCCAGGCTTGCCCCCAGCACCGCCGCCGGACTGCGCCGGCTTTGGTCCTCGGGACTCAGGCCCCGGCCGGCGGCGATCCGGCGGTCCATGACCGGCAGGTAGTCCGGCACGATTCCGGACACCGGCGCCGGGACGGCGCCGGCCGGCCCGCGCACGTCCAGGTCCAGCACGGCCCGGGGCAGGAAGGCCAGGATCCGCGGATCGGGCTGGGTGAGCCGGGGCAGATCCTCCAGGCGCAGGCCCGGACTCTGGGGGAAGCGCCGCTGCTCCGCGGCGCTGGCCGGCGCCCGGGGCTGCAGCACCAGCGCGCCGTCCCAGCCCATGCCCCGGAACCCCACCCGGACCTGGTCCAGGATGCCGTCCAGCATCGAATTCATCACCACCAGGGCGAACACCCCCAGCATGAGCAGGGTCAGGGTGAGCAGGCTGCGCAGCTTGTGCGCCCACAGATCCTCCAGCCCGCAGACCACCACGTCGGCCGCCTGCCCCAGGACCAGCCTACTCATAGCGCAGCGCCTCCATGGGCGACAGCCGGCAAGCCTTCCAGGCCGGGACCAGGGCAAAGCCGAAACCGAAACCGAAGGCCATCACGCCCGCCCACAGGAAGCTGCCCGGGCGCAGGAACAGCGGCATGCCCAGGCAGCGCGTCAGGATCCAGGCGAACCCCAGCCCCCCGGCCAGCCCGGCCAGGATGCCCAGCAGGGTAAGCAGCATGGCTTCGGTCATGAAGCCCAGGAACACCTCCGGCGCCGAGGCGCCCAGGGCCAGCTTCAGGCCCACCTCCCGCACCCGCTCCCGGAGCGAGGCCAGATGGATGTTCACGTTGACGATGCCGGCGCCCAGCATGGCCAGCACCCCGGACAGCAGGAACACCAGGTCGTAGACCCGGCCCTGGCGCTGCTGGCGCCGGAACCGGGCGCCCACGTCGTCCAGGCGGAAATCGATCTGGGAGCGGTGCCGGGCCTGGAGCAGGGTGGCCAGGTCCCGGGCGAAGGCGACCATGCGGCTGGGCTCCGGCAGCCGGAAGCTCAGCTCGTCCACCCGCTGGTGGGGATCCGCCTGCAGCCGCCGCTGCACGAAGGCTGCGGGCAGCGCAATGATGCGGTTCTGCCAGCCGAGCGCGTTCGGCTGGTCCTTGCCGAAGCGGAACACCCGGGCCTGGAAGGTGCCCACCACGGTCACCGGGCGACCGCCCAGATCCAGCACCTGGCCCAGGGGATCCGCCCCGGGAAAGAACCGCTGCGCCGCCCCGCTGCCCAGGATGGCCACCGGGGCGCCGGCCTCCAGTTCCGCCGCGGCGAAGCCGCGGCCCCGGGCCAGGGCATAGCCCGCCATGGGGATGAAATCGGCGCCGATGCCGGTCACCTGGCTGCGCCGGAGCGCGAACGGCGAACGCACCTGCACCCCGTCCATGCGGCTCAGGCTGACCCCCGCCACCCCCTGGGGGTCCAGGGCCGCCCCGGCCGCCGCGTCCCCGGCCCGCAGCCCCGGGTTCGCCGTCTGCAGCGCGCTGGGCGGGCCGCTGCGTGCCACGGGCTGGGGGTACACGTGCAGCAGATCCATCCCGCCCATGCGCAGCTGGTACCGCTCGGACTGCCGGCGCAGGCTGTCGGACAGGGCGAACCCGCCCAGGATCGAGGCCACGCCCAGGGTCACTCCCAGGGCCTGGAGCGCGGTCCGGCCCGGCTGCTCGCGCAATTCGGCCCAGGCCTCCCGCAGCCGTTCGGCCCATAGGCTGGTCCAGGCACCGGCTATACTGGCGGTCAAAGAGCAGACCGCAGGGGTCGCGGGGAATGCGCGCCCGGCCTTCATGGTCCCGGCCCCGGCCCGGTGTCCCGGGCGATGCGGCCGTCCCGGAGCTCCACCTGGCGCCGGGCCCGGGCGGCCACCCCCGGATCGTGGGTGACCAGGAGCACCGTGTGGCCCTCCTGGTTGAGGGCCTGGAACAGGGCCAGGATCTCGCCGCCCGTGTGCGAATCCAGGGCGCCGGTGGGCTCATCCGCCAGCAGGATGCTGGGCCGGTTGGCCAGGGCCCGGCCGATGGCCACCCGCTGTTTCTGGCCTCCGGACAGCTGTCCTGGCAACTTGTCGGCCTGGTCGGCCAGCCCCACCTGCTCCAGCAGTTCCAGCGCGCGCCGGCGCCGTTCCGGGCGCGGCGTGCCCCGGTACAGCATGGGCAGTTCCACGTTGCGCAGCACCGAGGCCCGGGGCAGCAGGTTGTAGGCCTGGAACACGAAGCCGATCCGGGTGTTGCGGATACGCGCCAGGGCCCGGCCCGGAAGCGCCTCCACCGCCTCCCCGTCCAGGCGATAGCTGCCCTCGCTGGGCCGGTCCAGGCAGCCCAGGATGGCCATGAGCGTGGATTTGCCCGAACCGCTGGGACCGATCAGGGCCAGGAACTCCCCCGCCTCCACCCGCAGATCCACCCCGTCCAGGGCCCGCACCGCCACCCCGCCGGTCCCGTAGACCTTGGCGATGCCGCGGGCTTCGATGGCGAGGGGCATGGCGTTCTCCGAAGGGTCGCTGGGGGCTTCTGGACGCCAGGTCCGGGCTCCGCCCGGACCTGGCGTGGGGGGGTGGGGATGCCACGCATGCGTGGCATCAGAGTGAGCGTAGCGAACGGGCGGTCCCCCCACTCTCATGTCAGTAGTCACTGTCGTCCGGCTCCACCCGCTTGCGGGTGGGGTCCTCCAGGCACACCTGGTCGTCCATGGCCACACCGCCCAGCAGTTCCACCCGTTCCAGGGTGGCGAGACCGGCCTGCACCGGCACCCCGTCGAAGTAGTCCTGCCAGTGCTCGGACAGCCAGGTGGACTTGGCGCGCCCGGTCAGCCCGTCCCGGGCCGCGGCCAGCGCCCGGGGGCTCAGGCCCGGCCGAAGCCGGTACACCACCGTCGCGCCGTCCCGCCGCTGCAGCGCCTCCAGCGGCACGCTCAGCGTCCGGGGGCGGGACTCGCCCAGGATGTCCACGTTCACGCTCATGCCGGTGCGCATGCCTTCCGTGGGGCCCGTGGGCACCACCTCGACCTTGAACACCTTGATCTTGTCCACCAGTTCAGCGGCGGGCGCCACGAAGCTCACCCGGGCCGGGAAGCTTTTCTGGGGATAGGCGTCCAGGGTGACGGTGACCAGCTGGCCCGGCCGGACCTTGGGGATATCCACTTCGTTGAGGTTCACCTTGATCACCAGGGCGCCCAGGTCGGCCACCGTGAACAGGGCCGTGCCGGCATTGAAGCTGCCCACCCCGGCGGTGATGGTGTCGCCCAGCGCCGCCCCCTTCTTGATCACCGTCCCGTCCATGGGCGACAGCACCCGGGCCAGCTGGGTGGAGGCGCCGCCGCTGATGGGGATGCCCCGCGCCTCGACGATCTGGTAGTCGGCCTGGGCGCTGGCCAGGGTCTGCTCGGCCAGATCCCGCTCCACCCGGGCGGACTGGTAGTCCTGCTCGGCCAGCAGTCCGGCCCGGAACAGGGACTCCTGGCGGAGGAAGCTCTGCTGGGCGTGGTCGAAGGACATGCGCGCCTTGGCCACCGTGCCCTGCACGGCGGACAGCGACTTGGCCTGGTTCACGTCCGGCTCCACTTCGGCCAGCAGCTGGCCGCGCGTCACCCGCGCGCCTTCACGGACCTTGAGGGTGACCACCTGGCCCGAGACCGTGGCCTTGACCTCCACCTGGGTGGCCGGTTCCACCACCCCCACCTCGCGCACCCGCACCTGCAGATCCTCCACCAGGACCCGGCCCAGGCGGAACCCGGGCGCCACCTGGGCGGCGGCCCGGCCCCGCCTGGCCAGCATCCATCCGCCGGCCAGCAGCAGGACGCCCAGCGCCCCCAGCAGCCACCGGCGCCGCCTCATGCCCCCCCTCCGGAGGCACCGGCGGCCCGGACGCGCGGAAATCTGCAAGCTCTTGGAAAGAACGACACGGTCGGGATCCTTTTCCGGGTGGGATCGAGGGCCGGCCGGATCTGGCACCGGGGCAGCCCATGGCACCAGGAATGTATAGGCCCTTCCGCCGCCAAGGCCCGGGTCAAACTATGAATTTTTAGTAGCCGTTCACTGGGGAGGCATTGATCTGCCGAGTGCGGCAAATTGCTTTCATAAAAGACAGGATCCCAGAATCGGATGGCTGACCATCAGACTTGCCGGTGGTCCGGCCGGATCTTCCAGCGACTCCACCTTCGCTCCGGCGGCGGGGTCAAAAAGCTCAGTCTTACCCACCTGAACGGGAACCCCTTTTAATTTACCCAGCGGCCTTCGGACCGCCCGGACCTCACTGGACGTTCAGCACCTGCTTGGCCACGGCGCTGTCCCCGGCGGCGTTGCTGATCCGGCAGCGCAGGGTCAGGGTGGGCCCTGCCCCCGCCTGGAACACCACGGCCGGCCCATCGGTGGGTCCGCTGAAACTGCCGCCTTCGATCTCCCAGGCGTAGGTCATGCTCGGCACCTCCGGGACCACCGCGCGCAGGTTCTGGGCACCCGGCTGGAAGGTTTCGGGCGCGACCAGGCCTTCCGGCGGCGCGGCCACCACCGTCACCCGGGCCGTGGCGCTGACCGTAGGATCGTCCTGGGCGGTCACCCGCACCGTGTACTCGCCCGGCACCGCCGGCGCCACGTAGCCGCCGGACGCGTCCAGGCTTCCGGCGCCGGGCTCGCCCAGGCGCCAGACCACCCCCAGGCTGGTCCCGCCCTGGATGCTGAAGCCGAACTTCATGGTCCGCTCCGCGGTGATGATCGCCTTCGCGGGGCTGATGGTCAGGGTCACCGGCGCCGCCACCGGCACGTCCAGGGAGCTGCGCAGCTGGTCCCCGGCCGCGTTGGTCACCTGGCAGACCAGGGTCACCCGCGGCCCGGCCCCCGCCACGAAGGTCACCCGCGGGGCGTCGGTGCCGGCGGTAATCTCGCCGCCGGTCACGGTCCAGGCGTAGCGGGAGCCGGGCACCGGGTCGATGCCGGCCTGCTGGTCCATGGCCCCGGCCAGCAGCCGTGCCGGCGCCTGGATCGCCCCGGCCGGGGGCGCCACCACCGTCACCCGGGCCGTGGCCGGCCCGCCCATGCCTTCGGGAAAGGCCGCCTGGACCGTATAAACCCCAGGCTGCCCGGGAGCCCGGTACTGCCCGGCATCCGTCACGCTGCCCCCGCCCGGCTCCAGCACCCGCCAGGCAGTCTCTGCCGCCGGCTCGCCGTCCACCCGGGCGGAAAACGTGACCGTGCGGCCGGTGGTCAGGGTGGCCGCGGCCGGCCGGACCTCGGTGGCGATCCGGACCGGGGTCATGACCGCCACCGTGGCCGGCTGCTGCCAGCATCCGGTGAGCCCCAGCAGGGCCAGCAGCCCCAGTGACCCGGCCAGCGCTTCCCGCCTCGAACCCCTCGATGTTCCAATCATGTGCCCGCTCCCCGTGCTCCGCCCAGCATACCCCCGGAGGGGGGACCCGGAAACGGAACCGGGAGTTGAGCAGGCGGCCCACGCCCTCGGATCGGCCTACACTGGAACCCTTGGGCCGCGGTCGGGGCCAGGAAGGAGGGGCCATGCAGCCGCAGGAGCATCCGGAACCCATTGGCGGGACGGCCTTCTCCCCCGCCTTCCAGGAGGATCTGAGCCGCCTGTTCCGGCTGCGCCGGGACGTGCGCCGGTTCCGCACCGACCCCCTGCCCGAGGCGGCGGTGCTGGAACTGCTGGCCGCGGCCCACACCGCGCCCAGTGTCGGCCTGAGCCAGCCCTGGCGGTTCGTCCGGGTGCTGAGCGGCCCGGCCCGGGAGGCCGTGCGCGCCTCCTTCGAGCGGGCCAACTCGGCCGCCGCCACCGCCTACGAGGACGAACGGAGCCGGCTGTACCGCAGCCTGAAACTGGCCGGACTGCGCGAGGCCCCCGAACACCTGCTGGTCTGCTGTGACACCGAAACCCACCAGGGCCATGGGCTGGGCCGGGCCACCCTGCCCGCCACCCTTCGGGATTCGGTGGTCTGCGCCATCCAGAACCTGTGGCTGGCGGCCCGCGCCCGCGGGCTGGCCATCGGCTGGGTGAGCATCCTGGACCCGGAGGAGCTGCGCGCGCCCCTGGGCCTCCCGCCGGACTGGCTGTGGGTGGGCTACCTGTGCCTGGGCTGGCCGGAGACCGAAGACGCCAGCCCTGAGCTGGAGGCCCTGGGCTGGGAGCGCCGGCGCCCGCTGGGCGAGGTGCTGTTCACCCGCTGATGCCCAGCCGGTTCACCTGGCCGGAGGGGGTCTGTTCCTCCAGGCGCACCGGGAAGCCCCACAAGCGGGCCACATGGCCCAGCACCTCGGCGAAATCCGTGTCCAGCGGCCGGCGCTGGTAGCTGAAATAGCGCAGGGTGAGGGTCCGGTCGCCGCGCCGGTCCATGTCCCAGACCTGGATGTTGGGCTCGCGGCTGCCCAGGTTGTACTGGTCGGCCAGGCGCTGGCGCAGGGCATGGTAGCCCTGGTCGTCGTGGATGGGTCCCACCTTCAGCTTGGGGCTGCTGTCGTCGTCCACCACCGTGAAGAACCGGAACTCACGCATGAGCCGTGGCGACAGGTATTGGGCGATGAAGCTTTCGTCCTTGAAGTTGTGCATGGCGAACTGGAAGGTGGTCCGCCAGTCCGAGCCGGCCACCTCCGGGAACCAGGCCCGGTCCTCGTCGGTGGGCGCCTCGCAGATGCGCCGCAGGTCCCGCCACATGGCGAAGCCCAGGGCGTACGGGTTGATGCTGGAGTACCACTGGCTGTTGTAGGGCGGCTGGTAGACCACGTTGGTGTGCGACTGCAGGAACTCGAACATGAAGCCGTCGCCCACCCGGCCTTCGTCGTAGAGGGTGTTGAGCAGGGTGTAGTGCCAGAAGGTGGCCCATCCCTCGTTCATGACCTGGGTCTGGCGCTGGGGGTGGAAGTACTGGGCGATCTTGCGGACGATGCGCACCACCTCCCGCTGCCAGGGTTCCAGGAGCGGCGCGTGCTTCTCGATGAAGTACAGCAGGTTCTCCTCGGGCTCCCGGGGGAACCGCGCCGTCTCCACCGCCTCGTCCCGGCCCAGGACCGGCGGCAGGGTCCGCCACAGCTCGTTCACCTGGGTCTGCAGGTACTCCTCCCGCTCCCGCTGGCGGACCTGCTCCTTGGTGATGGACAGGCGCGGGGCCCGCTTGTAGCGGTCCACCCCCACGTTCATCAGGGCGTGGCAGGAGTCCAGCAGCTGCTCCACCGCGTCCACCCCGTGCCGCTCCTCGCACTCAGCGATGTAGTTCCGGGCGAACACCAGGTAGTCGATGATGGCGCTGGCGGCGGTCCACTGCTTGAACAGGTGGTTGCCCTTGAAGAAGGAGTTGTGGCCGTAGGCCGCGTGGGCGATCACCAGCGCCTGCATGGGCAGGGTGTTCTCCTCCATCAGGTAGGCGATGCAGGGGTCGGAGTTGATGACGATCTCGTAGGCCAGCCCCATGGAGCCGCGCTTGTAGCGGCTTTCCGTGGCCAGGAACTGCTTGCCGAAGGACCAGTGGTGGTAGTAGACCGGCATGCCGATGGAGGCGTAGGCGTCCATCATCTGCTCGGTGCTGATGATCTCCAGCTGGTGCGGGTAGCAGTCCAGCCCGTAGTCCCGGGCGATGCGGCCGATGGCCTCGTCGTAGGCCTCGATGGCCGAGAAGCTCCATTCCGAGCCGCCGGGCAGGAGCAGGGTCTGGGTCTTTTTCCGGGCCATGGGTCAGACTCCTAGCGCTTCTTGAACAGGTCGTGGAACACCGGGTAGATATCGGACACCGCCTTGATCCGGCGCATGGCGAACACCCCCTGGTGGGCCGCCTGCACTTTCTGGTACTCCTCCCACAGGTTCTGCGGGGTGTCCTCGGCGATCTCGATGTAGGCAAAGAACTGGGTGGCATCCAGGATCTGTTCGTGGAGCAGGTGGTAGCAGAGCGCGGAATCCTCCAGCCAGTTGTCGCCGTCCGAGGCCTGGGCCCCGTAGACGTTCCACAGGCCGCCCGCGTAACGGGTCTCGATCACCCGCTGCATGAGCTTCAGGGCGCTGGAGACCACCGTGCCGCCGGTCTCCCGGGAATGGAAGAAGTTCTCCTCGTCCACCTCCTCGGCCACGGTGTGGTGGCGGATGAACACCACGTCGATGTGCTCGTAGGTGCGGTTCAGGAACAGGTAGAGCAGGGTGAAGAAGCGCTTGGCGATGTTCTTCTTCTGCTCGTCCATGGAGCCCGAGATGTCCATCAGGCAGAACATCACCGCCTGGGTGGTGGGCTGGGCCACCCGCACGTGGTTGTTGTAGCGCAGATCGAAGGAGTCGATGAACGGCACCGCGTCCATCCGGCGCCGCAGGGCCTGGATCTCCAGGCGCACCCGCTGCACCTCCGGATCGCCCTCCCCGTTCAGCGACAGCAGCCGGTCCAGCTCCGCCTGCAGCTCGCGCAGCCGCTCCCGGGGCGCCCCGCCCACCGCGATCCGGCGCCCGGCCGCGCCGCGCATGGTGCGCACCAGGTTGATGTTGGTGGGCACCCCGGACTGGGAGTAGCCAGCCCGCACCCGCTTGAACTCGGTGACGCCGGCCAGGTGCCGCTTGAGCAGGTTGGGCAGGGCCAGTTCCTCGAAGAAGATGTCCAGGAACTCGTCGCGGGTGAGGGTGAACACGAAATCGTCCTGGCCCTCCCCGTCCGGGCTGGCCTTGCCGCTGCCACGGCCGCCACCCTGTCCGGAGGGCCGGTCGAAGGTTTCGCCGGAGCTGAAGCGGTCATTGCCCGGAAGCACCTGCTCCCGCACCCCCCCCTGGCCGGTGCTGAACTGGGGTTCGGCGATGTCCCGCCCGGGAATGCCGATGCGCTTGCCTTCCGCCAGGTCCCGGATGCCGCTGCGGTCCACACTGTCCGCCACGGCCTTCCGGATCTGGCCCTTGAAGCGCTGGATGAACCGGCTGCGATTGACGGAACTCTTGTTCTTGCTGTCAAGCCGCCGGTCGACGATTCGGATCATGGATCCCCTCCTCCCGCTCCTTCCGTTGTGGGTATGGCCTCAGGACGACTTGCGCACCCGCAGGTACCAGTCGCACAGCAGCCGGACCTGCTTTTCGGTGTAGCCCTTGCTGATCATCCGGTCCAGGAAATCCTGGTGCTTCTTCTGGTCATCGGTGCTGGACTTGGCGTTGAAGGAGATCACCGGCAGCAGCTCCTCGGTGTTGGAGAACATCTTCTTCTCGATCACCGCCCGCAGCTTTTCGTACGAGGTCCACAGGGGGTTCTTGCCGTCGTGCTTGGCCCGGGCGCGCAGCACGAAGTTCACCACCTCGTTGCGGAAGTCCTTGGGATTGGAGATGCCGGCCGGCTTCTCGATCTTCTCCAGCTCCTCGTTCAGGGCGACCCGGTCCAGCATCTCGCCGGTGTTGGGATCGCGGAACTCCTGGTCCTGGATCCAGAAATCGGCGTAGGTCACGTAGCGGTCGAAGATGTTCTGGCCGTACTCGGAGTAGCTCTCCAGGTAGGCGGTCTGGATCTCCTTGCCGATGAACTCGGCGTAGCGGGGCGACAGGTACTCCTTGAGGAAGCGCCGGTAGTGCTCCTCGATCGCCGGCAGGAACTGCTCCTGCTCGATCTGCTGCTCCAGGATGTACATCAGGTGCACGGGGTTGGCCGCCACCTCCCGGTGATCGTAGTTGAACACCCGGGACAGGATCTTGAAGGCGAACCGGGTGGACAACCCGGTCATGCCCTCGTCGACCCCGGCGAAGTCGCGGTATTCCTGGTAGCTCTTGGCCTTGGGGTCGATGTCCTTGAGGTTCTCGCCGTCGTAGATGCGCATCTTGGAATAGACGCTGGAGTTCTCCGGCTCCTTCAACCGGGACAGCACCGAGAACTGGGCCAGCATGCGCAGGGTGTCCGGGGCGCAGGGCGCCTGGGACAGCGAGGAGCCGTCCAGCAGCTTCTGGTAGATCTGCACCTCGTCCGAAACCCGCAGCGAGTACGGGACCTTGACGATGTAGATGCGGTCCAGGAACGCCTCGTTGTTCCGGTTGTTCTTGAAGGTCGTCCACTCCGCCTCGTTGGAGTGGGCCAGGATCAGGCCGTCGAAGGGGATGGCGCCGAAGCCCTCGGTCCCTTTGTAGTTCCCCTCCTGGGTGGCGGTGAGCAGGGGGTGCAGCACCTTGATGGGCGCCTTGAACATCTCCACGAATTCCAGCATCCCCCGGTTGGCCAGGCACAGCCCGCCGGAGTAGGAGTAGGCGTCCGGGTCGTTCTGGGAATAGGTCTCCAGCTTGCGGATATCGATCTTGCCCACCAGCGAGGAGATGTCCTGGTTGTTCTCGTCCCCCGGCTCGGTCTTGGCCACGCCCACCTGGGACAGCACCGAGGGGAACAGCTTCACCACCCGGAACCGGGTGATATCGCCGCCGAACTCGTGCAGCCGCTTGACCGCCCATGGGCTCATGATGGTGCCCAGGTAGCGGCGGGGGATGCCGTAGTCGTCCTCCAGGATCCGCGCGTCCTCCACCGGGTTGAACAGCCCCAGGGGCGACTCGTTCACCGGCGAGCCCTTGATGGCGTAGAACGGCACCCTCTCCAGGAGCGACTTCAGGCCCTCGGCCAGGGACGACTTGCCGCCGCCCACCGGGCCCAGCAGGTAGAGGATCTGCTTCTTCTCCTCCAGACCCTGGGCGGCGTGGCGGAAATAGGCGACGATCGCCTCGATCACCTCCTCCATGCCGTAGAAGTCCCGGAAGGCGGGGTAGATGCGGATCATCTTGTTGGCGAAGATGCGCGAGTTGCGATCCACCAGATGGGTGTCCACCACCTCCGGCTCGCCGATCGCCTTCAGCATCCGCTGGGCCACGCTGGCATAGGCTGATGAATCTTTTTTGCAGAGTTCCAGGTATTCCTGGACCGACATTTCTTCTTCGCGTGAGCTGGCGTAGCGGTCCAGGTAGCGATCAAAGACTGACATGGCGTCCCTCCCTCCAGTGGTGTGGTCCCGTCCCGGCTTGGCTCTCCATGAGCGGCAACGGATTGCCCGACCTTTGTAGTAATATTAATGTGTTCTCTTCCAGATGCCCGTTTTAAACCGATTTGTTTTTCGTCTTTACCATATTTCTACTTGATGATTTAAACATTAATTGATGAATAAGCTATATTTTCCGGGACTTTCGCCCGTCCAGCATGCGGCTTTCGACCCGGTCGTGCCAGGGGTCCGGGGTCCGGAATCCGGGGCCCGGGGCACCGTACAGGGGCAGGCCCCTTCCCGGGTGTCCCACCACCCGGAAAGAGGCCTGCCGTCGGGGGGACCCCGAAGCTTAGATGGCGGGTCCGTCGATCTCCGCATAGAGGGGATGGCTCAGGTAGCGCTCGCCGGTATCGCACAGCACCGCCACCACGGTCTTGCCGCGCCCCAGCTCCACGGCCAGCTTGATGGCGGCGTGGACGATGGCGCCGGTGGAGATGCCCGAAAAGAGGCCTTCCTTCCGGGTCAGCAGGCGGGCCACCGCGATGGCGTCCTCATAGGAGACATCCTCCACCCGGCTGTAGGATTCCCGGTTGAGCACCGTGGGGATGAAGTTGGCGCCGATGCCCTGGATCTTGTTGGGGCCGGCCGTGCCCTTGGTGAGCAGCGGCGAGGTCTCGGGCTCCACCGCCACGACGATGGTGCCGGGCTTCTTCTGGGACAGGATCTCGCCCACCCCGGTGACCGTGCCGCCGGTGCCGATGCCGGCCACGAAGCCGTCCAGTTCCGGCACCTGCTCCAGGATCTCCAGGGCGGTGGTGCGCCGGTGCACGGCCGGGTTGGCGGGATTGTCGAACTGTCGGGCGAGGAAGTACTTGGGATCGCTCTTGGCCAGCTCCTCGGCCTTTTCCACGGCCGCCTTCATGCCGCCCGAGCCGGGGGTGAGGATCAGTTCGGCGCCGTAGGCCTTGAGCAGGGACCGGCGCTCCAGGGTCATGGTGTCGGGCATCACCAGGGCGATGCCGTAGCCTTTGGTGGCGGCCACGAAGGCCAGGCCGATGCCGGTGTTGCCGCTGGTGGCCTCGACGATGATGTTGCCGGGCTTGAGCAGGCCCTTGGCTTCGGCGTCCTCGATGATGCTGAGGGCGATCCGGTCCTTGACGCTGCCGCCCGGGTTGGCGCTTTCCAGCTTCACGAAGATGGTCGCGGCCCCCTCCGGCACGATCCGGTTAAGACGGACGACCGGCGTGTAGCCGATGAGCTCGTAGGCGTGGTTGACTCGGTTGGGTCTCGGCATGGGGATCACCTCTTGAAAATCAATTTAAGGTTTCTTATAAACTTTATCAAGAATGTTTTTTCCCTTTTTGCATCCAGACCGGTTCCGGGCCTGGCCGCATCGCCAGGCTCCCACCCCGGGCCCCGGACGGCACCCGCGCGGGCGGTCCCATGGCCAGCTCGCCTTGGCCGGCCGGGAGGCCCGGTATGCTGGTCTGCAGCGAAAGGCGGACCCATGAAAGGCAGCGTCATACTCTCCCTGAGCCTGGACGTGCTGGCCATCGGCATCCTGCTGATCCCCCCGGCCCGCCTCACCCGCCTGTCCAGCGATCCGCTGCGGCTGGCCCGGGTGAAGCGGGTCTGCTTCCTGCTGCTGCTCGGGGCCGGCTTCCTGATCGACCATTACATTTCCCACCCGGGCTGAGCCAGCACCGGAGCCGTTGCAGAGCCATCCGGAAACCTATCGAAGCGGATTTTTACCATCCGTCACAGAGATTTTACAGGTAATCCTTGCGTTCCCAGGGAATCATGCCTACAATGGAGGCAGATCAGTTCTCAGGAGGCGCCATGGATGTAATCGATTCCATCATCTCCATCGGATACCCGAAACAGGACCCCCAGTCCTTTCAGGCTCCGCATTCGCTGATCCAGGACGCCCACCAAGACGTCTGTAGGTTCGCCTTCACCCCTTCACGGAAGCCCGCGGGGGCTTCCGGTCGGACGGGGGGCGCGGCGGCCAGGTTCTAGCCCGATAGGGGGAACCTGCGACCCGCAACCCGCACCTGAGTCTGGTGCCATGCCGGACCCCGTCCTCATCCAATCCTGGCCCCCCGGCGCTGCGCCGGTCGGCCCGACACTATCTGGAGGTTCCTTTGTCCATCACCCATCTGGACGCCCGCTGGTCGGATTTCCGCCGGCGGTACGCCAACAACCCGGAACGGTTCGACTCGATCGACGGTTCCGTGGAAACCTGGTCCCGACCCATCACAGGCGCCGAGGATCTGCCCGCCGACGTCCTGGCGCTGCTGGGCCGTACCTATCCCGAGTTCCCGTACTGCGTCCACACCCCCGCCCTGGGCCTGCCCCAGCAGCCCGAAAGCTTCCTGTTCCTGGGCGGTGACCTGCTGATGGTGGCCAAGCGCGGCGGCCTCGGCCTCACGCTGTTCCGGGCCACCCTGGACTCCCTCGACGCCGTGACCGTGGAGACGGCGCTGCTGCAGTCCAGCATCACCTTCCACCCCAGGGAGGGCAAGTCCGTCACCATCCCCTTCAACACGGTGGTGGACGACCTGTTCGCCCCGGTGCTGGACGCGTTCCTGGCCAGCAAGGGCGCCTCGGTCCAGGAGGCCGCGCAGCTCGCCACGGTGCGCCCGGATCCCCTGGAGGATCTCCGCGCCCGGGACCACAAGTACTACACCTACGCCCTGGACATCCTGCCCGGGGAGGGGCTCAGGTCCCGCTTCTACCATCCCACCGCAGCGGCCCCCGCCCCCGGCCGGCGCGACCGGCAGATCCCCGCCTACCTGCTGGCCGCCTCCGGCTCGATGCTCTACCTCCTGTCGGGCCCGAAGCCGTTCCGCACCGATAGCGGCTCCGACTACAGCCTGGTGGTCCGCTACCTGCCCATCAACGAGACGAGCGGCCTCAGCTACCAGGCCGTCCCCGGCGAGCGCGGCTACCGCATGGTGTCCTTCCGCTCGGGCGCCATTGCCTTCGAGCTGCCCCTGGCTCGCAGTGCCGACGCGGAGTTCACCGCCTTCGCCCAGTCCGCCCAGCTCCCGGTCCTCCCGGCGGGTGAAAGGAATGGGCTGAACCCGGCCCTGGAAGCCCAGCGCCGCAGGAGGGTCGGCTAGCCACCAAGCCGTTCCCACACGCAGTACCCCCGGGGGGGTGAGCCTGACGGCCCACCCCCCCCGGGACTGTACGGACGCCCGGCCGCTCCGTACGGACACGCGGGCTGGTCGGCAAACCTGCAGCCACGGGCCGGATGATGGCCAAGCCCGGGCAACCCAACTGCCATCCTGTATTTCCCCAGGTATCGGCGTTCATCCCCGTTCCCCAGGTCCTGGGAGAAGCCTTGGCGCATGTTCCGGGACGTCTTTCGGGTCCAATGCCATGAAACCTCGGCCGGAACCCGGATGGACTGGCCTCTGGAACCCAGCGTGTCGGCATGCCGGGGCTGAGAGAAAACGGGGATGAACGCCGATATCCGGGGAAAATCAGGATGAAGAAAACCTGAACATTGGCTGGGAAGGGCTTGCCGACAGCTCCTCGGCCGCTAAGCACGGCCCCTCATCCGCTTCGTTCAGCGTGCAAACGTACGAACAGCAGCCGCCAGCACCGCCAGCACCCCGGCGACCAGCAGCGCCATCACCCATTTGGCGGCCGGATGGGCGAAGTTCAGGGTCCAGCCGACCCCCACCGGCTTCTCCACCCACAGCCGCGGGTCCTGGGGGTTCACGTAGAGCACCCCGCGCCGTCCGGGTCCGGAGCGGGGCAGCCGGCCGATAGCCTGCCAGGTGTCCCGCAGCACGAACACCAGGCCCAGGACCAGGCAGACCCCGAACGCCAGCATCCCGGAATACAGGGCCGTCAGACCCTGCTGGACGGTCAGCACGCAGCCGACCATTAGCAGGCAGCCGCCCAATCCCAGCAGGCCGCGCATGGGATGCACCGGCACCCGCATCCCGCCGCCGGCCTTCTGGGGCAGCAGGGCCACCGCGGCGCCCACCAGGAACAGCACGCCCCACAGGAACAGGGGCATCCCGAACACCAGCCAGGCCAGTTGCCCCTTGGGCGTCCAGGCGCAGGCCTGGCCGAGGGAGGTGAACTTGGTGGGCACCGGATCGGGCAGCTGGGGCAGAATCCACAGGTAGAAGCCGCCCAGGCCCAGTAGACCCGCCAGGGTGGCGAAGTCCCAGGCGGAGAGCAGCGGGGACCGTTGAAACGGCATGACAGAGCCTCCAGGGAGCTGGCGGAACGGTCCCTGGACGCTTCCGGGGCAGTTCCAGGGCGGTTTTTAAGCTATTTCGGCAAGGTTGTGACGCGCACCCGAACCGCTGCGGCCGGCTCCAGGCTACACTGGATTCATACCTTAACTCGCGCCTTCGCTCGCAGGACGTTGGCCATTGGCATTCACGCTGAAGGCAGCGGGGTCCCACCGGGGAGTCCACGACTGGAAGCTCATACAGATGGAGGGCCCCCATGGCTACCCGAGAGATCATCCAGGTGGAGCAGCGCGTACCGCTGCTCAAGGCGATTCCGCTGAGCCTGCAGCATCTGTTCGCGATGTTCGGGGCCTCCGTGCTGGTGCCGATCCTGTTCAACAACGCCGCCAAGACCCAGGTGGTGGACCCGGCCCTGGTGCTCATGATGAACGGCGTCGGCACCCTGATCTACCTGTTCGTATGCCGAGGCAAGGCGCCCGCCTTCCTGGGCTCCAGCTTCGCCTTCATCGCCCCCACCATCACCTGCATCACCCTGGCCAGCACCCCTGGCGTCGGTTTCCAGCACGCCCTGGGCGGCTTCGTCATGGCCGGGGTGATCTTCACCCTGGTTTCCCTGATCATCCGGGTGGCCGGCCGCAACTGGCTGAACATCGTGCTGCCGCCGGCGGCCATGGGCGCCATCGTGGCGCTGATCGGCCTGGAACTGGCGCCAGTGGCTACCGGCATGGCCTTCTCCGCGGGCGGCCAGATCAGCGGCGTCGCCACGGTGATCTCGCTGTTCACCCTGCTGGTGGTGGTGGTGGGCTCCATGGTCTTCCGCAAGTTCCTGGCCGCCATCCCCATCCTCATCGGCGTGGTGGCCGGCTACCTCCTGGCCGCCATCATCAACCTCTGGATCCCCGGCACCCTGGACTTCAGCTCCGTGCACAACGCCGCCTTCTTCGCGGTGCCCAAGCTGATCCTGCCCATCTTCGACTGGCCCTCCATCCTGATCATCATGCCCGCCGCGCTGGTGGTGATCTCCGAGCACATCGGCCACCTGTTCGTCACCAGCAACATCGTCGGCCGTGATCTGCTCAAGGTGCCGGGGCTGCACAACTCGCTCCTGGGCGACGGCCTGTCCACCATGCTGTCCGGGCTGGCCGGCTCCTGCCCCACCACCACCTACGGCGAGAACATGGGCGTCATGGCCATCACCCGGGTCTATTCGGTCTGGGTCATCGGCGGCGCCGCGGTGATCTCCATCGTCATCGCCTTCTTCGGCCAGGTCAGCGGGCTCATCCGCACCATCCCGACGCCGGTCATCGGTGGCGTCAGCATGATGCTGTTCGGGGTCATCGCCGCCTCCGGCCTGCGCATGCTGATCGAGGCCAAGGTCGACTACTCCAAGAGCCGCAACCTGCTGCTGTCCGCCATCGTCCTGGTAGTGGGCATCTCCGGCGTGTCCATCAACTTCGGCCACACCCAGCTCAAGGGCATGGTGCTCGCCACCATCGTCGCCATGGTCCTCAGCCTGTTCTTCCACCTGCTGGACTGCCTGCACCTGACCAATGAGTCGGCGGACGGGCTGGACACCGACATCTCGCCGGCCCTGGATCTGGTCCCCCTGGACTCAAAAAAATAACATCTGCATTTTCAACATAAGGGTCCCGGTTACCCACCCCCGTCGCGGGGGGGGCGGGCCGGGACCCGGCACGTTCCAGGGGCCCGGCGGGGAAAAGGATTCCAACTGCCGCCCGGACGCGCGACACTATCTACCCCCCCAATCCGTCCAGCCCGCCCCGGCCTCCCCAAGGTGGTCCCATGACCCAGCGCACCGCACCCGCCATCAAGACCGAAGGCCTGGTGGACCAGGAACACCTGCGGGAAGCCCTGGTCATCATGCGCGAGGCCCTGCCCGCGGGCATCACCCGCCAGCAGCTGGCGGACCGCATCGGCAAGGCCGGGGTGAGCCTGCGCACCGTGGACCGCCTGGTCACCCTGCTGGAGGCCCAGGGCGCCCGGATCGACCGGAAGCGGTCCGGCCAGCCGGCCCTGCTCCACTTCATGCTGCGCAAGGGCCCCGAATGGGACGAGAACGTGTCCACCGAGGCGCGCCTGGCGCTGCGCCTGGCCACCCTCAGCCTGGCCCAGAGCGGCACCCTGCTCTGGCAGGACAAGCTGGAGATGCTCGAGGGCCTGGCCAGCCAGCACATGTCCAGCCGGGACCGGCGCCTGTTCGACAACCTCAAGAAGGCCCTGCGGGTCCAGGGCGGAGTGGACGACCCCATCGAGGCCCAGGACATCCTGGAGCCGATCCTGCGCGCCCTGGAGGGCCACCGGGCGGTGGAGGCGGAGTACCAGGCGGCCGGGGCCGCCCTGGCCACCAGCCTGAAGGTGGTGCCCTACGCCCTGACCCACGATCTGTTCTCCGGCGGCACCTTCCTCCTGGTCTGGGACCCGGCCCGGAGGCTCCCCCTGCACCTGCGGCTGAGCCGCATCGCCCGGATCACCGTGGCGACCCGGATCGGCACCTGCCCGGAAGAGGTGATGGAGCGGGCGGCACAGTACCAGATCGGCGGCTGGACCAGCGGCGAACCGCCCTTCCAGGTGGAGGCCCTCATCCGCGGTGCCCACTGGACCCAGGCCTTCCGGGAGGCGCCGCCGGCCCTGCCGGCCTTCCAGGCGGACCCGGAGGAAGGCGGGGCGGCGGTGCGCGTGCGCTTCCTGGCCAATCACGAGCTGGGCGCCACCCGCTGGCTGCTGCAGTTCGGCGCGGCGGCCCAGGTGCTGGGCCCGGAACGCCTGCGGAACGCGGTCGGCGCCCAGCTGCGGGCGGCGGCGGCGCAGTACCCCGACTCCTGACTGGACGAGCGGATCGGCACCGGTTTGGGATTGACGCAACCGGCACGACGGACCATCCTCTGGGCAGGTCATGGACCGGAAAGAAGGCTGGCATGGAACGTCACGAAACCAGCCTCACCGACGAAATCATCGACGCGATCATCCAGAACGAAGGCCGCCACGCGGGCCTGCCGCGCCTGGCCGCCGCCCCGCATCGGACCCCCGGCGCGCCCGCCGCGCCCCGGTATCCGGCCCTGCCGCGCACGGACAGCCAGCTGGCCGCCACCTGGAGCCACGGCGAGTCTGGGAGCCTGTCCAAGTAATCGGAGCCTCCTGATTTCTTGGACAGGCTCCCATGGCCGTTGAAAGAGCGAGCGGGCTGCCACACCGGTGTGGCAGCCCGCTCGTTGAATCCGGGCCGGGCCCGGTTCCGTGCTACAGCCGGCCCAGGGCGATGAGCAGCATGCGCCGGATGGGCTCGGCGGCGCCCCACAGGAGCTGGTCGCCCACCGTGAAGGCGGTGAGGTACTCGGGGCCCAGGTTCATCTTGCGCAGCCGGCCCACGGGAACCGTCAGCCGGCCCGACACCGCGGCGGGCGACAGCTCGCGCAGGGTGGCCTCCTTGGTGTTTTCCACCACCTGCGCCCAGGGATTGTGGGCCCGGATGGCGGCCTCCAGCTCCGGCATGGGCACATCCCGGGTCAGCTTGATGGTGATGGCCTGGCTGTGGCAGCGCATGGAGCCCACGCGCACGCACTGGCCGTCCACGGGGATGGTCCGGGCGCCGCCCAGGATCTTGTTGGTCTCGGCGATCCCCTTCCACTCCTCCTTGGTCTGGCCGTTCTCCCAGGCCTTGTCGATCCAGGGAATGAGGCTGCCGGCCAGGGGCGCGCCGAACTGCTGCACCGGGAACTCCGGGGCGCGCAGGGTCTCGGTCACGGCCCGGTCCAGGTCCAGGATCGGGCCCTGGTCTGCCAGCAGTTCCGGCGCCACGGCGCCGATGGCGCGCATCTGGCGCACCAGTTCGCGCATGTTGCGGGCGCCGGCCCCCGAGGCGGCCTGGTAGGTCATGGTGGACATCCATTCCACCCAGCCCTGGGCGAACAGCCCGCCCAGCCCCATGAGCATCAGGCTCACGGTGCAGTTGCCGCCGATGAAGTCCTTGATGCCGTCCCGCAGGCCGGCATCGATGACCGCCCGGTTGACCGGGTCCAGCACGATGACGGCGTCGTCCTTCATGCGCAGGGTGGAGGCGGCGTCCAGCCACAGCCCCTGCCAGCCCGCGGCCCGCAGCGCCGGATGCACCCGGGTGGTGTAGTCGCCGCCCTGGCAGGTGACCAGGATGTCCATGGCCGCCAGCGCCGTCAGATCATAGGCGTCGCCCAGGGGCGTCGACGAGGCCGCCGGCCCTGCCCCGCCGCTCTGGGAGGTGGAAAAGAAGAACGGGGTGAACCGGCCGTCGAAATCCTTTTCCTCCGCCATCCGATCCATGAGGACCGAGCCGACCATGCCGCGCCAACCGATGAATCCGACCTTCTGCATACTGCCCCTCCGGCAGCTTTATTTGTACCAGCAGGTTCGCGAGCGCGTCCAGGGCTATCGGGCCGGGCCGGGGCCGGGCCGGGGCCGGGGCTGGGGCTGGAACCGATGGGTATTTCCGCGATAAAGGGGAAGTCCGCGTCCGAAACGCTGTGATAATCGATCCATCAACCCTGCCCAATCCCATCCGTCCCTCCGCTCGCGCCAGACCGGCGAAATCCCTTCCTGAGTGCGGTGTCATGACGAGACTCTGGAACCTCCTCCAGCTGTCCTTCCAGCCCCCCGCCACCGGCGAGGGCAGCGTCGCCTACTGGCAGGCCTGCATCGTGGCGCGCATGCTCCAGGCGGGCGCGGTGCTTGGCCTGTTCGCCTGCATCCCGAGCATCCTGCTGTCCGCCCACAAGGGGATGTGGAGTGTGGTGCTGGTGGACGTGCTCAGCTACGCCTGGGTGCTGGCGGCGGCCCTGGCGCCGGGCTGGAGCCACGCCACGCGAGTGCGGGGCGTGCTGACGGTAATGTACCTGATCGCCCTGGTGCTGATGGTGCACGCCCCCAGCGCCTGCGCCGGCCTGCTCTGGATCTGCATCCTGCCGGTGCTGGCGGCCCTGTTCCTGGATCTGCGCGCCGGCTTCATTGCCTGGCTGGTCGCCCTGGGCACCATCCTCGCCTGCGCCTGGGCCATGGCCACGGGCCACATCGGATTGCCGGGCCCGGCCCTGTTCCGGGACCCTGAGCCGTTGCTTGGCTGGCTGGTAACCGCCAGCAGCGCCCTGTTCCTGGGCGCCCTGGTGGCCCTGTCCTGCGGGGTGCTGCTGCGGGGCCTGGAGCAGACCCACCAGGCCCTGGCCCGGGAGGAGGAGCGGTTCGCCCGGGTCTTCCAGCTTTCCCCGGAGCCCATCGCCATCAGCCGCCGTGCCGACGGGCGCATCCTGGACGTGAACGGGGCCTGGACGCAGACCTTCGGCTGGTCCCGGGCCGAGTCCCTGGGCCGGCCCCTGCGGGCCATGGGCCTGCTCCCCAGCGACGGCGACGGCGACGACCGGGCCCGCATGGAGGCGGAACTGGCCGCGACGGGTGCGCTGCTGCCCCGGACCCTGGAACTGAACCGCCGGGACGGCACCCGGATGCCGGCGCTGGTGTCGGCCCGACTGCTCGATCTGGCCGGCGAGGCCTGCCTGCTGATCGTCGCCCAGGACCTGACCACGGCCCAGGAGGCGGAGCGCGAGCGGCGCAGGCTGGAGGCCGAACTGCTGCACGCCCAGAAGCTGGAAAGCATCGGCAGCCTGGCCGGGGGCGTGGCCCACGACATGAACAACATCCTGGTGGGAATCCTGGGCCTGACCTCCATGCTCCAGCAGCAGTACACCCTGGACCCCGCCCTGGCCAAGGCCCTGGCCAGCATCCGCCGGGCCGGCGACCGCGGCCGCAAGCTGGTGCGCAGTCTCACCGACTTCGCCCGCAAGGGGCTGGACGATGCCCAGCCCGTGGACCTGAACGAGCTGGTGGCGGCCGAGCTGGATCTGCTGCGCAGCACCACCCTGCAGAAGATCGATCTGGTGGAGGACCTGGCGCCGGACCTGCCGCGGGTGCTGGGCGAGCCGGCAGCCCTGACCAACGCCATCATGAACCTGTGCGTCAACGCCGTGGATGCCATGCCTGCCGGCGGCGTGCTCTGCCTGCAGACCCGTGCCAACCCCGCCGGCGAGGTGGAGGTGATCGTCACCGACACCGGCCAGGGCATGGCGCCGGAGGTCCTGGCCCGGGCCATGGAACCCTTTTTCACCACCAAGCCGCCCGGCAAGGGAACCGGCCTGGGGCTGCCCGGCGTGTACGGCACCCTGAAGGCGCATGGCGGCAGCGTCCAGCTCACCAGCGAGGTGGCCCGGGGCACCCGGGTCGTGCTGCGGTTCCCCCGCTACGCCCCTGAGGAGGCCACCCCGCCCCATCTGGCCGCCCCCGCGCCGGCCGGGTCCGCCCAGGCCCTGTTCATCCTGGTGGTGGATGACGATCCCGTCATCCAGGAGACCCTGCCCAGCCTGCTGGGCTTCCTGGGGCATCGCTGCCGGCTGGCAGTGGGCGGCCAGGAGGCCCTGGACCTGCTGGCCGGCGGCCTGGCGGTAGACCTGGTGATCCTGGACCACAACATGCCCGGATTGAGCGGGGCCGATACCCTGGTGCGGCTCCGGGAGGCCCTGCCGCAGCTGCCGGTGCTGCTGTCCACCGGCTTCCTGGAACCGGGGGTGGAGGAGCTGACCCACCGCTTTCCCGGGGTGGCCCTGCTCTACAAGCCTTACTCCCTTGCCGGCATCCGCCGCAAGCTGGAGGGGATGCAGCTCGGCGGCGGAACGCGGCCGGGGGGGGCGCAACTTATTTCTTGATTCGCTGGTCGTCTTTTCCTAGAATGAATCAGGAGTTGAGAATATGTCTCATGCGCAACAAACCCCCCTCAGTGAACTCCGTCCCGGCGACACCGCCGTGGTGGCCCAGGTCCTGGCCCAGGGCCGGATCCGCCAGCGGCTCCTGGAAATGGGCTTCATCCGGGGCACCAAGCTGAAGGTCGAGAAGCTGGCGCCGCTGGGCGATCCCATGGAACTGGTGATCAAGGGCTACCACCTGTCCCTGCGCCGGGAAGAAAGCCAGTGCATCCTCGTCTCCCCCTGCGCCTGAACCCGCGCCAGGCCTGATCGGCCACCAGGCCGGCCCGCCCCAGGGCCGCCCACCCGTTCGTTCGAATCCCTGATTCCCCCACCTTGTCGGCGTCCCATGCCTCCCCGCGGCCGCACCGCCGCCGGGAACCGGAGCCGGTCCCCCCGCCCCGCACCCCCATGCGGGCAGTTTCGCCTGGAGACAGATCCATGATCCGCACCCGCTTCGCCGTCACCCACCTGGCCGCGGCCATGATGGCCATGATGGCCATGATGGCCCTCCCCGCCTCCGCCGCCGGACTCCCGACGCCAGCCGCCGCGCCAGACGCGGCCCCGACCGCCGCCTCCGATCCGGCGCCCGGGACGGACAGCGCGACGGGCAGCGCGACGGACAGCGCGGGCAATCCGACCAGTTCCCCCAGGCTGGCCCGGGAAGCCTTCACCACCGGGGCCGGGGTCACCGACCCGGGCGTGCTGGTGCTCAACCTGGGCGCCCAGGCCGGCTTCGACCGGGACGGCGCCAAGTCCCGGCGCATGCCCACCCAGCTCGCCCTGGGGCTGACCTCCTGGCTGGATGCCCGTGTGGCCTGGTCCGGCCCCACCCGGCTCCAGGACGCCGTTGGCGGCAGCCGGAGCGGCGGCGGGGACCCGCTGTTCGGCGGCCAGGCCCAGGCCCTGCACCAGGACCAGGCCGGGCTGGATCTGGGCCTGGCTTACTGGCACAAGCTGCCCCGGGCCAGCGTCCAGAAGGGCATCGGCAGCGGCAAGGCGGACGACACCCTGCTGGCCACCGGCACCCGTACCGCCGGCGCCTGGGAGTTCGACGCGAACGCCGGGGCCAACTGGCTGGGCCGCCAGGACGGCCCCGGCCGGATCCGCCAGGGGGTGGCCACCCTGGCGGTGACCCGCACGCTGGGCCCGGGCTGGAACCTGTCCCTGGACACCAGCGCGCTGGCGGCCACGGAGCTGGGCGCCCGGAGCGTCACCAGCCTCCTGGCCCTGAGCCGGGACCTCACCCCGGACCTGACCGTGGATCTGGGCGCGGAGGCCGGCCTTACCCGCAGCGCCGAACGCATGGCCATCGACGCTGGGCTGGTCTGGCGGGTGGGCCGGTTCTGGGGCCAGGACCGCTAGTGCATCATCCCCTAAATACGATCAATAAAATTTAGTGGTAGGCCAGCCAGACGCTTGGCCTGCTCCTTCCACAAACCGGGAGCACACCCGATGGGAGACTCAGGCTTTTTATCTTTTCCTCGGCGTCCTCGGCTCCCTCGGCGTCCTCGGCGTCCTCGGCGTCCTCGGCGTCCTCGGCGAGGCTTGCCTAGCGCACCCGAGGATCGCCGAGAAAAGATTAAAAACGTCATTGCGTCAAAGCATCTCGGGGGGGATGGAACCCCCAAAAACTCCATTTGAAGGGCTTGGCGGTGGCGCTCCGATCCCGGAAATACGCCAACGTCCGGTCCTGCAGGTGCCCGGTGGGGTGCCGTTCGTTGCCACACCAAGGCCTCATGGCGCTCCTGCTCCTGGCGGGTGATCGAGACAGGCTGTGGAGGACGACCCCGAGCCATTCCATAAGAATGCCAGGGTTTGCTATTTATTAATGGTATTTCCGGGATGCTGCACTAGGTGCTGTCGGCAAACCCGGCGGAGCCAATGATCAGGCTTTCTTGATCCTGCTTTTCCCCGGAAATCGGCGTTCATCCCCGTTCAAACTCAGCCCCGGCTTGCCGTTCCGCCGGGTTCTGGAGGCCAGTCCATCCGGCTCCCGGCCAAGGCCCCATGGGGCTCGATTCCCACTACGTCCCGAAGCTTGCGCCAAGACTGATGCTAGGGAACGGGGATGAACACCTCTTCAGTCCTTGGCCTTGGCACCTTCCAAGGCCGCCGGCATGGTCTCTGACCGGGGGTTCCGACCGGAAAGGCGCATCGCATCCTCCGCCGTTCTCATCACGACCTTCGGAAGCCGGGCGAAGCATCCGGATCGGTTCCGCTGCGGCCCATCCGCCCATTGACGTACCGCGCCCAGGCCCGGCTTAGGCCTTTATTAATTCCCTGTTGGTCCGTTACAAATCACACTTACACGGGGTCACCCTGACCAGGACCTACGGGCCATCGGAACTGCCGGGAAAATTCCCAAACGAAATCAAGACCATGAAGGTCGACAATGAACAGCGTTATTTCCCCTAGCGGCTGCCCTCCCCGGGCCGGCGGGCGCCTGCGCCCCCGCCTCGGCCTTCGCCCCGGGCGCCCGCCGCGGCCCGGACCGGGCGCGCCGGGCCCGAGCCCGGCCCTGGCGCGCCGGCCCGGGCCCCGGGCCGGCGCTGGCCGGGTGCCGCAGCCTGGCCAGGTCCGGCCTCCGGAACGGCGTTGCGGGCGGCGCCGCCCTGGGGCAGGCCCCGGCCCGCCCGGGGCATGGCACCCGAGGTGGGCCGGCCGGGTAGGGTCCCCGGGGCCGGCCGGCCGGGTAGGGTCCCCGGGGCCGGCCGGCCGGGCTGGCCGTTGAATCCGTTGCCGCCGCTCACCGGACGACCGGTCAGGCCGGGCCGGGCCGGCGTCAGGGGCCGGCCCGGGTTGGCCACCGTGGCGTTGCGGGTGGGAATGCTCCGGGCGGGCGGGCCCTGGGCCCGCAGCCCGGCCAGGGCCGGCGCCGCCAGGGGCCGCCCGCGGCCTTCGGCCAGGGCCTTCTGCCGCGCCGGGAACGGCACCGGGGCCACGGGCGGGCGCCGGGTCAGCAGGGGCCGGGTCTGATCGGCCGCCGGGGGCCGGGCCGCCGCCGGGGTACCGGCGGGTACCGCCAGGGCGCTCTCCCGCTGGGGCGCCAGGGCCGGGGCGCTGCCCAGCTTCCAGCCCGCCGCGCCCGGGGTCTTCACCGCCAGGGCGGCGGCGGCCACCGGGCGGGCCCCGGTGAACACCGGCTGGGGCACCACCGTCATGGCCCCGGGCACGGACTGGTTGGCATGCGTGGCCGGAGCCAGGGTGGGCAGGGTCCCGGCGGGCAGGCTGGACACGTTCAGGCTGCGCACATAGCCCGGCGAGGCGGGATAGGCCGGCAGGTAGGGTTCCCGGGGCCCCAGCGGGAACCAGGCCACCGCGCCGCCCTTGGGCGCCGGGCCCCGGAACCCGGGCCCGCCGGCGAACGCCACCAGGGCCGGCGCGTACATCGGCGCCGCCTGGCGCATGCCGTTGGCCCAGGGCAGCCACAGCCACCGGCCGCCGACGTTGGCCCAGCGGCCGTAGTGGCTGGTGGCGAAGCCCCAGGGCGCGTCGTCCACCCAGGTCCAGCCCCAGGGCTCCACCCAGGCCCACTGGCCGTTGCGGTACGGCGCCCAGCCCGGCGGGACCCGGGGGGCCCAGGCGCTGCCATACTCCGGCGTGACCTGCCAGGTCCCCTGGCCGTCCAGATCCTCGTAGCCCATCAGGCTCCGGCCCGTGTAGTTGGCGCTTTCCGAGCGGTCCTCCCGCGCGTCCCGCGCGAGGCACCACTGATCGAAACCGTCCGCGGTCGGGGCCGGCACCACGTCGTAGCGCGGGGCGTCGCCGCCGGTCAGCTTCAGGGTGGAACCCGAGGCCACGGGCACGGTCAGCCCCTCGGCGGTCACTTCCGCCTCGCCGGCACGCACCGTCACCTGGCCGCTGCCCGCGTCCGGGTCCGCGTCCACCCGGTAGCTCCCGGGATGCGCGCACAGCACCACTCCGGTGGGGGTGTCCACTTCCACCGAATCCGCCTCCCGGCCCGGCAGGATGCGCACGCCCAGGGAGCCCCGGGCCAGCCCCAGCTGCACGGCCCGGTTCTCCAGCCGCAGCACCTGCAGATCGCTGCCAGAGGCCAGGCGCAGCCCCGTGGCGCCGGCGTGCAGTTCGGCCCGGCCATCGGCGGGCACCCACAGGCTGTCGCCGGTGCCCAGGGGCTGGTTGGGCCTGGCCGGCGCCCAGTCGTCCATGCCGGCCGGCTGGCGGGAGACCCCCCCGACTGTCTGGTTCAAACGCACCACCCGGCCCGGCGGGTCATTGGCCTCCAGCCCGCTCCCGACCTCAGCCGCCGCCAGCGGATCGGCCAGGGGCACCTCGTCGTCGGTGTACACCATCCGCTGGGGCGCACAGCCGACGCCGGTCAACAGGATGGCCAGGATGACGCCGCGGCACATGGACAAGGGAGCTCCTTCTGTTCGAGGACTAGCCTACTCGGGGTGGCTCAGGTAGAAGGTCTCCAGTTTCCGGCGGGCCCAGGGGGTCTTGCGCAGGAAGGTCAGGCTGGACTTGATGCTGGGCTGGATCTTGAAGCACTTGATGTCCAGCACCCGGGCCAGGCCGTCCCAGCCGTAGTAGTCCACCAGGCGGGTGAGGATCCGTTCCAGGGTGACCCCGTGCAGGGGGTCCTTGGGATGCTCGGGCGGTTCCGGATGCTCGATGGCTTCGGCCCGGGCCGCGGGCTGTTCTGGCTGGTCCATGAAAGTCCTTTGCTGGGTGGACGGAGCTCCGGTCCGCCCGCTCCAGTGTATGCCACCCGGCGGCCGACGCCGGCGCTTTGCACTTGGCGCAGGACCCCACCTCGTGCTCCCCTGGCAGGGGAGGCAGGGGCCATGGCGTGGTGGAGAGGATTCCGGTACACCCGACGGGTGCATGGCCTGGGCCGCATGTTCCTGGCCGCCGTCCAGGCCAGCCTCAGTCACCGCGCCTCCAGCAAGGCCGCGGCCCTGGCCTTCTACACGCTGTTCTCCCTGGCGCCGATCCTGGTGCTGGTGCTCACCGGCGCCCGCTACCTGTTCGGGGCCCAGGCCGCCCAGGGCGAACTGCTGGCCCGGCTGAAGCAGCTGGTGGGGCCGGCCGGGGCGGTGACGGTGCAGGGCCTGCTGGCCGGCGCCCATGTCCCCGAGATGGGCCACGGCGCCACCCTCCTGGCCTTCCTGATGCTCGGCTTCGGCGCCACCAGCGTGTTCGCGGAACTCAAGGACAGCCTGGACGAGATCTGGCAAGTCCAGACGCCGGTGCGCACCGGGATGCTGGCGCTGCTGCGCACCCGGGTGCTGGCCTTCGGCCTGGTGCTGACCCTGTCCGGCCTGTTGCTCGCCGCCCTGGGGCTGGGTGTGGCCCTGGACTTCGTGGCGCGCTTCTGGGGCCAGGTCTGGTCCAGCTCCTGGTGGGTCTTCAGCGGGCTGTCCTCCCTGGGCACCTTCGCCATCCTCACCTGCCTGTTCGCGGTCATCTACAAGATGCTGCCCGAGGTGGTCCTGCCCTGGCGGGACGCGGCCTTCGGCGCGCTGGTCACGGCCATCCTGTTCAGCCTGGGCAAGGCCGCCATCCGGGCCTACCTGGGCGCCCAGGGACACGCCGCCGCCGGCCGGGGGGCCCCCGGCTTCGGCGCCGCGGGCTCGGTGGCGGCCCTGCTGGCCTGGGTCTACTACTCGGCCCAGACCTTCTTCCTGGGCGCGGAGTTCACCCGGATCTTCGCCCGCACCTATGGCGGACTGCGGCCCGGGGCCGGCGGCGGAAGCGCCGCCCCGGCCGCTGACCCGTCGCTGGTCGACTAGCGCACGTCCAGCCGCAGATCGCTCACCACCACCAGTCCCTCCAGGGCGCTGCCGGGCAGTTCCGGATCGCCCTGGGCCAGCCGTTCCAGGGCGTCGCGCTTGCCTTCGCCGGTGGCCAGCAGCACCGAACCGGCCGCCGTGGCCAGGGCGGCCAGGGACAGGGTGATGCGCCGGGGCGGCGGCTTGGGGCTGTCCAGCACCGCGAAGGCCAGGGGCGCGCCGGGACGCAGGAACGGCCGGCCGGGGAACAGCGAGGCGATGTGCCCGTCCTCCCCCAGCCCCAGCAGCAGCGCGTCCAGCCGGCCCTGGAAGCCGGCGGCCAGGGCCGCCGCCACCCGTTCGGCCGCCGCCTCGGGCGTCTCCCCGTCCAGGTACAGGGCCAGTTCCGCGCCGGGCGGATCCAGGGGATCCAGGTGCCCGGCCCGGTACGCCGCGCCCCGGTTGGATTCCGGGTCGGCGAACGGCACGCAGCGCTCGTCGATCCAGGTGAGCTGCAGCCGGCCCCAGATGCCGCCGGCCAGGGCGCGCCGGATCCGGCCCAGGGGCGCCACGGCGGATCCGCCGGTTACCGCCAGGCGCACCCGGCCCTGTTCCCGGTCGATCCGTTCCAGGGTTGGCACCAGCAGTTCGGCCGCCAGCCAGGCGGGATCCTCGGCCCGCAGGAAACTAGCCACGGGACCACCCCCCCTCGCAGCCGTGGAACAGGTTGTCGACCTCGGGCGGGCCCCAGCTGCCGGCCGCGTACTCCCGCAGCGGCGGCGCCTCGGGCCCGTTCCAGCTGGCCCGGACCGTGTCGGTGAAGCGCCAGGAGGCCTCCACTTCGTCCGACCGCAGGAACAGGGTGGGATCGCCCAGGATGGCGTCCAGCAGCAGCCGCTCGTAGGCGGGCGTAGTGGACTCGCCGAACCGGTCCCGGTAGTCGAAGGCCAGATCCGAGGGCACCATGACCATGCCATTGCCCGGCGCCTTGACGCTGAACGACAGGGACAGGGCCTCCCGGGGCTGGATGCTCAGGGTCAGCACATTGGGCCGCAGCACGCACACCTCCCCGTCCCGGGAGCCGGTGGGCAGGCGCTCCACCCGGTCGCCCTCCTGGCGCAGGGCGTAGTCGGCCAGCTGGATGGGCGGCACCCGGAACTGCACCTTCACTTCCGTGAACTTCTTGGGCATGCGCTTGCCGTGCCGCAGCAGGAACGGCACGCCGCTCCAGCGCCAGTTCTCCAGTTCGGCCCGCACCGCCACGAAGGTCTCGGTGCCATTGCCCGCCGCCGCACCCTCGTCCAGGTAGCCTGCCACCGGCTGGCCGCCGATGCTGCCGGCCCGGTAGCGGGCCCGGACGCAGTGCCGGGGGTTGCCGCAGAAGCGCAGGCTCTTCAGGGCGCTGACCTTGTTGCCGCGCACCTCTTCGGGATCCAGGGAGCTGGGCGGCTCCATGCCGATCATGGCCAGGATCTGCAGCATGTGGTTGGCCATCATGTCGCGCATGGCCCCGGAGGTGTCGTAGTAGCCCAACCGGCCCGGCTCCACCCCGCCGGTCTCGGCAACGGTGATCTGCACCAGCTCCACGTGGCGCCGGTTCCACACCGGCTCGAAGATGGTGTTGTTGAACCGGAAGGCGAACAGGTTCTGCACCGTCTCCTTGCCCAGGTAGTGGTCGATGCGGTAGATCTGGTCCTCACGCAGGCAGTCCTGCAGGGTCTGGTTCAGCACCCGGGCGGAGGTCAGGTCGTGGCCGAACGGCTTCTCCACCACCACCCGGCGCCAGGCCCCGGCCGGGCCTTCCTCGTGCAGCATGCCGGCCTGGGCCAGATGGTTCACCGCCGGTCCGAACAGATCCGGCATCAGTGAAAAATAAAACAGCCGACCGGCGCTGGCTCCGCCCGGCAGCCCGTCCAGGTAGGCCCCCAGGGCCTTGATGTCCTCCAGCTTCTGCACATCCCCGGCGAAGTAATGGATCCGCTCGACCAGGGTCGCGAAGGCTGCCTGGCCCTCTGCAGGCTGCCGCTCCCGCAGGTCCTGGCGGAACTGCTCGTCCGTCTTGGCCCGGCGGGACACCCCCACCAGCACGAAGCCTTCGGCCGGCTCCTGCTTCAGTGCCAGGCTCGCCAGGGCGGGCACCAGCTTCTGGGCGGTGAGATCGCCGCTGGCGCCGAAGATCACGATCTGCACGGGCACCCCCATGGCTAGTCCTCCTTTTCCCATTCGGTGTGGAACTGGCCCGGACGGTCCACCCGCTCGTAGGTATGGGCACCGAAGCAGTCCCGCTGGGCCTGGATGAGGTTGGCCGGCAGCCAAGCGCTCCGGTAGCTGTCCAGGTAGGCCAGGGCCGACATGAGCCCGGGAATGGGGATGGCCTGGGTGGCGCCGAAGCCCACCACGCTGCGCAGCCCGGCCTCCTGGGCCCGGCACATCCCCGCCAGGTTCGGATCCAGCAGCAGGTTGGGCAGATCGGCCTGGTGCACGTAGGCGGCCATGATCCGCTCCAGCAGCGCGGTGCGGATGATGCACCCGCCGCGCCAGATGCGCGCCACCGTGGCCAGATCCAGCCCGTAGCCGTACTGCTCCGAGGCCGCGCTCAGCACCGCCAGGCCCTGGGCGAAGGCCACCAGCATGGCCGTCTGCAGGCCCTGCTCCAGCTCCAGCAGCAGGGCGTCCCGGGCTCCGGGCTCCGGCCCGTCCGGGCGCGACAGCAGGGTGGCGGCCTGGATCCGCTGCTCGTGCAGGGCCGACATATCCCGCTGGGCCACCGCCTGGTCGATGGTGGGGGCGGGCACCTGCAGCTCCATGGCCGCCACGGTGGTCCACAACCCGGTACCCTTCTGCCGGGCCACCCCGAGGATGGCGTCCACCAGGGCCTGGCCGGTGCCGGGATCCTGGTGGTCGAAGATGCGCGCGGTGATCTCCATGAGGTAGCCGCCCAGCCCGCCCAGGCTCCAGGCCCGGAAGGTCCGCCCCAGCTCGCCGTTGTCCAGGCCCAGGCCGCGCTTCATCAGGTCGTAGGCCTCGGCGATCAGCTCCATCAGCGCGTACTCGATGCCGTTGTGCACCATCTTCACGAAGTGCCCGGCCGATCCGGGGCCCATGTAGGCCACGCAGGGCTCCTCGCCCACCTGGGCGGCCACCGCCTCCAGCATGGGCCGGATGCGCTGGTACGCTTCCAGCGGCCCGCCGGGCATGAGGCTGGGCCCCCGGCGGGCGCCCTCCTCGCCGCCGGATACGCCCAGGCCCAGAAATTGCAGGCCCTGGGCGGCCAGCGCGGCGGCGCGCCGGTCGGTGTCCGGGTAGTGCGAGTTGCCGCCGTCGATGATCAGGTCGCCCGCATCCAGCAGCGGCACCAGTTCGGTGATGACCGCGTCCACCGCCGTTCCGGCCGGCACCAGCAGCATCACCGCCCGGGGCAACTTGAGCAGGGCCACCAGCGCCGGCAGATCGGCGCAGCCGGCCACGTCCATGGCGGCGCCTTCCTGGACCAGCGCCCGCACCTTGTCCGGGTCCCGGTCGCAGCCGGCCACCGGGAAGCCGTGGCCCGCCACGTTCAGCAGCAGGTTGCGGCCCATGACGCCGAGCCCGACCATGCCCAGTTCGCAACGGGGGGATGAAGTGGATTGCTGCATGGCCGGCCTCCGGAATTCCATCGATGAAGCTTCATGGACGTTCAGGACCCCATCCAGGAATTTTCCTGGCCCGGCCACAGTAGCCCACACGCTGGGACCGGGCAAACCGGAACTGGAACCCTGATTCCACCCTACCGGTGATCAGCAGCTTAAGGAACGGCAAAGTGCAGACCCGGGGCCGGACCCGGCGCAGGGTATCCAGCAGATGCCCGGCCCATTCCCAGCGCGGCACCGGCCGCCGGCGGTGGCAGCCCAGTTCGTCCACCGCCATGGCCAGGGCCTGCAGGGCGAACGGCAGCAGCCAGGGCCATAGCCCGGCCACGGAAGCCATGGCGGCCAGATGCTTCAACCGCGCTTCCTCAGGACCGCCCCGGCGATGGTCAGCCCCGGCCCGAAGGCCAGGGCCACCACCGGGGTGCCGTCGGGCACGGCCGGATCGGCCAGGATCGCCCGCCACACGTGCGGCAGGGTCGCCGAGGACATGTTGCCGTGCTCGCGCAGGATCGCGTTGCTGGCCCGCACCTGTTCGGGCGCCAGGCCCAGGTGCTCCGCCAACTGATCGATGATCCGGGGACCGCCCGGATGGATGGCGAACACCGCCTGGTCGCACAAGCGGGCGACGCCCAGCCCCGCCTGGTTGCCCAGGCGCTCCAGGAAGGCGCCCAGGGCGGCCCGGATCTGGTCCGGAACCCGGCGCGACAGGGTCATCTGCATGCCGAAGTCGGAGACCATCCAGGTCATGGCGTCCCCGCTGTCCGGCACGATCTCGTCCCGGGCGGCCAGCAGCTCCAGGGCCGGCTGCGCGGGCTCCGGCCGCCCCGGGCCGGGCCTGGAGACCCGGTAGCGCACCACCCCGTCCGCGAACAGAGTCTGTACCACAAGCTGCTCGGGCAGGTGCTGGCTGGGGTCCAGGTGCAGGGTGCACAGCTCGGTGTGGACCAGGTCCACCGTGCCCTTGCCCCGCTCCAGCAGGCCCGCGGGATGCTCGTCCAGCCGGAAGATGCGCATGCGCGCCCAGTCGGTGTGGGTGAAGTCGTCCAGGAAGGCGTCCCGGTAGTGGATCCGGTCGGTGCTGCAGCCGAACCGCAGCACCAGCTTGCGCAGCCGGCGGGCGATCGCCTCCGCTTCGGCGGGATCCTGGATGCCCCGCAGGGTCTGCTCGGCCCGGGCGTGGGCGGCGGCCAGCCATTCCAGGATCGCCCCCTGCCCGGATCGGTGCGGGGGGGGGCTGGATCTGGAATCCATGGAGAAGGATCGGCGCCTGGGTCATGGTCCCGCCTGGGTGGCGTCCCCCCGGGGGCTGGGGGGCAGCAGGGACGATGGTAGGCCCAACCCGCCTCCCGGCGCGAGCCGTATCTGCCGTTTATTTCCTTCCCGGATGAACCAGGAGCGGGTTCAGCGCACCGGGATGTGCCGGACGTACGAGGTCACGCCGCCCAGCAGCATCTCCACCGCGATGGCGGTGAGCACCAGGCCCATCAGCCGCTCCATGGCGGTGATGGCGTCCTCGCCCAGCAGCTGCTGCAGCCGGATGGCCATGAGGAACACCCCGTACATCACCAGCATGGAGATCAGGATGGCGCAGGCCCACTCCAACGAGCGGCCGGGGTTGCGGCTGGACAGCAGCAGCACCGTGGCCATGGCCGAAGGGCCGGAAATGAGCGGAATGGCCAGGGGCACGATGAAGGGCTCCCGAGTGAAGGTATGGCCGTCGGAGTTGCCCCGGCGGTGCGGGAACACCATCTCGATGGCGATGAGCAGCAGGATCACCCCGCCGGCCACGCTCAGGGCCTGGTCGCTCAGCTGCAGCAGTTCCAGGAAGCGCTTGCCGAACAGCATGAAGGTCATCAGCACGACGAAGGCGATGAGCACTTCGCGGGTGATGACATAGAGCCGGCGCTCGGGCCGGACCTTTTCCAGGGCGGCGATGAACAGCGGGATGTTGCCCAGCGGGTCGGTGGTCAGGATGAGCAGGATGGTGGCGGACAGGAAGGTGGTTTCCATGCCCCATGATCGCACGGGCGTCCCCCCCGTCGTTCATGCCCATGCCGGAAGCCGAGCGTCTATCCTGGATGGCATGCCCAGCCCCTTCCCCTTCCTCCGGCGCTTCGCCCCCTCCAGCGACGACCTGGGCCTGGGCGTCCACGACCTGCCCCAGCGCGGGGTGAACAAGGACGGCAGCTTCAACGTGGTGCGCACCGGCGCCCCCCGGTTCCGGCCCTACGAGCTGTATCACCAGCTCATCACCATGAGCGCCGCCCGCTTCGCGTTCCTGCTGCTCTTGTGCAACCTCGTGACCAACCTGCTGTTCGCCGGGGTGTACCTGGCGGTGGGCATGGAGCATTTCGACCGCACCGGCGGCCCGGGGCTGCGGGACCGGTTCCTGGACGCCTTCTTTTTCAGCACCCAGACCCTCACCACCGTCGGCAACGGACACATCCACCCGGTGAGCGCCCTGGCCAGCAGCGTGGCCGCCCTGGAATCCATGCTCGGCCTGCTGGGCTTCGCCATCGCCTGCGGCCTGGTCTACGGCCGCTTCTCCCGGCCCCACGCCCGGATCCTGTTCAGCCGCCAGGCGGTCATGGCGCCGTACCGGGACGGGACCGCCTTCATGTTCCGGATGGTGAACGAGCGGAGCAACCAGCTGATCGAGGTGGAGGCCCATGTGACCGTGACCATGCGCGATCCGGAGACCGGCGACCACGTGTACAGTCCCCTGAGCCTGGAGCGGGGCCGCATCAACCTGTTCCCCTCCAGCTGGACCGTGGTCCACGCCATCGGCCCGGACAGCCCCCTGGCCGAGCTGACCGCCGAGGACCTGGCGGCCGCCGACGCCGAGTTCATCGTCCTGATCAAGGCCTTCGACGACACCTTCGCCCAGACCGTGTACGCCCGCAGTTCCTACAAGAGCGAGGAGATCGCCTGGCACAGCCGGTTCGTGCCCATGGTCGCCCCGCGCGACCCGAGCGGCATGGTGGTGCTGAACCTGGCCCTGCTGGACGCCATCGTGCCTGTCGAAGCGAGCCGGCCGACGGGTTAGACGTGGGCCCGGATGAAGGCCTTCACCTGCTCCGCGTCCTCGGGCAGCACGGTCACGTGCTGCGGCCGCGCCTCCAGCCCGCGGAAGCGCTCCGGGCAGGCGGGCTTGCGGCCCAGGGCCTCCAGCAGGGTGGCCTCGAACTTGATGGGCAGGGCGGTCTCCAGGCAGACCAGCGGCACCCCCGGTTCCTGGAACGCCAGGCCCACCTTGACCCCGTCGGCGGTGTGCGGATCGATCTCCACCCCGTGCGCCTGCCACACCCGGCGGATGGTAGCGATGCGGTCGGCGTGGCTGCTGCTTCCGGACACGAAGCCGAACTCCGGGATCCGGGCGAAATACGGCGTGCCGGCCAGGTCGAAGCTGCCCCCGGCCTCCACCTGGGCCCACAGCGCCCGCACCAGCGCCGGGTCGCGCCCCACCAGATCGAACACGAACCGCTCGAAGTTGGAGGCCCGGGAGATGTCCATGGAGGGGCTGGAGGTGGTGTGGGTGCGTTCCAGGCTCCGGGGCGCGTAGCGGCCGGTGCGGAAGAACTCGTCCAGCACATCGTTCTCGTTGGTGGCCAGGACCAGCCGGCGGATCGGCAGGCCCATGCAGCGGGCCACGTGGCCCGCGCAGATGTTGCCGAAGTTGCCCGAGGGCACCGAGAACGACACCTGCTCCCGGCTTGAGCCGGTGACCGCGAAGTAGCCCTTGAAGTAGTACACCACCTGGGCCAGCACCCGCGCCCAGTTGATGGAGTTGACCGTGCCGATGTGGTAGCGCGCCTTGAAGGCCTGGTCGTGGGAGACCGCCTTGACGATGCCCTGGCAGCCGTCGAACATGCTGTCGATGGCCAGGTTGAAGATGTTCGGCTGGTCCAGGCTGTACATCTGCGCCCGCTGGAACGGGCTCATGCGGCCGTTGGGGCTGAGCATGAACACGCGGATGCCCTGCTTGCCCACCATGGCGGCCTCCGCCGCCGGGCCGGTGTCGCCCGAGGTGGCGCCCAGGATGTTCAGCTCGGTGCCGGACCGGGCCAGGGCGTACTGGAACAGGTTGCCCAGCAGCTGCATGGCCAGGTCCTTGAAGGCCAGGGTCGGCCCCTGGGACAGGCCCAGCAGGTGCACGCCCGGAGCCAGGGTCCGGACCGGGGTGATCTCGGCGCTGCCGAACGCCTCGGCGGTGTAGGTGCGCTCCAGCATCGTCTCCAGGTCCCCTTCGGGGATATCCGTGGCGAACTTGCGCAGGATCCGGAAGGCCAGCTGGGGGTAGGACAGCGGCCGCCACTGCTCCAGTTCCGCGGCCGAGACCTGCGGATAGGCTTCGGGCAGGAACAGCCCGCCGTCCGGAGCCAGTCCGCCCAGCAGCGTGTCCGAAAAGGGCCTGGGCGGGCAGCCGCCCCTGGTGCTGATGTTCTCCACGACTGCATCCTCCGCTGCGGCAACGTTCCATATCCAGCTTATGCCAGTTCACGGACAAAGAGGGGGGCCAGGGCCCCCCTCCTCGGTTGGAACCTGGAACCTGCTACTGCTTGGGCAGGGTGGAGGCCACGCCCTGGACGAAGTAGTTCATGGCGCCCAGATCGTCGTCGCTCATGACCTTGCCCTTGGCGACCTTGACGGTGCCGTCCTGGGCCACGACCGGGCCGGCGAACGGATGCAGGGTACCGGCGGCCAGCTCCTTCTCCAGCTTGCCCACCAGGGTCTTCACGTCGGCGGGGATGGCCGGGTTGAGCGGCGCGAGCTTGATCATGCCCTCCTTGACGCCACCCCAGACATTGGGCCCGGGGCCCTTGCCGGCCAGGACGGCCTTGACGGTGCGCACGTAGTAGGCGCTCCAGTCTTCCATGGTGCCGCTCAGCTGCGAGGTCGGCCCGTACTTGCTCATGTCGGAGTCATAGCAGAACGACCAGCAGTTCTTGGCCTTGTGCTGCTCCTCCACGGTCTGCACCACCGCGGTGGAGTCGGTGTGGTGGGTGAGGATATCGGCGCCCTGGGCGATCAGGGTCATGGCCGCCTCGCGCTCCTTGCCGGGATCGAACCAGGCATTGGTCCAGATCACCCGGATCTCGGCCTTGGGGTCGACGCTCTGCATGCCCCGGGTGAAGGCGTTGATGCCCATCATCACTTCGGGGATGGGGAAGGCCGCCACGTAGCCGACGATGTGGCTCTTGGTCATCTTGCCGGCGATGACGCCGTTCAGGTAGCGTCCCTCGTAGAACCGGGCGTTGTAGGTGGTGAGGTTCTTGGCGGTCTTGTAGCCGGTGGCGTGGAAGAACTCCACGTTCGGGAACTGCTGGGCGATCTTGGCGGTCGGGTTCATGTAGCCGAACGAGGTGGTGAAGATGATCTTGCAGCCGTCGGTGGCCAGGCCGCGGATGACCCGCTCGGCGTCGGCGCCTTCCGGCACGTTCTCCACCACCTGGGTGACCACCTCGCCCTTGAGCGCGGTCTCCAGGGCCCGGCGGCCCAGCTCGTGCTGGTAGGTCCAGCCGGCGTCGCCCACGGGGCTCACATAGACGAAACCGACCTTGGTCGGCGCGGCGGCGAGCAGGGCAGCCCCGCCGACCATACAGAGAACGAGCTTACGGATGGCCATGGATGTTTCCTCCTGGAAAGGGATGGGGGGGTGCCGCCGGAAGAGCGACATGGGAGCAGGGTGCAGGCGTCGGAAAGGAACGGCTGACCCAAGGGAGAAGGATTCAGGCGTCGGGAAGGAAAGGCTGCCCCAGGGAAGCCGGGGAATTCAGACGGATGGTACTGCGGTTGCGGGAAATCAGCACCAGCACGAGCACGGTGGCCAGGTACGGCAGGGCCGACAGGAACTGGGCCGGGATGGCCAGGTGCAGCCCCGAGCCCTGGACGAACATCTGGGTGATCATGCAGCCACCGAACAGGTAGGCGCCCACCATCACCCGCAGCGGCCGCCAGGTGGCGAACACCACCAGGGCGATGGCGATCCAGCCGCGGCCGGCGACCATGCCCTCCACCCACAGGGGGGTGTAGAACACCGACAGGAAGGCGCCGCCGATGCCGGCCATGGCCCCGCCGAACAGCACCGCCTGGTAGCGGATCCGCACCACCCCGTAGCCGATGGCGTGGGCGGAGACCGGCGATTCGCCCACCGCCCGCAGCACCAGGCCCGGCTTGCTGCGGTACAGGAACCAGGCCACGCCGCCGATGAGCGCCCAGGAGAAGTACACCAGCCCCTGCTGCTCGAACAGGGCCGGGCCCAGCACCGGGATCCGGTGCAGCCCCGGGATGACCACCGGCGGCACGCTGGACAGCGATATGGATTCGTAGCGCTTGCCCACGAAGGCCGAAAGGCCCACGCCGAAGATGGACAGGGCCAGCCCGGAGGCCACCTGGTTGGCCAGCAGGGTCAGGGTGGATATGGCGAACAGCAGGGACATGGCGGCGCCAGCGGTCAGGCCGGCGAGAATGCCCAGGAACGGGCTGTGGCTGCCGTGGGTGACCGCGAAGGCGGCCACCGCGCCCACCGACATGATGCCCTCGGCGCCGAGGTTCAGCACCCCGGCCTTTTCCGTGACCAGCTCGCCCAGGGCGACGATGATCAGCGGCGTCCCGGCCACCACGGTGGCCGCCACAATCGAGGATACGGAGCTCAGGACCATGGGGGGCGCCTACTTCCTACGCCCGGCCAGTCGCGGCCGGAAATTGATGAACACGTCCGAGGCGAGCAGGAAGAACAACAGCATCCCCTGGAACACATTGGAAATGGAATACGGCAGGGCCAGGTACTGCTGCGCCTGTTCCCCGCCCATGTAGAGCAGGGCCAGCAGCAGGCTGGAGAAGAAGATGCCGATGGGATTCAGCCGGCCCACGAAGGCCACGATCATGGCCGCGAACCCGTAGCCGGGGGAGATGTGCTCGGTGATCTGGCCCACCGGCCCGGCCACTTCGGACATGCCGGCGATGCCGGCCATGCCGCCGCCCACCAGCATGCCCAGCCAGATGGCGCGCCGGGCCGAGAAACCGGCGTAGCGGCCCGCGTTCTCCGCCTGGCCGGCCACCTTCATCTGGTAGCCCATGAAACTGCGGTTCATGAACACCCAGCCCGCGATCAGGGCGCCCACGGCCAGGAACAGCGCGGCGTTCACCCGGGTGCCGGGCACCAGGATCGGCAGCAGGGCATGGGGCTGGAACAGCTTGGTCTGGGGAAAGTTGAAGCCTTCGGGATCCATCCAGGGACCGTGCACCAGCCAGGAGAGCATCAGCTGGGCCACGTAGACCAGCATCAGGCTGGTGAGGATCTCGTTGGCGTTGAAGCGGGTGCGCAGCCAGGCCGGGATGGCCGCCCAGACCATGCCCCCCAGCGCTCCGGCCGCCACCATGGCCGGCAGCAGGAAGGGGCTGCTGCTGTTGGGGAAATGCAGGGCCACCGCCCCGGCGGCCAGGGCTCCCACCAGCAGCTGGCCTTCGGCGCCGATGTTCCAGACATTGGCCCGGAAGCCCACCGACAGCCCCACGGCGCACAGCATCAGCGGCGTGGCCTTGAGGAACAGCTCGGCCACCCCGTAGGTGTCCCGCAGCGGGTTCAGGAAGAAGATCCGGAACCCGGTGACCGGGCTTTTGCCCAGCATGGCGAAGATCAGCATCCCGCTCAGCAGCATCAGCCCCACCGCGATCAGCGGGGACAGGTAGCGCATGAGCACGCTGGGCTCGGTCCGCTGCTCGAATTTAAGCCACATGAGTGCCGTCTCCCGGGGTTGCAGGCCACATGCCGCTCATCCAGACCCCGATCTCTTCCACCCCGGTCTCGGAGGTGATCTTGGTGGGGGACAGGGTGCCCTTGGCGATCACCACCAGCCGGTCGCAGATCTCGAACAGCTCGTCCAGCTCCTCGGAGATCACCAGCACCGCGGTGCCGGCGTTGCGCAGCTCCAGCAGCTGCCGGCGGATGAACGAGGCGGCGCCCACGTCCACACCCCAGGTGGGCTGGGCCAGCACCAGCAGCTTGGGCTCCTGCATGATCTCCCGGCCGACGATGAATTTCTGCAGATTGCCGCCGGACAGGGACTTGGCTTCGGAGTTGGCGCCGCCGCAGCGCACGTCGAAGCGCCGGATGCACTCCTGGGTGAAGCGCCGCGCCGCGCCGAAGCGGATCATGCCGCTCACCGTCATGCCCTTGCGGTAGGCCGTCAGCAGGATGTTCTCGGTGAGGGTCAGGCGGGGCACCGCGCCGCGCCCCAGCCGCTCCTCGGGCACGAAGCACATGCCCAGGCTGCGCCGGCGGGAGGCGTTCATCTTCCCGGCCGACACCCCGCACACCTGCACCGCGTGCTTCTGCGCCAGCGGCTGCTCCCCGGAGATGGCCTTGAGCAGCTCCTGCTGGCCGTTGCCCGATACCCCGGCGATGCCGACGATCTCGCCGCTGCGCACCTCCAGGTGGATGTCCTTGAGCTGGATGCCGAACGGGTCCTCGGTGGGCTGGGTGAGCCCGTCGATGCGCAGCCGCACCTCGCCGCCCGCGGTCGGCTCGCCGTGGTGGATGACCGGCAGGTCCTCGCCGATCATCATCCGGGCCAGGGTCTTGGTGGTCTCCTGGGCCGGCACGCAGGTGCCGGTGACCTTGCCGCCGCGCAGGATCGTGGCGGTGTGGCAGAGCTCCTGGATCTCGTCCAGCTTGTGGCTGATATAGAGGATGCTCACCCCTTCCGAGGCCAGCTGGCGCAGGGTCTGGAACAGCTTGCGCACCGCCTGGGGGGTCAGCACCGAGGTGGGCTCGTCCAGGATCAGCAGGCGGGGGTTCTGCAGCAGGCAGCGGATGATCTCCACCCGCTGGCGTTCGCCCACCGACAAGGCATGCACCAGCCGGCGCGGATCCACCGGCAGCCCGTAGCGTTCCGAGACCTCCACGATGCGCCGGGACAGGGTGGCCAGATCGAACTTGCCGGGCATGGCCAGGGCCACGTTCTGCGCCACGGTGAGCGTCTCGAACAGGGAGAAGTGCTGGAACACCATGCCGATGCCCAGTTCCCGCGCCTGGGCGGGGTTGGCGATGGTGACCACCCGGCCCTCCCAGCGCAGTTCCCCGGCGTCCGGCCGGATCACCCCGTAGATGGCCTTCATCAGGGTGGATTTCCCCGCGCCGTTCTCGCCCACCACCGCATGGATCTCGCCGGGCAGGACGGTCAGGTCCACCCCGTCATTGGCCACCACGGACGGGTAGACCTTGCGCATGCCACGAATGGCCAACCGGGGCGTTTCAGGACTTGGATTCGTCATTGGGAGTCCGCCAGTTCAACGAGACATTCAGAAATCCGACCCCGTGCCTGGCCGGAAACAGGCTCTCCGGGCCGCCGTGAAGGCCCGAGTCGTGCGAGGCATTGATCACCTCAGCGAGCCTTGGATCCGGCAGCCAGCTCCGGTTCCAACCCATGATTCCTTAATCCAATTGCCAAAAAACACGTTGGTTGAGTTCCTCGATAGTGTAAAAATTATTTCCGGAAATGTCAAAATTTTTCTCATCCCGCCCCCGCGGAGGGCCTGGCCGGCCAGCTCCATTGCTCCGCCAGTTTAACCGACCAGCGCATCCATTGACCTAGTTTATCGACGCCAGAAGATAGTCGGCCTGCAAATAACCCTAAAAAAGTCAAGCCAGGCGGGCTTCGGCGCGGCCCCCGGCGGCGCCGGAAACCACCCGGATTTTTCCCAGCAGTCCCCCTAAGCGCTATTCTGTCGCACTTGACCGGAGCCCACCATGCCCTTGGCCGCAACCGCCCTCACCCTCTGCCGCGCCCGCTACCTGCTGCCCCTCGCCCCGCCGGATCGCGCCCGGCGCATCCAGGACGGCTATGTGCTCAGCCAGGGGGAGTCCATCCTCGAGGTGGGCCCCTACACGGCCGACATCGGCCGCCGGCTCCAGGCCACCTGGGGCGACCGGCTGGAGATCCTGCGCACCCGCCGGGAGCTGCCCGGCCCGGACCCGGTCCCCATGCAGGACATGCTGCTGCTGCCGGCCTTCGTCAAGGCCCACGGGCACGACCACGAGCAGCCCCTGATCGGCATCGCCAAGGACGAGCCGCTCACCGCCTGGCTGGACCACGCGGTGAACCCCTTCACCGGCTTCCTCAACGCCCGCCAGGCCGAGCTCACCGAGCGCCTGGGCTGCAGTCCCCAGCTGGCCAGCTACCGCATGGCGCGGGTCTGCGACCTGCACTACGGCATCACCGCCGCCCTGGTGCACCACTGCAACTGGAACAAGTTCCACCTGGAGGCCATCGCCCAGGCCAACGAGGCCGCCGGCACCACCCTGATCGTCGCCATCGGCGGCCAGGACCGCCACTATGCCGCCGAACTGCTGGACCGGCCGGGGGACGCGCTGCGGCGCCTGCAACGCGGCCTGGAAATCCAGGCCGGATGCCGGAGCACCTGGTTCGTGCCCGGCCCGGACCAGTGCTTCTCCAACAGCCGGGCCGCCCTGGTGCCCCAGAAGGCCTGGGCCCGGGCCCACGACACCCTGTTCCACATCCACAGCGCCGAGGAGCCGGCCACCACCCGCTGGTTCACCCAGAGCGTCGAACCGGGCCTGACCCCGGTGGAATACTTCCACCAGATCGGCATCCTGGACGCCACCACCGTGCTGGCCCACCAGGTGAACTGCGGCCCCCGGGACGTGGACCTGATCGCCCGCAGCGGCGCCGCCGTGGTGCACAACCCCCTGGCCAACACCATCCTGGGCTCCGGCATGCCGCCGCTCATGGAGCTGCTGCGGGCCGGCGTGCCGGTGGCCATCGCCACCGACGGTTCGGGCTCCGCCGACAACCAGAACATCCTGGCCGCTGCCCGATTGGCCGGTCAGTACCAGAAGGCCCTGCACCAGGACGCGACCCTGCTGCCGTCCCAGCAGCTGCTGGAGATGATCACCGTGGCTCCCAGCCGGATCCTGCGCCTGAACCAGGGCGAACTGGCCCCTGGCCGTCAAGCTGACTGGCTGCTGCTGGACCTGGACCGGCCCAACCTGGTGCCCACCCGCCTGGACAACCTCACCGAGAACCTCATGTGGGCCACCGACGGCTCCGAGGTGGACACCGTGGTGGCCCGGGGCCGGCTGGTGAAGCACGACGGCGCCGTGCTTCCGTTCCGGGACGGCACCCGGCCCCGGGAGGTGCAGGCCCAGATCCAGGCCCTGTCCGAATGCTACCTCCAGGCCCGGCGCGACGCACCGGAGCTGCGCGGCACCGGGGCGCATGCCTGAGGGCGCGTCCGGCGTCCTGCCAGGGGGGGAGCGGCCATGTCAGGAGCGCTGCCCCCCGCCTTGCCGAGCATCAAAAGTGTTCTACACTTCCAGCCGCAAGAGGTAGCCCATGACCAAGTCCAAGCACAGCACCGTGGCCGGCATGATTGAAGCCATGCCCATCGTGGCGCCGCCCCAGGACCAGAAGGCCTTCGACACGATGCTGGCGGAGGCGGAAGCGGATCTGAAGGACAAAGACTTCGGGGCTTTTGTCCGGGTTATTCGCACGCACTGGATTAGGGGCTGTCGGCAAACCCGGCTGAGCCAATGATCAGGCTTTCTTGATCCTGCTTTTCCCTGGTGATCAGCGTTCATCCCCGTTCAAACTCAGCCCCGACTTGCCGTCAAGCAGGGTTCTGGAGGCCAGCCCATCCGGCCCCCGGCCAAGGCACCATGGGGCTCGACCCCCAAGACATCCCGGAACTTGCGCCAAGGCTGATGCCAGGGCTTGGGGAACGGGGATGAACGCCGATCGATGGGATAAATGGGGATCTGATCAGCCTGCAGCAGCCCGCTTCATCAGTGCTCCAAGGAGTCGCGAGTTTGCCGACACGCCCTAGTGTAGGCCGCCAGAAATACATGTACCATCCAGGCCCAGTGCTTCCATCCGATGGTGGTCAGGCTTTCGTGTTGATGAGCCGCTTGATTCCGCCGTCCT
>Ga0302279_10000884_pt1 | contig 44109 bp, 35 predicted proteins | sample III_Bog_N3_3_FD_194541 | JGI IMG/M metagenome (GOLD analysis project Ga0302279, IMG submission 194541) | Peat permafrost microbial communities from Stordalen Mire near Abisko, Sweden - III_Bog_N3_3 | ecosystem: Environmental > Terrestrial > Soil > Wetlands > Peat | place: Sweden: Abisko... | reverse complement strand
GCCGAGCTGAAGGACCTGATCGGTCTCGACCACCTCCTGTTCGGGTCGGACTGGCCGCACGCCGAGGGACTGGCCGAGCCGGCCACCTTCGCCGACGACCTCCGCCGCAACGGCTTCGACGACGAGGAGATCCGCGTCGTCATGGGCGAGAACGGGCGGGTGCTGACCGCGCGGCTCCCGTGACCGGCGCACCTCCCGTGACCGGGGCGCCGCGCCGGCTGGCCGAACTCGACCAGGCCGAACTGGCCGTCCTCGTCCCCGAGCTCCTACTGGCCGGTCACCTCATCGACCGGGCGGGCATGCCCCACCTCATCGGGTCCTTCGGGCGCGACGTGATGCGCGACATCGCCATCGACGAGTGGATGGGGGCGAGCCCCGTCTACTCCAAGCGGATGCAGCGCACGCTCGGCTTCGAAGGTGACTCGGTCGTGACCATCTTCAAGAACATCCAGATCGACATCGGCTCGCCACCCCAGTTCATGGACTTCCGGTTCGCCGTGACCGACCGCGACCACGGCGAGTTCTGGCTGGACCACTGCGGTGCGTTGATGGACGTCGAGCCGATGGGTCCCGACTACGTGACGGCCATGTGCCACGACATCGAGGACCCGACCTTCGACGCCACGGCCACGGCGTCCAATCCACGCGCCCAGGTGCGACCGGTCCACCGACCACCCCGGGTGCCGGCCGACCGGTCCCCCCACTGTGCCTGGACGGTGGTCATCGACGACTCGCATCCCGTCCTCGAGGTCCCGGCCCAGGCGGTGGCCATCGGGGCCACGGCGGCGGCCACCATCGAGCTCGACCCCATCGACCCCGCCGATCCCGGACTCCACGAGTACAGCGGCCCGCTCCTGTCCGACCTCCAGTTCCGCGACTGGTCGGCCTCCGCCCTGCGGCGGATCGCCGAGGAGGTCTGCGTCCAGGGCCACCTGCTCGCCCTGGCCTTCCTCGCCAGCACCCGCGGCCACGTCGACACCGACGAGGAGGCCCGTTCCTTCAGCCGTCACCAGTTCACCGGTGTCGCCGGTGTCGCCGCCGCCCGCCTGCGTGACGCCCTCGACCTCGGGACCGACCTCGGTGCCGCGGCCCAGGTCCTGGCCCTCAGCCCCGGCCTGCTCCCGACGGCCTACACCGGGTGCACGGTGGAGCTGGGTGACCGGCTGCTCGTGCGCATCGACCGCTCGGCGCCCGCCGGCACCGACGGTGCGTGGCCGACCCTGCTCGGTGCGGACCACCTCGAACCGCTGGACGCCATCGTCGGGGCCGTCGACCGGCGGTACTCGTGCGTGGTGGTGGCTGACGGCGACGACGAGCTCGTCGTCGAGGTCGTCCGGGGGGACGAGGAGCGCCCGGTCCCCGATGACGTGCGGCTGACCGAGTTCAGCACCGGGGCCGAGTTCACGATGACCGACCGGGGCACACCGGTGGTGCTGCGGACCAGTGGCGGATCCGGGGTCGTCGCCGACGGACGGTAGGGTCCGGCCATGGAGGCCACCGACGTCGTCGTCGTTCCCGACGGGACCGGCCGGGTCCTCGGTGTGCGCACCCTCGGGGACGGCCCACCGCTCCTGCTGCTGAACGGCTACTCGGGCACGGCCGCCGATTGGGACCCCACCCTGCTCGCCGTGCTCGGTGCGACCACCACCGTGGTGGCGCCGGACCACCAGGGCGTGGGCGGATCGTCGGCCGGAGATCTCGGTCGGCTCACCATCGACTCCATGGCCGATGACGCGCTCGTGGTCCTCGACCATCTGGCCGCCATCCGGGTGCCGGTCGTCGGTTGGTCCATGGGTGGCATGGTCGCCCAGTCGTTCGCCCGTCGCCATCCGGACCGGGTGTCCGCGCTGGTGCTGCTCGGCACCGACGGCGGCGGACCCGGGGCCGTCGCCCCCGACGCCGGGGTCTGGAACCGGTTGATGGACCGCACGGGGACCCCCCGTGACCAGGCCACCCGTCTGCTGCACCTGCTCTTCCCACCCGACGTCGCCCGCTCGGTCGACCGGCTCTTCGGCGAGGACGTGGCCGAGGCCCGGGCCGCACTGTCACCCGAGGCCCTTGCCGCCCAGCAGCGGGCCATCACCGCCTGGCACGCGGTCGACCCAGGCCCACCGGTGGCACCCGTGCCGCCCGTGCTGGTGGCCGCCGGGGCGGAGGACGTGGTCATCCCGCCGGCCAACGCCGACCTGCTGGCCGAGCGCTGGGGCACCACCCGGGTCGAGCGGTTCGCCGGAGGGGGGCACGCCTTCATGGCCCAGGAGCCCGAAGCCCTCGGGGCGCTCATCACGTCGTTCATCGCCTCGGTCGGCTGAGGCGCCCGGCAGCGTCGGCGGGCAGGACCGGGCCGGTACGCGCACCGTCCCGGGCGGGGCCCGGGACGGTGGTCACACATGCGGAGGTGGGCCCTCGGGCCTACCGGTCGATGCCTCGGTCAGATGCGTTCGATGATGACGGCCGGGGCCATACCGCCCGCCGCGCACATGGTGATCAGGCCGAACTGCTTGTCCTGACGTTCCAGCTCGTCGAGCGCGGTGCCGATCAGCATCGAGCCGGTGGCGCCGATCGGGTGGCCGAGGGCCATGGCGCCGCCGTTCACGTTGACCTTGTCGCGGTCGAGGTCGAGGTCCCGGATGAACTTCTCGGGCACGACGGCGAAGGCCTCGTTGACCTCGAAGAGGTCGATCTGGTCGAGCGTCATCCCGGCCTTGGCCAGCACCTTCCTGGCCGCCGGCACCGGGGCGTTGAGCATCAGGGTCGGGTCGTCGCCCATGTTGGCGGCGGCCACGATACGGGCCCTCGGGGTCAGCCCGTGGGCCCGGGCGTACTCGGGGCTGGTGATCAGCAGGGCGGCGGCACCGTCGACCACGCCCGAGGAGTTGCCGGCGTGGTGGACGTGCTCGATCTTGAGGTCCGGGTACTGCTGGGCGATCATCTTGCGGAAGGTGAGGCCGTCGCCGTTGAGCTCGATGTCGGCGATCCCCTCGAACGACGGTGCCAACTGGCTCAACTTGTCGGCCGTGGTGCCGGGACGGGGGTACTCCTCCTTGTCGAGGAGCAGGTTGCCCTCGGGGTCGTAGACGGGGATGAGGCTCTTGTCGAAGCGCCCCTCGGCGATGGCGGTCGCCGCCCGGGCCTGCGAGGACTCGGCGAGCTCGTCGAGGGCCCGGCGGGGGATGCCCTCGAGGGTGGCGATGGCGTCGGCGGCCACGCCCTGGTTGGGCTGCGGCCAGACGGCCCGCAGGTGCTCGTTGCCGGAGTCGATGAAGAAGCCGCCGCCCTCGACCTTGTTGGTGCCGTAGGAGGACATGAGCTCGGTGCCTCCGGCGATCACGCAGTCCTCGAACCCGGCCAGGACGGACGCCGCAGCCAGGTTGACGGCGGTGATGCCCGACCCGCAGTAGCGGTCGAGGGTGACCCCGCTGGAGTGGATGTCGTAGCCGGCGTCGAGGGCGGCCATGCGACCGAGGTCGCCTCCCTGGGTCCCCACCTGGCGGCTGGTGCCCCAGATGATGTCGTCCACGTCGGAGGTGGCCAGGTCGTTCCGCTCGGCCAGTGCCTTCAGTACGGCGGAGCCGATGATCTGGGGGTGCTGGGCGGCCAGGGCGCCCTTGCCGACCTTGCCGATGCCTCGTGGCGTGCGGACGGCGTCGATGATCCAGGCTTCAGGCATGGCTGCTCCTTGGTGAGTGGGAGGGGCCCCGGACAGTTCGCGGCCCGTCAAACGCCCCTGTCTAGCCCAAGGGACCCCTCCGAGGGCAAGCCGGGAACCGGGGGTGGGCACCGGTGGGGTGGGCCCGGAGGGCTCAGAGCCGCGAGGCCAGCGTGGCGAGTCCCTCGCCGGTCAGCTCGTCGAGCAGGGCCTTCCGACCGCACAGCGTGGCGCACACGGCCGCGGCCGGACCGCGCACGACGCTCGGTCCGGGTCCGCCCCGGAACTCGAGGTCGCTCGCCTCGAAGGCCAGTCCGTCGGTCCGTCCCCGGGGGACGAAGGTCTTCGGGTTCCCCCGGGTGAGGAACTCCAGGGCCGCCGCCAGCGCCACCGGATCCGCGTCGACCGATCGGCCCGAGGGCTGGAGCATGTCGACCCCGTGGACGATCAGGTCGGTCAGGGGTGCCTCAGGTCCGCTCCCCGGCGGTGTGAAGCGCGACCCGGCGTGGTCCCGCAGTCCGGCGATGCACTCCTCGGGCGACAGCCGAGTGGCCAGCTTGCGGGCCAGGCGGTCGAAGCCGCCGGCCAGGCTCCGGGCCCGGGCCACCTCCACCAGCACCGTCGGGACCGACACCTCCCAGGGCGCGTTGAGGTGGGCGGCGACGACGTGGACGGTCCAGCCGGCGCACAGTGACGGCGACTCCCACGCCTCGGCCGGAAGTGCCTCCAGTGAGTCGGCCAGGCGGCGTCGCTCGGCGGCGATGAGGGGGAAGAGGTCCATGGTGCGATCCGCCCGCGTCAGGGCCCGGCGGGGGGAGGGTCCGGCAGCCGGTCGCTGACGGGCCTGCCCCCGACCAGCACGGCGAGCAGGGACTCCGGGTCGCGCAACACGTGGATGTCGGCGACCGGGTCGCCGTCCACCACCACCAGGTCGGCGAGCTTGCCGGCCTCGACGGTCCCGAGGTCGTCGCCCCGCCCGAGGACCTCGGCCCCGTTGCGGGTGGCCCACGTCAGGACGTCGAGGGCCGGGATGCCGACGTCGTCGACGTAGTAGGCGAGCTCGTCGGCGTAGGGTCCGTGCGGGAAGTTGATGGCTCCGAAGTCGTCGCCGAGCACGAGCCGGACCCCGGCGGCGTTGGCCTCGGGCAGCACGGCGGCCATGGCGTCGACGTCGTGGCGCATGTCGTCGGTGAACCCGAGGGAGACCCCGCCCATCGATTCGAGGAACCGGGCGGGGAAGAGCATGGAGGGGACGAGTGGCGTGCCGGTCTCGAGCAGACGCTCGATGCCCTCGGCGTCCAGTCCGTCGCCGTGGTCGACGATGTCGATGCCGAGGTCGAGGGCCATCAGCAGAGCGTCCTTGTTGGCGATGTGACCCCGCACGCGGACACCGCGCAGATGGGCCGCCTCGACGGCGGCCGCCAGCTCGTCCCGGGTCACCTCGGTGCGCTCGCTCGGGCCGACCGTCCCGTGGCCCCCGGTGACGAAGATCTTGATCATCTCGGCACCCTCCTTGACCTCGAGGCGCACCGACCGACGGAACTCGTCGGGCCCGTCGCTGCGTCGGATGGCGCCGAGGGCGCCCACCTCCCAGTGCGGGGGGAAGCTGCGGTCGCCGGCGTGCCCGGTGGTCGAGATGTCCCGGCTGCAGGGCACGAGGCGGGGCCCCACGATGAGACGACGTTCGATGGCCGACTTCATGGAGGCGTCGATGGCGAAGGGGGCGCCGGCGCTGACGGCGCCGGTGAAGCCGGCGCGCACCAGGGTCTCCAGGTTCCGGACGGCCCGGACCACCTGCATGGCCATGGGCTCCTCGAGACCGAACGGAGCGGTGACGGCGCCGAGGTTGTGGTAGGTGGCGTGGAAGTGGCAGTTGACCATGCCGGGCATCACCGTGCGTCCGGCCAGATCGACCACCCGGTCGTCGGGCCGCGCCCCCCCGGGCAGTCCGTCGGCCACCGAGGCGATCCGATCACCCTCGACCACCACGGTGGCCCGCTCGTGGAGGGTGCCGTCGCCGACCACGACCCTGGCGCCCTCCAGGACCAGCCGGGATGGCGGTGCCGACACCGGGTCAGGCCCCGAGGACCGAGCTGCGCCCGCTGATGTCGAGGACGTGGGCGTCGAACCCGGTGACCCGGGAGACGTGCTCCTCCATGAAGGCCACCTCGTAGGGCTGGGCCTGGTGGGCCTCGAAGGCCTCGAGGGTCTCCCAGCATTCGAAGAAGCGGAAGCGGTCGGGCCGCTCCACGTCCTCGGCCCACCAGTAGTCGACGCAGCCGGGATCCTGGCGGCTCCGGGTGCAGATCTCGCGGAGTGCGGCGAGGGTCGCCTCGCGCTGGTCCTCGGGGAACTCGAGGTATCCGCTCAGTGCGTGCATCGGCAGGGTCTCCTTGCGGTCGGGGAACGGTGCGGTCAGGGAACGGTGCGGTCAGGGGGTGTCAGGAGACCCGGTCACCACGACGGTGCACGGGGCGTTGCGCACGACGTGATCGGACACCGAGCCGAGCAGGGCCCGGGCGATGCCGCCGCGGCCCCGGGTGCCGAGCACCAGGGCCCGGGCCCCGAGCTCGCCGGCCAGCTCGCAGAGGGCGGCGGCCGGCTCGCCGGCGACCACCCGCACCTCGACGTCAGTCAGGCCGAGCCGGCCTTCGGCCTCGGTCAGGACCTGGCGGGCCGTCTCGTGGGCCCGTCCGACGGCCACGTCGAACTCCTCGGCGGACATGTCGGCCCCCGCGTGGCCGGTGCCCGAGAGCACCTCGGGATCGGGGGCGTCCGCCACCGTGACGAGTACGTAGGGACCGTCGGGCCCGAGCAGGCCGACTCCGGCGACGAGGGCGCCGAGCGACGCCTCGGAACCGTCGGTGCAGAGCAGGATCGGCGCGGTCACGGGGCCACCGTAGCAACGCCGGACCCGCGTCCGACGGGCCGGAGCGCTCAGTCGAGCGACGGGTGGGTCCCCACCCGCAGCAGCTTGTCGGGGTTGCGCACGATGCGGATCGCGGTGATGCGCCCGTCGACCACCGAGCACGACAGCACCTGGTCGACGGTGCCGTCCACGTCGACGACGTAGCCGGCGTCGCCGTTCACGCTGACCGGTGTGACGTCCATGCGTCCCGCGTAGCGACGGGACAGGTTGACCAGGAACCGGGCCACGCGGGGTGCACCCACGACGGGCCGGCGCGCCGCCCGCCGGAGCGGTCCGCCGTCCGAGGTGCAGACGACGTCGGGGGCCAGACGGTCGATGACAGCCCGCAGGTCGCCGGCGGCCACGGCGCCGAGGAGCTCGTCCACCCGCTGGCGGTCCGGTCCCGAGGGCCGGGGCAGCCGGGCCTCCCGCACCCGCCGCCGGGCCCGGCTGGCGATCTGGCGACAGGCGGCCGGCGACTTGCCCACCACCTCGCCGATCTCGGCGAAGGGGACGGCGAACACGTCGGCCAGGACGAACACGGCCCGCTCCAGCGGCTCGAGCTCGTCGAGGAGGATCAGGAAGCCGAGGGTGAGGGAGTCGGCCACCTCGGCCAGCTCCTCGGGTCCCGGCGACCCGACGAGGGGCTCGGGGAGCCACGGGCCGGGATAGTCCGCGCCGCGCCGGCGCCGGGCCCGGAGGTGGTCGACCGCCACCCGGGTGGTGACGGTGGTCAGCCACGCCTCGGGTCGCTCGAGGACGGACCGGTCGGCCCGGTCCCAGCGGAACCAGACCTCGGACACCACGTCCTCGGCGTCGGCCAGGCTCCCGAGGATCCGGTAGGCCAGGCCCAGCAGCCGGGCCCGTGCGTCGGTGAACGCGTCGCCCGCCGCCGCGCCCTCCGTCTGACCGGTACCGGTCACGGGGTCCGACCCGCGTGCTCGAGGCCGGCGAGGGCCCGCCGCGCGGCCGCGTGCCCACTGGCGAGGGCGGCATCGGCCAGGAGTCCGTCGGGTCCGACCCAGTCGCCGGCCAGGTGGATGCCGGGCGATCCGGTGGCGTCGACCCCGGGACGTCCGCGCATCCCCCCGGTGTCGGCCCGGGGCATCGTGCCGGCGACCGTCATCCGGGCCAGGAAGCGCTCGACGACCACGTCGCCGTCGTCCACCCCGCACAGCCGGCGGTGGGCCTCGAGCTCGGACCGGTCGAGTGCGGCGGTCCGGGTGCCGTAGCGCAGCACGGCGACCACGGCCTGCCCGGGAGGGGCCTGGTGGGCCGGCGGCCCCTGGACGGTGGCGTAGACCGGGGCGTCGATCCCGAGGACGTAGCCGGGGTCCGGGACACGACGGGCGCCGGTGTCGAGGCAGGCGGCGGTCACCGGGCCGCCGAGCTCCCCCCAGTCGGGCGGCTCGGGGAGGAGTGACCGGGCGGTATCGGGCATCCCCACGGCCACCACGACCTGGCCGGCGATGACGGGACCCTCGTCGGTGTGGACCCCGATCCGGCCGGCCCCCGGCTCGAGGGACCGGACCGGCGACGACGACCGGACCTCGACCGCGCCGGCCAGGAGCCCGACGAGGGGTGACCATCCTCCGTCCAGGTAGAGGACACCTCCCGACGCGGCGATCTGCATCTGCGCGAGGGCGGCGTCGGCGCCGAGGTGGTCGACGTCGTCGCAGTAGGTGCCGAGTCGGATCAGGGCGACCACGACGGCCTCCGCGTCGGGGCGCAGACCCAACTCGTCGAGCCAGGATCGGGTGGATCGGCCCACCAGGGCCCCGGGGTCCCGCCCGGCCAGACCCGACAGGAGGCGGGCCAGCTGCGCCTTGCCGCGGGTACCGAGAAGTGATGTACGCACCAGGGTGGACGGCCCGGTCGGCAGCCGGTGGAGCACGCCGCCGAGCGAGCCGCGGTAACGGCCCAGTGGGGGAGCGGTGCCGGCGGGGGCGATCCCGAGCCCGGCCAGCACGCGGCTGCCCGGCCCGTCGCGGTAGAGGGCGTGGGCGCCCAGATTGAGCATGAACCCCTCCCGCTCGACGGTGCGGGCCCGGCCCCCGGGGTGGTGGGCCTCGAGTACGAGGGTGCGCGCCCCCCGCGAGGCGGCGGTGGTGGCGGCGGCCAGTCCGGCGACGCCGGCTCCGACCACCACGACGTCATAGGCGGTGTCCATGCCCAACTGACGTGCGGCCGGCCCGGATCGTGACACCGACCACCCGGGGTCAGTCCCCCCGGCGCTCCTGGCGGCGGTCCTGGCGGCGGTCACGGATCATGCGGGTGCCGATCATGTCGGCCACCGCCGTCGCCACCCAGATGATGAGCGTGGCGAAGAGGTACGTCGACAGTCCGTGGATCCGGAGCCCGGACACGATGAAGTTGACGATGATCAGCGAGACGATGGTCGAGGCCACGGCGAGCAGGCCGGCCAGGGCCACCGACGGTTGGCGGACCAGGATCCGCAGCGCCAGGAACTGCACGGCGAGGTGGAGCAACCAGAAGATGAGGGTCGTCTCGATGAGCGCGGTGGCCGACAGCGACATGTCGGTGAGGACCAGGGAGGCCACCACGATGCCTGCGGCGACGCCGACCAGGCCCATGCCGATGCGGATCCCCCAGCGAGTGAGCACGATCCGACGCTACCCGGTGGCACCCGCCGGTCTGGGGACGGGCCGGTGCCACCGTCGGGGCGCGGACGGTCGCCCGAGCGACCACGATCGAGGAGTGCTACGTTGCCTGTGCTGCACACGTCGTACGCGCAGCGCATGCAGTACATGGCAGTTCTTCGGGGAAGCCGGTCGAAGTCCGGCGCTGGTCCGCAACCGTGGGTGATGGGCATGTCCGCTCGTCACAAGTCGGGTTACCGGGAACTGACAGGGAGTCCAAATCCGTCGAGACACGCGGTGGGACTCGGATGGTCAGGGTCCCGCATGGTCACTGGTTCTCCGGGTGTTCACCGGAAGGGAACCACATGACCGTCCATCCGTCCACCTCCCGGCGCTCCACGCTCGGGCGCATCTTCGCATCCGGCGCACTCGCCCTGGTGCTGGCCACCTCCGCCGTGGCCGTGGCCACACCGGCCTCGGCCGCCAGCCCGGCCCCGAGCCTGCCGCAGGTGTCCGCCGCCCAGGCGGGGGCCAACTGGCTGGCCTCCCAGATCACCTCGGGCGGCTACATCGCCTCCACCACGACGCCCGGCACCGCCAACCTGGACGCCACGGCCAACGCCGTGTTCGCACTGGCCACTGCCGGGGTCGACACCGCCCAGGCCACATCGGCCCTCGAGTATCTCGAGGCCCACGTGGACGACTACGTGACGGTCTCCTCGGCCGACGGCCCGGGTCAGCTCGCCCTCCTGATCCTCGACGCCCAGGCCCTGGGTGTGCCGCCGACGTCGTTCGGGGGTACCGACCTGGTGACCCGGCTGCTGGCCACCCAGAGGACGTCCGGCACGGACACCGGGCTCTTCGGAACCCAGGACCCGACCTACGACGGCGCCTACCGCCAGGGTCTCTCGCTCGCCGCACTGGCGGCCGCCGGTGTGACAAGTGGGGCCGCCGTCACCTCGGCGGAGTCCTGGCTCACCGCCCAGCAGTGCCCGGACGGCGGGTGGACGAGCTACGTCAACTCGTCCAACCCGTGCACCGGCAAGCCGGCGGACTACGAGGGTCCGGACACCAACTCGACCGCACTGGCCGTCCAGGGCCTCGAGGCCCAGCGGGCGCTCTCGGCCACCGCGGCCCAGTCGGCGACCAAGTTCCTGACCAAGGCCGAGGACGCCGACGGCGGGTGGGGTTACGAGCCCAACACCGTCAAGACGCGTGGCTCGACCGACCCCGACTCGACGGCACTGGTCCTCCAGGCCCTGGTGTCACTGGGCGCCCTCCCGTCGTCGAAGAACTTCACCAAGGGTCACCACACTCCGGTCGCCACCCTCGAGTCGTTCCAGATCGCCTCGGGCGAAGGCGCCGGGGCACTCGTCTACCCCGGGGTCAGCGGCCCGAACCTGCTCGCCACCTACCAGGCCGTGCCGGCTCTCGCCGGCGTGACCGTGGCCGAGAACCTCGGGAGCCCGGCGGTCACCGCCGTGAGCCCGAAGCACGGTCCGACGGCCGGTGGCACGACGGTCCACCTGAAGGGCACCGGCCTCCTGGAGGCCGAGGCGGTCACCTTCGGCTCGACCCCGGCCACGAGCTTCACGATCACCTCGTCCACGGCGATCACCGCAGTGGCACCGGCCGGCGCGGCCGGCACGGTCGACGTGCGGGTCACCACGCCGACGGGCACCAGCCCCGTGGCCGCCGGGGACGAGTACACCTACAAGGCCTGACCGGCACCCCTTCTGCGATCGGGTGACGCCCGGCCCCGCATCCGCGTGGCCGGGCGTCACCCGATCGGGGTGCCGCAGGACGGTCCTGGCGACCGGCTGTCCGGAGCGGCTGTCCGGACCGGTGGGCCGGAGCGGTGGTCCGGACGGTGCTGATCCCCGTGGATCCCGGGTGGCGCTGGCCATACTGGTGCCGTGCACGAGGAGCGGCGACGATGGCTCGAAGCCGAACGGCGCTCCATGGTGGCCGAGGAGCGCCGACCCGACCTGGCGCTGGGGGTCATCGGCGCCTTCGTCACCACGGTCCCCCTGATCGTCGGGGTGGCCGCCGGCCACCGTTCGGACGGTCTGTTCTGTGCTCTCGGGGCCATGAACGTGGCCCTCGCCCTCCCGACCGGCACCAGGGTGACCCGACGCCGGTGGGGGACGGTCGTGCTCCTCGGCAGTGGTGCGGGTGTGGCCCTGGCCACCGCCGTGGCGCCGTCGGTGTGGTGGACCGCGGCCGCCACGCTGGCCTGGGTCTACGTCTGGTGCCTGGTGCGGGGCGTCGGTGTGCCCGCCATCGGGGTCGGCTTCGTCACCTGTGCGGTCTTCATCATCGTGACCGGCCAGCCCGCACACCTCGGGGACGTCGTCCCGCGGACGGTCGCCTACCTGGTCGGGGGTGCGGTCTCCCTCGCCCTTTGTGTCGCCGCCGTCCGCCCGACGGATGGCGCCACGACACCGGAGCGGCTGATGGAACCCGGGTCGTTGCGTCGGTTGGCCACGACCCCGGGTGTCGCCCGCCGGTACGCCGCGCGGGCCGCGGTGATGGTGGGGGCGGCCACGCTCGTGGTGCGGCTGCTCCACGTGCCCGACGGGGCCTGGATCCCCCTCGCCGTCGTCGCCGTGCTCCAACCCGATGCGGCCGCAGGCCGGGCCCGGGCCCTGCAGCGGGCGGCGGGCACCATGGTGGGCGTCGTGGTCGCCGCGGTACTGATCGCCGTGGTCCGCTCGGACGCCGTGCTGCTGGCGGGCGTCTTCCTGACCTCGGGGGGCCTCTTCGCCCTCAAGTCCCGCAACTACTTCTGGATGGTGACCCTGCTCACCCCACTCGTGTTGTTGATGTTGACCGTGGTCGACGGCCACGGTCTGCGGATGGTCGGCTACCGCGTGGTGGACACCCTGGTCGGCACCGCCGTCGCCGTGGCCGCCATCGAGCTCTGGGACCGGGAGGACGCCGACGACCCCGTCCCGCCATCGTGATGCCGGGACGGGGGTGGCAGGTAGGATCGACCATCGTCACGCACCCACCACGCCGGTGGATCCCGGCGCCGCCCGTACCTCGGGCCGGCGGGTGCCGACCCACCCTGCGATGAGTCCGGACCCCCACACGCCCTCGGCCCGCACCCCGGCCGGACACCGCGGGCGGGGTGTCCGATGAGGCTCAGCACCGGGGACGTCGCCGCGGCGGTCGGCGGGTCGCTGACCGGTCCCGACGTGGCCGTGGACGGGGCCTCCACCGACTCCCGCCAGGTGGTGCCCGGTCAGCTCTTCGTGCCGGTGGTGGCCGAACGGGACGGTCACGAGTTCATCGCCTCCGCCCTGGCCGCCGGGTCGCCGGCCTACCTGACCTCCCGCCCCCCCGTGGGAGCCACGGCCGTCGAGGTGTCCGACACGGCGGAGGCGCTGTGGGCGCTCGGTGCCCATGCCCGCGGCCTCGTCGTCGACCGGGTGGTGGGGATCACCGGCTCGGTCGGCAAGACGACGGTCAAGGACCTGGTGGCCGGCGGCCTGGCCGGCCGCTACCGCACCCACGCCACCCATGCCTCGTTCAACAACGAACTCGGTGTGCCGCTGACCCTGCTCGCCACCCCGGAAGGGACCGAGGCGCTGGTGCTGGAGCTCGGGGCGCGCCACCCCGGCGACATCGCCCGCCTGCGCGACCTCACCCGACCGGCCATCGGGGTCATCACGTCCGTCGGCACCGCGCACGCCGAGCACTTGGGGGGACCGGCCGGTGTGGCCCGCGAGAAGGGCTCGCTGATCGACGGTCTGCCCGCCGACGGCTATGCCATCCTGAACGACGTGGAGTGCGGCCCTGCCATGGCGTCCCGGACCGAGGCGACGGTCGTCACGTTCGGTGTCACCTCCGGCGACGTGCGGGGCACGGTCGTGGCACGGGACGACGAACTCCGCCCGACCGTCCGCATCGAGTCGCCCTGGGGGTCGGGATCGATCGCCCTGGCGGTGCGGGGCGACCACCAGGCCGCCAACGCCGCCGCCGCCGTGGCCACCGCCGTGTGCGCCGGGGTGGACTTCGGCACCGCCCTGGGCGGCGTGGCCTCGGCCGAGGGGAGCGCCCGGCGGGCCGAGCTCTGGCGGACGGGGTCGGGACTCCGCGTCCTCGACGACTCCTACAACGCCAATCCCGCGTCGATGGCGGCGGCGTTGCGCAACCTGGCCCTCCTGGAGGCTCCCCGACGGGTGGCGGTGCTCGGGGAGATGGCCGAGCTCGGCGAGGGGAGCGACCGGGAACACGGTCGCATCGGTGAGCTGGCCGCGTCGCTCGGTATCGAGGTGGTGTCGGTGGGAGGGGCCGGGTACGGCGGCACGCCCGTCGACGGTCTCGACGAGGCTCTCGACCTCGTCCTCGACCTCCCGGTGGACAGTGTGGTGCTGGTCAAGGCCAGCCGACGGGTGGGACTCGACCGGTTGAGCGCGGCGCTGCGCGACGGGGTGTCGTCACGGTGAAGGTGCTCCTCTTCTTCGGGGGCCCGAGCGACGAGCGCGACGTCAGCGCCGGGTCCATCAAGCCGTGGGTCACCTACCTGCAGGCCGAACCCACGGCCGAGGTCACCGTGGTGTTCGTCGACCGTGCCCTGCGGGCCTACCGCGTGCCGCCGATGTACTACTACGCCAACACCTGTGCCGATTTCGAGACGCAGCTGGTGACGCTCGGCCTCGAGCTGAGTTGGGACGACGTCGCCGACCTGGCCCGTGCCCACGACGTGGCCGTCCCACTCATCCACGGTGCCTTCGGCGAGGACGGCGCCCTCCAGCGCAGGCTCGAGTCGTGGGACGTGCCCTATGTCTTCAGTCGACCGGACGCGCTGCAGCGGACCCTGGACAAGGAGGCCTGCTACGCCGCCCTCGGGGCGGCGGGCTTCCCGGTGCCGGCGCACCGGGCGGTGACCCGTGCCCGGTGGGACGAGGACCGGGACGGCGTGCTGGCCGGACTGACGACGTTGGAACCGCTGCTGACCCCACCCGGCGGAGGCCGACGGGAACTGCTGGCCGTCAAGCCGCTGACCGGAGGGTCGTCGTTCGGCGTGGACGTCGTCCCCGCGGCGGACGGTCCGCTGGCGGTGGCGATCGAGCAGGCGTTCGGCGACGGCGGGGGAGCGGTCCTGGTCGAGGAGTTCCTGGACGGCACCGAGTTCTCGGTCGTCGTGCTCGACGGTCCCGACGGGACACCGGTCGCGCTCGCCCCGACCGAGGTGGAGAAGCCGCCGGCCAGCCTGGTCTACGGCACCGAGGAGAAGTACCTGCACGGATCCGGCGTGGTCCACCACACCCCGATGCGGGTCGACAAGGACGTGCTGCACGACATCCGACGCCTCGCGGCCGAGGCCTTCGGTGTCCTCGGACTGAGGCACATGGCGCGCATCGACGGCTTCCGGACGGCGGAGGGGACCATCGTGGTCACCGACGTGAACGGCATCGGCGGGATGGGATTCTCCAGCTTCGTGTTCCAGCAGGCGGCCATGATCGGCATCGACCACCGGCGCCTCATCTTCGGCCTCCTCCGCGCCGCCCTGGGCCAGGGGCCGGTCACGGCCGACGACGCCGTGGGCACCACGGTAGGGGCGAGGCGGATCCACGTCGTCCTCGGGGGTCCGACCAGTGAACGCCAGGTCAGCCGTCAGAGCGGCTGCTTCGTGGGGTTGTCCCTGTTGGCGTCCGGGAGCGACGTGCGCTTCTACCTGATGGACCTGCAGAGCCGGTACACCGAGATCGGGCTGTTCTACGTGCTCCACCACGACGTCGAGGAGATCCAGGCGCTCGTCGGCGACCCGGGACGACGCGCCACGATCGAGTCCGTCGGCGCGGCCGTGCGGGCGGACATCGGAATGGGGGACGGGCCGGCGCGCGCCGCTCTGCGGACGGGTGGGACCGTCCCGATCGAGGGTGTCGCCGACGGAGCCGACTTCGTGTTCCTCGCCCTCCACGGCGGCCCCGGCGAGGACGGGCGGCTGCAGCTCGCACTCCGGCGCCTCGGCGTGCCCTACAACGGGTCGGGCCCCGAAGCGGCCGATCTGGCCTCCGACAAGGCGGCGACGGCGGCCTGGGTGCGCGGACTCGACCTGGCCGGGGTGGGTGCCCCCGCGCAACGCGAGGTCGACGTGTTCGAACTCGGGGACTGGTTGGAGGAGATGGACACGTCAGGGGCACGGGCCGCCCGCTACGCCGCGCTGTGCGACGAGTTGGGGGCGCGGGCACTGGTGTGCAAGCCGGCGACCGACGGGTGCTCGACCGGCGTGAAGCTGCTGCGCCACCCCGAGGTGATGGAGCGGTTCTTCGCCGCCATCGTCGCCGAGGTGCCCGAGTTCACGGGGGACGAGGTGCGGTCCGACCTGCGGGGTCGTCCGCTGACCATCGCCATGCCGGTGCCGGCCCCCAAGCGCTGGCTGGTCGAGCGGGCCTTCGTCGAGCCGGACCCGGTGACCCTGCCGGCCGGTGATCTCAACCTCGGGACACTCCGCCCGTGGTTCGCCTCCAAGCAGTTCGTCGAGCTGACCGCGGCGGTACTCGACCGACCCGGGCGCGGCCTGGTGGCGGCCGTGCCGAGTGTCACGGTGGCCGCCGACGAACTCACGCTGCAGCAGAAGTTCCAGAGCGGGGTGGGCACGAACCTGTCCCTCGACCTGTTCGTGCCCGACGAGATCGCCGACGGGGTGCGGGTGCGGATCGAGCAGGTGGCCCGGGCCTTCGGCATCGAGGGCTACGCCCGCATCGACGCCTTCTGGGACCGGGTGGACGACGTCGTCTACCTGCTGGAGGTCAACTCGCTCTGCGGGCTGACCGAGGCCACCGTCTTCTACTCGCAGTGGCTCGCCGACCGGGACTCGGCACCGCCGTGGGCCGTGCTGGAGCGCATCGTCGACGTGGGCGTCGCACGGGCCGAGCGCGGGTCGCGGGCCCACCGGGCCCCGCGGGCCGGTTGAGGATGCACGAGGACGACGCGTGATCCGTCTCGACGACCTGGTGGCCGCCGTGCCCGGCCTGGAGGTGCGGCTCCCCGAACCCGTGGGCCGCTACGAGCGGTTCAGTTTCGACTCCCGCCTGGTCGAGACGGGCGACCTCTTCGTCGCCGTCCGCACGCCGAGGGGCGACGGCCACGACTTCGTCGCCGACGCCTGGGCGCGCGGTGCTGCCGCCGTCCTGGTCGACGACGTCTCCGTCGTGCCCGACGGGTGCCCGGCACTCGTCGTGGGGGACACGGTGGCGGCCATGGAGTCCTACGGCGCCTACGTGGTGCGGGCCTGGGGACCCCGCGTGGTGGCCATCACCGGGACGGTGGGCAAGACCGGCACGAAGGAGATGGTGGCCGACGTGCTCGCCACCCGCTTCACGGTGTTCCGGACACCGGGCAACTTCAGTGGACGCTTCGGCCTGGCGGTGGCCCTCTCGGGCCTGCGGCCCGAGCACCAGGTGGCGGTGGTGGAGATGGCCACCGGGCACTTCGGCGAGATCGACGCCATGTGCGCCATGGCTCCGCCCGAGGTCGGGGTGGTGACGGCGGTGGGGGCCGCGCACCTGGTCGCCCTCGGCGACGTCGACGGGGTGGCCCGTGAGAAGTCGGCGCTGGTGGCCCACCTGCCCGCCCACGGACTGGCGGTGCTCAACGCCGACGACCCCCGCGTGGTGGCCATGGCTCCGGCCGGTCCGGCCCCGGTGGTCACCTTCGGGCTCGACGCCACCGCCGGATTCCGCGCCACCGACGTCGAGGTGTCGGCTGCCGGCACGACCTTCACGGCCCACCGGAGTGGATGGACGGATCGTGTGGCCGTGCCGCAACTCGGAGCCCACTGTGCCGCAGCGGCGCTGGCGGCGCTCGCAGTCGGCGAGCGGTTCGGCATCGACCGCCACGACGCCGTGGCCGCCGTGGGCCGGGCGGCCGCCGTGCCGGGTCGCCTGCGACCGCTGGCGGGTCGGGCGGGCAGTCTGCTGCTCGACGACACCTACAACGCCGCCCCCCGGTCGGTGTCGGCCGGGCTCGCCACGCTGGCCCGGCTGCCGGCCGACCTGCGGATCGCCGTGCTGGGAGACATGGCGGAGTTGGGCGACCAGGCGGAGGAGCTCCACCGGGCCGTGGGCCGCCAGGCCGCCGAGGTGGTCGACCTGCTGGTCACCCAGGGCACCTCGGCCGCGTGGACGGCCGACGCCGCCCGACGTGCGGGTCTCGACGCCGATCGCGTCGTGGTCACCTTCACCGCCGAGGACGCGGCAGACGCCGTGGCACCCCACCTCGGGCCCGGCACGGTGGTGCTGGTGAAAGGCAGCGCGGCCGCCCGCATGGAGCGGGTCGTCGAGGCGCTCCTCGCCGAGGGGACGGATCCGACCGAGCTGCTCGTCCGCCAGGACGCCGCGTGGAAGTCGTTGAGCATCGTCCAGCCCGACCGGCCGACCTGGCTGGAGATCGACCTGGCCGCCATCGCCCACAACGTCCGGCTGCTGGCGGCTCGGGCGCCGGGTGCCGAAGTGATGGTGGTGCTGAAGGCCGATGCCTACGGCCACGGTGCGGTACCGGTGGCCCACACCGCGCTGCGCAGCGGTGCCACCCAACTGGGGGTCGCCTGCGTGCCCGAGGCCCGGGCACTGCGGGCCGCCGGCATCCGGGCCCCGATCCTCGTGCTCGGCTACACGCCGGGGTGGCAGGCCCGCGAGGCGGTCGGCCTGGGCCTCACGTTGGCCGTGTTCGACAGCACCACGGCCCGTGCCTTCGGCCGGGCGGCGCGGGCACTCGACGCCCGGGTCGCCGTCCACGTGAAGGTCGACACCGGCATGCACCGTCTCGGCGTGCATCCCGACGGGGCCGCCGACTTCGTGCGGGAGTTGGGCACCGTCGACGGCCTCGAGGTCACCGGGCTCTTCACCCACTTCGCCTGCGCCGACGACCCGTCGTCCACCGGACGGGCGGCCACCGCGGCGCAGCTGGAGGTCTTCGCCCGGGTGCTGGGCCAGCTGGACGCCACCGGCGACCGGCCCCCGGTGGTGCACGCGGCCAACAGCGCCGGGGTGCTGTGCCGGGACGATGCCGTCTTCGATCTCGTCCGGCCGGGGATCGCCGTCTACGGCCTGCCGCCCGGTCCCGAGGTGGACGTCACGGGATTCCGTCCCGCGTTGACCTGGAAGTCACAGATCGCCCAGGTGCACGACCTCGACGTCGGGGAGTCGGTGGGGTACGGGCACACGTGGACGACCGCCCGTCCGAGCCGGGTGGCCACGGTCCCGGTCGGTTACGCCGACGGGTTGCGTCGGGCCCCGGCCACGTGGCACCACGTCCTCGTCCGCGGCCGCCGGGCTCCGCTGGCCGGTCGGGTGTCCATGGACCAGATCTCCGTCGACGTGACCGACGTCGACGGCGTACGGGCCGGTGACGAGGTCGTGCTCATCGGCCACCAGGGAGGTCTCGAGCTGCCGGCCACCGAGGTGGCGGAGTGGCTCGGCACCTCGCCCTACGAGGTGGTGTCCGAGATCCTGGCCCGGGTGCCCCGCCTGCACTGAGGTTTCCCGACGTCCCGGAAGATTCCGTGACGCAACTGTAAATCGCATGTACGATTAGCGAAGAGCCACGGGGGGGAACCTGGCGACCGAAGCGGTGGAGGTACGGCGATGCACGTCACCCTGGGTGCGGTCCGATGAGGACCCACGAGATCCCGGCCGGTTCGGCACACGAGCTCAAGCTGTCGGCGGCCGACGGCATCGAGGAGCTGATCGGTGCCACGGCGATCCTCCGGTCGGAGTTGCACGGGCACGAGGTGATCTGCCGGCAGCTGCTCAACGAGGTCCGGGTGGACCACGACCTGACCGGCGTGCTCCCCGACCTGCACGCCGACAGGTGGCGGTCCAACGTCACGGACGCCATCCGCGGATTCGAGGCCGCGCGGCACCGGGTGCGACTGCTCCTCGTGGCCATCGAGATCCAGGAGGGCCTCTCCATCGGCGAGGTGGCGAAGAGCTGGGGGGTCTCGCGCCAGCTGGCGTCCCGCTGGGTTCAGGAGAGTGCCACGCTCCACGTCTGACCGCGGGCCGGCGCCCTCGGCGCCGATGACGCGATGGGGTCGGTGCTTCCCCATATCCTGTGGCCCATGAACGAGCGCCCGTCCGTCGATGGTGCGGGACCGGCACGGACGGAGCGTCCCCGCTCCCTCGTTCCTCCCCGTGGTCGTTCGGGCGCGGCCGTCGGGCCCTCGGATGACTGACGTCGACGAGTCCCAACCGGTCGACCACCCGGCCGCCGTCCACTGGTTGGCCGACTACGTCTACGGGACCATCGCCACCCTGGTGGCCATCGCCGGCCTCACGTTCGAGACGAACCCGGGCGAGCTGTCGACGGCCGGTGTGGTCATCGTCGGTGCGGTCGCCATCTGGTTCGCCCACACGCTGTCGAGGCTGGTGTCACTGCGGTCACGGGGCCACATCGAGTTGACCGCCCACGATGTGGTGGACGAGCTCCGCAGTTCGTGGTCGATCGTCACGGCCGCCATCCCGGCGACCATCGTGTTCATCCTGGCCGCCCTCCACCTGTGGACCGTGCACACCGCGTTCGTCATCGCCGACGTCGTGGGCGTCGCCGCACTCGCCATCGTCGGGATCGGGACGGCGGGTGGACGGGAACGTCCCCTGCACCGCCGCATCGCCTACGTGATCTCGATGGTGCTGGTCGGTGTGGCCATCGTGCTCCTGGAGGCGGGGGTCCACCTCCTCTGACCGGTCCCACCCGGCCGCCCACGCGGGTGGGACCGTGCACGGCAGCGGTGGCCCGGGTCGCCTGGACCGGTAACGTCGGGGGTGGTGGCGTCGGTCGCATCCCGGTCGGCGCCCGGGAAGGAGACTCGTGGATCCCGAGGTGACGGTGGACGACGTCGATGTGTTCCCGCTGACGGACCAGGAACTGTGTGCGCTGGCGCTCGGCGCGGAGGCGGACCGACCCCCGGCCCACGATGCCGTGCCCATCGGCGACTACCTCGCCGCCCGCGGTGGCGCCGTCGACGACGGGGGCCTGCTACCGAGCTGGTACATGCCGGCACCCACGACCCGGATGCGACCGCGCTGGCTGACACCGGTCGTGCTGGCCATCGTCACCACGTTCCTCCTGATCGAGGCCGCGGGGCTGTGCAGCACGTTCGGCCACATCGTGATCGGGTGACCATCCGGGCGATCGACCGGATTTGACCACGGAGCACGGTTGTAGCACCACACCTGGTGAATGTTGGGTTGCAGTCCGGGTTCTTGTGGTGCGATGGTGCCCACGAGGGGGCAAGATGGAGTGGGTAGGAAGCGCACCACCGGGCGATGAGCTCCTCGGGGGGACCGGCTGCACCGAAGAGAGGGCATCATGAAGACCAAGAAGTGGGCACCGAGACTGATGATCGGCACCGGCCTGATGTTGACGTCGATGTTCGCCGTCCCGGCCGTCGCCGGTGCGGACTCCACCTGTTACACCGGCTGCACCCCTCCGAACGTCAGCCCGTCGGTCGTCCCCGTGTCGCCGACCGGAACCGATCCGGTGCACACGACCGCGTCCACCTTGGCCAACGGCTCGTCGTCGCTGCCCTTCACGGGTGCGGACATCGGTGAACTGGCGGCCGTCGGCGCCGGTGCCGTGGTGATCGGCGGCGTGCTCGCCCGTCGCCGTCGTCGCACCGCCTGATCCCGGACGGACCCGCTCGCGTACCCGACTCCCTCTTCCTCTGATGGTGCGCGCCCGGACGTCGACCCGTGGGGACCGCCCGATCGGTGCTCAGAAGCTGGCGGGTAGCAGGGGGGCGAGGGCTCCGAAGAACAGGTACACGACGCCCAGCCACAGGATCGTGCCGCCGACGACGACGGCCGCGCGCCTGCCGCCCCGCAGCCGTAGGGCCAGTACCCAGATCCCGATGACGAGGATCGTCACCAGAAGGCCCCAGCCGATGGCGGCCCACCCGCTCTTCGGGATCGTCGACTCCGCCCGCTGCGCCACCGCCTTTTGGCGCGCCGGAGTGACGGTGGCCACCTTGGGCGCGGTCAGCACGTCGGACACCAGGGCGGCCTGGACCACGAGTCGCTGGCTGGCGCTGTAGCGAGGGTTGCACGTGGTCAGGGTCAGCATCGGCGACGCCGTCGGCGCCACCACGGCCACGTCGTTCGGCGAGACGGCCTGGCTCGAGACCACGTGGTACACGAAGAGCCCCTGGACGGTCAGGATGTTGATGGCGTCACCGTTGACCAGTTCGTTGAGGTTGTAGAAGGGGTGCAGGTACGTGGTGCGGTGCCCGGCGATGGCCACGTTCCCGGCCTCCCCCGGGAGCGGGGTCCCGGGGTAGTGGCCCGGGCCTGAACGCAGCTGGTCGGCGTCGGTGCCCTCGACGATCACCATGGACAGCGCGATCTTGGGGATCGACAGGATCCCGACGGGACCCCCTACGGCCGGCGCGGCGATCGGTGGCGCCAGCACCGGCGGGCTGGACAGCGACGTGTGGGTCGGTGCGACGACGTGGTGGCTGTGCTGGGCAACGGCGAACTCCCGACGGAGGTCGGACTGGGCCCGCGCCGTGATCACCCCGGTCCCCCACAGGAGATAGGGGATGAAGAGCAGGACGAGGACCCCGGCCACGAGGAGGACGCGCCCGACGGTCACACGGAGAGTCGAGAACGACACGGATCGATGTTACCGGTACGACCCCCGGCCGCCGGGGCGCGGCCGCCCCAGGTGCACACCGGAGGACAGGGGCCCTCCGGTACGCTCGTCCCACCCCGTCCGTCGCGCGTGCGGGCCCCGGGGTGTACCCGTTCCCGTCCGCGCCTGGAGCATCGAGTGACACGGTGAGCACAGCGCAGGGTCGACGTCGGACGAAGTGGCTCGTGGCGACCGGCGTGGTGGGGGTGCTGATCGTGTGGGGTGCCGCGGTCGCCGCCGGCGTCTGGTCCGCCTACCACCACGACCAGCGCGGCCTGGCCGAACTCCAGACCGTGCGCAACACGTCGGATCCGAGCACGTTGACCGCATCGACCACCGAGTCCGCGCTCGACCGCGCGTCGGCGGAGTTCGCCGCCGCCCACGCCGAGCTCTCCCACCCGTGGATCGCACCGGCCACCTGGGTACCGGTGCTCGGGCGCCAGCTGCGCTCGGTGCGGTCGCTGAGCTCGGCGGCCGGGCAGGTGGCGACGGTCGGCTCGCAGTTCCTCCGCCAGGTCCACGACGTCCTCGACCAGCCGCACGGGGCCGGCCCCCAACGGGTGCAGTCGCTGCGGCAGCTGTCGGTCGCTTCGCTGTTGGCCGCCCACCGGCTGTCCGGGATCGACACCGGCCCGTCCGAGGCCCTTGTCGCCCCGCTGGCCCGCAAGTACGACCAGTTCGTCACCGAGCTCGACCAGGTCCGCGACCGGTTGACCCGGGCGGCCGGGGTGTCGGCGGTGACCGCCACCATCCTCCAGGGTCCCCAGACCTACCTCGTGCTCGCCGGCAACAACGCCGAGATGCGGGCCGGGTCGGGCTCGTTCCTCGAAGTGGGCACGGCCACGACCGGCGACGGCTCCGTCCACCTCGGTGCACTGAGCCAGTCCGGACAGCTGGCGCTGGCCCCCGGTCAGGTCACGGTCACGGGAGACCTCGAGCGGAACTGGGGATGGCTCGAGCCCGGCGTGGACTGGCGGAACCTCGGGGTCACCCCGCAGTTCGACGTGACCGCCGCGCTGGCCGCCCGCATGTGGGAGGCCCGCACGGGTCAGACGGTCGACGGGGTGCTGGCCCTCGACATCGTCGGGCTCCGCCAGATCATGGTGGCCACCGGGCCGGTCCAGGTGGGCCCACTCACGCTGACCGCCGACAACGTCGAGCAGTACCTGATGCACGACCAGTACGCCGGGCTCACCGACAATTCGACGGGCGAGTCCTCGCGGGCCGACGCCCTGGGAGCGATCGCCTCGAGTGTCCTCAGCCAACTCCAGGGCCAGTCGACCGACGTGCGCGGCCTGGCCGACGCAGTGTCCGGGGCGGTCGCCGGTCGCCATCTGATGGTCTGGTCGTCCGACCCGGTCGACCAGGCGGCGTGGGTGGCCGCCGGCGTCAGCGGCAGCCTGACCCCGGACTCGCTGGCCGTGAACGTGGTCAGCCAGGGTGGCAACAAGCTCGACCAGTACCTGGACGTGTCGGTCCACGTCTCGACCCGTCCCGTCCGCTCGGGCACGGACGTCACCATGACCACGACGTTGGCCAACCGCACCCCCGACGGCCAGTCCCAGTTCATCGCCGGACCGTTTCCCGGACTGCCCCTCGCCTACGGGGACTACAGCGGGGTGGTGACGGCCAACGTGCCCGGCGCGGCGACCGGCGTCACGATGAGCGGCGCCACGACCCTGTCGGCCAACGGCCCGGAGGGCCCGACCTGGTTGATCGCCTCGCCGATCGTGTTGCACCAGGGTGCGACCGCCACGGTGGTGGTCCGGTTCCACCTCCCGACGGCGCACGGCACCCTGCGGGTGGTCCCCTCGGCCCGGGTGCCCGTCGAGCAGTGGACGGTGGGAGGTCGGACGTTCACCGACGGGACGTCCCGGACCATCTCCTGGTGATCACGCACCTCCGGCGGGTGGACGGGCGGTTCCCGATCCGGGCGGATGGACGGGCGGTTCCCGATCCGGGCAGAGGCTCCCGGTAGGGTACGGCGATGACCCCCGACCCGAGAGCGGTGGACACCGGTGCGGGCGATCCGCCACCGCCCGACTTCGGCCCGTCCCACCGGCTCCGGGGGATCGTCCGACGCCGACTCGGTCTCTCGCTGGCCCGACTGAGGAATCCGAGGGTGACGTTCGGGACGCACTGTGACGTCCGGTCCGGTGCCCACCTCACGGTGGCCCGGGGTGCGACCGTGACGTTCGGGTCGGGGTGCGTCCTCGATCACGGGTTCACGCTCGAGGCGGTGGGCCGCATCTCCGTGGGCGACCGGACGGTGTTCGGTCACCACTGCACGCTGGCGGCCGACGAGTCCGTCGTCATCGGACGAGGCTGTCTGATCGGTGAGATGGTGTCCATCCGCGACCACGACCACGCGTTCGACCGGGTCGATCTGCCCATCCTCGACCAGGGCCGGTCGACGCACCCGATCGTGATCGGCGACGACGTCTGGGTCGGGGGCAAGGCCACGATCACGTCCGGCGTGACCATCGGGGACGGGGCAGTGGTGGGAGCCCATGCGGTCGTCACCCACGACCTGCCGGCCGGGTCGATCGCGGTCGGCGTGCCGGCCCGGGTGATCGGTACCCGGGACGGGGGCTAGGAGATGGCGACCGTCGGCTGATTCAGGTGCAGGTCGCCGGCCGAGCCGTAGTAGTGGGCGTCGCCGAACGAGAACACCCCACCGTCCTGTGACACGAGCCAGTAGCCCGAGCCGGTGGGGCTGCTCTGGATACCCGTGATCGGTGCGTTGATGTGGTGGCCGCCGGTCGAGCCGTAGTACCCGGCGTTGCCCAGTGCGAACACCCCACCGTCGGACGCCACCATCCAGTAGCCCTGGCCGTCGGGGGTGACGCTCATGCCCACGATCGGCTTGTTGAGGGTGATGCCACCGGTCGACCCGTGGAACCCGGCGTCGCCGAAGGCGAAGATGCCCCCGTCGGACGCCACCAGCCAGTAGCCCCTGCCGTCGGGAGTGGACGCCATGCCCACGATCGGCTTGTTGAGGGTGATGGCGCCGGTCGATCCGTGGAACGCGGCGTCGCCGAAGGCGAAGATGCCACCGTCGGACGCCACCAGCCAGTAGCCCTTGCCGTCGGGGGTGGACGCCATGCCCACGATCGGCTTGTTGAGGGTGAAACCACCCGTCGAGCCGTAGAACCCGGCGTCACCGAAGTTGAAGATGCCGCCGTCCGACGAGACGATCCAGTAGCCCTTCTTGTCCGGGGTCGGGACCATGTCGACGACCGGACGGTTGAGACCGAACCCGACGGGCGAGCCGAGTGCGGGCACCTGGCCGAAGGCGAAGATGCCTCCGTCCGACGTGGTCAGCCAGTAGCCCTTGAACTGGCTGCCCGAATCCTGGTTGCCCCCGGCCTCGGGCGGCTTCTTGCCGGTCGAATGCACCGGGATCGTGGTCGTGGTCGTGGGCTCGGTCGTGGTCGTCGTGGTCGGCGGGACGGTGGTGGTCGTGGTGGTGGTCGGCGGCTCCGTCGTGGTGGTGGTCGGGGGCTCGGTCGTGGTCGTCGTGGTCGGCGGGACCGTGGTCGTAGTCGTTGTCGTGGTCGGCGGGACGGTCGTGGTCGTCGTGGTCGGCGGGACGGTCGTCGTCGTGGTGGTGGTCGGCGGGACGGTCGTGGTGGTGGTCGTCGGCGGTTCGGTCGTCGTCGTGGGCGGCGTGGTGGTGGTCGTGGTCGGCGGGACCGTGGTGGTCGTGGTGGTCGTCGTCGGGGGTGTCCCGCCGCCACCGTCGAGGATCGCGGGGAGTGCGGTGCCGTCCACGACCGCCGGGCCGCCGGAGCCCGAGTAGGCCTGGATGGCATGGATGAACGCCGTGCCCGGGTCGGTCGGGCTCCACCAGGGCGGGATACCTCCGCCGTAGTAGCCGCCGAAGTTCACTTCACTGACGGAAATCTTCAGCTGCGTGGCCACCAGTGGCGCGAACGAGAACAGGGCCTCGTGGTCGCGGTACTGACCGGTCTCGGTGGCCACGGTGGTCCAGCCCGTGCCCGGCTCGTTGACGGACAGCGTGTAGTCGCGCACGCTCGTCGCCGTGGAGCCGGCCGACTGGGTGTCGACGATCACCCGGTCGAGCGTGGACGCCCGTGCGAACGTCACCGTCAGCGCCGGAGTCGTGTCGCCCTGACCCGAGCTCCAGCCCTGTCCGGTTCCGGTCGGCAGGCCGGCGATGGCCGCACTGGCATTGCCGCTCGTCGCCGTCGCCGTCGCCGATGCGGCCGAGGACGCCAGGTCGGTACCGAACGTCTCGGTCGGGCCGACGGTCAGGGTGTCCCCGGCGGGATACGTGATGAAGTCGACCTCGTCCGAGACGGGCAGACGGTAGGTCGTACCCGAGACCGCCTGTGCGGCCGTCGACACCCCGTACTCGGAGGTGATGGTGACCGGATCGGTCGAGCCGGTCGGGGACGTCAGGGTGACGGCGGCCTGCTCCGAGAGGCCGTCCGTCCACACGGCGGTGAGCTTGGTCGACCCACCGGAGACCGGGCCGAAGTCGGCCCGGTAGCCCTGGGGGAGGCCCGTGGCCGGTGTCGACAGGTAGGGCCGACCGGCCAGCTCCTGCGACGTGGTCATCGTGGCCAGCGCCGACGGCTTCACGTAGTCGACCCCGAAGCCGTCCTGGATGAGCGAGAAGCTCACCCCGTCGTTGCCCCACGAGCCCTCGTCGAAGAAGTAGTTCTCGGCGCCGACACCGAGCACCTTCTCCCAGATCAGGGAGCGGGCCACGTCGTTGGCCTGACCGAGGAAGTTGTAGTCGCCGTCGCTCCACCAGCCGATCTCGGTGAACCACAGCGGCTTGCCTCCGAGGAGGGACTCCAGCTGCCGGATCTGGGCCGGCATGCCGTCCTCTTCGAAGGAGTCGTTGGACCCGGTGTAGGGGTGCACCGCGGCCACGTCCATCCAGGACAGTCCACCGGCGGTGATCAGCTGCTGCCACCAGCCCACCGACGGCTCGAGCGTCGACCCGCCGATGACCGTGGAGGACGTCCCCGGCTCCACCGACTTGACCGCGTTGTAGAACGGCTCGAGCACCGAGGTGGCGTAGGTCCCGCCGTTCCCCCATCCGGTGTTGTTCGACTCGTTCCACGGTTCCCACTTGGTCACCGGTGCGCAGGCCCCGCAGCCCGCCGGCACGGTGGCGTAGTGGGAGACGAGGGCGGTGATGTCCCCCTGCCAGAAGCCGTTCTTCACCAGCGCCATCGACACGGAGTCACCTCCGCTCACCTGGATCCAGTAGTTCACGTCGTCCTGGACGGCCAGGTAGGCGGCCTTGTACGGATCGGTGGATGCCCCGGCGAAGGTCATGGCCGACGAGCCGCAGGTGGCGGCCGTGGGGGCGCTGGCGTTGCACTTGGGCAGGAATGACGACCAGTTGACGGTCGAGAGGGAGCGGGTGCTGTCCAGTCCGAGCTGGGCGTTGAGGGCGACGCCCCGGGGGTCGGCGGGTCCGCCCGAGCCGGCGCCGGCCGGCAGTGTCCCCAGATCGAGCCGGTCGCCGGGTGCGCCGACCGTATAGGGGAGGCAGGTGCTGCCGAGCGTGGTGGGCGGATCGGTGGCGGTGTCGATCAGGGCGGCCTGGACCTCGTAGGGACCCGGGGCGGTGTCCGACGTGGTCAGGGTCAGGGGGAGGGAACCAAGGGCGGCGGCGGTGGTCGGGAGGGGGATGGTCGTCGGCGCGGGCACCGTCTCGGCCGTCATGGTCGTCAGGTTCTCGACCGAGTACGACAGCTCCAGCGTCCCGGAGATCGACGCCCACCAGGGGTCGAACGTGGCGTCGACCGTGGGGGTGGTGCCCGGGGCGAAGTAGTTGCCGATGGCCGGCGTGTCCAGACCGGCCCCCCAGCCGAGGCTGTCCGAAGGCTGCTGGACCGTGGTCAGGTAGGTCTGGAGGTTGGCCAGCGAGAAGGTGGAGATGGAGTCGGCGGAGTTGTTGAACGGGGCCCCGCTCTGGAAGTAGAACGTGGATCCGACGAGCGCCAGGCCCCAACCCCCGAAGGCCAGCCCGCCGCCCAGCGTGGTGGCGCCCTTCAGGATGCCGTCGGAGGCGGTGGCTTCGATCGTGTTCAGGGGATCGGCGGTGTAGATCGTGCCGTCGGCGCCCTGGACCGCCTGGCCCGGGTAGTAGAACTGCGTGCCCGAACCGGTGTGGACCCCGTTGCCCTCGATGTTCGGGGCGCCGAAGGTGGACAGGACCTGACCGGTCGAGCTCACGGTCTCCACGTACCCGTTGGACGAGTACAGCAGGTTGCCCCCGATCCCCTGGGTGACGTAGCCGTTGTCCTTCGACACCAGGGGGAACGTGCCGGCGACCGACCCGGTCGCCGTGTTCAGTTCCGGACTGGCGGCACTGTCCTGCCCGATGCTCGCCACCAGCTGCCAGCTCGCCCCGGTACCGACGGAGAACAACGCCGTCGGGCTCCCGCCCTGCGGATCGGTGGACCAGAGCAGCGCACCGGTGGGGGAGAACTTGTCGACCACCTTCCCGTAGTACGACGCGAGGTAGATATCACCGGACGGATCGATGACCGGCGAGGTGATCGAGTTGCCACCGGCGACCGCCGCCGGGAGCGTGAAGGCACTGACCTGGGCACCGCCCAGTGTGTAGGTGATGAGCTCGGTCCCGTTGTCCACGTAGAGGCCGGAGGACGTGGCCGCGAACCCGGTGACGCCGCCGGCCGGAGTGACCAGTTTCGAGACCGGGTTCGCCGGGAGGCTGGCCGACGGCCCGAGCGCGCTCGCCGGCGTGGTGGTGGTGCAGATCGGGCTGACCTCCGCCGCGGTGGGTGCCGCCGGGCCGCCCGGGATCTGGGGGGAGGGGCTCGACGCGTGGGCCGGGACCGCCACCGGGACCCCGACGGCGATGATGGCCGCTACCGATGCGATTCCGAGGACTGTGCCCCGTCTCGCGCGAACCAACACTGCAAAAGCCCCTGCCAGACCCATACCGACTCATCGGCGCACGGGAAGGCAACTTCAGTTGCAGTACAGGTAGCAGGTTGTCGCAGGCGTCGATGCCGACGATGTCGGCGGGCCCGACCCGGTCGCGACGGCCGATCTCGCCCGGAGGGGCCGCCTGGTACGGTGCCTCCGGTGACGAGCTCGGCATCGGAGACGGGACGTGGCCACGTCCCGGGCGGGATGCGGGTCCTGCGGATCTCGCACAGCGCAGTGGTCAATTCCTGGCGCCAGCGCGAGCGTCTGCTCGAGACCGCGGGCGTCGACGTCACCCTGGCCACGGCGGCGGCATGGGAGGAGGGCGGCTCCCTGGTCACGTTCACGCCGTCGGGCGACGACTTCGCTGTACCGGTGCGCACCCTCGGACACCAACCCAACCTCTTCGTCTTCGATCCGAGGCCGCTCTGGAAACTGCTGGGCGACGGGGCGTGGGACCTCGTCGACATCCACGAGGAGCCCTGCAGCCTGGCCGTCGCCGAGGTGCTCGCCCTGCGGTGGTTGCGGGCCCGGGGCACGCCCTACCTCCTGTACTCGGCCCAGAACATCGACAAGCGCTACCCGCCGCCGTTCCGGTGGTTCGAGCGTTGGTCCCTCAAGGGCGCGGCCGGCGCCTACGTGTGCAATACCGAGGCGGGGGAGATCCTGCGACGCAAGGGTCTCGGCGGCGAGCTGCAGTACCTGCCCCTCGGCGTCGACATCGCGCGGTTCACCCCGGAGGACCGCAGTGCCCCGACCGGTCGCCTGCAGGTGGGGTTCGTGGGTCGGCTGATCCCCCACAAGGGAGTGGACGTCCTGCTGCGGGCAGTGGCGCTCGACGACCGGCTCGATGCACACGTCTACGGGGCCGGTCCGGAGTCGGCGGCACTCGGGGCGCTGGCCGCCGAGCTCGGGGTCCGTGATCGCGTGACCTTCCACGGCTTCCTCGACGAGCGGGAGCTGCCCGGGGTGTTCTCCGGCTTCGACGTGCTCGCCGTCCCGTCGGTCCCGACTCCCGGCTGGCTCGAGCAGTTCGGCCGGGTGGTCGTCGAGGCACAGGCGTCCGGCGTGCCCGTGGTCGCCAGCGCCAGCGGTGCGCTCCCCGACGTGGTGGGTGACGCCGGCCTGCTGGTGCCGCCGGGCGACCCCGTGGCCCTGGCCGAGGCTCTGGCCCGTCTCCTGGACACGCCGGAGCTGTGGGAGCGCCTGCGCCGGGTCGGCATCGAGACCGTCGACCGCTACTCGTGGGAGAGCGTGGTGGACGGGCAGTTCGCCCTCTACGGACGGACGTCCCGCCGGGTGTGAGCCCGTCGGGCGGATCCCGGCGTGATCGCCGCGGACGCGGAGGTCACCGCTTGTAGGGGTAGGCCTGGTAGCCGTCCGTCGCCGCACGCCGGACGTGGTTGAGCACGAGGCCGACGACCCGGCAACCGGTGGATTCGAGACGGTGGGCGGTCCGGTCGAGGTCGACCCGGTCGGTCCGGCCCTCGGACGCCACGATCACCGCACCCTGGGTGGCCCGACCGAGGATCGCCGTGTCGGGGGCGGCCAGGACCGGAGGGGTGTCGAGGAGGATGACGTCGGCCAGCAGGTGCAGCTGGTCGAGCACGGGCTGCATCCCGGGGCTGTCGAACAGCTCGCTCGGGTTGTCGAGGTGGATGCCGACCGGCAGGAGCCGGAGCCCGTCGATGCCCGTCTCGAGCAGGTGGGCACTGACCGCGGTGTCATCCACGGCGTGACGGGACCGGCGACGGGACTCCTCGCTGTCGCGGCGCCCGCGGGCCGACTCGAGGCGTGACGCCTCGATGGGGTCGATGATGCCCTCTCCTGCCGTGTCGGCAGGCTCGGACTTCTTCCAGTTCGCCTTGATGAGGTCGGAGAACCCCGGGTGGTCGGCCACGTTGAGGCCGAAGACCTCCTCCAGGCGGGGACGACGGAAGTCGGCCGAGACCACGATCACCCGGCTGCCGGTCAGGGCCCAGGAGACGGCGAGGTTGGCGGTCACGAACGTCTTCCCGTCTCCGGGCTCCGGGCTGGTGATGACGACGATCGGGCTCTGCTGCTCGACCAGGAGGACGCGCAGGCTGGTGCGCAGGTTGCGGACCGCCTCGGCCAACGGGGACTGGGGGGCCTGGATGAGGGCGATCGTCACGTCACCCCGCTTGACGTCGGCGTCCTCGGGCAGCTCGCCGAGCAGGGGCCCGTCGATGACGGACTCGATGTCGGGGCTGAACCGGACGCTGTCGTCGAACTGGTCGCGCACGAAGGCGATGCCGCAGCCGACCAGGATGCCGGCCAGCAGGCCGATCGCCCCGAGCTTGGACTGGCTGAGCCCGGTCGGGGCGCCGGGGGTAGCGGGCACGGTGATCTTGGCGTAGGGGTCACCGAACTGCACCGTCTGCTGGGCCGACGACAGCGTGCTGAGTGTCTGGGTGAGCGCGGTGATCTCGGCGTTGTAGAGACCGTTGACCGCCGTGGCGTTCGGCGCCGTGGCCGGGACCTCGAGTGCCTGCAGCGCGGCGATCTTGGCGTTGGTCTGGTCGATGACCGTCTGGTACTTGGCGACCTGGGCGGTGGCGAGCTGATGGATCTGGTCGACGAAGGCCTGGGCGAAGGCCGTGGTGACCGCTTCGGCGCCCTCGGGGGACGAGCCGGTCCCGGTGACGGTCAACGCCCCGGTCGTCGAGTCAACGGTCCCGGTCACCGAACCACCGAGGTTCGACGGATCGCGGTCCCCGAGGGTCTTGGCCGCCTCGTCCTGGACGGCGGTGCTCGTCAGTTCCTGGACCGGGTCGGGCAGGGTGAACGACGAGGAGGACGTGGCGCTCCCGTTGGCGCCGGGCGTGGTGACCTCGACCAGGGCGCTCGACTGGTACGAGGGCTTGTTCACGTGCGAGTAGGCGAGGGCCGCGCCGACGCAGACCACCACACTGACGATGATCGTCAGCTTCCGGGTCCACAGGATCTTGAGCATCTGTTGGAAAGTCACCGCGGACTCTCTTTCGACGGGCGGGCGCAGGAACAAGGATACGAGGGCAGGGCCCCGGGTACGGCGACGGTCGTGGAGCGGGTCCGGGTGGTCATGACGGCGCCCCCGGGTGGGTCCGGGCCCGTTGCATCACGTCGACCATGGCGTCGGCCCGCTGGTGCCAGGTGGGGACGTCGGGGATCCCCGTGGGGACACCGGGCGTGGTGGCCGTATCCAGGGCGCCCGAGGTCACGGCGACGAAGTCCCGGGGGTCGGCCACCACGATCGGGTCGCCCAGGTCGCGGAAGCCGGCCACCGGGGTGGACACGGTGGGCCGACCCGCGGCGACGCACTCGTAGGCCTTGATCGGGTCCAGGCTCTCGGTGAAGCGGTTGACCAGGTGGGGGATGATCACCACGTCGGCGTGCTGGAGGAAGCCGGGGACCCGCTCGTAGGGCACCGGTCCGAGGAGATGGACGGTGGGAACCGCGGCCAGCGCCTCGTGCGCGGCCGGCCCGAGGCTGTCGGGTCCCACGATGGCGATCGCCACGTCCGGGCGCGCCGCGGCGAGGGCGACCAGGAGGTCGACGTCGACCCGCTCCTCGTGGAGGGTGCCGACGTAGACGGCCACGGGTGACGGCGGCAGTTCCGCAGGGCGGACCTGGGGGGTGCGGAAGAGCTCGACGTCGACACCGTTCGGGATGAGGTCGACCTCGCGCCGGCCACCGCGGGTGCGGGCCAGGTCCGGTGAGCACACCACGACTGCGTCGCTGCGCTCGACCAGCAGGGCGTCGTCGGCGGCCAGCCGGCTCCGCTGGCGTTCCGGGAGGGGGGCGAGCAGCCAGTCGTCGGTGATGTCGTAGAGGACCGGCCATCCCGTGGCCAGGGCGAACCGGGCATAGGAGGCGTCGTTGACCCAGACCAGCGGATCAGGGAGCGCCAACTCGGCGGCGGCCCGGGCGACCTGGCGACCGAGCGAGCGGTCGGCGAAGGGCCCCAGCGAGCGCGGGAGCCATTTGTGGGGCCGGAGCACGTGCACCCGGGGGTGCACCTGCTCGAGCCGGGGCACGGCGAGGGCACCACGGCGTCCGCTGCGCAGCTCGAAGGGGATGTCGACGGCCGGAGCCACGTAGAGCACGCGGAGTGACGGATCGCGCTCGACCAACTCGTCGACCAGGATGCGGATGCGTCGTCGCACCGTGGTCCAGGGTTCGAGGGAGCACACCACGAGCGACGAACCGGCCGGAGGCGTGGCAGTCACCACGCCCTCCACGCTGCACGATTCGACTGCAGTATCCACGCGTGGTCGTCCTTCTCCTGGGGTCGGTCCGGATCCGGAGTTCGTCCGGACGGGTGCGACGGTCGATGCGCCGGGAGCGTCTCCCGGGTCACCTGTAGCGTCGTCAGAAGCACGGAAGACCTTGAGATGCAGTTGCAACGTGCCGATGAACCCCGCGATGACGGCCTCGGCCAGACACGGGACCCCACGGGGTGACCGCTACGATGCGTCCGTCGCTGCGAGTGCCGTACCCGAGTCGCTCCGAGGCCCCATGACCGACCCACTGATGCAACGATGAGCCCGACCAGCGCACCGGAGCGCACCCGTCGGTTCGACGCGCGTCGTGCGTGGGACCGCGTGGCTGGCCGGACCGTGGGCTGGCTGGTGGTGGCCGGTCTGGCCGGAGTGGCCGGTGTGGCGGTGGCCATCAACGGGCTCGCCGGGATGGCCGTCGCTGTCGTCGTACTCGCCTTCGGCATCTTCGTGGCTGATCCGATCCTCGTGGCAGTGCTCGTCCTGCCCGCCGGCATCCTCGTCCAGCGGGTCGGGGGCTCGAGCACCAACCTCAGTGTGGCCGATCTCGTGGTCTTCGTGGGGGCGATCGTCTGCCTGTTCCACACCGACTGGGCCCGGGCCCGCCATCTGAAGCGGTTCCTCCGGGGGATCGTCTGGTACGAGGCGGTGCTCGTGCTGGTCGTCATCGCCCACCCCTTCCGCGGGGACATCATCGAGTGGTTCCACCGGTTCTCCTACCTGGCGGGGAGCACCCTGGTCGGCTGGGTCGTCGGGTACCACGGCCGGGCCCGCCAGGCCATCCGCCTCTACCTGTGGGGCGCGAGCATCCTGGCCCTGGTGGCCGTCGAGCACGCCATCAGCCTGGGGTTCCAGCCGGCGCAGTGGGGCGACTACCAGAAGAACGCCATCGGGGCCGTCATGTGGGTGGCCATCGTCGTGGCCTACCTGAACCCGCCCTGGGTGCGGATCCCGAAGGTCGAATCCCGGGTGGTCCTGGTGGTGTGCCTGGTCGGCCTCCTGGCCTGCCAGTCGCGCCAGAGCGCCATCCTGGTCGTCGTGGCCCTCGCCACGGCCGCCCTGTTGAACTCCGAGATCCGTGGGCGGGCGAAGATGATCATCTTCATCGCGGCGCCCATCCTGGCCATCGTCTACGAGAGCTTCGTCCTGGCCTTCCAGAACAACCCCCAGTTCAACTCGGTGGCGATCCGCGTCGGACAGATCAATGCGGCCATCAACGTGTGGCACACCAGCCCCGTCCTCGGCCTCGGCCTGCGGTTCTACAACCTGCCCCAGTACATCGACATCACCGCGCCCCCGAACTCGCTGATCGACAATCTGGCCTCCACCGGCGTGATCGGGTCCCTGGCGTTCTTCTTCCTGGTCTTCGTCACCATGCGATCGATGAACGCGCTGCCGAGGATCTACGGGACGCTCGGACTCGTCGTCCTGCTGGCCCATTACGTCGACGGCCTCTTCGACATCTTCTGGATCGGTGCCCTGTCGATCGTCCCGTTCGTCATCGCGGGGATCTCCCTCGGGACGGCCGACGCCGATCCCCACAACGAGCGGGTCCCGGACCTGCTGGCCGAAGCGGCCGGCAATGCCCGGGGTCCGTCGCGGCCGAACCGGCGGCGGACGGTCGCCGCACCCTGAGCAGTCGGGCGGGATCCGGGTGATGGCGCGCACCCGTCCCGCGGGTGGGCGATTACAGACGGGCACCGAATGTGCCGATGGGTCCGCTGATGCCCGAGTACGGAAACGACCCCTCGACCGGGGTGCATGGACTCGTCGCGACGGGATGGCCCGTCGAGACGGAGGAGGCCGCCCCGACCCGGGTGCCGGCGCACCTCGCACCGCACTCGGCGGTCACGAAGCTGGCGCCCGTGCGTCCGCCCGGCCCCACGGACACCATGGTCGAGGTGGTCATGGCCCCGGAGCTGTTGGCGGACCTGCACGACCCGACGCTGATCATCTCCATCAACTACGTCGGTCCCGATCGACGTCGGACCGAGCGCGGTGCGCCCGTCCTCCCGGGGCCGGCCTACGGGGTCCGGCGGAACGGGTGGATGCGTCGGGTGGCCCAGGCCCTCCTGGTCGCCGCTCTGGTCGTCCCCCTCGCGCTGATCGCCGACCACTCGGCACCCGCCGCCACCACGGTGGCTCCGCCGTCGGCGGCGACCCCGGCCGCGGCCACCGCCACCGCACACGGCTCCCGTGCGTTCACCGCCACGCCGCGGCACCTCGCGAAGGTGGAGGCCGCCTACCTGAAGGCCGTGACCCGAGCGACCGACGGCGCCGGGGCGACGGCCCGTGCGGCCGGCCCGGCCCGCTCGCCCTCGGCGGTCCCGGCGCAGTCCGCCGGTGCGGCCCCGGCCCGATCGGCCCTCCGGCATCAGGCGGCCGAGGCCCGTCTGGCAGCCCACCAGCAGGCGGCCGAGGTCCGCGCTGCGGCCCGCACGGCTGCGGCCCAGCGGCGTGCCCAGGCGCGGGCGGACCGCGCCGCAAGGATCTCGGCCAAGAACGGCGGTGCCCGCATCCCTTCCGGCGTCTACCTGTCGGGTAGTGCCGCTTCGACCACTCCCGCCGGGACCTGAGGGCCGACATGGCACCGGACACCCTCAGCGGGCAGCGCTCGCGGGACACATCCTCGACCGAGGCCGTCGCGGACGTCACCGATCCGTTCTGGATGTGGCGCCAACTCGAGGAACCGGTCGTGACGCCCACGGCTCGATCGGCGGGGGGCGGCGCGGTCCGTCCCGTCCGTGCGCACCCGGTCCCGTCGGTGACCACGGACGACCTGCGTCACCTGGCGGACCTGGACGACCCCCGTCTGGTCCTGACCGAGGCCTACGTCGGGCTGGACCGCCGGCGCCCCGGCCTGCGGGGCTCCCTCGCCCGGGGGGTCCACGGCTCCCGACGCTCGTTGCTGCGCATCGATTTCCTGATCACCCTGGTCGTGCTGTTGGTGGTGGTGGCTGCCGGCCTGGCGTTCGCCACCCGTCCCCTCGAGGCCACACACCGCCCCGCAGCGGCCCTGCCGACCGACCCGCCGACCGCGACGGCCGCGGCGCATCCGCACATCCACTCCGTGGTGGCTCCTGCCGTGTCCCCCCGTGCGGTCGCTCCCGCTGCGTCCCCCACCCCGGTGAGCACGCCGCCGGCCACGGCCCCGACCGCGGTACCGGTCGCCGCCACCCCCGCCCCCGACCCCTCGTCGCCGGACGCCATGGGCGCCGCCGCGCTGGCCCTGGTGCGCTTCCCGTGGCAGGAGATCCCCGGCTACTCGATCCGGTTCCTGCCCATCGCCGACGCCCCGTCCCCCGGCTTCTACGGCAACACCGACTTCACGTGGGGTCAGACGGGCGGCGTGTCGACCCTGTACGTGTTCCCGGGGGAGAGCGTCGATCAACTGGCCGGCATCACCGCGTTCGAGATCGGACACGAGGTCGACGCCGCGTTCGTGGAGCCCCAGGGCGGCCACGACCAGATCGCCGACATCCTCGACGTGCATCCGGCGAGTTGGGCCCCCGAGTGCGACTGTGCCGAGCAGGGCTACCTCTCGGGCTGGTACGCCGCGGCGTTCTCCGACTACTGGTCGCCGGGCGTCGGTGCGTGGAGCACGCTCGCCCCGCCGCCGACCGGTGCCGTCCTCGACGCCGTGCGTCCATGGCTGGACCCGAGCGTTACCTAGGATCATCATGTTGACCCCTGCCCACCTGCCCGAGCGCTCCGACTCCCCACCCCACCGGTACGGTCCTGCCGCGCCCCCGTGCCGGACCGAGGTCGCCGCGACATGAGGATCGCCCTCCTCCCGAGTGCCTACCCGCCGTCGGTCGGTGGTGTGGAGGAACTGACGCGGCACCTCGCCCTGGCCCTCCTGGCGGCCGGCGACGAGGTGGAGGTGTGGACCGGGTTGCCGGACGATCACGACCCCGAGACGGTCGAGGTGCGGGACGGCCTGGTGGTCCGGCGGTTCCCGATGCCCCTGCCCGCCTCGCGGGTGTCCGCCGTGTCCCATGCCGCCACCACCGGGTGGCGGACCATGCGCGGTCTGCGCCGGGCGGTGGCGTCGTTCCGGCCCGACGTGCTCCACGTCCAGTGCTTCGGACCCAACGGCACCTACGCCACGGCTCTGGCCCGACTCACCCGGGTCCCCCTCGTGGTGACGCTGCAGGGTGAGACGCTGATGGACGACGCCGACATCTTCGAGGTCTCCCAGGTGCTGCGGGCCTCGTTGCGGGCCGGCATCCGGACGGCCGCCGCCGTCACGGGTTGCTCCGCATTCACCCTCGACGATGCCGTCGCCCGTTTCGGGCTGGCCCCGGGCCGGGGTTCGGTGATCTTCAACGGCGTGTCCCTCGGGGACGGCCCGGACGATGGCCCCGAGGTGGTCCTTCCCGCGCCGATGGGCGAGGTGCCCTACGTGCTGGCCCTCGGCCGGGTGGTCGCCAAGAAGGGCTTCGACCTGCTGCTGGCCGGGTACGCCGCCATGGACCCGGGCCTGCGCACGGCGGACCTGGTGATCGCGGGGTCCGGTTCCGCACTCGAGATGCTCCAGGCCCAGGCCGAGGACTCCGGCATCGCCGACCACGTCCACTTCGTGGGTCGGCTCTCCCGTGAACAGGTGGCGGCGGCCATGGCCGGCGCACGGGCGTTCGTGATGCCGAGCCGGCTCGAGCCGTTCGGGATCGTCGTCCTGGAGGGATGGCGGGCAGGGACGGCCGTCGTCGCCACCGACCACGGCGGACCGCCCGAGTTCGTCCACGACGGCGAGGACGGCCTGCTCGTCGATCCGTTCGACACCGTCGCCGTCGCGGCCGTACTGGGTCGCGTGCTCTCCGACGGTCGGCTCCGTGACGCCGTGGCCGCAGCGGGCCGGGCCCGGGTCGAGTCGTTCGCCTGGTCCCGGATCGCCGAGGAGTACCGCGCCATCTACCGGTCCGTCGGTCGGTCGGCGGCGTCACGCACCGAGTCCGTGGCGTCATGAGCGGGCCTCCGACACTGCGCGTGGGGATCGATCTCGTGTCGATCGACGAGGTCGCCGAGTCCGTACAGCGCTTCGGCGACCGCTACGTGACCCGGATCTACACCCCGCACGAGATCGAGACCTGCCGCAACGCCTCGGCCCCTGAAGGGACGGAGGAGTTCGCCGTCGAGTCCCTGGCGGCCCGGTTCGCCGCCAAGGAAGCCGCGATGAAGGTGCTGAGGCCTGTCGAGATCCAACTCGACTGGCGTACAATTGAGCTTCGCCGCACGCCGGGAGGCTGGTGCGAGGTCCACCTCTCGGGTCGTGCCGCCGACCTCGCCGTCGAGGCGGGCATCGACGAGCTGTCCGTCAGCCTGACCCATGAGGCGTCGGTGGCCGGAGCCGTGGTCGTCGGATGGAGCACTACAGGAGAATGGAGAGATCGATGACGGTAGACGAGACGATCCGCCAGGTGCTGGCCGAGCACGCACGCCTGGCCGTCCCGGTGGAGTCGTTGGCCGACGACACGGACCTGTTCGGCGCCGGCATGACGTCCCACGCGAGCGTCAACGTGATGCTCGCTCTCGAGGACGCGTTCGACTTCGAGTTCTCCGAGAACCTGTTGAAGAAGTCCACCTTCGAGTCGGTCGCGGCGATCCGCGCCGGCGTGCTCGAGACGACGGGAGGCTGAGGAGCCGATGGCCGTGGAACACGACGTCGTGATGACCAGGGCCGGCGAGGTCGCGGAGCGGATGGCCGTCATCGCCGACACGGTCGCCGGCCCGGCCGCGGACGACGTCGACCGGCGCGGGCGGTTCCCCTCCGAGACGCTCGCCGCCCTCAAGGCCGAGGGCCTGCTCGCCGCGCTGGTGCCGCTGGAGTTCGGCGGCGGCGGCGCCGGTGTCGCCGAGGTCTCCCAGGGACTCGTCGCGCTGGGCAAGCGCTGTGCATCGAGCGCCATGGTGGTGGCGATGCACCACATCCAGGTGGCCTGTCTGGTGCGTCACGGCCGCAACGACGTACTGCGGGGCTACCTGGGGGAGGTGGCCGCCCACCAGTACCTGCTGGCATCGGCGACCACGGAGGTGGGTACCGGCGGCGACGTGCGCTCCAGCATCTGCGCCCTCGAGGTGACCGACGGGCGGTTCCGGTTGGAGAAGCAGGCTCCGGTCATCTCCTACGCGGACGAGGCCGACGCCGTGCTGGTGACGGCCCGCCGCACGGCCGAGAGTCCCGAGAGTGACCAGGTCATCGTGGTCTGCCGGCCCCCCGGGCTCGAGCTCGAGCAGGTGGGGGAGTGGAACGCGTTGGGCTTCCGGGGCACGTGCAGCACCGGGTTCGTGCTGCGGGCCACGGGCGACGCCCGCCTGGTCCTGGAGGACCCCTACGGCGACATCTCGACCCAGACGATGCTCCCGGTGGCCCACCTGCTGTGGGCGTCGGTGTGGCTCGGCATCGCCACGGACGCGGTCGAGCTGGCCCGCAAGTTCGTCCAGGCCGAGGCGCGCCGCAAGCCCGGCACGATGCCGCCGGCCGCCCTGCGACTGGCCGACGTCACCGTGGTGCACCAGCAGTTCATCGACATGGTGCACTCGTCGCTGGCCCGCTTCGCCGCCGCCGACTCCGACGGCCTGTCCTCGATCGCCTTCGGGGTCGGGATGAACGCCCTCAAGGTCTCGGCCTCGACCCTGGTGGTCGACATCGTCCGTGAGTGCATGCTCATCTGCGGACTGGCCTCCTACCGCCTCGACACCCCCTATTCGCTCGGCCGGCACCTGCGTGACGCCATGGGTGCCTCCCTCATGGTCAACAACGACCGGATCATGGCGAACAACGCCCAGATGCTCCTGGTCCTCCGGGGGAGTGAGTAGGTTGCCGATCGAGGTGGAGTACGACGAGGAGGTCCTGGCGACCATGGAGCCCTGGGCGGAGTTCCGTGCGTCCGTGCTCGAGGCCGGCATCCTGCTGGCCACCGACGTCGACGGTATCTACGGTCGCTCGGCCGCCTACGAGTCGGTGGCCGAGGCCATCGACCGTCTCGTCCTGACCGTGGGCGCGGACCAGCACGCGCTCAGTGTCCGGTTCCCGCCGGTCATGCCGTGGTCGAACTTCGTGCGCAACGGCTACCTCGAGTCGTTTCCCGACCAGATGGGCTCGGTGCACACGTTCCGGGGTGACGACCGGGCCCACACCCGGCTCGTCCACGCCGCCGAGCACGGCGAGGACCGTGCACCGCTGCTGGAGGCGACCGACATGGTCCTGTGCCCGGCCGTCTGCCATCCGCTCTACCCGACCCAGTCGGGCACGCTCCCCGAGGGTGGACGGGTCGTCGAGGTCTACGGCTACTGCTTCCGCCACGAGCCGAGCACCGATCCCTTCCGGATGCAGTCGTTCCGTCAGCACGACTACGTGTACCTCGGTACCCCGGACGGGGCCCGGGACCACCGCGACCGGTGGATCCACCGGGGTCTCGAGACACTGTCGTCCCTCGGACTCGAGGTGCGGTCCGTGGTGGCCAACGATCCGTTCTTCGGACGTCCCGGCCGCATGCTGGCGGTCAACCAGCGGAACGAGGAGTTGAAGTTCGAGATCGTCACGCCGGTGTTCGCCGAGGGGCGACCCACGGCGATCTCGTCGTCGAACTGCCATCTCGACCACTTCTCGCGCCCCTTCGGGATCGACTCCGCCGACGGGGAGACCGCGCACACGGCGTGCTTCGGATTCGGCATCGACCGCATCACCCTGGCCCTGTTCGACCGCCACGGCACCGATCCGGACAAGTGGCCGGCCGGTGTCCGCGCGGTCTTGTGGCCCTGACCGCAGCGGGAACGGGAGGGAGTCGATCGTGACCGTCGGACCCCTCTCGCTGACGGCCGCGACGTTCGTTCCCCACCCGGTGCACGCGGGCGAGCGCAACTGGTCCGAGACCAACTGCTACGTCGACGTGTGGTTCGAGGTGCTGCACGCCCTCGGTGTCGAGCCGCTGGCGGGGTCGGCCTTCACGCTGAGCTGTGACTTCGAGGGCGACCAGTGGACGTTCTTCAAGTTCCCCCCGGAGGACCTGCGGTCCCTCTTCGGGATCGACGTGGCCGAGATGAACGTGTGGCGTCCGGTCGTCGACCACGTGGAGGAGCAGCTGTCCTTCGGCCGGCTGTGCACGGTCGAGGGTGATGCCTGGTTCCTGCCGGACACCCGCGGGGTCTCGTACCGCTCGGACCACGTGAAGACCACCATCGTCCCGGCCAGTCTCGACCGGTCCACCCGTTCCCTCGGCTACTTCCACAATTCGGGGTACTACGAACTCGACGGTGACGACTTCGACGGACTGTTCCGGGCGGGGGACCACGAGGATCCGGCCGCCCTGCCGCCCTACGTCGAACGCATCCGCCTCGACCGCATCCGCCGCCACGACCCCGACCTGATCGGGCGCGTGGTGGCACTGACGGCCGAGCACCTCGGCCGACGTCCGATGGACAACCCGATCGTCCGGATGGGCGATCGCCTGCGGGCCGACCTGCCCTGGCTCGTCTCCCAGGACCTGGAGGAGTTCCACCGGTATGCGTTCGGGCTCTGCCGCCAGTGCGGGGCGAGCACCGAACTGGCGGCCGACTTCCTGGAATGGCTCGGCGAGCGGGACGGGCCCGGCGTGGCCGATGCCGTCACCGGGTTCCGCCAGGTGGCCGAAGGGGCCAAGCGGCTGCAGTTCGCCCTGGCCCGGGTGGTGCGGGGCCGGAGTGTCGACTTCGACGCCACGCTGGCGGACATGGCCGCCCACTGGGACACGGCGATGCAGGCACTCGAGGACCGCTATGGCGGATGACGCCGACCTGCTCGACGGGGCGGAGTGGTGGTGCACCCCGGGTCCACCGGACGGTTGGACGGTCCCGTCGGACCTCGCCGAGGACGACGCCGGATGGATCGCCGCGCCAGTGCCGGGCACCGTGGCGGCCGCGCTGGCCGAGGACGGTCGCCACGTCGGGCGTGACGAGCTCGACGGACAGGACTGGTGGTACCGCTGCCGCTTCACGGGACCCGGGACGTCCGACCCCGGGCACTGGGTGCTGCACCTCGGCGGCCTGGCCACGCTGGCCGACGTGTGGTTGAACGGCCGGCACCTCGTCCGTTCGGAGTCGATGTTCGCCGCCCACGATCTGGTGACGGAGCCCCTGGCGGGTGCGAACGAACTGCTGATCCGGTTCGCGGCCCTGGACGCGGCCCTGCGCGAGCGCCGGCCGCGGCCCCGCTGGAAGGTCCGGGGACTCGCCAGCCAGAATGTCCGGTGGATCCGCACGACTCTGCTCGGTCGCCAGACCGGTTGGGCCGAGACCCCCCCACCGGTGGGACCGTGGCGGGGCGTCACGCTCCGTCGCGCGGGACCCGTCGAGCTCCGCTCGCACCGCGTCGTGGCCAACTGTGACCCGGATTCCGGTGACTCCGGGGTCGTGTCGGTCTCCGTCGAGATCGCGGTCAGCGACCCCACCGGCGACGGAACCGTCGTCGAGGCCGTGCTCGACGTCGCCGGTCGGACGACCGACCTCGTGGGTCGCACGGCGCACGGTCGGGTCCGACTGGCCGGCCAGGTCCGTCTCGAGGCGGTCGAACGGTGGTGGCCCCACACCCACGGCGACCAGCCCCTCTATCCGGTCGGGATGGAGGTCGCCGGGGTCCGCTTCGATCTGGGTGAGGTCGGGTTCCGGACGATCGAGGTCGACCGGTCCGACGGTGGGTTCGAGGTGTCGGTCAACGGTGTCCCCGTGTTCTGTCGGGGCGCCTGCTGGTTCCCCGTCGACCCGGTGGGCTTCCGCCACTCGGACGTCGAGCCGGAGCACTCGCTCGCGCTGGCCCGGACCGCCGGGATGAACATGCTCCGCATCCCCGGCGGGACCGTCTACGAGGAGGACCGGTTCTTCCGGGCCTGTGACCGGGCGGGCATCCTGGTGTGGCAGGACCTCATGCTGGGTCCCGTCGACCCCCCCGACGACCCGGCGTTCCGGGCCGTGATCGAGGCCGAGCTGTCCGATCTCCTCGACCGCGGTGCCCACCACCCGTCACTCGCCGTGCTCTGCGGCGGGCAGCAGATCGAGGAGCAGCCGGCCATGTTCGGCCTGCCCCGGGACCGGTGGCGCACGCCGCTGCTCCACGACGTGCTCCCGGACCTCGTGGCCGCGCAGCTCCCCGGTCTGGAGTTCGTCACCTCGTCGCCGTCCGGAGGCGATCTACCGTTCGAGCCCGGGACCGGCGTGAGCCATTACTACGGCGTCGGTGTCTGCCTCCTGCCCCTGGACGATCTCCGCCGGACCGAACCGCGGTTCGTGACCGAAGGGTTGGCGTTCTCCGTCCCTCCCGACCGCAGCGCACTGGACGACGAGGTCGGGGCCGACCTGACGTCCCGGACGACGCCGGACTGGAAGCGGGCCGTCCACCACGATCCGGGCTCGTGGTTCGACCTCGAGGACGTGCGCGACCACTACGCCGCGTCGCTGTTCGCCGTCGACGTCGCCGCACTGTGGTTCCAGGACCCCCAACGGGCCCTCGACCTGGGTCGGGCGACCATCGCGGAGATCCTCGGGACGGCGGCCGCCGAGTGGCGGCGTCCGCGGTCCCGGTGCCACGGCATGGTGCTCATCGCCCTCCGCGACCTGCGTCCCGGTCCCGGTTGGGGATTGATCGATGCGTCGGGACAGCCGAAGGCCCCGTACTACGTACTGGCGCGCGCGTGGGCGCCGGTGGCGGTGACGATCACGGACGAGCGCATGAACGGCCTCGACGTGCACCTGGTGAACGACACCGCCGGGGAGCGACGCGGCACGCTCCGGATCGACCTCCACACCGGGGCGCACACCGTGGAGTCGGCGACGCGGGAGGTGGTCGTCCCCGCCCGGGGTGGGGTCACCATCCGGGCGGAGTCCGTGGTCGACGGATTCCGGGACCTGAGCTACGCCTACCACTTCGGCCCCCGGCCCTTCGAGCTGATCACCGCCGAGTTCGTGGACCCGTCCGGACGGGTGGAGGCACGCGGGGCGTTCCTGCCCGGCGGACCGGACCGGGTGGTCACCTCCGGCGTGGGCCTCGACGCCCGCCTGGCCCCGGCCGACGGCGACGCGTGGACGATCCACCTGTCAACGGACCGATTCGCC
>Ga0302279_10000882_pt1 | contig 44119 bp, 45 predicted proteins | sample III_Bog_N3_3_FD_194541 | JGI IMG/M metagenome (GOLD analysis project Ga0302279, IMG submission 194541) | Peat permafrost microbial communities from Stordalen Mire near Abisko, Sweden - III_Bog_N3_3 | ecosystem: Environmental > Terrestrial > Soil > Wetlands > Peat | place: Sweden: Abisko... | reverse complement strand
GGATCAGGCACACCAGCAGAGCCACCAGCACGATGATCGACTGCGGGGCGCCCGAGTAGATGGAGAAGGGCTGCAGCGACACCACGGTGAACATGAAGACGATGGTGAGGCCGGCCAGCAGGATGTCCAGGGCGATCTCGTTGGGTGTCTTCTGACGGCTGGCCCCCTCGACCAGGGCGATCATCCGGTCGAGGAAGGTCTCGCCCGGCTTGGAGGAGATCCGCACCACGATGCGGTCGGACAGCACCCGGGTGCCGCCGGTGACCGACGAGCGGTCGCCGCCCGACTCGCGGATCACCGGGGCCGACTCGCCGGTGATGGCCGACTCGTCGACGGTGGCGATGCCCTCGACGATCTCGCCGTCCCCGGGGATCAGCTGCCCCGGAGTCACCACGCACAGGTCACCCAGCTGCAGCTGACTGGACGCCACCTCCTCCACGTCCTCGCCCCGCAGGACGTAGGCCACGGTCTCGGCCCGGGTCTTCCGGAGCGTCTCGGCCTGGGCCTTGCCCCGGCCCTCGGCCACGGCCTCGGCGAAGTTGGCGAACAGCACGGTGAACCACAGCCAGACCACCACGCTCAGGGCGAAGACGTTCTCCGAGGACGAGGACGACCCGAAATCCCGGATCAGGTAGAAGGTGGTGAGCACGCTGCCCAGCTCCACCACGAACATCACCGGATTGGCGATCATGTGGCGTGGGCTCAACTTGATGACGGAGTCGACCAGGGCCCGGCGGACGATCTCGCCGCTGAACATGGACGACCGCTTCGTGGCGCGGCCCGGGGCCGGATCCGCGGCCTCGGGGGCCTCGGCCGTCTCGACTGCGGTTGGGGGACTCATCACGGGCTCCTTTTCAGAACTTTCCGGCGAGATGCTCGACGAACGGTCCGAGGGCCAGCACGGGGAAGTACGTCAGGCCGACGATGATGACGGTGACGCCGGCCAACAACAGCGAGAACAGTGGCGTGCCGGTCGGGAAGGTGCCCGAGGTCACGGGTACCCGTTGCTTGCGGCCCAACGACCCACCCACGGCCAGGGCCGGCACCATCAGGGCGAACCGCCCGATCAGCATGCAGATCCCGAGGGTGGTGTTGTACCAGTCGGTGTTGCCGTTGAGCCCGGCGAAGGCCGAGCCGTTGTTGTTCGACGCCGAGGCGAAGGCGTAGGTCACCTCGGTGAGCCCGTGGGGGCCCGGGTTCTCGATCGAGGCCAGGGACGAGTGCATCACCACCGAGATGGCCGTGAAGGTCAGCACGGCGAACGGCACCATCAACAGGTAGAGGACCACCAGCTTCATCTCGGCGGCCTGGACCTTCTTCCCCAGGTACTCCGGGGTCCGCCCCACCATCAACCCGGCGATGAACACGGCCAGCAGGGCCAGGATGAGCATGCCGTAGATGCCGGCCCCGTCACCGCCCGGGCTGACCTCACCCAACATGATGTTGAAGAGCAGTACCCCGCCACCCAGTGGCGTGAAGCTGTCGTTGGCCGCGTCGATGGAGCCCGTCGACGTGCCCGTCGACGAGGAGTTGAAGAGCGCGCTCAGGATGGGGCCGTTGCGGATCTCCTTCCCCTCCATGTTGCCGCCCGGCGAGGTGGCGCTCACCGTCTGGGAGACGCCGGCCTGGGAGATGTGGACGTTGCCGTGGGCCTCGAGCGGCATCACCAGCAGTGCGGCGATGAGCCACAGGGAGAACATGGCGCCCAGGACGGCCAGGCCCTGCTTGCGGTCCTTGGCCATCTTGCCGAAGGTCCAGCACAGAGCGAAGGGGATGCACAGCAGCAGCCAGTTGGACAGCAGGTTGGTGAGTCCGGTGGGGTTCTCGTAGGGATGGGCGGCGTTGACGTTGAGATAGCCGCCGCCGTTGGTCCCGAGCTGCTTGATGGCCTCCTGCGAAGCGATCGGTCCACCGGGGATGTTCTGGGTCTGCCCGGTCAGCCCGGTGACCAGGTGGGCGGCGTGCAGGCTCTGCTCGGCCCCCTGGGCGATGAAGATGATGGCCGCGATGACCGAGATGGGGAAGAGCACCCGGGTGATGATGCGGACCAGGTCCACCCAGAAGTTCCCCAACGTGTTCGACCGGTTGCGGGTGAGGCCCCGGATCAGGGCCACGGCCACGGCGATGCCGGCCGCCGCCGAGGTGAACATCTCGGTCACCAGCCCGGCCATCTGGGTGAACTGGGACATGGTGTCCTCACCGGCGTAGTTCTGCCAGTTGGTGTTGGTGAGGAAGCTGGCCGCCGTGTTGAACGAGATGCCCGGCGACACCGTCGACAGGTGGTCGGGGTTCACGGGGAGGAAGGTCTGGAGACGCTGGATGCCGTAGAGCACGAGCATCGAGACCATGGAGAAGGCCAGCACGGAGATGGCGTAGACCGTCCACCGCTGCTCGCCCTCGGCGTTCACCCCGGTGATGCGGTAGACGAGGCGCTCCACGGGCAGGAGGACCCGGTCGCCCGGGGCCTTCTTGTTCGAGAAGACCGTGGCCATGTACGACCCCAGCAGCGGCGTCGAAATGGCCAGCAGGACGACGAGGATGACCACCTCGATGACGTTCTGGGACATGTCAGAGCTTCTCGGGGGCGACGAGGGCGTAGACCAGGTAGGCCGTGACCAGCACGGCCAGGATCAGACCGACCAGGTTGTCGTAGGACTTCATCATGCCGGTACCTCCTCAGGGGTCTCGGACGGCGTTCCGGTGACGTTGCCGTTGCCGTTGCCGTCGCCCTCGTTGCCGGCGTCGGCGTCGGCGTCGGGGAGGACGTCGATGACGTCGTCCTTGCCGACCACCCGTTCGCACAGGCGGACGAACCCGACCATCAGTGCGAAGAACGCCACGGTGACGGCGATGTAGAGGACGTCAACCACGGGGGCCTCGCAGTCGTGGGTCGGTGGTGGTGTGCATGTCGCCGGACCGTCCTTTCATGACCGGGGGGCGGGGTGGAGATCGTCGGCGGCGATGGCCGCGCCGACCTGGTCGGCCACGGCCACGGCCACCTGCAGGCGGTGGCGGGTGACCGGGTGACCGGGCGTCGGGGTGAGGGCGAAGTGGCCGAGCAGCCAGCCGCCGCCCCGCACCGGGAGGTCGGCCCCGCGGGCGGGCAGGCCGAGGTCGGCCGTGGACCACTGTTCGGCGCCGACCGTCAGGTCGCCGTCAGGGGACACCCGGGCCGCCAGGTGGGGGTCGATGCGGCTGAACGAGCACTCCCGCAGGTCCAGCAGCTCGGACAGGACGTCGACCGCCGCACTGATGACCAGGTCGGGGTCGGCGCCCGAGGCGGCCAGCTCGGTGATGGCGTGGATCAGTTCGACCTCGCCGCGGACGGTGGCGGCGGCGTCACGGTGACGGCGGCCCCGGGCGGCCAGCTCACCCACGGCCAGGCCCACCACCAGGAGGAGGACCTCGGTGATGAGGTCCTGGTGCCGGGTGATCCGGAACGAGTTGTAGGGGCGGGTGAGGAAGAAGTCGAACGACAGGGCCGACACCACGGCGGCCACCACGGCGGCGAACCGCCGGCCCGTCGAGGCCACGGCCACGATGACCACCACCAGGATGAGGGCGTTGTCGGCCGTGTCCAGGCTGCCCCGCCAGGGCGTCAGGGCCAGGGCCACGACGATCGGGCCGGCCACGGCGACCAGAAGCGCCAGGACGTCGGGGTGCAGGCCGAGGACCCGCCGCCCCGGCGCGGCCGGTCGGCCGGCGGACTGCCGGTCGTGTCGCGGAGCTCGGGGGTCGGTAGGTGGCACAGGATCACCGTGACAGAGCCCCGGGGGGACGGCCAGGGCTTTTCGCCACTCTTTACGCGCCCTACCTGGAATTTCACGCGGCCTTTACGCCGGAGCCCGCGGACCGGCCGGGACCTCCGGCTCTTCCGTCGGCGGGGAGCCGGACCTACCATGACCAGCATCGGACCCGCTCGATCACCTTCCGGCACGGACCGCCCCCCGTCGGGCACCGGACCGTTCCGCCCGGTGGTCCCCATGCTCGGCGTCGCCGCGGCGGTGGTCTACGCCTGGTGGGCCACCGGACAGCTGCCCTTCACCGCCGCGGCCACGGTGGCCGTGGGGATCCCCGTGGCCGGACTGGTCGCCCTGGCCGTGGTCCGACGTCCCACCGGCACCGGCGGCCGGGAGCCCCTCAGGCCGGGTGCGGTGCTCCCCTGGGCCGGGCTGCTGGCCGCGGCCGTGGTGCTCGAGATCGTGGGCCTGGCCCTCGGGGGCCGGTCGTCCGGCGTCCCCACCCTCTCCACCGTGGTCGACCACGCCCTGACCTGGCACGCCTCCCGCTGGGCCCTGTTCTGCGCCTGGTTGGCCGCAGGCGCCGCCCCCCTCGTGTCCCCGGTCCTCCACCGGCGGGACGGGGTGGCCTGACGTGGCCGTCACCGTCGTGTGGCTGGCCCTGATGGCCGCCGCCGTGGCCTGGGAGGTGGCCTGCCGGCGGTCGGGCGGACGGTGGGCCGACCTGGCGGCCGTGGCCGCACGGCTGTGGTCCCGGGTACCGGGCCGCATCGTGCTGGTCGCCCTGTGGGCCTTCGTGGGATGGCACGTGTTCGCCCGCTACACGCTGACCGGTTGAGCGGATGCTGGCCACCATCTCCCCTGTCGCCTACTGGACGTCGGTGATCATCGGCGCCCTGGCCTGCGTGGCCCTGTGCCTGGCCGCCCGGAGGCACCCCGGACCCTGGACCGTGGCGATGGCCCGGGTCGTCGGCCTGGTGCTGGCCGCCGACGCCGTCAGCTACTCGGTGGGCCTGGCCGTGTCCGGAACGTGGTCGGCCCGGACGTCCCTGCCCCTGGCCCTCTGCGACATGGGGGTGGTGGTGGCCGCCGTGGCCTGCTGGTGGCGGGTACCGCTGCTGGTCGAGATCACGTGGTTCTGGGGGATGGCCGGCACGATGCAGGGGGTCCTGACCCCCGACCTCGACGTGGGCTTCCCCCACCTGGTGTTCTTCCAGTACGTGGCCGGCCACCTGGGCATCGTCACCGCCGCCCTCTTCCTGGTGGTGGGGATGCGGATCGAGCCCCGCCGGGGGGCCGTGCTACGGGTGTTCGCCATCACCGCGGCCTACTCCCTGGTCGTCGGCATCGTCGACGCCGCCACCGGGGCCGACTACATGTACTTCCGGAAGCCACCGGGCGAGTGGACCCTGTTACGGCTCCTCGGGCCGTGGCCGTGGTACATCCTGAGCGAGGCGGTGGTGGCCCTCGTGGTCTTCACCCTGCTCGACCTGCCGTTCCGGCCGGGGCGCCGGCGGGCCGCGGCGGAGGCGGCGGGGGCCGGGGCCGCGGCCGGGGCCGCGGCGGGACAGGACGCCGGCGACGGCACCCGACCGACGGAACGGACCACGACACCATGACGGCGACCCCCGACCCGCGGCCGGGCACGGCACCGGCGCCCCACCTCCACCGGTGGACCGACCGGCGGGTCCTCGGCGTGGCCCTGGCCGCCTTCGCCGCGGGGTTCGGCCAGTTCGGGGTGATCGCCGCGCTGGGGGACGTGGCCCGGCACTTCGGCCAGATCGTGCCCGGGTCGTCCATCACCGACCAGGCCGGGCTGTCGGGGACCGAGCTGGGGATCGGGCTGGCCGTCATCCGTCTGGCCTCCCTGGCCAGCCTGCCGCTGATCGGGCTGGCCGACCGCTACGGGCGGCGCACCATGCTCCTCGGCTCCCTGACCCTGGGGCTGGCCATGACCGTGGCCGCGGCGGCCAGCCCCGGCTACTGGTGGTTCGTGGCCATCTTCGCCCTGGGGCGGCCCATGCTGTCGACCACCAACGCCCTGGCCGAGGTGGCCGCGGCCGAGCAGACCGGTGCGAAGGACCGGACCTCCGCCGTCGCCCTCACCGCCGCCGGCTACGGGCTCGGGGCCGGGTGCATCGCCGAGATCCACAGCCTGGCCTCGGGGGCACTGGGGTTCCGGGGCACGTTCCTCCTGGCCGCCGTCCCCCTGGCCGCCGTGCCCGTCCTGCGCCGGTGGATCGTGGAACCCGACCGGTTCACCATCGCCGCCGTCGAGCCCGACCACCCGCTCCCCGTGCTCGGGGCCGTCGGCCCCCGGTACCGGCGCCGGCTGGTGGTGATCGCCTCGGTGGGCTTCGCCGTGGCCGTGATCAGCGGGCCGGCCACCAGCTTCGTGTTCCTCTACGCCCAGAACGTGCGGCACCAGCACGGGTACGTGACCGCCGCCATGGTGGTCGGGGCCGGCCTCGGCGGGCTCGGCGGCCTGCTCGCCGGGCGGTGGCTGGCCGACCGCGTCGGCCGGCGGCCCGCCGGCGCGCTGGGCCTGGTCGGGCTGGCCGTCTTCGGCACCCTCACCTACCTCGGGTCGGGCCCCGAGCTGATCGTGGGCTACATCCTCGGCGTCACCTCCGGCTCGGTGCTGGCCCCGGCGGCCGGTGCGCTGCTGACCGAGCTCTTCCCCACCTCGGTCCGGGCGTCGGTGGCCGGGTGGTGGGTGGCGGCCAGCGTCATCGGGGCGGGGGTCGGCCTGGTGGTCTTCGGCGCCGTGGCCGACGTGGGCGACCGGTTCGGCGTGGCCGCCGCCGCCACGTTCCTCCCCGTGTCCCTGGCCGCGCTGCTGTTCCTGCTGCTGCCCGAGACCCGGGGGACGGAGCCCGAGGACCTCTGGCCGTCGGCGACCTGACCGGGACCGCGCTCAGGCCGACGGGGCGGGGCGGGACCCGGCCCGGACGATCCGCCACAGGCCCGCCCCGGCCACCGTGGCCAGCGCACCCGCCGACCAGGACCGGTGCCCGTTCATCCCACCACCCCCGGCACCGGGCCGAGGCGTGCCGATGCGACGGCGGCCGCCCGGCCGTCAGCCCCCGACCAGCCTCCCGAGGGCCCGGGCGTGCCACGTCGGGTGCCCGGACCGCTCCTCGGCCCGGTCGGCCCGTTCCGACAACAGGAGCCCGGCGTTGATACCGGCGTAGCGCAGGGGCTCGGGCTCCCACCGGGGCGAACGGTGGCCCACCCACGGCAGGGTGGTGAGCTCGCTCGGGCGGTCGAGGATCAGGTCGCGCAGGGTCCGGGCGGCCAGGTTGGTGGTCGAGACACCGTCGCCCACGTAGCCCCCGGCCCAGGCCAGCCCGGTCGACCGGTCGAGCCCCACCGAGGAGAACCAGTCGCGGGGGACACCGAGCGGACCACCCCACCGGTGGGTGACCGCCGCACCCTCCAGGGCCGGAAACAGCTCCACCAGCGTGCGGGCCAACGCCGCGTGGACCCCGGGCTCGTCCTCGAAGGCCGGGTCCACGGCCGAGCCGAAGTGGTAGGGGGCTCCCCGCCCGCCGAAGGCGATCCGGTCGTCCGCCGTGCGCTGCCCGTAGATGATGAGGTGGCGGTGGTCGGCGAAGGTCTCCCGCCGGGCCAGGCCCACCTCGTCGAAGAACGACGCCGGCAGGGGCTCGGTGGCGATCATCAGCGAGTAGACGGGGACCAGGGTACGGGCCTCGCCGGCCAGCGACGGGGTGTACCCCTCGGTGGCCCGCACCACGATCCCGGCCCGGACCGTGCCCCGGTCGGTCTCCACGTGACGGGTCCGGACGGCGCGGACGGCGGTCTGCTCGTAGATGGCCACCCCCCGGCGTTCGACGGCCGTGGCCAGGCCCCGCACCAGGCGGGCCGGGTCGAGGGCGGCGCAATGCGGGGTGAAGGAGCCCCCGAGCACCCCGGTGGCCCCCACCCGTTCGCGGGCCTCGGCCGCCGACAGCAGGACCAGGTCGTCCTCCCCCACACCGTCGGCCCGGGCCTCGTCGACCTCGTCCAGGGTCCGGGCCAGCTGAGCCGGGGTCCGGGCCAGCCGCACCGTCCCCCCCTTGGCGAAGCTGCACCCGATCCCCTCGGCGGCGGCCATCCGTCCCACCTCGTCCACCGACTCCTGCATGGCCGACCGCATGGCCGACGCCGCCGCCGGGCCGTGGTCCCGGGCGATCCGGCGGTCGGAGGCGGCGAACAGGGCCGAGCACCAGCCGCCGTTGCGTCCCGAGGCACCGAACCCGCAGACGTCCCGTTCGAGGACGGCGATGCGCAGGTCCGGATCGGCGTCGGCCAGGTAGAGGGCGGTCCACAGACCGGTGAACCCCCCGCCCACCACCGCCACGTCGACGTCCAGGCTGCCGGGGAGCGGCGGACGGACGGCGACCTCCCCGGGCAGGCCGTCCCACCACAGCGAGAGCGACCGGTAGCGCGCTCCCCCGGGGGAGCTCAGATCTGCTTCCACGCCGCGGTGAGCACGGTGCGCAGGGTCCCGACGATGACGTCGAACTCCTCCTCCCCGCAGATGAGCGGCGGGGCCAGCTGGACCACCGGGTCACCCCGGTCGTCGGCCCGGCAGATGAGACCGGCCTCGTAGAGGGCACCCGAGAGGAACCCCCGGAGCAGCCGCTCGCTCTCGTCGTCGTCGAACGTCTCCCGGGTGTCCTTGTCCTTCACCAGCTCGATGCCGTAGAAGAAGCCGGCCCCGCGGATGTCCCCCACGATGGGCAGGTCGCCGAGCGTCTCCAGGGCGGCCCGGAACACCGGTTCGTTCTTCTGCACGTGCTCGAGGAGGTGCTCCTTCTCGAAGACGTCGATGTTGGCCAGGGCCACGGCCGAGCTGACCGGGTGGCCACCGAACGTGATCCCGTGGAGGAAGGTGTTCTCCCCGTGGAGGAAGGGCTCCACCAGGCGGTCGCTCACGGCCATGGCCCCGAGCGGTGAGTACCCGCTGGTCAGGCCCTTGGCCATGGTGATGATGTCGGGCTGGTAGCCGTAGCGCTCGGCGCCGAACCACGAACCCAGCCGGCCGAAGGCACAGATGACCTCGTCGGAGACGAGCAGGACACCGTAGCGGTCGCAGATCTCCCGTACCCGACGGAAGTACCCCGGGGGCGGCGGGAAGCAACCCCCGGCGTTCTGGACCGGCTCGAGGAAGACCGCGGCGACCGTCTCGGGCCCCTCGATGAGGATGGCCTGCTCGATGGCGTCGGCCGCCCACTGCCCGAAGGCCTCGAGGTCGTCGGCGAAGTACCTGGCCCGGTAGAAGTTGGTGTTGGGGACCTTGACGGCCCCGGGGACCAGGGGCTCGAAGGCCGTCTTGATGTCGACCAGGCCGGTCACCGACAGCGCCCCCATCGTCGCCCCGTGGTAGGCGATGTCCCGGCTGATGACCTTGGTGCGGTCGGGTTGGCCGGTCACCCCGAAGTACTGGCGGGCCAGCTTGAAGGCCGACTCCACAGCCTCGGAGCCCCCGGTGGTGAAGAAGATCCGGTTGAGGTCGCCGGGGGTGAGCCCGGCCAGGCGGTCGGCCAGCTCCACGGCCCGGGGATGGGCGTAGCTCCAGACCGGAAAGTAGGCCAGCTGGCCGGCCTGGCGGGCCGCGGCGTCCACCAGCTCGGTGCGTCCGTGGCCCACCTGGGTGGTGAACAGCCCCGACAGGCCGTCGAGGTAGCGCTTGCCGTTGTGGTCCCATACGTAGGCACCCTCGCCCCGGACGATCATCGGCACCTCGTGCCCGGTCTCGGAGGAGAGCCGGGTGAAGTGCATCCACAGGTTGCGGTGGGCGCCCAGCTGCAGCGCCTCGTTGGACAGTTCGGTCATCGGGTCCCCCACGTGTAGGTCTGCTTGGCCAGCTTCAGGTACATGAACGTCTCGGTGTCCCGCACCCCGGGGATGCGGCGGATCACGCCGTTCAGGAGGTCGAGGATCGAGTTCTCGTCCTCGCACACCAGCTCCACCAGGATGTCGAAGGAGCCCGCGCACATCACCACGTAGTCGATGTCGTCCACCGCGGCCAGGCGGTCGGCCACCTGACGGACGTCGCCCTCGATGCGGATGCCCACCATGGCCTGACTGCGGAACCCCACCTGGAGCGGATCGGTCACGGCCACGATCTGCACCACACCGGACTCGCGCAGCTTCTGGACCCGCTGACGGACGGCGGCCTCCGACAGTCCGACGGCCTCGGCGATGGCCGCGTAGGGACGGCGGCCGTCTTGCTGGAGCTCCTCGATGATGGCCCGGTTGATGTCGTCGAGGGCCGGGCCCGCCGGACCGTGGGCAGCCACGGCGCTCACCGTCGGCCCGCCCGCGTCCGCGACTGCGTCAGCGCCCGACCGGCGTGCGTCCTGATCGTCCACGGGTGTCCCAGCAGTGGGGTCACGCAACCTCCCTCGTAGCAGTAAGCACCGAAGTTCGGCCCCCTGTCAAGCGTTTCCGTTGCGAAACACAATGGTAACAACGATATCCCTTGTTTCCGACGCCATTTTCCGTCACGATGTCCGTACTGGTCCCGGGGGGCGATCGGCGCACTGCTTCCGCCCCCACCCGCACGACGGAGGAATGCGTGAGCCCCGAGCAGACCGAGCCCGACCGCACAGGACGGCGGCAGCTGTCGAACTTCGTCGGCGGGGAGCACGTGGCCGCGAGGTCCGGGCACACCGCACCACTGGTCGACCCGAGCACCGGGGAGGTCTTCGCCGACGCACCGGTCTCGGGGCCCGAGGACGTCGACGCGGCGTTCGCCTCGGCCGCCGCGGCGTTCCCCGGATGGCGGGACGCCACGCCGTCCGAGCGCAGCCTGGCCCTGCTGCGGATCGCCGACAGCATCGAGTCCCGGGCCGACGACCTGGTGGCCGAGGAGAGCCTCAACACCGGCAAGCCGGTGGCCGTCACCCTGGCCGAGGAACTCCCCCAGGTGGTGGACCAGATCCGGTTCTTCGCCGGGGCGGCCCGACTACTCGAAGGGACCTCGGCCGGCGAGTACCTGGCCGGACACACCTCGTTCATCCGCCGGGAGCCGATCGGCGTGTGCGCCGCCGTGACCCCGTGGAACTATCCGCTGATGATGGCCGTGTGGAAGTGGGCCCCGGCCCTGGCCGCCGGCAACACCATGGTGCTGAAGCCGTCCGACACCACTCCGGTCTCGTCGCTCCTCATGGCCGAGATCATGGCCGAGCACCTCCCCGCCGGCGTGCTCAACGTGGTCTGCGGCGACCGCGACACCGGGCACCTCCTGGCCTCGCACCCGACGCCGGCCATGGTGTCGATCACCGGCAGCGTCCGGGCCGGCCGGGAGGTGGCCGGAACCGCGGCGCTCGACCTGAAGCGGGTCCACCTCGAGCTCGGAGGAAAGGCCCCCGTGGTGGTGTTCGACGACGCCGACCTGGAGCTGGCCGCCCAGACGATCGCCATGGCCGGCACGTTCAACGCCGGACAGGACTGCACGGCGGCCACCCGGGTCATCGCCGCCCCGGGCATCCACGACGACTTCGTCGCCGCCCTGGTGGAGCAGACGGCCGCCCAGACGGTCGGCGGCACCGACAACCCCGACGCCGACTACGGGCCGCTGAACAGCCGGGCCCAGCTGGACCGCCTGTCCGGTTTCTTCGACCGGCTGCCCGACCACGCCGAGGTGGCGACGGGTGGTTCGCACGTGGGCGACCGCGGCTTCTGCTTCGCCCCGACGGTGGTCACGGGTCTGGAGCAGACCGACGAGATGGTCCAGACCGAGCTCTTCGGCCCGGTGATCACCGTGCAGCGCTTCGCCGACGAGGCCCAGGCCGTCGAGTGGGCCAACGGGGTCGAGTACGGCCTGGCTTCCAGCGTGTGGACGAAGGACCACGGCCGGGCCATGCGCATGGCCAAGGCCCTGGACTTCGGGGCGGTGTGGATCAACACCCACATCGCCATCGTGGCCGAGATGCCCCACGGCGGGTTCAAGCACTCGGGCTACGGCAAGGACCTCTCGGCCTACGGGTTCGAGGACTACACCCGCATCAAGCACGTCATGAGCTACATCGAGTCGTGACGGTCGTACGTGCAGCCGCGCTGACGATCGTCGCACCGACGAGGGGAGCGCCCACATGAGCATCGGACTCGAGCCACCGCCCGGAGGTCCGCCGCCGTCGGTTCCACCCGAGGTGCCCGGCCCGTTCGGAGCGCCGGTGCCGCCGTCCGAAGAGGCGGCGACGCTCCGTGCCGACACGCTCAACCTCTTCGATTCGACCGCGGTGGCCGTCTCCTCGGTGGCGCCGGCCTACAGCCTCGCCGCCACACTCACCCTGCTCTTCGCCGCCGTGGCACTGGCCGGTCCCGCCGTGGTCATCGTCAGCTTCGTGCCCGTGCTCTTCATCGCCATCGCCTACTTCCACCTCAACCGGCGCGACCCCGACTGCGGGGCCTCCTACAGCTGGCTGTCGAAGCTCATCCACCCGGCCGTCGGCTGGTTCAACGGTTGGGTCCAGATCGCCGCCGGCATCCTCTTCTGCGTCTCCGCCCCGGTGCTGGCCGGAACCAACACGCTGGCCTTTATGCACTCGGTCGGTTGGATCAGCGCCAGCACGGCCGGCAGTGCCTGGCTGACCGCGGTGATCGGAGGACTGTGGCTGGCCCTCATCACCTTCATCTGTGTCTACGGCATCCGGTGGACGACCAACTTCCAGTGGGTCATGGTGATCATCGAGTACGTGGCGGTCATCGGCTTCTCGATCTGGGGCGTCGTGAAGGTGATCGTCAAGCACCCGGCGCACTCGCAGAGCTTCCACCTGTCCTGGGTGAACCCGCTGTCGATCCACGGCTACGAGGGGCTCGCCGGCGGCGCGGTGCTCGCCGTCTTCCTCTTCTGGGGGTGGGACACCGCGGCAAACCTCAACGAGGAATCGAAGAACGCCACCAAGACGCCGGGGCACGCCGGGATGATCGCCATGGTCCTGCTGCTCGTGATCTTCGTGCTCAACATCATCGCCGTGCAGATGCTGATCCCGGCGAGCGAGATCAGCAACCAGGGCTCGAACATCCTCTTCTACTACGGGCAGCAGGTCGGCGGGAACTGGGTCGGCTACATCATGATCATCGCCGTGCTCTCCTCCACCGTCGGGACCACCCAGACCACGCTGCTGCCCTCGGCCCGGATCTCCCTCTCCATGGCCAGGGACCGGGTGTTCCCCAAGCTCTTCGGCAGCATCCAGGGGAAGTTCCAGACCCCGGCACTCGGGACCGTCGTCCTGGCCTTCATCTCCCTGTTCGGGATCCTCCTCACCACCGGGTCGTCGTCGGTCAACCATGTCTTCGGCAATCTGATCAACAACATCGGCGTCCTGATCGCCTTCTACTACGGGGTGACCGGCCTCGCCTGCGCCTGGGCCTACCGCCGGGTGGCCTTCGTGAAGGGCAGCTTCTTCCTCACCGGCATCCTCTTCCCCCTCCTCGGAGGGGCCTTCCTGCTCTGGGTCGGCTACCAGGTGGTCAAGCAGGCGGGTTGGGGACCGTCGGCTCCGGTGCTCATCACCTTCGCCCTGGGGATCCCCCTGGTGATCGTGGCCCGGTACACGACCACGGGCGACTTCTTCAAGACGCGGGTGATCGCCTACACGTCGATCGAGGACGACGACCCCGTGGAACCGGAGCCCGAGGGGGCGACGCCGTGATCATCGGGGTGCCCACCGAGGTCAAGGACAACGAGTACCGGGTGGCGGTCACCCCCGCCGGGGTGCGCGAGCTGACCTCGGCCGGCCACACCGTCCTGCTGCAGGCCGGGGCGGGCGAGGGGTCGTCGATCGCCGACGCCGAGTACACGGCCACCGGTGCCACCCTGGTGGACACGGCCGCCGACGTGTGGACCGACGCCGAGATGGTCCTCAAGGTGAAAGAGCCCGTGGCCGAGGAGTACCCGCTCCTCGGGCTCCGACCGGGCCAGGTCCTCTTCACCTACCTGCACCTGGCCGCCTCGCGGCCCTGCACCGAGGCCCTGGTGGCCGCCGGCAACACGGCCGTCGCCTACGAGACGGTGCGCCTGGCCGACAATTCGCTCCCGCTCCTCACCCCCATGAGCGAGGTGGCCGGCCGGATGGCGCCGTTCATGGGCGCCCACCACCTGATGCGCCCCGGGGGCGGCCGCGGGGTGCTGGTGGCCGGGGTGCCCGGGGTACGGAGCGCCCGGGTGGTCATCCTCGGCGCCGGGGTGGCCGGCATGGCCGCGGCGACCCTCGCCGTGGGGATGCACGCCGACATCTACATCCTCGACCGGAACCTCGAGCGCCTCCGCCAGGTCGACCACTACTTCCGGGGCGCCCTGGAGACCGTGGCCTCCTCCACCCACGCCATCGAGGAGACCTGCATCGACGCCGACATCGTCATCGGGGCCGTGCTGGTCGTGGGGGCCAAGGCGCCCACGCTGGTCTCGGACGACCTGGTGGCGCAGATGCGTCCCGGCTCCGTCCTGGTCGACATCTCGGTGGACCAGGGGGGCTGCTTCGAGTCGACCCGTCCCACCACCCACTCGGACCCGACCTTCGAGGTCAACGGCTCGATCTTCTACTGCGTGGCCAACATGCCCGGTGCCGTGCCCCACTCCTCCACCCACGCCCTGGCCAACGCCACCCTCCCCTACGTGTCGGCCATCGCCGAGCATGGCTGGCGTGATGCCGCCCGGCTCGACCCGGCCCTGGCCGAAGGGGTCAACGTCACCACCGGCGCCGTGGTGTACAAGCCGGTGGCCGACGCCCACGGCATGACGTCGACCCCCCTCGCCGACATCCTCCACTGAGCACCGCGTGCCCGTCCCCCCGTCACGTCCCGGTCAGGCCGCGCCAGTCCACCGACCCCGGGGCCTGGCCCCCGGCCACCAGGTGGTCCGGTACGTCGATACCCGGACGGAGCTCCGGATCGGCGACCAGGTCGAGGCGGACCGTACGCACGGGGAGCTCCCCGGCCCACACGTCGAGCGCACCGTCGGGTCCGTCCCCGTCGTCCGGGGGACCGCGGCGGATCTTCACCGACGCCTCGTCGAGGGCCAGACGCAGCACGGTGGTGGCCGCCAGCTCCTTGGTCGACGGGCTGCGGACGTAGTCCCACTGCCCGGGGACGGCGTGCTCGCTGATGGCCTCGAGGCCGGCCAGCTTGGCCTCGCCGTCGAGCAGGTCGGGGGTGCCGTAGACCATGGCGCAGCGGTAGTTGACCGAGTGCTCGAACACCGAACGGGCCAGCACCAGGCCGTCGACGTGGGTCACCGTCACGCACACGGGGACCGGGACCTTGGCCGCCCGCAGGCTGCGGCTGGCCACCGAACCGTGGAGGAACAGGTCGTCGCCGCGGCGGCCGTAGCTGGTGGGCACCACCATCGGGTACCCGTCCACCACCAGTCCGAGGTGGCACACGAACCCGGCGTCGAGCACGGCGTGGAGCTCGGCGCGGGAGTGGGAGCCCTGTTCGGGGATCCGCCGGAGCCGGGTCCGCTCCGTCATCGTCAGTCCGTCGGCGCCATCGGGTGCGACCTCGTCCGTCATGGGTCGAGTGTGCCAGGTGGACGCCGCCCAGTCACGGGGAGCGTGCAACCATGAGGGAGATCGGCGCAGGCACGTCCGGCGGTGACCGCCGGCGGTCACCGGTGTTCGACCCGGCCACCGGGGAGCAGACGGCCGAGGTCCACCTGGCCACCGTCGACGACGTGGACCGGGCCGTGGCCACGGCCGCCGCGGCGGCCGACAGGTGGCGGGACACCTCGCTCGGGACCCGGGCCCGCATCCTGTTCGCCTTCCGCCAGCTGGCCGACCGGCACCGCGACGACCTGGCCCGCCTGGTGACGGCGGAGCACGGCAAGGTGCTCGACGACGCCCGGGGCGAGGTGGCCCGGGGGATCGAGGTCGTCGAGTTCGCCTGCGGGATCCCCCACCTGCTGAAGGGGGAGTTCTCCGAGGACGTCGCCACCGGGGTGGACGTCTCGTCGGTCCGTCAGCCCCTCGGGGTGGTGGCCGGGATCACCCCGTTCAATTTCCCCGTGATGGTCCCCCTGTGGATGTACCCGATCGCCATCGCCTGCGGCAACGCCTTCGTGCTCAAGCCGTCGGAGCGGGACCCCTCGCCCTCGGACCTGGTGGCCGGGCTGTGGCACGACGCCGGCCTGCCCGACGGTGTCTTCACCGTGGTCCACGGCGACCGGGAGGCCGTGGACGCCCTGGTCGACCACCCTGGCGTGGCCGGCGTGTCGTTCGTGGGCTCCACCCCGGTGGCCCGGCACGTCTACGAGCGGGGCACGGCGGCGGGCAAGCGGGTCCAGGCCCTGGGCGGGGCCAAGAACCACGCCGTGGTGCTGGAGGACGCCGACCTCGACTCGACGGCCGAGGCCCTGATCGGTGCCGGCTTCGGCTCGGCCGGGGAGCGGTGCATGGCCGTCTCCGCCGTCGTCGTGGTGGGCCGGGGCGACCGGCTGGTGGCCGAGCTGGGCCGCCGGGCGGCGGCGATCACCACCGGCCCGGGGACCGACCCGGCCTCCGACATGGGGCCGCTCATCACCGCGGCCCACCGCGACCGGGTGGCCGGCTACCTCGCCACCGCCGGGGAGGAGGGCGCCGAGGTGGTCCTCGACGGCCGGGAGGTGCGGGTGCCCGGCGGGGAGGAGGGCTTCTTCCTCGGGCCCAGCCTGGTGGACCGGGTGACCCCGTCGATGGCCGTCTACCGCGACGAGATCTTCGGTCCGGTGCTCGCCGTGCTGCGGGTGGACACCCTGGACGAGGCCATCGCCCTGGTGAACGCCAACCCGTACGGCAACGGCACGGCCATCTTCACCGCCGACGGCCACGCCGCCCGGCGGTTCCGGCGCGAGGTCACCGTGGGCATGGTCGGCGTCAACGTGGCCATCCCCGTGCCGATGGCCTACTACTCGTTCGGCGGCTGGAAGCAGTCGCTGTTCGGCGACGCCCACGTCCACGGCATGGAGGGTGTCCGCTTCGCCACCCGCCTGAAGACCGTCACCACCCGGTGGCCGTCCGGTGGCGGGACGGTGGGTTCCGCTCCGGACACGCTGCACTTCCCCTCGGGCGACGACGGCTGAGACGGTCCGGACGGGGACCGGAGCCCCGCCGATGGCCGTGACCGACGGACCGGACAGGTCCTTCGACCCATGGACAGCCCAGGTGCCGGCCGGTATCGTCACGTCCCCATGCCCACCGCACCGCCCCGCCTGGTAGTCCTCGGCGGCACCGGGTTCCTGGGGAGCGCCGTCACGTCGTCCGCCCTGGCCGAGGGCGTGGACGTCACGGTGGTGGCCCGCCACGAGCCCTCGGGGCCGACGGCCGCGGCCGTCGCCCACGCCGACCTCCTCCTCGGTGACGTCGGCGACCCCGGTACGGTGGAGATGGCGTTGCGCCACGTCGGCGCCGTGGTCTTCGCCGTGGGCGACCAGTTGCCCGAGGACTCCAACCTCGACGTCCGCCGCCACAGCTCCCGGGCCCTGGCCCCCCTGCTCGAGGTCCTCGAGGCCCTGCGGACCCGGCCGGGCGTGGGCCTCACCCTCCTCTCCTCGGGGGGCACGGTCTACGGTGACACCCGGACCCCGGTGGTGGACGAGGGGTCGCCGACCGACCCCAAGTGCTCCTACGGCGTGATGCACCTGGCCGCCGAGAAGTACGTCGGCATGTACCGCCGCCTCTACGGCGTCCCCGGCCGGGTCCTCCGGATCGCCAATCCCTACGGCCCCCTCCAGTCGGCGGCTCGGGGCCAGGGCGTGGTGGCCGCCCTGCTCGACGCCGTGGCCCGGGGGACGGCCTTCCGGCTCTTCGGCGGGGGCCGGGCCGTGCGCGACTACGTGCACGTCGACGACGTGGCCTCGGCCGTGGTCCGGCTGACCTCGCTCCCCGGGGACCCGGAGGTGGTGAACGTCGGCAGCGGTAGGGGCCACACCGTGGTGGAGGTCGTGCGCCTGGTCGAAGAGGTGACCGGGGGCACGGTACGGATCGAGGAGGAGGCGGGCCGCTCCTTCGACGTCGACCGGATCGTCCTCGACCCCGGGCGACTGGCGTCGTTGCTCCCCTGGGATCCCCGGCCGCTCCGGACCGGGATCGCCGACACCGTCGCCGCCCGGGCCGCCTCCCCGTCCACCGGACCGGGACGACACCCGTGAGGATCGGCCGGTCACGGACGGCCGCCGGGCCGCCGGACCATCCGGAGCAGGGCGGACCGGCCCAACCGGAGGTCACCGGGTCCGTCGACACCCTGGTCGAGGGGGCCACCCTCCGCCGGGGGAAGATCGTGGTCGAGGGATGGCACGCCTCGGGCGGCCGTCCGGTGGTGGCCGTCGCCGCGTCGGTACAGGGTGCCGTGGTGGGCGCGGCATCGACGGGGATCGAGCGTCCCGACGTGGCCGCGGCCCTCGGGGACGACGCCGCCCGTTCGGGCTGGTCCATGGAGCTCGACCTGACCGACGTCTCCGCCGACCGGGCGACCGTCGTCTTCCACGCCTGGCCGTCCCCCGGATCGGCGCCGGTGGTCCTCCCCCCGGTCCACGTGCGCTTCGCCGATCCCTCCTCGGGCCGGGCCGGGGGGAACTGGGCCGAGGACCGGGGTCCCCGCACCGGCATCGACCTCCCGCCGGGCGGCGAGCTCCCCCGGAGCTGGGTCGACGTGACCGGCTTCGCCTACTGGCCGGGCCGCATCATCGACCGGGTCGAGCTGCTCGTCGACGGCGAGCACGTGGGACGCTGCCGGCTCGGTCTGGCCCGGGACGACGACGTGGACCGCCACGGTTCGATCGAGGCCCAGCTCAGCGGGCTGACCACCGAGGTCGACCTGGGTGCCCTCGACGACGACCGCCCGTCGGTCGAGCTCGCCCTGCGGGTGCGGCCGATCGGCGGGGAACCCCGGGATACCGGCCATGCCACCTTCACCCTGGCCCCGACCGGGACGACGTTCGACGACGACGTGCGGGAGGGAGACCCCGACCGGGCCGATGAGCTGTCCCGGGTCCTCGGGAGGCTTCCGGCCGGTACCGGTCCGGCCGACGGGCAGCTCCGCCTCCTGGTGGCCACCCACGACCTCGACTACGGCGGGGCCCAGCTGTGGCTGCAGGAGCTCCTCCGCCGGACCGGTGCGGGGACCCGGTTCCCCTGCACCCTGGTGGCCCAGGAGGACGGTCCGCTCCGGGACGAACTCGAGCGGCTGGGCATCGTGGTCCACGTGGTCGGTCGGCCCCCGGCCGGGGACCTCGACGCCTACCAGAGCCAGGTCACCGAGATCTCCCTGTGGGCCGCCGCCGCCGGGGCCAACGCCGCCCTGGTCAACAGCCTGATCGCCTACGCCGGCTCCGACGCCGCCGTCGGGCTGGGCCTGCCGGTGGTCTGGGCCATCCACGAGAGCTGGACGCCCGACCACTTCTGGACGGCGCAGTACGGCCGGTCGGGCATGCACCCCGGTGTCCGGGCCCGGGCCATGCGGGCCCTGGCCGGCGCCGGCGCCGTCGTCTTCGAGTCGGCGGCCACCCTGGCCCTCCACCGGGACGACTGCGGGCCCGGCCGGGCCGCCGTCGTGCCCTACGGGGTGGACACCGAGGCCATCGGAAGGTTCCGCGAGGACCACGACCGCACCGCGGTCCGGCGGGACCTGGGCTTCGGGGAGGACGACCGGGTGCTGCTGGTGCTCGGGACCATCGACCCCCGCAAGGCCCAGACGGTCATCACGGAATGCTTCGGGCTGCTCTGCGACGACCGTCCGGCGTGGACGCTGGTGCTGGTGGGCGACACCGGTACCGGGTACTCGGAACGGCTGGCGGCGACCATCGCCGAGCGGGGACTCGGGGACCGGGTCCGGGTCGAGCCCGTCACCGAGGCCATCTTCCCCTGGTACCTGGCCGCCGACGTGTTCGTCTGCGCCTCGGACGTCGAGTCGCTCCCCCGCTCGGTCCTCGAGGCCATGGCCTTCGGCGTCCCGGTGCTGGCCACCTCGGTGTTCGGGCTCCCCGAGGTGATCGACGAAGGACGGACGGGGTTCCTCGTCGAACCGCTGAGCCGGGCCGCCCTCATCGACGGGCTGCGGCGGGTGCTCGACCTCGACCCCGACCGGCTGGCGGCCGTGGGGGAGGCCGGCCGGACCCTGGTCGCCGCCGACTACGGGGCCGACGGCTACAGCGCCGACGTCCGGACCCTGCTCGACGGGCTCGTGGCGGATCCGTCCGCCCTGCCGGCCGACCTGGTCACCCCCCGCCACCGGGGTACCTGACCGGAGCGGCGGGCGGCGGCCGACTGCCGGCCGGCGACCACCGGGCGGCGGCCGGAGGAGTCAGAGGATGAAGGTGAACAGCGGCGAGCCGGCCGGGACGGGCTCGATGTGCAACGGGCTGCGATGGACCCGCTCCAGCAGTCCGACCAGGTTCTCCGCCCGCTCGAGCTCGATGCCGACCAGCGCCGGGCCGCTCTCCCGGTTGGACTTCTTCACGTACTCGAACAGGATGATGTCCTCGCCGGTGACCAGCAGCTCGTCGAGGAACCGCCGCAGGGCGCCGGGCTCCTGGGGGAAGGTCACGAGGAAGTAGTGGCGGAGGCCCTCGTGGATCAACGAGCGTTCCACGATCTCGGCGTAGCGGCTCACGTCGTTGTTGCCCCCCGACAGGACACAGACGACCGGGTCACCCGACCGCCCCGGGCCGAGCAGACGGGCCGCGGCACTGGCCAGGGCCCCGGCCGGCTCGGCGATGATGCCGTCGGTCTGGTAGAGGTCGATCATCTCCGTGCACACCGCGCCCTCGGGGACGGTGACCACCTCGTCGACCAGCTCCGCCACGACGGGGTAGGTGGTCGTCCCGACCCGGGCCACGGCGGCGCCGTCGACGAAGGAGTCGACGCCGGCCAGGGTCACCGGTCCCCCGGCGGCCAGCGCCGCGGTCATCGAGGCCGCCCCCTCGGGCTCGGCCCCAACGATCCGGACCCCGGGCCGGTGGGCCCGCAGCCACAGGGCCACCCCGGCCAGCAGCCCACCGCCCCCGACCGGGACCACCACGGTGTCGAGCTCCCCGGGATGCTGCCCGTCGATCTCCACGGCCACCGTCCCCTGGCCGGCGATCGTCCGCGGGTCGTCGAACGGGTGGACGTAGACCGCCCCGGTCGCCGCGCTCTCGGCGAGGGCCAGGGCCCCGGCGTCGTCGTAGGTGCCGCCGGCGTCGACCAGCTCCACCCACGGCCCGCCGAGGTCGACGATACGACCGCGCTTCTGGCGGGGGGTCGACGACGGCAGGAAGATCCGCCCCCGGATCCCGAGCGTCCGGCAGCTCCAGGCCACCCCCTGGCCGTGGTTGCCGGCACTGGCGCACACCACGCCCCGGGCCCGTTCGGCGACGTCCAGCGAGGAGATCAGGTTGTAGGCGCCCCGCACCTTGTAGGACCGGCAGATCTGGAGGTCCTCACGCTTGAGGAGGACGGGCCGGCCGGTCGTCTCCGAGAGCCGGTCGCTGCGCTCGAGCGGCGTCCGGCGCACCACCGGGGCCAACCGGCGGGCGGCCCGGTCGACGCGGTCAGCGGTGGGGTCGTCGGGCATCCCGTCCGATACTACGACCGGGTACGATCGCCACGGACCGGTGCACCGTGGTCGGCACGGCGCCCCGGGGCCGGGACGGAGGCCCACCCACCATGCCCCACATCGATCTCCCCCCGGGCGTCCCCGGGATCCGTTCGCTCTTCGAGTTCCGTCCCAAGACGGCCCGGCCCCTGCTCGAACTGGTCGAGGTGCTGCTGCGGGACGAGAGCACCCTCAGCCGGGGCGAGCGGGAGCTCATCGCCTCCTACGTCTCGCGTCTCAACGAGTGCCGGTTCTGCGAGCTGACCCACTCGAGCTTCGCCGCTCTCCAGCTCGACGAGGACTGGGATCTGGTGGCCGCGGTGAAGGACGACCCGGCCACGGCCGACGTCCCACCCAAGCTCCGGGCCCTGCTGGCCATCGCCGCGTCCGTCCAGCGGGGTGGCCGCGAGGTCACCGACGGGCAGGTGGCGGCGGCCCGGGCCGAAGGGGCCACCGACCTCGAGATCCACGACACCGTGCTGATCGCCGCGGCCTTCTGCATGTTCAACCGCTACGTCGACGGCCTGGCCACCTGGACGCCCGAGGACCCCGAGGCCTACCTGCCCCGGGCCCGGATACTGGTCGAGCAGGGGTACCTGGCGCCCGTGCCCTACCCGCCGGTGCCGACGGACTGAGGCCGGCTCAACCCGGGCCGGCGGTGGGCCCGCGGGACAGCACCGCCCACCGGGCCCGCGAGGACAGCACGGCGCGCCGTGACCGGTCCGACAGGACCGACAGCACGGAGCAGAACGAGCCGATCGACCCCAGGGAGGCGAACGAGCCCACCGAGCCCACCGACAGCACCGAACCGACCGAGCCGATGGACAGGACCGACCCCTTCGAGCCGATGGACAGGACGGAATCCTGCGACCACAGGGACCACCGGGAGGTCCGCCCCTCCGGAGCCCTCGCCACCGACGGGTCCGTCATCCCCCGCCCCGACCGGCCGACGGCCCGGGCAGGTCGATGACCTCGCCGCGGTTCACACTGACCCAGTCACGGCCGTCCAGGTAGGGCTGGAGGCTGGCCACGATGGCCCGCTGGTCCTCGGGTCCCTTGGGCCGTTGCAGCTCGTAGAAGTGGGGGAACTCCAGCGCCCCGGTGACCAGTTCCCACAGGCGGACGGCCCGTCGGCCCGTCGGCGGGTCGATCACCACCGGACCGAACAGGCACTGGCCGTCGGCGAAGAACAGGGTGGGGACACCGAACCCCCCGGCGTCGACCACCCGGCGGTGGTCGGCCAGCACCTCGTCATGGGTCGTGGGGTCCTCCAGGGCCTGGTCCACGATGCCCGGGTCGAGGTCGAGCCCGGCCAGCAGCTCACGGGCCACGTCGGGTCGGTGGGGCTTGCGCCCCTCGACGTGCAGCGCCCGACCCACCGCGCCGTACCAGGCGTCCAACAGATCCATGTCCCGGCGGCGGAGGACCACACCGATCCGCATCATCGACCAGCCGTAGGACCAGTGGCGCTCCCAGGGGTGCTTCCGGCCCTCGGCCCGGTTGACCTCCTCGAGGCTGAAGAACCGCCACCGCACCGGCACGCCGAGCTCCCGGCGCACCTCGCGGATCCACAGGGACGTCTGGAAGGCGAACGGGCACAGGGGATCGAAGTGGAAGTCGACGGGCGACGGGGCGTCCATGCCCCCACGGTAGCCACCGGGGCCCGACGCCACGTCGGCGGCGGCGGCAGCGACAGAGGCGACGGCGGGGACGGCGGCCGCCGGTAGGATCCGGATCACGAACCCGGAGGAGCGCCGATGAACGCCGAGGGCTGGTACCTGGATCCCTTCCACCTGCACGAGGCCCGGTGGTTCTCCGACGGTGTGCCCACCGCACTGGTCCGCGACGGTGGTGTGGAGGGACACGACGCGCCGCCCGAGGCCGCGTTCACCGGAACCCCCGAGGAGGTGGCCGGGGAGGAGGCCGCAGACGGCGGCGACCTGCGACGGGCGGGCGACCGGGACCCGGCCGACCAGATCTTCGACCCCAATTCGGCCGTGGCCGAGTGACCCTCCCGGGCCGACGGCTCAGCCCGACAACGTCCCCGCCACGTCGTACCAGGCGGCCATCCCGCCCCGGCGTTCCGGACCCCGCCCCAACGCCCGGGTGACCAGGGCCTCGACCGCGGTCGCCCCGTGGGCGTCCTCGGCCACCAGCACCGTGCCGACGTCGTACCGGACGAGGAACTGCCGCAGGTCGTCGGCCAGCCCGGCCGCATCGGGCAGCGGGCCCGTCGGATAGAAGGTCGGCACACCGGCCTCGTCGACCAGGAAGTCCTCGACCGAGGGCGGGGCGAGCCGGGACGGGTAGGGGGTGACCGACCCGGCGGCGTTCGGGATGAGGGCGTAGCCGCCCAGCAGTTTGAACCGCATACCCGTCCCGGCCTGCCACACCATGCCCTGGTTGTCCCCGGGCATGGGATAGGGGTACAGGAGCACCACGCTGCCGGCGGGGATCCGGTCGACGGCCGGTGACGTGAAATACGACGGGGTGCCGGTGGGCACGGTGACGTCGGGCCACCGGGGGACCAGGGTGACCACGGCGAGCAGGGCCACGACGCCCAGGAGGGCGACCTCGGCCGGCCCGGTGCGGCGACCGGGGCCCGGTGCGGTCCGCCGCCGGACGGTGGGCCGGAGGTGCCCGAGTCCGCGGGCCAGGGCCACGGCCACGAAGAACGCGGTGAAGAGCGACAACCGGCCCGGCAGCATCTCGTCGAGCAGCGGGACCCCCTGGAGGAGGGCGAAGGGCAGTGGGACCGCGGTCTGGTGGCCGTCGACGGCCAGGTGCGAGCCGAGGGACAACACGAACGTCGCGCCGGCCATGCCCAGGCAGAAGGGGATCCACCGGTCCGCCCGGAACCGGACGCCCAGATAGGCGACCAGGGCGAGCAGTGGGATCCCCAGGTAGGCCCCGTCCTCCCCGTGGCTCCCGAAGGGGCTCAACCGGTCGCCGACCCCCGCCAGCCCACCCGGGGCGAACCGCAGCGCCGACGTGGGCACCACGGGTGACAGCAGGTCGGAGCGGAACGGGGTGACGGCCCCGACGTCCAACGGCGTGCGGTAGCGCAGGGGTCCGGCCAGCAGCAGCACCAGAGGCCAGGCCACCAGTGGGACGAACACCGCCAGGGCCCAGGCCAGACCGGTGAAGGCGCGTCGGAGGGCCGGGGCCACCTCGGCGGGCCGGGCCACGGCCAGGACCACCAGCCCGAGGAGGATCACCAGCCCGCAGTCGGCCAGGATCTCGGTGGAGACGAAGTACTGGGCGGTCGCAGCCAGACCGAGCACCACGCCCCACCGACGGACGGTCCCCGTCCGCCGGACGACCAGCTCCACCACGGCCAGGACGATGAGCGGGGGGAAGGGGAGGAAGATCAGGTTGAGATGGGCCGGGGACTGGCCGGCCACGTACGGCGAGAAGCCGTAGAGCAGGCCCCCGACGAACGCCGCCGGGGCCCAGGTCACCCACCGGCGGAGGACCACGAACATCGAGGTGGCCGACAGGGGCAGCGCCAGCCACAGCAACAGGTTGTAGGAAGCCACCGGACCGGCGGTGAGCGTGACGGGGGCAGCCACCAGACCGAGGAGGGGCATCTGGTTGTTGACGGCCAGGTTCACCCCGACCGGATGGTTCAGCCAGCCCGTGAGGAACGGGTCGAGACCGTGCCGGAGGGCGAACGCCGTCCACGCCAGGAACCACGAGTCCAGGCCGGCGTCACCGCAGGCGCACTCGGGGATCCGCCCGGGGTCGCCGGGCCAGGCCGGCCAGTGGGCGGCCAGGGCGAGGAGCGCGTAGACCCCGACGACCAGGGCCAGCTGCCACCGGCGCCGGCGGGCGACGACCCGGGCGGACCTCGGGTCCCGGGAGTGGCTCCCCCCGTCCCCGGCCGGTACCGCGGCCGTCCCGTCGACCGCGGCCGTCCCGTCGACCGGGGGCGTCGCGGTGGCGAGGGGCACGGCACATCGTACGGCGCCGCGGACCCCGATCCGGGGCGTGGCCTATCGTGGTCCGGGGAGCCCGCCCCGGCGGCGGGCCATCGAAAGGTCGACGGATGGGACTCGAGATCGGTCGTCGCCGCCTGCGGCGTGCGGTGCGGGCCGCGGCCGACGAGGGGCGGCGGACACCGTCGGTGGCCATCGTGGGAGGAGGGCTGTCGGGCCTGGCCGCGGCCATCCAGCTCCGCCGGGCGGGGATCACCGACTTCACCGTGCTCGAGCAGTCGGACGGTGTCGGCGGGACCTGGCGGGACAACAGCTACCCGGGGAGCGGGTGCGACGTCCCGTCCGCCCTCTACTCGCTCTCCTTCGCCCCGAAGCGCGACTGGACCCGCCGCTACGCCGGTCAGGCCGAGATCCTGGACTACGCCGAGTCGTGCGTGCGCCGGTTCCGCCTCGAGCCCCACCTCCGGCTCCGGACAGCCGTCACCCGAGCCGAGTTCGACGGGTCGGACGGCACCTGGCTCCTCACCCTGGACGGGGCCGAAGGGGCGGGGGACGAGCTCCGGGTCGACGCCGTGATCTTCGCCTGCGGCCAGCTCAACCGACCGCACATCCCCCACCTGGAGGGGCTCGACACCTTCGCCGGCGATCTCTGGCACTCGGCCCGATGGAACCACGACGTCGACCTGGCCGGACGTCGAGTGGCCGTGGTGGGGACGGGGGCGAGCGCCATCCAGTTCGTGCCGGAAGTGGCCCGGGTGGCCGGCTCGACCACGATCTTCCAACGGAGCCCCAGCTACGTGACCCCCAAACGCGACCCGGCGTTCGGGCCGGTGCAGTCGTGGCTGTTCCGGTCCGTCCGCCCGTACGAGCGGGCCTACCGCTGGCTGACCTACTGGAACCTCGAGGCCCACTGGCTGGTGTTCCGACGGGACAGCTGGTTCGCCGCCCAATTGCGCACGATGTACACCCGGGAGGTCACCGGACAGGTCGTCTCCGAGCGGCTGCCGGTCGACGCGGTGGTCCCGGACTACGTGCCCGGCTGCAAACGGATCCTGCTGTCCAACAACTGGTTCCCCACCCTGGCCCGCGACGACGTGACGGTGGTGACCGAGCCCATCGACCACCTGGTGCCCGACGGAGTGGTCACGGCCGACGGCCGGACCCACCCGGCCGACGTGGTCGTCTTCGGGACCGGGTTCCGCACCACCGAGTTCCTGGGGGCCATCCGGGTGACCGGAGCCGATGGCCGTGAGCTCGCCGACGTGTGGTCGGCCGGGGCCACGGCCTACCTCGGGATCACCGTGCCCGGCTTCCCCAACTGCTTCCTGCTCTACGGACCGAACACCAACCTCGGCCACAACTCGATCCTCTTCATGGTGGAGCAGCAGGTGAACTACGTCCTCCAGGCGCTGGCCGCGGTGACCCGGGCCGGCCGGGAGCAGCCGGGCGGTGCCGTCGTCGACGTGACCCGGGAGGCGGCCGGGCGACAGGACCGACGGGTACTGGACCTGCTGGCCGGGACGGCCTGGGTGGGGGCCTGCACCAGCTGGTACAAGGACGCCGCCGGCCGGGTCACCAACAATTGGCCCACGTGGACCCTGCGCTACTGGGCCGACACGGTGGTGCTCCGGCGGGGCGACGTCACCGTCGGTGCGCCCGCCGCACCGTCGCCCACGGACCGGGCCGACGGGGCGGCGGCCGGTGCGGCGGTCCCAGGCTGACCCGAACCGTCACCGGGGACCGGACCCCTGCCCCCGTCGTCACCCGACCTCACCCGTCGTCACCCGTCGTCACCCGACCTCACCCGACAGCGGTCGCACCGCCGAAGCGCTCGGCGAACCGGTCGACCATCATGTCCCGACCCTTGGCCTCAGCGACGAATTCGGGGCCGAGGATCCCCTCGCGGCCGGCGAGCTGCCCGGCCCCACCCTCGGGGCCGATGGGCACGACGATCCCCACCCCCGGCGCCTCGTGCCCGGTGAGATCGGCACGCCCCTCGATCAGGGCCGTGATGTTCCCCGCCACGGTGACGGCCTGGCGTCCGGCGTGTCCCGCCATCTTGGGGCCGGCCGTGGACACGTCCCCGAGGGCGAAGACGTTGGGGTGACCGGCCACCTGCAGCGTGGGGCCCACCTCGATGAACCCGTCGGCACGACGGGCCCCGGCCAGCGGTCCGGACAGGATGTCGCTGTTCGGCTCCACGCCGTAACAGCGGTACCAGAGGTCGGCGGTGACGTCCCGGCCGGCCTCGGTGGTCACCGTGAACGTCCCCGGCTCCCCGGGTTCCGTCGGGGGCGGCTGGCGCAGGGGACTGCCCAGGAGCACCTCGACACCGATCCCCTCCAGCTGGCGCAGCAACTCGGCCCGCAGCTCGGGGGAGTACGGGCCGGCCAGCAGCTCCGCCGCGGCGTCGAGGAGCACCACGGCCTTGTCCGGCCAGACGTGCCGGATCTCACCGGCCAGCTCGATGCCCACCGGACCGGCCCCGACCAGCAGGACCCGATCCGCCGCGGCCAGGGCCCGATTGGCCGACCGGACCTCCTCGATGGCCCGCGCCGTCTCGACCCGGTCGGACTTGGCCGGGAAGGGGTACCGGGAACCGGTGGCCAGCACGACGTAGTCGGCGGCGATCTCCTCACCCGACGCCGTGACCACCCGGTGCGGTTCGACCTGGACGGCTCGATCGCCGACCACCCGGCCGCGGGCCAGGAGGCGGTCGTAGGGGAAGAAGATCCTCGGCAGCCACGACGGGTCGACCAGAGCCCGCAGCGCCGCCACGTTGTGCTCGAACGACTCCTTCGGCTCCACGAGCACCACATCGGCCGTGGCGTCGAGGGCCTGGGCCACCGCCGTCCCGCCGTACCCGCCGCCGACCACCACCACCGTCGATCCATCGTCCTGGCCGTCCACGCCCATCTCGTCTCCGTCCGTCGTCCGTGCGCCCCGGTCGGCCGACCCTACCCGGGGGCCGCGGTGATCGATCCGGGACGTCGACCCATCCACCCGGGTCCGCCGGCGCCCCGCACCGGGACCGTGACCCGGGCGATCCCCACCACGCGGCCGTAGGCTGCCGGAACCGCCATGCACGACCTCCTCGTCCTCCTCTCCGCCTTCCTGGCCTCGACGGTCGAGATGGTGGAGGCCCTCACCATCGTCCTGGCCGTCGGCGCCACGCGGGACTGGCGCTCGGCGCTGCTGGGCGCCGCGGTGGCCCTGGTCGGCCTGGCCGCGGTGGTGGTCGTCCTCGGCCCACTGGTCACCCGGATCCCCCTCGGGTCGCTCCGCCTGGTCATCGGCGGGCTGCTGCTGGTGTTCGGGCTGCAGTGGCTCCGCAAGGCCGTGCTGCGGGCGGCCGGCCTCAAGGCCCTCCACGACGAGGCGGCGATCTACCGGACCGAGGCCGGACGGGCGGCCGGCGCCGACGCGGGTGCCGGTTCGGTGGACTGGTACTCGTTCACCGTGGCGGCCAAGGGGGTGGCCCTCGAGGGGCTCGAGGTCGTGTTCATCGTGCTCACCGTCGGCGGTGCCGGGCACGGACTGGGCCTGGCCGCCGCGGGGGCACTGGCGGCCGCCGTGGTGGTGGGGGCCGTGGGTGTGGCCGTCCACGCCCCGCTGTCCCGGGTCCCCGAGAACACCCTCAAGTTCGCCGTGGGCGTGATGCTCACCTCCTTCGGCATGTTCTGGGGCGGCGAGGGAGCCGGGATCCGGTGGCCGGGAGGTGACGCCGCCCTCCCCGCCGTGGTGGCCGTGGTCGCCGTGGTGGCCGTGGGACTGGTCCCGCTGGCCCGGTCGGTGGCCCGGGCGGAGACGCCCGCATGACCCGGGTCCGGGCGTTCCTCGGGTTCTGGTACGACTTCGTGGTCGGCGACGACTGGCGGGTGGCCGTGGGCGTGGTGGCCGTACTGGGGATCACCGACCTCCTGACCAGGCACGGCGCCGACGTCTGGTGGCTGGTCCCCCTGGTGGTGCTGGCCGCACTGGCCGCCTCCGTGCTGCGGGTGGCCGTGCGGTCCCGCGACGGCACGGGGTAGCCCACCCTCAGAACGGAACGGTTGCGTTTCGATCGACGGGGACGTACAGTGATCGGAACGGAACCGTTCCGTTCACTTCCCGGGAGCCGACACCGATGTTCTCCGTCCTCCACAGCACCGACAGACGCCAGGGGCCGCCCCGGGGGCCGCGGGCCGAGGCCCGGGAGCAGGCCATCCTCGACGCAGCCCTCGAGCTGCTGAAAGAGGTCGGCTACGACCGTCTCAGCATCGACGCCCTGGCCGAACGGGCCCGCGCCGGCAAGGCCACCATCTACCGCCACTGGTCGGGCAAGGCCGAGATCGTCGTCGACGCCATCCGCCGGCGCCAGTGCCAGGCCGGCGTGGCGCCGAACACCGGAAGCCTGCGCGGCGACCTGGTCGCCGTGGTGACCGGGATGGCCGACACCCTGGCCTCCGAGGACGGGGCGCTCATCGCCGGGGTCCTCCGGGCCATGCAGACCGACCCCGAGCTGGCGGGGCTCGTCCAGTCCCAGATGCTCTCGGGCATGCGCGACGGCTTCGGGGTCATCCTCGAGCGGGCGGTGCGTCGGGGGGAGCTCGTCTCGGCGGAGCACGCCGAGGTGGCCCACGAGACCCTCTCCTCGATGGTGAAGTACCGGGTCATCCTGAGCGACCAGCCGGTCACCCCCGAATTCACCGCCCACCTCGTCGACGACATCGTCCTGCCCCTGCTCCAGCGCTGACCCCCCCACCCCCCCACCCCCCCACCCCCCCCGAGGAGACCACATGACGGACACCACCGACGTCACGGAACACGAGACCGTTACCGAGGAGCCCGACCCCCGCCGCTGGCTGGCCCTGGCCGTCATCGCCGTGGCCCAGTTGATGGTGGTCCTCGACGCATCGATCGTCACCATCGCCCTGCCCTCGGCCCAGCACTCGCTGCACATCTCCACCGGGAGCCGCCAGTGGGTCATCACGGCCTACACCTTGACCTTCGGGGGCTTCCTGCTCCTCGGCGGCCGGATCGCCGACTACGTGGGCCGCAAGCGGATGTTCATCATCGGTCTGCTGGGCTTCGCCACGGCATCGGCCCTCGGCGGACTGGCCCAGAACGGCGCCATGCTCTTCGCCTCGCGGGCCCTTCAGGGCGGCATGGCCGCCCTACTGGCCCCGGCCGCCCTCTCCCTCATCACCGTGACCTTCACCGAGGTCCACGAGCGGGCCAAGGCTTTCGGCGTCTACGGGGCCATCGCCGGCAGTGGGGCGGCCATCGGTCTCATCATGGGCGGCATCCTCACCCAGTACGCCTCGTGGCGGTGGTGCCTGCTGGTCAACGTGCCCATCGCCGTCATCACCGCCCTGGCCGCCACCCGCCTGGTCCGCGAGAGCCGGGCCCACGGCAACACCAGTTACGACATCCCCGGCACCCTCACCGTCACGGCCGGACTGGCCTCGCTGGTCTACGGCTTCACCAAGGCCGAGTCCGACGGATGGGGGTCCACGGTGACGATCGCCTTCCTGGCGGTGGCCGTGGTCCTGCTGGTGTCCTTCGTCCTGATCGAAGTGCGGTCGAAGAACCCCCTCCTGCCCATGCGGGTGATCCTCAACCGGAACCGGGGCGGCTCGTACCTCGGGGCGTTCCTGGTCGGGGCCGGCATGTTCGGGATGTTCCTCTTCCTCACCTACTACTTCCAGGGCACCCTGGGCTACTCGGCCCTCAAGTCGGGGTTCGCCTTCCTGCCCTTCTCCGCCGGCATCATCATCGCCGCCACGGTGGCCTCGAAGCTGGTGCCGAAATTCGGCCCCCGTCCCATCATGATCATCGGGTTCCTCGTGGGCGGGGCCGGGATGGTGTGGCTCACCCAGATCGGCGTGGACACCACCTACCTGGGCAGTGTCCTGCCGGCCGAGGTGCTCATGAGCCTGGGCCTGGGCTTCGCCTTCGTCCCGATGAGCTCGACGGCGCTCTTCGGGGTGGGCAACCACGACGCCGGGGTGGCCAGCGCCCTGATCAACGCCAACCAGCAGATCGGCGGGTCCCTCGGCACCGCCCTGCTCAACACCATCGCCGCCTCGGCCACCACGGCCTACCTGGTCGGCCGGGTCCCGTCGAAGGCCACGGTGGCCGCGGCCCAGGTCCACGGGTACACCGTCGGGTTCTGGGTGGCCTCGGGCTTCCTCTTCGCCGCCGCCCTGTCGGCCATCTTCCTGGTGAAGGCCACGAAGGCCGACATGCTGGCCCTCAGCGCCGAGGCCTCGGCCGCACCGGCCATGGCCTGATCCGGCCCCGACCGGGAGGCCGGGGCCGGGGCCGTCCGGGGGGCCGGGACCGGGGACGACGTCAGATGGCGTCGGCCGGGACCGTTCCCAACCTCCCGGCCTGGAAGTCCTCGAAGGCCTGGGCGATCTCCTCCTTGGTGTTCATCACGAACGGCCCGTAGGCCACCACGGGCTCGCCGATCGGCCGACCCCCGAGGAGCAGGAGCTCGAGCTCGGAGGAGCGGGAGTCCTGGCCGTCGGACGCCGACACGGTCACCGTGTCCCCGGGCCCGAACACGGCCAACTGGCCCGAGACCACCGGACGGCCCTCGGCCCCGACCGTCCCCCGCCCGGCCAGGACGTAGACCAGGGCGTTGAACATAGGGTCCCACGGCAGCACCAGGCGCGCCCCGGCGCTCAGGGAGGCGTGGGCCATGGTGATCGGCGAATGCGTGGCGCCCGGCCCGTCGTGCCCGTCGACGGTTCCGGCGATCAGGCGGACCAGGGCCCCGCCGTCCGGCGACGTCAGGAGGGCCACCTCCTCCCGCCCGATCCCCTGGTACCGGGGATCGATCATCTTGGCCGACCGCGGCAGGTTGACCCACAGCTGGATGCCGTGGAACAGCCCACCGCTGGCCACCAGCTCCTCGGGTGGCGCTTCGATATGGAGCAGGCCGGAGCCCGCGGTCATCCACTGGGTGTCCCCATCGGTGATGAGGCCGCCACCGCCTGTCGAGTCCTGATGGCGGAAGGTGCCGTCGATGAGGTACGTGACGGTCTCGAACCCCCGGTGGGGATGCCAGGGGGTCCCCTTGGGCTCACCCGGGGCGTAGTCCACCTCGCCCATCTGGTCCATGTGCACGAAGGGGTCGAGCACGTGGTGGGGGACGCCGGCGAAGGCCCGGTGGACGGGGAAGCCCTCACCCTCGAATCCCTCGGGCGCCGTGGTCACCGACACCACGGGGCGGTCCACCACCCCCGGACCACCCGGACGGACGATCCTGGGGAGCGCCAACCTGTCCTCTACGTCGACTGCCGGCATGGCCGTCCTCCTCTGTCCGTCCCGGGTGCGGTGCCCGGGTCCCTGGCAACTACTACGATCAGCACAACACTATTTGCGTGCGCAACATTTCAGGTGGTCCGACCGGGGCCGTCCGTCGGCACGCCGGGACCTTGGGGGAACGATGACCGCGGAACTGGAGACGACCGTACACGGCCGGGTGGCGCCGGGCTTCGAGGGCGTCCGGGACGTCTTCGTAGCGAACTTCGCCGAGCGGGGAGACCTTGGAGCCGCCGTCTCGGTCTACCACCACGGCGAAGAGGTGGTCGGGCTGTGGGGCGGCGTGGCCGAACGTTCGACCGGTCGACCCTACGGGGAGGACACCCTCCAACTGGTCTTCTCGACCTCCAAGGGCGTGGTGGCCGTCTGTGTGGGCCTCCTGATCGAACGGGGCCAGCTCGACCCCGACGCCCCGGTGGCCGAGTACTGGCCCGAGTTCGCGGCCGGCGGCAAGGCCGGCATCCCCGTGTCCTCGCTGTTGTGCCACGAGGCCGGGCTCCCCGTGCTCGAGGGTCACCTCGACCTCGACGAGCTACTGGCCTGGGACCCGGTCGTCGAGATGCTGGCCGCCCAGACCCCTCTCTGGGAGCCCGGGACGGCGCACGGCTACCACGCCCTGACCTTCGGCTGGCTGGTCGGCGAGCTGATCCGGCGGATCAGCGGGCGGACCGTCGGGACCTTCCTGGCCGACGAGGTGTCCGGCCCACTGGGGTTGGACCTGTGGATCGGCCTGCCCGAGGCGCAGGAGTCCCGCGTGGCCCCGCTGACCATGTCGTTCGACTCCCTGGCCACCATGGACCCCGAGGAACTGGCCCAGCTGGCCGCCCGGTTCGCCCCCGACAGCCTGGGGTTCCGGGCGGTGTTCCTCGACGGGTCGTTCGGGGTCTTCTCCGAGGAGAACAGCCTCCTCAATTCACGGGAGCTCCGGGCCGCCGAGGTGCCGGCGGCCAACGCCGTGACCACCGCCGACTCGCTCGGCCGCCTCTACGCCGCCACCATCGGCGAGATCGACGGCGTCCGGCTCCTCGCCCCGTCCACGGTCGACGCGCTGCGCACCCCACGCAACCTCGGGCCCGACCTGGTGCTCGGCGGGGACACCTCGTTCGGACTGGGGATGATGTGCCACAACGACTACACGCCGTTCCTCGGGCCCGGGTCGTTCGGCCACTACGGTGCCGGTGGCTCGGTGGCCTTCGCCGATCCGGCGTCCGGCACCGCGTTCGCCTACGTGATGAACAAGATGCAGATGGACCTGAACGGGGACGACCGCTCGCTGCTGCTCATCCACGCCGTCCGGGACGCCATCGGGTGACCCGCCGGGTCCCGGGCGTGCGGGGTGCCGGGACGGACGGTGCCGACGTTTGCCCTGACGGGTACCATTGGCCCAACCCCAGGGGAGAGTCAGGAGTAATTGCGTGATCCGGCATCGTGGTGGTTCCACCCGCCACAGTGGCGACGAAGACCAGCAAGTGCCCACCTCCCCGGCCCGCATCGGGAGGACGCTCAGGAACGCACGGGAGGAGCGCGGCCTCGACCTCCTGACCGTCCACGACCGCCTGGGGCGGCCCATCACCCTGCTCGAGGCCCTCGAGGCCGGCGACCTGGCCGCCCTGCCCGATCAGGTACTGGCCCTGTCCACCCTCCGCCGCTACGCCGCCTTCCTCTCCCTCGACGGCGACGCCATGGCCCTGGAGCTCCTCGACGCCTGGCCCGAGTCGCCGGCACCGGCGAGCCGGCGCCGGGCGGCCCGTGAGAGCCAGTTGGCCATGACGGGAGTGGTGACCGCGGTGAACGGCCCGGAGCACCTGCGGGCGTTCACCCAGACCGGCGAGGTGCCCAGCGTCGCCGGGACGGCCAACTGGTCCACGGCGCCGCGGGGGTCGGGCCCGTCGACGGGGCCCCCGACGGGCATGCTGCTGGCCATCCAGCCCGAGAGCATCAAGGAGACCAAGCGGGCCCACGCCAAGGCCCGGCGGCGGCGGCGGGCGCCGACCGCCCTCCGGGTGGTGACCTGGTTGGTGGCCCTCGTACTGCTCGCCACGCTGGTCGGCCTGGGCCTCAGCCAGTGGCGGCCGGCGACGCTGGTGCAGTACCACGTCCTCCGGGTGGTGAACCCCGCGGCCGCGGCCACCACCCTCCCGCCGTCGGTCCGGAAGGCCCCGCCCCACCCGAAGCCCGCCGCGGTGCAGCTCACGTCCTCCGACAACCTCACCCGGGCCACCTACACCGTGGCGGCCGGCCAGTTCACCGTGAGCCTGGCCACGTCGGGCGAGTGCTGGGTCCAGGTGACCAGTCCGGCGTCGATCGCCCCGCTCCTCGAGGGCGTCCTGCAGGGTGGCCAGGTGCGCACCTTCCCCTCCGACGGTTCCCTCACCGTCCAGGTCGGGTCGTCGGCGGTGGTGGTCGGCGTGTCGATCGGGGGGAAGAACGTCTTCCTCACCACGCCGAAGGTGGCCCCGTTCACCTACACCTTCGAGTCGCCCACCGTGGCGGCCACAGGCTCACCGACCGGGGCCACCTGAGCCCACCCCCTACGACAGGTTCGTCGAATACGGCACACAGTGGCCGAGCGGTCGGCCCCCGTGGTCGGCCAGCCAGCCCAGCTGGGCGCAGATGGAGGGACCGAGCACCTGGTCGTGGTCGAGCCCCGGATAGACCTTCTCGGTGACGTCGGAACCCAGGGCCTGCAGGTGGGCCACCACCTGGGCCGTGGCCTCGGGGGGGACGTCCTGGTCGGTCGAGCCCTGGACGACCAGCACCGGGCCGTCCACCGGGGCGAGGTCCGGGTCGCCGTAGGCGCTGAGCGATGCGCTGAGGGACCGCACCTGGGCGCCCGTCAGGTCGAAGATCTGCGACGGGGTGACCCCGGTGAACGAGGCGTCCGAATCGGCCAGGCACCCCGAGACGAGGATGAGGGGCAGGCGGACCCGTCCCGCCGGCCCGAGCAGACGGTCGAGGTCGACCGACGGATCGACGGCCGACAGGCCGATCAGGGAGTACACGCCGTAGGAGAGGTCCGAGGTGTCCCCCAGGTACAGCACCGCCGGGAGGATCACCGACAGCCCACTGGCCGGGGCGACGGCCACCGAGGCCAGCAGGTGCAGCGACGGGGCCCGGCCGGCCGCCCGGGTGGCGAACAGCACGGCCTGGCCGCCCTGGGAATGGCCCACGGCGAACCAGTCCGGCGACAGACCGGGGTCGACGGTGTGCGAGGCGGTGACGACGTCGACCATCGAGTTCCCCTCGTCGACACCGATCAGGTAGGAATGCAGGCCCGGTGTCCCCAGGCCGGGGTAGTCGGTGGCGGCCACGGCGTAGCCGGCCCGGACGAACGAGGCGACCTCCTGGGCGTACTCGTCGTAGTACTGGTTGGCCGTCTCCGACGGTGCGCAGCGGTCGGCCATGCCGGTCGTACCGTGGCCCCACGAGACCACCGGCCAGCCACCGGGCGGCGGCGGTCCGGGCGGTACGAACAGTGCCCCGCTCACGGCGATGTCCTGTCCGTCCACGTCGGTCGAGTGGTAGAGCAGCTCCCATCGCTCGGCCCCGGCGATCTCGGGGTCCGGCCCGAGGTCGGACGCCGCGAGCAGCCGGCCCGGCGGTCCGGGCGGCAGCGGGTCGGGCACGTGGTACGTGTACCCGGAGATGGCCACGGCGGGGACCGACGGCACGCCGCGGCGGGGTGCCGCGGCAGGTGTCGCCGGGGTGCACCCGGCCAGCACCAGGGCCACCAGGGCCACCAGCACCACCAGCGTCCCGGCCCCGGTGGCCCGTCCCCTCCGCGTCGGCACCGGCACGCCGGACACGCTAGGCCGGCCCGTCGCCCCCGGGGGTGCGGCACGTCCACGATCCGACCGGTGGCCGGTCACCCCGTGCCAAGATGGGTCGGCCCCGTGCCCACGGGGCCGGCGGCGCCACCCCCAGGAGGACATCGTGCACGGAGTCATCGGCGACATCCTGCCCTTCGCACTGGCCGTGACCATCTCCCCGATACCCATCGTGGCGGAGATCCTCCTGCTGTTCACGAAGAAGCCGGTGGCCAACGCCACGGCCTATCTGATCGGCTTCGTGGTCGGGGTGGCTGCCGTCCTGAGCATCCTGGTGGCCGTGGGCGGCCACGTCCACCTCACGAGCTCCGGGCCCTCCCACGGCGCCGCGGTGCTCCGGATGGTGCTGGGCGCCGCCCTCATCGTCGCCGCCGTCCGCCGCTTCCGCGGCCGTCCCGAGCACGGTGAGGACGCCCCGGTGCCCAAGTGGATGGACGGGATCACCGGGTTCACCCCGGGCCGGTCCCTCGGTGTCGGCGTGGTGGTGGGGGCGGTGAACCCCAAGAACATCGTCGTCGGGCTGGCCGCCGCCCTGTCCATCGCCTCGGCCGGTCTGTCCACCGGCCAGCAGGCCGTGGTGGTGGTGATCTACGTGGTGATCGCCGTGCTCGGTGTCGCCGCCCCGCTGGTCGTGACGATGGCCCTCGGCAAGAAGTCGGCCGACGTGCTGGAGCACTGGAAGACCACCCTCACCCGGAACAATGCCGTGGTGATGGCCGTGCTGTTCCTCATCTTCGGGGTGATCCTCATCGGCAAGGGGATCACTGCCGGCTGACCCTCCGGTCGCCGTGCGGTGATCAGAGCTTGGGCAGGATGGCCGTGGCCAGTTGCTCCTCGGCACTGAGGGACGGGGCCGCGCCGGCCGGGGAGACGGCGATCCGCACGTACGAGTCGCCCTTCAACACATTGAGCGAGGCGTAACCGTCGTAGTAGGCCTGGTCGCCGTAACCGGAGATGGCCTGAGGGGTCAGGCCCGGCGTCGACTTGTAATTGTTGTACCAGGTGACGGCGTCGGGTCCCTTCACCACGACCACCCGGACCGAGTCGGGCTGGGCCACGTTCGGGTTGGTGGGCGTGGTGGTGGACGGCCCGTAGAAGACGCAGGCCAGGCCCCCCTCGACCGTGGCGTTGCCCAGCACCCCGGGGGTCACCGACGAACCCAGGGCAGCAGCGGCTTCGGGCTGGGTGACCACCGAGCACGAATTGAAGTTGGCCGTCGAGGCGGCGGCCGTGGTCGTGGTCGGGGCGGCCGTGGTCGTGGTCGACCCGGCTCGGGACGTCGTCGTCGACGCCGCGGTGGTGGCCGTCGTCGAGGACGACGACGAGGAGGAGCCGCAGGCGGCCAGCAGGACGGCGGCGGGGACCAGGACGGCCAGGGCCACCGGACCCGGGTGCAGCTTCAGGTGCAGTCTCATCGGGTCCCCTTCGTCGGGTGGTCGTTGCTGACCGGGCGATCCTAGCGCCCGGACCGATCGGCAGCCGGGTCCCAGGCGGACCGCAGACCCTGCAGGGCCCGCACGAACCCCGGTTCGTCCTCGAGTGAGCCGAAGAACCCCCGGTCGCACGCCTCGACCACCACCACGGCCCGATTGGCCAGGGCCCGCCCCTCCCGGGTCACCGTGACCGACCGGGCCCGGCGGTCGTCGGGGTCGTCGTTCCGCTCCACCAGTCCACGCCCCTCGAGGACCCGGAGGACCTGGGAGGTCATCATGGGGTCGGTGACCGCGTGATCGGCCAGGTCCCGCTGGTTGACCGTCCCCCCGTCCCGTAACCACGTGAGGGAGGCCAGCAGCACGAACTGCACGTGGGTCAGACCCAGGGGGCGCAGTGCCGCCCGTTGGGCCGCCTGCCAGCGGTTCGTGACCTGCCAGAGGAGGAGACCGGGGCTCTGGTCGGCCTCGGCGAATTCCGTGGCCAGGCGGCGCCCGCGGCCGGTCATGCGCCCATGGCCCGCCGGATGACCGCCAGATCACCGTCGGAGAGGGCGACCAGTCCCCGTCGCAGCGGAGCCCCCCACCGGGGGCCGGCGGTCAGGTCCAGCGTGCCGGCCAGGTCCGCGACGGGTACCTCGACGGTGCCGGCGACGTAGTCCACCCGGCGGCGCCACGGGGAGAACCCGTCCTCGTCGGCCTGCCACACCTCGTCGTCGGTCACCGTGCCGACGGCCGTGAAGGCCCGCAGGTGCGCAGCACTGTCCATGGACGGGCGGGGCGAGTAGTAGACCAGCCAGTCCCCCGGCCGCATGCGGTCCAGCCCCGGCCGGCGACCGTGGCCGATCTGGGCGATCCCCAGGGACACCCCCCGCAGGACATGGTCGCGGTTGACGACGCCGAGCCAGTTGCTCACACCCCGGTCCCCACCGTGGCGACCAGCCGGTCGAGGTCAGCCTGGGTCGACGCCCGGAGGTCACGGGCCAGGACGAGCATCCAGAGCCGGGACAGGGGGCCGGACAGCGATACGGTCACGTCGACCGAGCACCCGCCTCCGGGCAGATCGGCCACCCGGTGATCGAACGTGAGACGCGCCCCGGGCAGCCGGGAGACGTCCACGTAGACCCGGCCGGGCTCGAGCTGCTCGATGACGAATTTCGTCTTCGGTCCCCGGGTGGGCTTCAGCACGCCGGTGGTACCGACGGCGAAGGGTCCGTCGAGCCGGGCCCAGTCCATGTCGGTGCTCCACTCCGGCCAGGTGGCCATGTCGGCCCACCGGTCGAAGAGCGCGGCCGGTGGGGCGGTGGTGATGGCGTGGGCGGTGGTGATCACGGTGGTCATGGCATTTAGTATGCGCACATACTATCTCGGAGGTCAAGCGGTCCTCCGGCGGGCCGGTCATGGCCCCATGCTCAGTACCCCGTGTCGTCGCCCTCGCCGAGGGGCAGCCGCAACCACGAGAGCATCTGGCGCAGCTGCTCGTAGGCCTCCAGCCGGGCCGCGTCCGTGTCCTCCTCCTCGGCCGCCTCGACCGGGGCCCACAGGCGGTGCACCATCGAGGGACCGAGCTCGAGGAGCCCGCCGCTCCCCGCCGACGCCCACTTGGCCAGCACGTAACGCACCACCGCCCCCTCGGGGATGTCCAGGGCGCCGGCTCGCCGGCTGATCGTCGACATGGGATCGACATGGGCGTAGAGGGCGACGTCCGACTTGAAGTTGGCGTCGGGGTCGTCGGCATCCCACGGCCCAACCCACACGGTCAACGACACGGTCCGGGGGTCGTCGGCCATGCGGGCGAGGCTACCTGAGCCGCTGCCGAGGGTCGGTGCCGAGGGTCGGTGCGTTACGGCCCCGGGATCACGGCGTGCGTCGACCGGTGAGGTGTCCGGCCAGGAAGGCCAACGACGGTGGCTCCTGGGACACGAAGTACGCCCCGTCGTGACAGCCCGTGGAGAATTCGACGACGGCGTCGGCCGGGAGCGCCCCGGCCAGCGCCTCGACACCGGCATGGAAGGGGTCGGCGTCTCCCGAGGCCACCCGCACCGGGGTCCCGGCCAGCGCCCCGGCATGGGTGACGGCATCGTCAGCGGCGAAGTCCGCGGCGGAGGCGTAAGCCCCGGCGTTCGCCGCCCGAGCCTGGTCGTAGCTGGTCCAGACGGCCGGGCTGATGGCGGCCACCGCCGACACCACGGAGGGGTACTTCTCGGCGAAGAGCAGGGCCCCGTACCCGCCCATCGAGATGCCCATGGTGCCGATCCTCTGGGGTGGTCGACCCAGGCCCAGGCCCTGGCACATCGGGATGAGCTCGTCGATGACCATGGCCATGGGGTCGTCGCCGGGGTGGGGATTCCAGTACCCCTCGCCGCCGTCCACGGTCACCAGGGCCATCGGGGCGAGCGGGGCACCGTCGACCCGGAGCGCCACTGCCTCAGCCGGAGACATCCCGGACAGGGCCGAGGCATGGTTCCCCCCGAACCCGTGCAGCATCACGACGAGCGGCAGCGAGCTGCCCGGTCCGTGCCCGGGAGGGTAGGCGATGGTGTACGCCACCGCCCGGTTGCGCGCGTGCGAGAAGAACCACCCCGAGACGGACGGGCCGGGGTCGGCGACGTCGAGCGGTGTGCCCGGGACCGAGCACGCTCCGTCGTACCGGTCCAGCGTCTGCTGCCCCGGCAGGTCCCCGTGGGCCACGAGCTCGAGACCGACCACCCCGGCGACGACCACAGCCGCGGCGCCACCCAGTCCGACAGTCAGCAACCGTCGCCGGCTCCACCGCCGCCGACCGTCACCGGTGGTCGGGTCGGATCCCCAGCCGTCGGCCGGTGCGGAACCGGAAGGGTCCTCATCCCGGATGTCGGTCATGGGATCCGGACCCTCAGCGACCCACCGCGGTGAGATCGGCGTTCCGGGCCCGGAAGACGGCCTGATGGGAGACGATCAGCGCCCCCGCCATGACCACCAGTCCGACCAGGTCGATCGCCCCGGCGTGGAAGAGGTTCCTCGGGCCCGGTCCGCCGTCGACGAGCCAGAAGATCGAACCGATCAGAAAGGCCGTCATGGCGAGGACGGCCAGGTTGGCCAACCACCGCTCGAAGGCCAGAGCGCGGGGCGGGAGGTCCAGGCGCCGCACGGTCTTCACGGACCCCACGACCAGGCAGGCCATGGCTACGGGGCTCACGGCCATCCAGGTGAGCTCCTGGGCGGGGAACGACAGGAGCGCTCCCGGATGGGCCCAGTACGAGGTGACCGACAGGGTCGAGGCCCAGGCGAACGCCGCCACCCCACCGGGCACCAGGCCCTGGTGGGCCCAGGGGTGCCCCCCGGTCCCCGGCCAGCCGTTGCCGAAGTGCCGGGCACCCGTCGTCAGGACCACGGCCCCAGCGAGGAAGAGCACGGTCGGTCGGACCAGGCCCCGTGACTCCCGGCGCACGAACCGCCCGATCACCTCGGAGGCGATAGGGACTGCGGCGAGGACGACGAGGATGCCGAAGACCAGCATGGTGGCTGACATCGCCACCATGCCCACCGACGTACCGGTAGTGTCAGGCCGTGACCACTGCCATCCGATGGCCAGCTGCGCCCACATGGCCACCCCCAGGACGAGGAAGGCGGCCAGCGCGCACCCGAGGGAGGCCAGACTGGCACGGACCTGGTCACCGGGATCGAGCGTCCGGGCGGTGAGGCCCGACATGTTGAGCCGGGCCACCACCCCGCTGGCCGCCACGTCGACGGTGCGCCGGAGCGAACGCGGACGCTCCGCGACGTCGTCGGTCAGCAGTGCGGCGAACTCGTCGCCGTAGCGGGACCTCCAGCTGACCGGGTACCACCGGAGGAGCCGCTCGACCCGTCGGGACGTCGGCTCGGAGACCTGGCTCATGCCGTCCCCCAGTTGCCGGCCAGTCGGCGGAGGCCGAGGTCGGCGACCTGCCGCTGGGCATCGAGGTGGGCCCGCAGGGCCACGGCGCCGGCGCTGGTCAGCCGGTAGGGACGGCGCCGGTCCGAGCTCTCGACTGCTTCGATGAGCCCCTGGCCCTCGAGACGGCTCAGCGCCTCGTAGAGGGTCCCGGGTGCCAGCCGGACCCCGGCGAACGACTCGATGTCCTTGGTGAGGGCGTAGCCGTGCTTCGCTCCGTCGGCCAGGCTCGAGAGGATCAGGGTCGCCGGCCCGGCGTAGCGCCCGAGCGTTCCCAGCGGCTCGGGCCGGGACGCCCCGCGATCGGGGTCCTTCGGGGATCTGGTCACCCGACCATCTTATATCGTCTAGCGATCTATCGGCAACCGAGCCTGAGAAGCGACATGGGCCGGATGGAGGAACGGCAGGTACCGACCGACGAACGACCTCGGGAACGGGTCACGCAGCCGCCAGACCCCGGCGTCCACCACGAAGTGGGCCGTCACCACGCCGAGGTAGGCCCCGAAGACGAGCCGGCCGGCGGGGCCGGCGTCATGGAGGTGGGAGGCGGCACTGAGGGCGACTCCGCCGATCAGGGCCAGATTGACGAACACCACGACGGGCAAGGTCCGTGACGCCGACCACCGGCTCCGGCCGGCGACGAGACCCATGAGGAGGAGGTACTGCAGCCCGTGGGCCACGGTCATTCCCCCGACCGAAGCGTACGGGGAGGTGCACACGAAGATCGGCAGGGAGAAGAGCAGAGCCAGGAGGTAGACCACGCAGAAGGCGAGCGGTCGGTCGGTCGCCGGACGGAGGACCAGCGCCACCAGTCCGGTGCCGACCGCCCCGGCGAACACCACGCCGGCCCCGGCGAACAGGGCTCCCATACGGGGGTCGAGACGGAGCTGGAGGAGCCCCGGACGGGCCAGCAGCCCCACGATGCCCGCGACCCCGGCCGACATCAGCGCCCGGCGCTCCACCGTGCGCAGCGCGGCCACGCGCCGTGAGGCCGCGGCCAACGCTGCCATACCGAGGTTCTGCTTCTGGAAATGGAAGAACTGCCAGGCGAAGTACGGGAGGATGACCCAGGCCAACTTCGACGTTGGGCAGAGGGCGGCTGCAACCGCTCCCCCGACGATGAGGCCGACCGGTACCCCGACGTAGCGTGTCAGGTGGCGGGCGGCGTGGGCACGGACCTCGGGAAACCTGGCGAGCCAGCCGGTGGAGGCCACGTGCACCGAGGAGCCGAGGAAGAGAAGCCACACGAGCCCACGCGGCGGGGCAGCCGACGCCGGCGGCGCCAGGACCTCAGCCGCGATGAAGGCCCCCGCGGTGAGGAGGACGGTGGCCCATAGCCAGGCCGCTGCCGCCCGGCGACGGGCGGCTTCCGCAACGATCGACGGTTCGTCCACCCGGTCCATCCGGACCACCCGGAGCCCACCCGTCAGGACGCCCGCCGAGGCCGGAACCTCCGGCCCGTCACCCGCCACCACACCCACCCGCCGCCCCCACGACGTGTCCCGCCACCACGAGGAACACCCCGACGAGCACCATCGTCGACATGCTGCCGATGAACACGGTGAGGACCACCCGCTCCAACGTCGTCCGACGTCGCGGCGGCGGCAGGAACGGTGGTGGTGGTGGCAGGAACACCCAGGGGATCGGTGGTGGTGGCAGAAACGGTGGCGGCGGCTGGATCGTCCGCCGTGCGTGCACAGGGTTCATGCCGAGCTACTATATCGGTAAACGATCTATCGTCAAACTGTCTATCGTCATCCGGATTACTCACGCACGGAAGCCGTGGGGGCCGAGGTACTCATGTCCCGATCCGCGAGTCCTCGAAGCTGTACACGTCGCCCGATTGACGAGAGGGGACCGGTCCAATTCGCCACCGTCGTCCAGGTGCAGTTGGTGGGGGCCGATCCGAAGTCGCTCCGGCCACATGCCCAGGTGTCGTAGTGATGATTGGATGAGCCCTGTCTCCGAAGTTCCGCTCGTCACCGGTGTCGACCTGATCGAAGCACGGGCGTCAGCGGGCGACGACAGGTTCCGCCAGCTCCCCGGCCACTGGGTGCAATTCCTGGGCGGTCGGCGCGAATCGGGCGACGACTCCATCGACGTCCTTCCCGACAGCGTGAACGTCACGGAGGATGGGACGGTGGTCGCCATCGACGACGACTGGACCGATCCGGGACTCTCGAGATCCGACCTGGTCAAGCGGGCCGACCTGGTCTGTGCCCCACTGCCGGCCAGCCACACGTCACCTTCCCGATGGTCCGGCGACCGCGTGCGCGCTGTCGCGGCCTACTTCGTTCGTAACTGTTCAGGTCGGAGCAGGCAGCCAGGGCTGACCTTCGAACAGCTGGCGGAGTCCGGCGAGCACGTTGCTGTCGTGCTTTCGCAGAGTTGAGACGTA
>Ga0302279_10000881_pt1 | contig 44163 bp, 40 predicted proteins | sample III_Bog_N3_3_FD_194541 | JGI IMG/M metagenome (GOLD analysis project Ga0302279, IMG submission 194541) | Peat permafrost microbial communities from Stordalen Mire near Abisko, Sweden - III_Bog_N3_3 | ecosystem: Environmental > Terrestrial > Soil > Wetlands > Peat | place: Sweden: Abisko... | reverse complement strand
GGTGTCCTGCTCGCCGAGGGCTCCGTGCTCGGCGGCTTCTCCTTCCAGCTGTTCGACGGACGGCTGCGCTACGTGCACAACCTCTACGGCAAGGAGCTCCACGTGGTCGTCTCCGACCGGACCGTCCCGACCGGGCGGCACCGCCTCGGATTCCGGTTCGACCGGGAGGACTCGGGCGGAGGGACCGGGATTCTCGAGATCGACGGCACCGAGGTGGGCCGCGGGCCCATCCGGTACTTCACCATGGCCCGGTTCAACACGGCGGGGGCCGGACTGAGCTGCGGCTACGAGGTCGGGCCGGCGGTCGGTGACGACTACGAGGCGCCGTTCCGTTGCACCGCCGGGATCCACTCGGCCACGGTGACCCTGAGCGAGCACGTCCCGGTCAACCCGCTCGAGGAATTCGACAGGATCATGTCCGAGCAGTGACGCACGCCGAGGTCAGCGTGGGGGTGTAGGCGGATCCTTCGGTGGCGCGCGGCAAGCCGGCCGTCGTGAACAGGAACTTCGGGACGAACGTCCCGGTGAGGTGCAACTCACCGGCGAACCCGTTCAACGGACCACTGACGATCAGGGTCACCCGGTCGAGCGTTGAGGCGCCGGTGGTCAGGTTGACGTTTCCGCTCGGGCCTGTGGTCGGCGCCACCACGGCCGTCGGGGTCGGGGTGCCCGGGCCCGGGTCCACCGGCGGTCAGCCGTCGGACGGATGGCGCGGGAGGTGCGGCATCCGGCTCAGCCGGGCCCGACCGGTTCGGCCCGCTGGACCCTGACGCCGGCGAAGTCGGGATCCGCCCGCCAGCGCTCCAGGTAGCCGATGTAGTCGAGGAGGCTCCCGAAGTACGTGAGGCTCCGGACCGCACGCGAGTCGATCGCCTGCTGCTCGTTGTTGTAGAAGCTGGGCGTGCACCGGGCGAAGTAGTCCGCACCGCCCATGCCCACGCCGACGAGCACGGAGAGCCACTCGTCCTCGGCGGCCTCCTCCGCTTCGATGGACACGATCCCCTGCTCGATGCAGGCCTCCAGGATGTACGCCACGTGCTTGGCCGACTCGGACAGGAGGTGGGAGAAGTTCGTCCCGAACCCGCCCTGGACGAGTCCGATCAGGAGCATGTTGGGGAATCCGCTGGCCAGCACGCCGTGCAGGGTGTGGGCACCCTCGGCCCACCGCTCGGAGAGCCGGATGCCGTCCCGGCCGACGGGATCGAACCCGAGCCGGTGGTGGAGTTCGGTCCGGACCTCGAAGCCCGACGCGTAGATGAGGAGGTCGACCGGGTACTCGACGCCGTCGACCACGGGCCCCCGGGCGGTGATGGCGTCGACGCCGCGACCGTCGGTGTCCACCAGGTGCACGTTGGGCCGGTTGAACGCCGGGAGGTAGTCGTCGTGGAAGCAGACCCGCTTGCAGTGCTTCCCCCAGTAGGGCTTGAGCTGCTCGGCCGTCTCGCGATCCTGAACGACGTCGTCGATCCGCCGCCGGATCGTCTCCATGGCCTCGAAGTCGATCCGCTCCTTCTCCTCGGCATCTTCGGGTCCCGAGGAGACCTGCGTGTCGACCCACAGCATCTCGGTCCACCCGTCGTGCACCAGATCCACCTCGGGCTGGGCGCCGGTCACCGCCTGGGTGAAGTTGATGATCCGCTCGCGTTGCCAGCCGGGCTGCAGGCTCCGGAACCACTCCACATCGGTGGGCTGCTGGTTGCGGACACCCACCGCCCCCGGGGTGCGCTGGAAGACGAAGAGCTCCTTCGCCACCCGGGCGACCTGCGGCACCACCTGCACGGAGGTGGCGCCGGTACCGATGATGCCCACCCGCAGGTCGGCGAGCCGGTCCATCGGCTCGGTCGGACCGCCGCCGGTGATGCCGTAGTCCCACCGGCTGGTGTGGAACGCCTTGCCGGCGAAGTCCTCGATCCCGGGGATCCCGGGCAGCTTGGCCTTGTGCAGGATCCCCCCGGCCAGCACGATGAACCGGCTCGACAGCCGGTCGCCACGGCTGGTGGTGACCTGCCACCGCTGCCGCTCCTCGTCCCAGTCGGCCCCGGTGACGTCGGTCTGGAAGAGCGCCAGGGGATAGAGGTCGAACGTGCGGGCCAGCAGCTTGGAGTACTCGAAGATCTCCGTGGCGCTGGCGTAGTGCTCGCTCGGCATGAAGCCGGTCTCCTCGAGGAGTGGCAGGTACACGTAGGACTCCACGTCGCACATGCAGCCCGGGTAGCGGTTCCAGTACCAGGTGCCGCCGAAGTCCCCCGCCTTCTCGACGATGCGGACGTCGGTGATCCCGTGCTTGCCGAGGTCGATCGCCGTCAGCATCCCGGCGAATCCACCCCCTACGATCACGACCGTGGTCTCCTCGACCACCGGGTCCCGGGTGAAGCCGGGCTCGACGAACGGGTCCCGGTCCAGCTCCTCGCCCAGCTCCCCCCACTGGGCCATGCCGTCCGGACGGAGGCGCTTCTGCTGCTCCTGCTGGTACCGCTCCCGGAGCTCCTCGATCGAGGAGTCTCCTGCACTGTCTTCCTGCTGCATGACCTTCGCCCTCCCTCTGGGGACCGCACCTACCGACTCAACCAGGTCCGATGACGAGGATCCTGACACGCCCGGTGGCGGGACAAGAATCCCTGCCGGGGGTGGAGAGATCAAATCCGGGCTCCGCCGCGTCCGTCCGTTCCCGGGCCGGATGTGCGTCCGGAGGCCCCGTCCGGCTCCTCCACGGCCCGGACCGGAGGACGGGACGCCGACCGGGCAGCGGAGTCAGCTGAGATAGGCCGGGTTGGCCACACGCAGCTCGTCGAGCACCGAGCCGGCCAGCACGGCGCCGACCTGGTCCAGTCGTCCGTCGCATTCGCCACCCCGGATGGACGCGGACAGCTCCCGGTCGTCGGCCATCGAGAGCTGTCCGAGGCGACCACGGTGGGCGGCCTCCGCCTCGGGCCCGAGGGCGAGCTCCCGGACCACCACGGCGAGGACGTTGGCCGCCACCCGGGCCTCGAACCCGGCGGCACCCTCCGTCGCCGGCTGCACCTTGTCCCGCAGGTAGCCCTCGACGGCCTCCACCAGCTCGCGGATGCTGGGCCGGCCGAACGGTGCCGGTGCGGCGGGCCCGTCGGCCGACTCCACCGGTGGTCCCGGCCGGTCCACGCCCATCAGGCCGAGCAGGTCCCACTCGCTCTCGCACACCCGCCGGCCGATGGCGGCCAGCTCGACCGAACGGACCGCACCCGAAAGGTGCGCCGCCGCCTGGAGTGCGCAGATGACCGCCCACTTGAGCGTGGCGTAGACCTGCCACCAACGGACCGTGGCCCGGTCGACCACGGACCCGCCGGCGCGGGAGTACTCGCTCAGGAATTCGTCGAGCCGACCGAGCCCGCCGACGTCGCCCGCCCCGCCGAACCGCCAGGGCGGGGCGGTCAGCCAGCCGATGTCCTCGGCCGGGTCCCCGGCGTGGGCCAGCTCCCAGTCCAGCACGCCGCGCAATCCGGATTCGTCCACCAGGAAGTTCCCCATCCGGTAGTCCCCGTGGACCAACGTCCGGCCGGTGGGCACCGGTCGGTTGGCCTCGAGCCAGCGGCCCGCCAACTCCAGGACCGGGCGCACCTCGCCGGTGGCGTCGAGGAACGGCAGCGGCCGACGCAGCGGGTCGGCCCGCGGCAGGCCGACCACCCCGTCCGGCGGGATGGCGTGGATCCGCGCCAGCGCGGAGGCCAGGTCGGCCACCAGCCGGGCGCGGGCGTCGACGTAGTCCTCGTCCCGCAGGATGCGACGGGCGATCGACTCGCCCTCCAGGCGGTCGACCACCAGCCAGCCCTCGTCGAGACCGTCGTCACGACCGGCGGCCACGACACCGGGGACCGGGACGGCGAGCCGGCGGGCGGCCCGCAGGAGCGCCGCCTCCATGGCGACGTCCGTGCCCGGGGTCAGCCCGTGCCCCCGTCGCTGCTGCAGGATCAGGGCGCGACCGGTGCCGTCCGGCTCCACCAGCTCCACGGCGCTGGTGATCCTCGAGGCACCTCCCGACAGCCGTCGCACCGAAGTCACCGTTCCGCCGAGCACCCGGCCGAGCCGGTCGGCCAGGTGGTCGTCCCCGTTCACCCGACGGGAACCCGCGGCTTCCCGGCCTCGTCGACCTGGTGCAGGTACTCTGCGATGCCGTAGCCGACCGCCGTCGTGCCGTCGGCGGCTCGGTAGGTCCACTCGGTCAGCCCCTCATTGATGACGGTGCCGCCCGGTCGACCGATGTCGGCCACCCGCAGCACCCGGCCCGTCAGGTCGTAGGTCCGGTCGGCCTTGTCGGTCACCACCAGGTGGACGACCCGCTGGGTGAGTCCGTCGTCAGCCACCTCGGTCGAGATCCCCCAGTCCCGGACCGAGGTCATCCGGCCCCGTTCGCACACCCACCCCCGGTGGAGGTCGCCGGCCTCGGTCCCCAGACGGATCCCTCCGAAGTGCAGGTCGTCCCCGATGTTGATGGACCACCAGCGCCACATCGGTGGGCCGCCCCATCGGCGCGGCCCCCACGACCTGTCGCGGTTGCCCCGGGCACCGGTCCACACGTACGGCGTCCCGTCGACGGTCAGCGTGCCGCTCCACTGACCGGCCTGTTCGAGGTGTCCCTTGCCCGTCGTCGACGCCGCGGCCCCGGCCTGGCTCGAGCCGCCTCCCCCGCCGTCGCTGCCCACGGCCGGGGTCAGCGCCTCGAAGGTGGCGTCGAGCGTGATGGCGACCGGCCGGCGCCCCTCGGCCGAAGGGCTGCACCGACGGGCTGCGGCCTCGACGTCGGCCACCAGACGCCAGGTGCGCATCGGCTGGAGCAGCTCGTAGCGGACGCCGCCCACCTCGAGCGGGGCTTCGGGCATCTCGTGGCACTCGACCACGTGGCGGTACTCGGCCAGGTCGCCACCGGGGAGCCAGACGGACAGTCCGACGTCCATCGTCCCCTCGTTGGGCCGGATCCCCACCCGGGTGAAGATGCCCGATTCGGTGGCCGGGTCGTAGGCGTTGAAGTAGTAGGACTCGCTCCACGCCGTGTCCGGCTCGACCCCGTGGGCGTAGTCGTGGTGGGGCTCGAGGATGGGCATGCGCTCACTCTTACCCGGGCCGACCACCGGCGCAACGGGCAGACGCGCCCCGACTACTGGGAGGAGTGGGGTGCGCCGCCCACCGCCGGGTCCGATGACGGGTGCCCGGTCCTCACCGGTCCGACGTGGTCGGCCCGACGCGGGCGGTAGGGCTCAGATGTGCCTCGGGTCACCGGCGTAGAACCGGATGTTCTCCTGGACGGTCTTCCATCCGGGGACCGACTTGGAGACCTTGCCGACACAGGGTCGCGACTTGGTGTACGGGGGTGCACAGGTCGGGAGCAGCCCCACGTACGCCTGGCCGGTCGGGAACACGTTGCTGACCGGGACCTGCAGGGTGGTCAGCGTCCAGCCGGGCGCCGGGGTGAACGCCGTGTTCGCCTCGAAGCAGACGCCGACGTTGGCCGCCGTCGGGTTGGAGTTGGTGATGACGAGGTTGCTCCGGAGGAACGTGACCTTCACCTTGACCAGGGTGGACGAGGGGATCCCCGACGTGACCTCGGTGGTGATCTGCGGTGCGTGGTCGTAGCCGACGCCGCCCGGTCCGGTGCCGCAGTCGAGCGTACCGTCGGTCGTCCCGTCGGCGATCCCCGCGGTGATGCTGCCGACCGAGGAGTTGGTGTCCACCGTGGAGGTCTGCAGGGACGGAGGGGATCCCGGCGGCGGCGGCGGCGGTACCACGGAACTGCAGGTCCCGCTGCACGTCACGGGAGGGGCCTGGTAGAAGTCGACCACGATCGGCACACCGATCGTGGTGGGCACGTTCTGGTAGGTGACCGTCACCTGGATCGTGAAGTCGCCGCTGGCCGTGTAGTTGTTCGAGCCGGTCACGGTGAACTGGTTGTTCGGGCCGCTCGGTCCGGTGACCGTGCCGGTGCTGGTCTGCTCGACGCCACCGGACTCAGCGCCCCAGTCGATGGACGCCGTGAAGTCCGACGCGGTGGCGCCGGGCACGGCATCCGTGAACGTCGCCACCGTGCCGTTGAACGGGGTGCCCGTCACCTGGTCCGCGATGGCCGTTCCGCTGATGGTGACCGGCTGGGTGACGACGGTGGCATTCACGGTGTCGCTGCCCGAGTTGACGATCGCCGTCGTCACGGTGTCGGTGACCGTCACCGTCACCGGGTACGTGCCCGGGGTGCCGTAGAGGTTGGAGTCGGTGACGACGTAGGGCGTCCCGGTCCCGCCTGGCTGGCTGACCGACGACGTAGTCGTCGTCCCGTCACCCCAGTTAGTCGTGGCGGTGAACTCGGTGGTCGGAGCCGTCGACACGCCGTCGGTGAAGGTGGCCACCGTTCCCGAGAACGGCACGTTGGTGTACGGGGTCAGGGTGGCCGACGTGACGACGATGTCGGCACTCAGTGACGCGGCGACCCCGGACGGCGCATCGCGCAGACTGAGGACGGTGGACCTCTGGGGTGCTATCCCACCGTTGAAACTGATGGTGCCGTGGGTACTGTCGGTGATGTTGAACGTCTGGCCGGGACCTTCGTAGCTCGTCGGCCCGTACTCGGTCGTGGAGTAGCACAAGGGGCTGACGCTGCAATATCCCTCGCCGGTCACCAGCGCGAACGTGCCCGGGGGGTTGCCGCCGGTCAGCGCGAGGTTCTCGAGGGTCACGTTCGAGTCGTTGACGACGCCGACCAGAACGGCATCCGCGGTGAGCGGCGGCTGGCTGCTGTCGACGGCCACCGACGCCACCCCGTGGGCATCGACCGTGATGAGCACGCCGCAGCCGGAGTCGGGCCCCGTGGCGGGGCACTGGTTGAACAGCGGGGCCGCCGCGGTCGACACCCCGGGCACGGCCACCGACAGGACGAGCACCAGCCCCATCGCCAGCCCGAGTTTCCTGCTGAGGACCCTGCCGCGATTACCCATCATCGTCTACCTCTCCTGCCCTAGTCGGTTGACGAGGTCAAGAAGGTGAGACGACCGCCGTGCCGCCCATCACAACCTGATCCCCGCCGGAATCTGGGCCTAGGGTACGACTCCATCGTTGCGCGGTCAACCACAGGGTCGCTTCTCGTCACCTGAAGGCACGCCACGTAGTGAATACCTCACGGAGCGGGAGATCCAGGAGTTCTTCCGGCATCAACGGCTTGCCATCCGGCTCCGAGGAGGTCGCTCACCCGGACCACCCCCAGGCCGGCCAACGTGTCGGTGGCCTCGATGCGGAGCCCCTCGGCCACCGTCGGATCGTCGTCCGCCAGGAGCCAGGCGGTCACGATCTCGGTGAGCGCCACCTCATGCCCCGCTCCGCGGGTGCGGGCCGCCGCCAGGCTCTGCTCGAGCGATGCCAACGCATCCCCACGCCGCCCCCGACGGGCCAGGGCCGAGCCACGGACCCGCAGGAGGAGCGGCAGATGGGACGACACGCCGCCCAGCGAGCGGGCTTGGGCCAGCGCGTCGTCGGCCGTCGCCAGGGCGGCCTCTACGTCATCGGCCAGCAGCAGGCTCTCGGCCAGCCGCGCCTGGGCTTCCACGACATCGACGTTGCTGCCACTGGCCCGGAATCCGGCGATCGCCTCGTCGAACAGCCGACGGGCGTCGTCGAACGCACCCTCGCCCGCGGCCACGCGACCGAGCATGACGGCGACACTCGCCACGCCCGACCGGTAACCGGCCGCCCGCCATTCACGATCCGCGTCCGTGAACTGCGCGGCGGCCTCGTCGAACCGCCCCTGATCCAGGTAGATCTCGCCGATGTTGTACAGCTGGAACGCCAGGTGCACCGGGTTCCCGATCCTCCGGTTGAGGTCGACGCCCCGGCCGTAGCTGTCCAGCGCCGTGGCCCAGTCTCCCTTCCAGTAGGCGTACATGCCGAGCTGGTTGTGGGTGTTCGCCTGCCCGCTCAGGTCGTTGAGGTCCTCGTAGATGGCGAGCGCCCGCTCCAGGTAGCCGCGATCGTCCAGCTGGCCGAGCTCGATCTTGGCCCAGGCCGTGGTCCGCAGGGCCTCGGCCAGCGCGACCTGCTCACCGGACGCCTCGGCCTCCGCCACCGCCCGGGCGCACCAGCTGATGGCCCGAGTGTGGTGGCCCGCCTCCTGGCACCAGCGTCCGTACCAACTGAGCAGTTCGGCGCGCACCCGGGACGCGGCGTTGCCGTCCACGCCATCGAGCAGCCGCAGCCCCTTGGTGGTCCACCGCAACGCGTTGGCGTAGCGGTCCGACCAGCCCTGCATGCGGGACAACTTGAGGGCGAGACGAGCCTCGGCCACGGGGTCGCCGTGCACATAGCGCCGAGCCGCCCGGTACGCGGCGACCGCCGGCGCGTAGCTCCCCGTCCGGCTGCGCGCATCCCCGAGCTCCTCCTCGGCCCGGCCCATCTCGTCGGTGAAGCGACCCCCGATCCGTCGGCCGGCCAGGATCGCCCGCTCGTAGAAGTCGGCCGCCTCGAAGTTGGCGTGGACCGCCTTCGCCCGCTCGGCGGCCATGAGGGAGTAGTCCCAGGCCTCGTCCCACCGCTGTCCGTTCAGATAGTGGAACGACAGGATCTCGGGCTGCGTGTCCCCGCCGTCCCAGGTCGTCTTGCGGATCGTGTCCCCGGCGCGTCGGTGGATCGCACGCCGTTGGCGGAACGACAGGCCGTCGTAGGCACTGTCCCGCAGCAACGCGTTTCGGAACTCGACGGTGCCCTCCCGGTCCCGCACCAGGAACTGCTCCAGTCGCTGCCAGGTCGGGTCGGACGCGTGCGGGAGCTCGTCGAGCACATCGCGTGCCAGGTCGAGGGGGAACGACTGACCGAGCACGGACAGTTGGCGCAACAGGAACCGGTCGTCGGTCGACAGGCTGTCGATGCGGGCGGCGACCACGTCGTCGATGGTGTCCGGGAGCTCGTCGACGTCCCCTCCGCCGACAGTGGTGGCGACGAGCTCGCGCAGGAAGAGCGGGTTGCCACCCGACCGCTCGACCACCGCGTCGATCTGACGGGCCGTCAGCGTGGCTCCGGCCGAATCGACCACCGCCAGCTCCCGTGCGTCGGCCGGTTCGAGCGGTCCGAGTTCGAGGCGCGGGGCCACGCCCTCGGGCGCGACGAACCCCTCCCCACCAGGGCGCCGGGCCACCACCGTGAGCCACGACGACGCCGGGGCCGCCGCGGCCAGGTGGCCGAAGAGGTCGGCCGACGCCTCGTCCATGAAGTGGGCGTCGTCGATGCACAACAGGCCGGCGGCCGGAAGGATCCCGGCCAGGAGCTCGATTACCGTCTGCGCCAGCCGTGGGCGGCGGTACTCCTCGTCGAGTTCCCGCGACGCCTCGGTGTCCTCCATCCGCAGCCCGATCGCCTGCGCGACGAGTGGCGCCCAGGGCAGGACGTCCGGCGCCCGCTCGGTGACCGTCGCCAGGAACTGTCCGGTGAGCGCCTCGCCGGAGCCCGTAGGCGGAAGATCCATCAGTTCGCGGAGCAGGCGCCGCACCACGAGGTACGGCGTGGAAGAGTCGTAGACCTGGCAGGTGACGGACAGTTGGGGACGGTCGGCCAACCGGTCGCTCACCTCCCGGACCAGTCGGGTCTTGCCCACACCCGGCTCGCCGATGATCTCGACCGTGCGCCCGGATCCGGCTGCCGCCTCGGCGGCGTACCCGGCGATCGCCGCCAGCTCGGCCTCGTGGCCCATGAACGGTGCCCGCTCGGTCCTCCCCACCTCCTGCTCGCCGACGGCCTCGCCGACCAGGAACGCACGGACCGGTTTGGCCTTCCCCTTCACCAGGAACGGCTCGAGCTCCTCGGTGGCGAACGACGTGCGCGACCGGCTGAGCACGTCCGGCGACGCCACGATCTGCCCGGGGACGGCCTTCGCCATCAACCGGGCGGCCAGGTTGACCGCGTCCCCCATCACGGTAAAGGTCCGGCGGTAGGGCGGGCCGATCTCGCCGACGAAGACGGCCCCGCGGTTGACGCCGATCCGGATCGGCAGCCGGCTCCCGGCGTCCATGACTTCGCGCAGGGTCAGCAACATGCGGTGCTCGTCGTCACCCGTGGTGGAGGGAGCGCCGGCGGTGAGGATGATCTTCCCGCCGTCGTGGTCGACATCGGTGGCCAGGAAGGTGACACCGTTCCGGTCGACCGCCCGCTGCACGGCGCGCACCAGTTCGTCGAGCTGGTCGGCCGCCTCGGCCGCGCCCCGGGCCGCCACCAGCTCGTCGGTGCCGTCGAAGTGGATGAAGGCCACCGTGACCCGACGGTGCTCGGGCTCCTGATGGCGGGCTCGCAGGACGTCGCGGAGGGCCACCGGGATGCCGGACAGGACGTCGGCCCGCGGGTCGATGGGCTCGAAGGGGACGAAGGAGTCCGCCGGCACCTCCGGCGCGCGACGGAGCAGGAAGCCCGGCCCCTTGGCCTCACCCACGACGCCGGGTGGCAGGGCTTCGGCGGTGGCCGGGCTCACCAGGATCTGGCCGGCGTCGGCGGTCCCCTCCATGGTGACGGTGGTGCTGGCCGCCGGGCCGGTCACCACCAGTTCGCGGTGGGAACCGCCGACCAGGAAGAAGTGGAAGTCACCCGAGTGCACGCCGACCGACATCCGCAGCGACACCTTCTGGCCGAGGACGACCAGGCGGCCCACGGTGCGCAGGGCGCGGCGCATCTCCACCGCGGCCCGGCACCCCCGCGCCTCGTGGGCTTCACCGGAGAAGTACAGGAGGAGGGCGTCCCCGCCGAACTTCAGCAGCCGCCCCCCGTAGGCGACGGCCAGGTCGAGGAGGGCCACGAAGCAGGTGCCGATCGTGGCCGTCAGCTCTTCGGCGCCGACCTTGCCGTGACGGGCCAGCCCCTCGGACAGCTTGGTGAACCCCGAGATGTCGACGAAGACGACGGTGCCCGGCTCGATCCGGTAGGTCGCTTCGGACCGGCCGGCCAGCCAGTCGATGCTGAGCCGCGGCAGGTAGGGGGCCAGCAGCTCCGGTTCGGCCCGTCCGCGCCCGTCACCGCCGTCCCCGCCAACCGACGCCGCCACGCCGTCGGATCCGATGAGTTCTCCGGAGGACATCTCCCCCCATGCTCCCATGGGGGGTGTGCTCCGGGAAACCCCCGGACGCGGTCCGCCGCGGACCAGTCCGCCGCGGACGATTCGGGCCCGGCCGACGTCGACAGCACCCGGGCCGCGGTTTAGAGTTCCCCCATGTTCCAGACCGTGGTGGTGGGCGCCGCCGACTCCCCGACCGCGACGAGGGCCTTCGACGCCGCGGTCGACCTGGTCGCCCGTTCCGGCGGGACCCTGCACGTGGTCTCGGCCTACAAGCCTGTCACCCGCTCGTCCGCCGCGGTCCCCGCGGAGTTCCGCGACGCCGTCCAACCCGACAGCCGGGTCCGAAGTGTGCTCGAGGACCTGGCGGCACGCGCCCGTTCCCAGGGGGTCACCGTCCAGTCGCACGACCAGCGGGGCGATCCGGCCCAGGCGGTCCAGGACGTAGCCGAGCGGGTGTCGGCCGACCTCGTCGTCATCGGGTCCCAGGGGATGAACCGCCGGATCCTGTCCAGCATCCCCAACACGATCGCCCACCAGGCCGAGTGCGCCGTCCTCATCGTCAAGACGGACTGATCCGGCTCGAGCCATCGAGCCACCGACCTCCCGACCCCCGACCCCCGACACCGTCGGCAGAACACTGAGGAGAGCACGTGTACAACAGCATCGTGGTGGGAGTGGACGACTCCCCGACGGCCCTGCAGGCGTTCGACCAGGCGGTCGAGTTCGCCAAGATGTCGGGCGGCACGCTCCACATCGTGACGGCGTACAAGCCCAAGCCCGCCCAGGAGGCCGAGGTGCCTGACGAATTCCGCTACTCCATGGCGTCGACGGGCGCGGCCGACGTGCTGCTCCAACGGCTGGCCGACCAGGCCACCGCCGAAGGCGTCTCCTCCGAGGTGCACGCAGCCACGGCCGACCCGGCCGATGCACTGATCTCGGTCGCCGACCGCGAGAGGGCCGACCTCATCGTCGTGGGGAACAAGGGCATGAAGGGCGCCCGCCGCGTACTCGGCAGCGTGCCGAACTCGGTCGCCCACCGGGCCAACTGCTCGGTCCTCATCCTCCCCACGACCTGAGTCGTCCGACGGGTTCCCGCGGCCCGCACGTGGGACCGCCGGCGGGGTAAGAATTCACTGGCTGCAGTGTCCATGCGCACCAGAGTGAAACCGGAGGGTCGATCCATGAGCGGTACGTCAGGTACAGGAGTCCCCACCAAGATCGTCGTCGGGACCGACGGGTCGGCGACGGCCGAGCGCGCCGTGCACAAGGCCACGGCGCTGGCCAAGGCCGTCGGCGCCGAGCTCATCGTCATCTCCGCCTTCAGCAACCGTGCCCCGGCCGGCGTCGCCGCCGCCGGCATCGCCATCGACTCGGGCTGGGTCGCCGCCGCGCAGGGTGCCGCCGAGACGGTGGCCAAGGAGGCGGCCGAGCGTGCGAAGGCGGCGGGCGTCGCCGCCGTGTCGTACCAGGCGGTCGGCGGCGAGCCCTCGGAGGCCCTCATCCACGTCACCCAGGAACAGGGTGCCGACCTGCTCGTGGTCGGCTCGAAGGGCATGCAGTCGACGGCCCGGTTCCTGCTCGGCCCGGTCGCCAACAAGGTGTCGAGGAAGGTCGACTGCGACCTCCTCATCGTCGAGACGTCTGAGTAGCCCCACCGGGTCGGCGCGTCGGCGCCGCGGCAGGGCCGGCCGGAGCGCTGACACCGCCCTCCGTTGAGGATCCCGGGCGTCCTGGTGCTCTGATTTGCACCCCACGGGGACTACACTGGGGAGCGAGGGGCCTCCCGAGGGTGGCGGCGGATGCATCTCGAAGTGGGCGATCGACTTCTGGTGACCGGGCGTGGCGACGTGGCGGGCCACGTATGCCGTGTCCTGTCGTTCGTGGGTCCCGAGGGGACGCCGCCCTGTGTCGTCCTCCGCTACGACACCGGTGCCGAGGAATTCCTGGATCCCCACGAGGACCTCGAGATCCGGGTGCTCACCCACGCTCCCGCCTGACCGGCCACGCGGTGGGGTCGACCCCACCCCGATGACCGTCAGGTGACGTCCGGGTTACGTCCGGGTGAACTCCCGGTCTCCACCCGGCAATTCCTGCCCGGAACTGCGATTTGTCCCGTCGTGACAGAGGACACCGCGGTACCGTCGGGCCGTGCTGCGATCGATCAAGAGGACCGGCTGGTCCGTCGTCCACGGTGAGGTCATCATGTGGCCCGCCATCGTCGCCGGTGCCGGGGCGGCCGTGGCGTCCTACGGCATCGGCTCGATCCGGCTGAACCTCAGCGTCGAGGTGGCCCTGGCCAGCATGACCACCTTCCTCTTCGGGGTGCTCCTGGCCTTCACCATCGCCCGCACCCGCGAACGCCTGACCACCGTGCGCAACCTGATGGCCCAGGGGAATTCGTCCCTGCAGTCGATCCACCAGATGATGGACGTCTTCCCCGACCCGGTCCGGACCGGCGTCCGGGAGCTGGTGGACGCCCAGCTCACCAGTCAGATCGACTACCGCCTGGTCGACAACCACCTGTCGGCGCCCGCCCACGAGGCCCTCGCCCGTGCCATCTACGCCATCGAGCCGGCGACACGTCAGGAGGAGGTGATCTACAAGGAGGTCGTCGAGCTCTGCACCCAGATGGGGGCCGAGCGGGCGCTCATCGACACCACGACGGGCCAGTCCCTGATGCCGGTCGAGTGGATCGGGATGCTCCTGCTGCTGGCCATGATCGTCTCGCTGATCACGGTGATGCCCGGTGGGACCATCTGGGGAGCGCTGATCGCCGGGGTCCTGACCGGCACCCTGGTCACCCTGCTGATCGTCCTGCGCCAGCTCGACCGGCTCGTCTGGCACGAGCAGGCGTCGATCTGGGAACCCACGTCGCGGCTGTTCCGGAGCATGGGCCTCGACCCGTACGTCCCGCGACTGGTCATCGACGGTGGGCGCTTCCTCCCGTCGGGGCGGGTCCGGGTCGTCGACTATCCGGACCCCTATCCGGACCGGTCGCGCAAGGTGGTGACGGTCGCGGACTTCGGCGAGGGCCCGACCCCCTCGACGCGCCGGCCCCGCACCCCGTCCCGGGCGGGCTGAGGGGCTTCCGGCGCATCGGGCGGGACCGGCGCCCGGCCCCTACGGTTGGGTCGTGCGACTGACTCCCGTCCGCCTCGAGGCCGAGCTCACCGACCGGGCGGGGCCCCGGGTCGTCGTGGCCGCCGTCACCGGGTCGTCGACCGCACTGCCCCTCGGACCCCTCGAGGTCGACCTCGACGTGACCGACGCCGGTACCCGGTGGGCCGTGGCCAACCGGGGCGACCGCCCCGTAGCGGTGCGGTCGCTGACCCTGGTCCACCGGCTCGACCACGACGACGCCCCGGTACGCATGTTCCGCAACGGGTACCAGTCGTGGACGCCGACGACGACCGGGGTGCTCGGCGTCGACGCCGACCCGTCGCTGCGGGCCGATCTCGAGTTCCTCCAGGCCGTCCACCACGCGGACCAGCGGCGCGCCCGGCCCGGCGAACTCCGCTCCGAATGGGTGACGGTCCTGGCCGGCGGCCCCGGGTCGGCCCCGGTCCTCCTCGGCTTCGACGGCGGTGACCGACACGACGGCACCCTGCGCCTGCGTGCCGAACCCGACGGGACCGAGGTGCGCGCGGAGGCGTTCCTGGGCGATGCGGTGCTCGACCCCGCTGAGCGCCGGATTCTCCATACCGTCGAAGTCGTCGGATCCGGGGGTACCGACCCCGCCGCACTGCTGGAGGCGTGGGCGGACCGGTGCGGCACACGCGGCAGTGCCCGGGTCGCGGCTCCGTTCCAGGTCGGCTGGTGCAGCTGGTACCAGTACTTCCACGACGTCACCGGGGCGGACATCCGATCCAACCTCGCCCTGGCCGACGAATGGCCCTTCGACGTGTTCCAGGTGGACGACGGCTACCAGGCCGCCATCGGCGACTGGCTGGAGACCAATGACCGGTTCCCCGGCGACCTCGCCGGACTGGCGTCCTCGATCCGGTCGGCCGGCCGCACCCCCGGACTGTGGCTCGCCCCGTTCCTGGTGGCACCCGACTCCGAGGTGGCCCGACGCCATCCCGACTGGATCGCCCGGCACCGGGTCGACGGCGTCGACACCGGCCCGCTCCGGACCTGGTGGAACCCGCCGTGGGGCGGTGGCGAGGACGGGCTCATGTACGGGCTCGACACCACGCATCCCGAGGTGGTGGCGCACCTCGAGCACCTGGCGTCAGCCGTGGTCGACGCCGGCTTCCCCTACCTGAAGCTGGACTTCACCTTCTCCCCGTCGGTCGACGGCGGGTACACGGATCCGGGGCGGACCCCGGCCGAACGGGTGCGTGCCGGGTTCGCCGCCCTGCGTCGGGGGGCGGGGGACGATGTCTTCCTGCTCGGCTGCGGGGTCCCCCTGTCCAATGTCGTCGGTCTGGTCGACGCCAACCGGATCGGCCCCGACGTCGCTCCGCTGTGGGCGCTCGACCCGTCCGAGGAGATGGTTCCCGGCTACCTCGGGATCCAGCCGGCGACCAGCCACGCCTTCACCAACACGTTGACCCGGGCGTTCATGCACCGTCGCCTGTGGATCAACGACCCGGACTGCCTGATGCTGCGCGCCACGGACACCGGCCTCGGCCCGGCCGCCGCCACTACCTGGGCGCGCGCCGTCGGCGTATCGGGGGGCATGGCGCTCGTCTCGGACGACCTGGCACTGCTCGACGACGCGTCCCGCCGACTGCTCGACGACGTCGTGTCCCTCGGACGTGCCGCCGACGCCGGAGCGCGGGCCGGGGACGGGCCGCGCTGCGACGACCTGCTCTCCCCGACGGCGCCCTCCCGGCTGACGTCCCGCGCCGGCCAACTCGAGGCCGATCCGTTCGCCGGTACCTCCCGGTTCACGCCGTCGGGAAGCGGTCCCGGAGCGTGACCCGGCGGGGCCGCGACGGTCACGGAACCGGGCACCGGTAGGGTCGGGCCCCGTGAACCCACGGGTGCAGATCGAGGAGGCCAGGACCGTCGGGCGGGCCGTGACCGAGGGCGGCATCGAGCTGGCCCGGTCCCGGGCGCTGGTCCAGGTGCGCCGATCGATGGGCATGACCGAGGAGCCCCCGTCCCCGTGCGTCGATCCGGAACTGGCCTACGTCGCCCCGGACTCCGTCGTGCGCCGGATCCACGGCGATCTGCCGTCGATGCTCATCGGCGGCCTGTCGGCACTCCTGTTCCAGATGCTCCATCCCCTGGCCATGGCCGGGGTGGCGCAGCACTCCCTGTACCGCACCGACCCGCTCGGCCGCCTCGAGCGGACGGCCCGGTTCCTCGGCACCACCACCTTCGGCACCCGCGACGAGGCCCGGGCCGCCGTCGAACGGGTGCGCCACGTCCACGCCAGGGTGTCCGGGACGGCGTCGGACGGCCGGCGCTACTCGGCCGCCGATCCCGACCTCCTGACCTGGGTGCACGCCGCCGAGGTCTCGAGCTTCCTGGCCGCCACGCGCGCCTACGCCCCCACCGGGACGACCCCGGACGAGGAGGACGAGTACCTCCACCAGATGGCCGTGGTGGCCCGGGACCTGGGTGCGGTCGACGTCCCCCGCTCGGTCGCCGAGCTCGACGCCTACTTCGACCAGGTGCGCCCCCGACTGGCGCTCACTCCCGAGGCCCGCGCCGCACGCAACTTCGTCCTGCGCGGCGTCGGCCGGTGGCCCCACGAGGTCGCCACCTACGGGCTCCTGGTCAGTGCCGCACAGGGGGTGCTCCCCACCTGGGCCCGCCGTCAGCTGCGGCTCCCGGCCCTGCCCGCCGGCGACCGGTTGGCGGTACGGCCCTCCGCCCGGCTGCTCGGCACGGCGTTCCGCTGGGTGGTCACCCCGCCCGCACCCGCGGGTCGGGGCTGAGCCGGGACGGTCGGTCAGGCCGGGTCGGCGGCCAGCATCGACGTCACCGGGTGGTGGTCGCCACCCAGGGCCAGCACCTCGTCGAATCCGTCTCGCAGACACGCCATGAGCTTCTCGGGATCGGGCACCGCGGCCGTGTCGATGGTGCAGCCGATGCAGCAGGTCCCCCGGTAGGACACCAGGGTCACGTTGACGGCCGCACCCGTGGTCGGGCCGAATGCGTAATAGCCGGTAACGGGCGCGCCGGCCAGGAAGATCGGGACGGGCACCCCCGGCACGTCGGAGGCCAGGAAGTCGACGTGCTTGAGCATCGACCCGATGACACCCGCGGGGAGCAGGTTCAGCAGGCCGGCCACCGTGTCCGACAGGGGTAGCGCCTCCTCGTGCCGGGCGGCACGGCACCGCCACCCGGTGAGGCGCACCCGGGCGCCGGCGTCGGTCTCGCCGACGGGGACGACGAAGCGTTCGAGGGTGATCCGGTTGCCCCCTTCGGCATCGCCCTCCTGGCGGAGGGAGATCGGCATCGTCACCCGGAGCTCGTCCACCGGGGCGCCGTGCAGTTCGTGGTAGCGGCGCAGGCCGCCGGTGATCGAGGCGATGAAGGCGTCGTTGAGGGTCCCACCCACGACGGCACCGGCACGCTTGAGATCGGCCAGGTCCACCTCGACGAGGTCGAGGTGCCGGTCCAGGCTCCGACGGGTCATGATCGGCGACAGGGTGCCGGACACCGGCGCCACGAACCGGCCCAGCGAGCTGGTGGTGGCCAGGACGTCGAGCGTCGAGCGGATCGGGTGGCGGACCAGTGCACGGGCCGCGGGCACCACGTCGGCGAGCCCGGCCCGGACGCCGCCCGCCATCCGGCCGAGCGAGTGCCCCACCGCCCCGCGCACCAGACCGACGCCGGACGGCTCCGGCGCGGATTCGGGGAGGGGTACCTCCTCCACCGGCCCCGTGTCCGGGGTGGTCTCGTAGACCAGCATGGCCAGCTGCATGCCGCCGACCCCGTCGGTCAGCGAGTGGTGCACCTTGAACACGAGCGCGGCACGGTCGCCCTCCAGACCCTCGACCAGGGTCACCACCCACAGCGGCCGCGACGGGTCGAACGCGGTCATGGCCTCCATGCGGGCGAACTCGACCACGGTCGCCGGCGTGTACGGGGCCGGCGCGGCGATCCGTCGGAGGTGGAGTGACAGGTCGAACTCGCAGTCGACCCACTGCGGGGTGGACAGGCCGACAGGGGTGGGCACCGGACGCTGACGGAACCTCGGGGCCAGTCGGGTGGCCCGCTCGAGCCGGGCGACCAGGATGTCGACGTCCGGACGCGCGTCCAGCCAGGTGACGGCCACGATTGTCGAGCGCAGGCCCGGGTCGTGCTCCATGCTCCAGGCCAGTGCATCGGGATCCCGCATGAATTGCTCGTCGTCGAACACGTGGGCCCTCCTCAACGACATCGCCCGTGGGTGAACCTACGGCGTCCGGCCGCACCGGCAAAGGGCCGAAGGTCCCCTTCTGGGCGGGTCGGGACCGAGGTCCGGCGCCCGGGCCCCGTGTCCCCCGCCGCCGCGGCCCGGCTGGACCCGCCGCCGTCCAGCCCCTAAATTGGTCCACCTTGTGCTGCACTCCGGTTCGACCCCGCTGACGGGGCCAGCCACCGCCGGGTCGACCCGTCGAACCATCCGGGTCCTCTGCCTCCCCGTGCTCGTGGTCCTCACCGCCCTCCCCCTCGGGGCAGCGCTGCGCCCCGCCGGTGCCGACACCGTCGCCAGCCTGCAGGCCCAGGCCACCACCGTCGCCCACGATCTGGTGCTCGAACAGCTCCAGGTGGACGCCACCCGGCAGCAGGACTCGGTGGCCGCCGCCCGGGTCACCGCCGACCAGCAGGCCATCACCGCCCTCGACCTGCAGCTGGCCGCCGACCAGCAGGCCATCGCCCGGCAGCGCCAGGTCGTCCAGGCCCAGGCGATCCGCTCGTACATCGACTCGGGAGCCGACTCGTCCAGCACGGATGCCGCCCTGTTCGCCGGTGGCTCCTCCCAGGCGCAGGCGGCCAGCGAGTACACCCGACTCGCCGTCGGCACGATCACCACCGACCTCGCCCAGCTGCACACCGCCCAGCGGGCCCTCGGCTCCCAGCAGGCGCAGCTCCAGGCCCGACAGGACCAGGACCGCGCCGACGCCACTCGGCAGGCCGCGGCCCTCGGTCAGGCCACGGCTGCCGCGGGGCAGCTCCAGGCCGAGCAGGCCCAGGTCACCGGCCAGCTGGGTGCCGCCGTGGCCGCGCAGCAGGCGGCCCAGGCCAAGGCCGCGGCGGCGGCCGTGGGCGCCTCCCGCCAGAGCGCGCCGGCGGCCTCGGCCCCACCGGCCACCATCCCGGCCTCCGCACCGTCGACGACGACCACCCCGGCCGGATCCACCACCGTTCCGGCGCCGGCCCCCTCGCCGTCGGCCAACCCCTATCCCGGACTGGCCGATCCGGCGCTCAACGCCTTCCTGACCTGCGTCGTCCAGGCGGAGTCCGGCGGCAACTACGGGGTGCTCTCCCCGGGCGGGTACTACATGGGTGCCTTCCAGTTCAGCCAGTCGACCTGGAACTCGGCCGCCAGCGCGGCCGGGCTCGGGCTCCTCGTCGGGGTCCCGCCGAACGAGGCGTCCCGGGCCGAGCAGGACACCGTGGCGGTGGCCCTGTTCGCCCTGGACGGCCAGCAGCCGTGGCTCGGCGACCGCTGCAGCCAGGGCTGACGCACCGCCGGGCCCGGGGCCCCACGCCCTTGGCCTCAGCCTGCCAGGTACCGCCGCACCGCGGCGGCCGTGCGTTCGCCGCTGAACATCGCCCCCTGCAGCGACGCGGTGTCCCGGTGGTCACCGCACACGAACCGGCCACCGCCCAGGGCGACCCGGCGTCGGGGCCGGAACGGGGGTTCCTGACGTGGCTGCCCGTGCGGGATCACGTCCGTGCGGAGGTGCGCCCAGTCGCCGGTGGACGAGTCGAACCAGCCGGCCAGCTGTTCGAGCACCCGGGGGAGCAGGTCGGGAGCGAGGGCGTCGGGCCCGGGGACGGCCGCGGCCACCAGGCTGCGGCCCGGGGGCGCATAGGACGGGGCGACCTGGCTGAGCACGGCCAGGTTGCGGACCGGACCCGCGCCGGTGCCGTCGAGGGCGAGCGCGGTGCCGGACAGCGGGGGTTCCGCCGTGGCGAACCAGCAGCAGGCCACCGCCCGTGACCCCGGATCGTCGACGGCCCCGCCCAGGAGGCGGTGGGCCTCGGGACCTTCGGTCGCCACCACCACCGACCGCGTGGCGAGCACCTCGCCCCCGGCCAGGTGCACGGTGGTGCCGTCGACCCGCTCCGCCCGGGTGCCGGTCCGCACCATCCCCTCGGGGAGTGCGGCGGCCAGCTGGGTCGGGATCGCCCCGATCCCGGCCGCCGGGACCGCCGTCGGGCCGGCAGCCAGCATCTTGAGCACCACGTCGAAGCGGCGTCGGGACACCTCGAGGTCGGGGTCGAGCTGGATGCCGGCGAACAGCGGCCGCCAGAACGCCTGGATCATGACGTCGCCGAACCCGGCGGCCCGCAGCCGTTCCATGGTCGTCCCGTCCGGCCCGCGCAACAGGTCCCGGGCCGACGTCGTCCGCACGGACAGGACCAGGCGGGCCAGCCGGACCTTGTCGGCGAACGACCCGATCGGGGCCCGGAGCGTGGCCGGCAGCTGGGACGGCCGCCGCAGCGGGTCGGCCACCGCCACGTTGCCGCCCCCGGTGCGCACCACCGCTCCGGGGGCGAACTCCCGGAGGTCGAGTGCCGCCAGGTCGAGGCGCTCCACCACCTCGGGGTAGGCGGTCAGCAGGATCTGGAACCCGCGGTCGAGCTGGTAGCCGTCGATCACGTCGGTGCGCACCCGACCCCCGACGCCGTCCGAGGCCTCCACCACGGTGACCTCGATCCCGGCCCGGACCAGGTCGTGGGCGCAGACCAGTCCGGCCATGCCGGCGCCGACGACGATCACCCCGGTCATCGGAGCGCGCCCGTCCGGACGATCAGCACCGCAGGACACACCGTCCGGTGCCGGCACACGCCGGGCACGGCCCGGCCGAGCCGGCCACATGGGCGAGGCAGTGCTCGACCCGCCGGTCCACGATGTCCATCAGCAGCGGGTGCGGACCGAGCGGCGCGGTGACCAGCCAGCCGACGCCCGGGTGCGCCGACGCGGCCTCGGCGGCGAGGTTCGGGATGTCGCGGTCCCAGTGGTGGCCCGGTCCGAGGAAGTAGGGGGCGAGGACCACCGTCGCCGCCCCCGCGGCCACGCACCGGTCGAAGGCGGTGGCGATCGACGGCTCGGCCAGCTCCATGTGGGCCGGCTCCACGATGGGATAGAGCAGACGGTCGGCCGACTCGCGGACGAACGCCTCCATCGACTCGTTGGACTCGATCCGCCGGGACCCGTGGTCGACCACGATGACGGCGAGCGGGTGGTGCACCCCGGGTGCCCGTCGATGGCCTGCGTCGATGTCGTCCCCGTCGCCCGTCGGCCGCTCCATGGGCGCCAAGACTAGAGCCGGTCCACCCGAGGCCCGACTGCGCCGTCATCCACGGTGGGCCCGCTCCAGGTCCAGCAGCGCCGTCTTGCGGTCCGGACCGCCCCCGTACCCGCCGAGCGAGCCGTCCGCGGCGATGACCCGGTGGCACGGCACGATCACGGCGATCGGGTTGCGCCCGTTGGCCAGTCCGACCGCCCGCGACGCCCGGGGGTTGCCGACCCTGCGGGCCAGTTCGCCATAGCTGATGGTCGACCCGTAGGGGACGGCGCACAGCTGGGCCCACACGGCCCGCTGGAACTCGGTTCCCTCGAGGGCCATCGGGATGTCGAACCCGGTGCGGGATCCGCCGAAGTACTCGTCGAGCTGGGTGCACACGTCGGTGAACGCGGCGTCGTAGCGTCGGGCGCCGTCGGGCACCGGGGTGGCGTGGGTCTGGTCCTCCATGTGGAGCCGGGTGAGCCGACCGCCCCGCCCCACGAGGGTCAGCGGCCCGATCGGGCTGGGGTGGACCGTGTACCGGACGGTACGGTCCGATGTCCGGTCGGTGCTCGGGACGGATTCAGGCACGGTGGCTCCTTCGGGACGGTCGGGTTCGGTCGGTCGGGTCGGATCCGGGCGAGGGGGGCCAGACGGTCAGCGGGTGGTCGGTGGCCGCCCACAGGTGCTGGGCCGCATAGGCGCGCCACGGACGCCACCGCTCGGCCCGGCCGAGCAGCGACCGGGTGTCACCGGGCAGCCCGAGCCTGGCCGACCCGGTGCGCACGCCGAGGTCGCCCACCGGAAAGGCGTCCGGGTCACCGAGCGACCGCATCGCCACCATCTCCACCGTCCACGGTCCGATCCCGGGCAGGGCGCCGAGCACCTGGCGGGCGTCGTCCCGGTCGGCCCCCGGCCCGAGGTCCAGCCGCCGCTCGTGCAGGGCCTCGACCAGGTGGCCCAGCGTCCGGGCCCGCCCACCCGCCAGTGCCGGTGCCGCGCCGACCAGCTGCCCGGCCGTGGGGAACAGATGGGTGAGTCCGGCCGATGGGGTGGCCAGGGGCTCGCCCCGCTCCGCCACCAGGGCGCCGGCGCACGTCCGGGCTGCGGCGGTGGACACCTGCTGGCCGAGCACGGCCCGGACGGCGAACTCGTCACCGTCCACGGTGCGGGGCACCCTCCGGCCGGGGGATCGCCCCACCGCCGGGCCGAGCACCGGATCGACCGACAGGGCGCGGTCGACGGCGTCCGGGTCGGCGTCGAGGTCGAGGAGCCGGCGGCACCGGGCGATCGCCGCCGTCAGGTCGGCGACGTCCGCCAGCTCCATCCGGCAGGCGATGTGCGACGCCGTCGGGGTGAGGGCCACGATGCCGGGGCCGTGCGGAAGGCGCAGGGTGCGTCGATAGGTGGTGCCCACCACTTCCTCGACCCCGGGCACGGCGGTGGCCGCCAGGTGGCCGAAGAGTGTGTCGGGGCACAGGGGCTGGCGGAAGGGCAGGCGCAGATCGAGCCGTCCCGGGGCTGCACGGGCGCCCCGCACCGGCCCGGGCCCGGTGGCCCGAAGTGCCGAGGGCGGAGCCGCGAACACGGCCCGGACCGTGTCGTTGAACTGCCGGATACTGGTGAAGCCCGCGGCGAAGGCCACCTCGGTCATCGACAGGTCCGTGGTCTCCACCAGGACCCGGGCCGTCTGGGCCCGCTGGGCTCGTGCCAGGGCCACCGGACCGGCACCCACCTCCGCCAGCAGCACCCGTTCGAGCTGGCGCACGCTGTAGCCCACCTGGTCGGCCAGTCCGGGGACCCCGGCCCGGTCGATCACACCGTCGGCGATGAGCCGCATGGCCCGGGCGACCACGTCGGCCCGACCGTCCCACTCGGGTGAGCCCGGTGTGGCGTCCGGCCGGCACCGCTTGCATGCACGGAACCCGGCCCGCTGGGCCGCAGCCGCTGTCGGCAGGAACCGGACGTTGCGCCGTTGCGGCGTCCGGGCGGGGCAGCTGGGCCGACAGTAGATCCCGGTGGACGTCACCGCCGTCACGAACCAGCCGTCGAAGCGCGGGTCCTTCGACTGCACGGCCAGGTAGCAGCGTTCCGGGTCGTCGTGCACCGTGACAGTCTGCCCGGACCGGGTACCTCGTACTAGCGGAATTCCGACACGGTGGTGGCCACCGGCCGGGCGGGCGCCGGAGGGCGCGTGAGGGGGGCGCCGGAGGTCCCCGGTAGCGTCGGGTGGGGCCCCGGATCCGCCGGGGCGGGGAGGACACGCAGTGACCGCCGACCGACGTCCCGACCGCCGGTGGACCCGGGTGCTCCGCGCCGCACACGTGGCCGCCGGGGCCTGCCTGGTCGCCGCCGCCGCACCGGCGTCGGCCGCGCCGCTGGCCACGCCGGCGCCGGCGGCCGGTCCGTCCACCGCACCGATCGGGCAGGCCGCGCCGTACCTCACCCTCGGCTGGGGGGACCCCCCGTCGCCGCCCACCGTCATGGCGGCCACCGGGATCCGGCAGTTCACGCTGGCCTTCGTGCTGGCCGGCCGGGGGTGCCTCCCACTGTGGGACGGCAGCCGGCCGCTGCTGGGCGGCCCCGACGCCGCATCGATCGGCGCCATCCGGGCCGCCGGTGGCGACGTCTCGGTGTCCGCCGGCGGCTGGTCCGGTCGGAAACTCGGCACGGCGTGCCGGACACCGGCGGCGCTGGCATCGGCCTACGAGCAGGTCGTCGACGCTTACGGACTCCGTGCGTTCGACGTGGACATCGAGCACGGCGAGTTCACCAGCGCCCGGGTACGGTTGCGGGTGGTCACCGCGCTGGCCGAGCTCCAGGCGGCCCGGCCGGGCGTCCGGATCACGGTGACCTTCGGGACGGGTCCGACCGGGCCCGACGCGGACGGGAGGAGCCTGATCGCGGACGCCGCCGGGATCGGCTTCCAGCCGTACGCCTGGACGATCATGCCCTTCGACTTCGGCGCGCCCGTGGCCGACATGGGGGCCACGACGGTGGCCGCCGCCGAAGGGCTCCGGGCCGATCTCGTGGCCGCCTACGACGAGACCCCGACGGCGGCCTACGCCCACCTCGGGATCTCGTCGATGAACGGCATGACCGACGAGACCGACGAAGTCGTGTCGGCGGCCGACTTCCAGACCGTGCTCGCCTACGCGCAGGCGAACCACATCGCCCGCCTCACGTTCTGGATGGTCGACCGCGACCGGTCGTGCCCGAAGGGCGTCGCCCCCGGCAACACCTGTAGCGGCATCGCCCAGGCGGACTGGGCATTCACCGCGCTCGACGCACAGTTCACCGGCTGAGGCCACGTGGACGTCTGGACCACGGTGCCCGTGCCGGAGCTGGCCACCGCCGGCGAGCTCTTCGCCGAGCTCGAGGCGGCCGGATTCGACGGCGCATTCACCTACGAGACCCGTCACGATCCGTTCCTCCCGCTCGTCCTGGCCGCGGACCGGACGACGACCCTGCGCCTGGGCACGGCCGTCGCCATCGCCTTCGCCCGGTCGCCGCTGCTGCTGGCCACCGTCGGACGCGACCTGCAGGACGTGTCCGAGGGGCGGATGACGCTCGGGCTCGGCACCCAGATCCGACCGCACATCGAGCGCCGCTACTCGATGCCCTGGTCGCACCCGGCTGCCCGGCTGCGCGAACAGGTCCTGGCCGTCCGGGCCATCTGGGACGCCTGGGACGGGATGGCCCCGCTCGACTTCCGGGGCGAGTTCTACACCCACACGCTGATGCCCCCGGCCTTCGATCCCGGTCCGGCGCGCTTCGGGCGACCGTCCATCCTGCTCGGGGCCGTCGGGCCCCACCTCACCCGCGTGGCGGCCGAGGTCGGTGACGGCCTGCTGATCCACCCCTTCGCCACCCGCGAGTCGCTCGAACAGCTGACCCTGCCCGCCGTCGCCGAGGGGCTGGCCCGGGCCGGTCGCGACCGCGCCGGCCTCGAGCTGGCCGTCGTCTGCATGATCGCCACCGGCGACACCGGCGCCGACCTCGATGCGGCCGTCGCCACCGTCCGGGGCCAGCTCGCCTTCTACGGGTCCACCCCGGCCTACGCCCGGGTCCTGGAGTGCAGCGGGTGGGACGGGCTGCACCGGCGGCTCAACACCCTGTCCAAGGAGGGGCGGTGGGACGACATGGCGGCGCTCGTGCCCGACGACATGGTCGAGTCGATCGCCGTGGTCGGCCGCCGCGACCAGATCGCCGACCTGGTCCGGGCCAAGGTCGGCGATCTGGCCGATGCCGTCAGCCTCGAGTGCACCCGGCGTCCGGACCCCGCCCACTTCGCCGACATCTGCGCCGACCTGCGCACCGGCGGGTGACCGCGCCCGGTCAGCGCTCGTCGGCCGCCCGCCAGCAGTACCAGGCCACCATGCTGCGGAAGGGACGGAACGGCGCGCCGAGCTCCTCGAGCTCGCGGGGCGCCGGCACCTCGGGCAGTCCCCATGCCCGGGCGAAGCCGGCCCGCACCCCGTAGTCCCCGACCGGCCAGACGTCCGCCCGACCGAGTGTGCTCATCAGGAACATCTGGGCGGTCCACGGACCCACGCCCCGGACCACGGTGAGGTGGGCGACGACGTCCTGGTCGGACAGGCGTCCGATCCGGTCGAGCGCCACCACGCCGGCCGCCACCTTGTCGGCCAGGTCGAGGATCGACGCGGCCTTCGAGCCGCTCAGTCCACAGGACCGCAGGACCGGCTCCGGGGTGGCGAGGACGCGTGCCGCGCAGACGTCACCGTCGAGCGCATCGACCAACCTCCCGTGGATCGAGGCCGCGGCGCGGCCGGCCAGCTGCTGGTAGACGATGTTGCGGGCCAGGTCGCCGAAGCGCCGGTCGACGGGCACCCGCCGCCGCGCCGGGGGCGGTCCGTGGCGCTCCACCAGGCCGGCCAGGACCGGGTCGACCCGGGCCAGCTCCACCACGGCGTCGGTCACCGAGGCGGGGTTCACGGAGGCGGGCGGCACGGGCACGATGATGACACCTGGCGGCGCGGCCCGTCCGCCACGATCCCGTGGCCGGGCGGCCGCTTCCCGTGGCCGGGCGGCCCCGTGGGCACCACGGGGGAACGACGTAGTGTGGGCCGGTGCCGGGACGGTGCCCGGGCCACAGCGAGGAGGACGAATGAACGGCGACGTCGTATCCGTGGAACGTGTCATCCCCGCCGGGCCGGCGGCCGTCTTCGCCCTTCTGGCCGACGCCTCCCGGCATCCCGAGTTCGACGGTTCGGGCACGGTGCAGCGGGTGAAGGCGGGGGCGCCCCAGGTCCTGAGCCTGGGGGCGAACTTCGCCATGTCGATGCGGATGGGCCTGCCGTACACCAGCCGGTCGACGGTGATCGAGTTCGAGCAGGACCGCCGGATCGCCTGGAAGGTCGGGTTCGCCAAGTTCGCGGACAGCTTCGTGGGTGGCCGGATCTGGCGCTACGAGCTCGAGCCCACCGAGGGCGGGACCCTCGTGCGGGAGAGCTGGGACATCAGCGAGGACCGCACTCGTGCACTCCTGCGGCTCGGCGGACTGCCCGACAAGACGGCGGCCAACATGGCGAGGTCCCTCGAGCGGATCGAGGAGATCGTCACCGCCACGTGACACCTGCCCGGCGGCCTTCGGGAACATGCGGGCCCACGGGGTGTTGACCCTGGCATGACGACACTCTCGGTCCTCGACCTCGCCACCGTGGCCAAGGGCTCCACCCCGGCCGCGGCGCTGGCCGACACCACCCGCCTGGCCGGTGTCGTCGAGGCGCTCGGCTACCACCGGATGTGGGTCGCCGAGCACCACGGCATGCCGGCGGTGGCCAGCTCGGCCCCCGCGGTCCTCATCGGCCACCTGGCCGACGCCACCACCACTCTGCGGGTGGGCGCCGGCGGCGTGATGCTGCCCAACCACGCCCCGATGGTGGTGGCCGAGCAGTTCGCCACCCTCGAGGCCCTCCATCCGGGCCGGATCGACCTGGGCCTCGGACGCGCCCCGGGCACCGACCCGGCCACGGCCCGGGCGCTCCGCCGCAACATCGACGCGGGCGCCGAGCGCTTTCCCGAGGACGTGGTCGAGCTCATCAACTACCTGGTCGACCGTGACGGCCCGACCACCGGACCGTCACCCGTGCCCGGACGCGGCTATCTGCCCCAGGTGTGGCTGCTCGGGTCCTCGACGTTCAGCGCGCAGCTCGCCGGGATGCTCGGGCTGCCCTTCAGCTTCGCCTTCCACTTCGCCCCCGCCCTGGTCGACCAGGCCGTCGATCTGTACCGGTCGAACTTCCGCCGCACCGGGCTGCTCGACGAGCCGCACGTCATGGTGGCGGCCTCGGTGCTGTGCGCTGACACCGACGAGGAGGCCCGGTGGCTCGCCGGCCCGTCGGCCCTGACCGTGCTGCAGCTGCGCACCGGTCGGCTGGGGCCGGTGGTCAGCCCCGACGAGGCCGCGGCCTACCCGTACACCGACCAGGAACGGGCGATCGTCGAGGCGGCGACCCGCGACCACGCCGTCGGGGACCCGGACACCGTCCACCGCCGGCTGACCGCCCTCGTGGATCGGACCGGCGCCGACGAACTCATGGTCTCCACCCGGGCCCACTCGTTCGAGTCGAGGGCCCGGTCGCTCACCCTCGTCGCCGAGCGCTGGGGCACCGCCGCCGCCGCGGCCTGACGGCCACGCCGCTCAGCCGGTGCGGATGGCGGACGCGGCGGGCAGCACCTCGGCGCCGAGCAGGGCCAGGTGGTCCAGATCGGCCAGGTCGAGCACCTGCAGGTAGACCCGGCCGGTTCCGATGGCCGAGAACCGCTCCAGCTTCTCCACCACCTCGGCCGGGGTGCCGGTGAGCCCGTGCTCGCGCAGCTCGTCGACGTCCCGGCCGATGGCGGTGGCCCGCCGCTCCACGTCGGCCGCGTCGACCCCGCAGCACACCACCTGGGCCACCGACAGTTCGAGCGTGGCCGGGTCCCGGTCGAGGGCCCGGCAGGCGTCGCGCACCCGGTCGAACTGCGGCGCCGTCTCCTCCGGGGTGGCGAAACCGAGGTTGAACTCGGCGGCGTACGTGGCGGCCAGACGGGGGGTGCGCTTCGGCCCCCAGCCACCGATGACGATCGGCGGGCCCGGGCGCTGTACCGGCTTGGGCAGGGCCGGGCTGTCGGTCAGCGTGTACCGGGATCCGGCGAAGTCGTAGTGGGCGCCCTCGGGGGTGGACCACAGCCCGGTGATGATGGCCAACTGCTCCTCGAACCGGTCGAACAGCTCACCGAGTGGGGGGAACGGGATCCCGTAGGCGGCGTGTTCGGCGTCGTACCAGCCGGTGCCGATCCCGAGCTCGACCCGCCCGCCGCTCATGGCGTCGACCTGGGCGACGGCGATGGCCAGTGGTCCCGGGAGCCGGAAGGTGGCGGCCGTCATCAGCGTGCCCAGCCGGATCGTGGTGGTCTCGCGGGCCAGTCCGGCCAGCGTGATCCACGCGTCGGTCGGACCGGGCAGCCCGCTGACGTCACCCATCTTGAGGTAGTGGTCGCTGCGGAAGAAGGCGCTGAAGCCGTGCCGCTCGCTGGCCTGGGCCACGGCCAGGAGGTCGTCGTAGGAGGCGCCCTGCTGGGGCTCGGTGAAGATGCGGAGGTCCATGCCCTCCGGTCTAGCCGCGCGGCACCCGTGGCGCAGGCGCGTAGCTCAGCGCTGCACCACGTTGACGATGGGCCGGAAGGCCAGATCGGGTGCCGGGGCGTCAGCCGGCATCGCCGGGGCCACGTGGGCCGCGAACCACGCCTCGTGCGCCGCCTCGGACTCCCACAGCTCCGTGACCAGGAACCCGCCCTCGACCGGTCCGGCGGCATGGGCGATGCACCCGTCGGTGGACCGCAGCCCCGGGACCAGCTCGGCGGCGAGGTGGTCGGAGCCCTCCTGGGTCAGTCCGGGCATGTTGCTGGTCATCAGTACGGTCATCGTGGCGCTCCTGTCGGTACTCGGTCCGGTTGTCTCCGTGATGGTGGGACGACCCCTCGACCGACTCCAACAATCCCTGGTGATCACTTCCATCGATCGGATCAGTACTGGTCAGGCTCCGACCATGGAGCTGCACCAGGTGGACCTCAACCTCCTCGTCGCCTTCGACGCGCTGCTCGACGGGCGCAGCGTTACCCGGGCCGCCGACCGGCTCTGCGTGGGTCAGTCGGCCATGAGCTCGACGCTGGCCCGGCTGCGGCGGCTGTTCGACGACCCGCTGCTCGTGCGCCAGGGGCGCGCGCTGGTCCCGACCCCGTATGCCGAGTCGTTGGTGAAGCCGGTGCGCGAGGTCCTCGACGGCGTCGAGTCGATCCTGGCCCGTCGCACCGAATTCGACCCGCGACGGGACCAGCGGTCGTTCTCGGTGATCGCCAGCGACTACACGATGGTGACCTTCCTCACACCGTTGCCGGCCCGACTCGAGGTGGAGGCGCCCGGTGTCCGCCTGTGGGTCTCCCCACCGGGCGACGACTACGTCGAGCGGCTGGCCAGAGGTCGGGTGGACCTGGTCATCGTCCCCCGCGAGGTCTTCACCCCCTACCGGGAGTTCCCCCATCAGTTCCTGTTCCAGGACCGGTTCGTCTGTGCTGTCGACGCCGCCAACGACATGGTGGGCGACACCGTGACGCTGGAGGAGTTCACCACGCTCCCCTACCTCGCCACGTCGTGCGGGCACGAGGTGTCCCCCGCCGAGGCGCAACTCGACGCGCTCGGCATCGCCCGCAGCACCGAGATCACCGCCGCCTTCGGCCTGGCCCCGCTGCTGCTCCGCGGGACGCGCCGGATCGCCCTGATCCATGAGCGGCTGGCCTGGTTCCTGTCCGAGCAGACCTCGCTCCGACTGGTCGAACCGCCGATGCCCCTGCAGCCGATCCACCAGCTGATGCTGTGGGCCGACCGGGCCGAGCACGACCCGGGCCACCAGTGGCTGCGCCGGCGGATCGCCGGGTTCGCCGACGAGCGCGACGAGGTCCGTCCGCCGGTCCCCGCCTAGCCGAGGGGGATGCCGCCGCCGAGCACGCCCTCGTCGATCTCGGCATCGGCCGACCCGACCTCACCCATCGACATGGCCAGGTCCTCGCTGGGCCGCTGGAGCCCCGACGCCGACCGGAGGGGCAGCTGCTTCAGGAACAGGGTCACCACGAACGTGACCGTGGCGATGGGCACACCGACCAGGAAGACGGTGTGCAGCGACCGCACGAACGAGTCCAGGATGCCGTACTGCAGGTGGGGTGGGAGCGCATGGAGCTCGGCGGGGCTCATGGAGAAGTTACCGTTCACGTGGATACCCGCCGCGGCGGCGGCGGGCGCCAGGAGCGGGATCCAGTGGTTGAGGCCGGCGATGAACACCGCGCCGAAGAGCGAGGTCCCGAAGGCGCCGCCCAGCGACCGGAAGAAGGTGACCGCGGCGGTGCCGGTGCCGATGGAGTTGGCCGGAACGGCGTTCTGGGTGGCCAGGACCATGATCTGCATGGTCATGCCCATCCCGGCTCCGAGCACGATCACGTAGAGGCTCATGGTCAGGTGCGCGGTGTGCAGACCGAGGTGGGACAGCAGCCACATGCCGATGATCATCATGAACGAGCCGATGATCGGCATCGGTTTGTAGATGCCGGTACGGCTCACGATCTGGCCGGAGACGATCGACGAGGCCAGCAGGCCCAGCATGAGCGGGACCATCAGGAGGCCCGACACCATGATGGACACGCCGTCCACCAGCTGCAGGTAGAGCGGCAGATAGATGATGGCGCCGAACATCACCATGGACAGCAGGAAGCTGACCGTCGACGCCGTACGGAAGACGCCGATGCGGAAGAGCGACGGCGGCAGGATCGGCTCGGCCGCATAGTGCTCCCACACGACGAAGGAGCCCACGAACACCGCCGACACCAGCCCCAGCCCGATGATGATGGGCGAGCTCCACGGGTACTGGGTGCCACCCCACACGGTGACGAACAGGGCGGCGGTCACGCCCACCATCATGAGTCCGGCCCCGAGGAAGTCGATCCGGTGCGACTGTCGGCGGAACGGGAGCTTGAGCACCGCCGACGTCACCACCAGGGCGACGATGCCGATCGGGATGTTGATGTAGAAGATCCACCGCCACGACAGGTAGCTGGTGAACACCCCGCCGAGCAGCGGGCCGGCGATCGAGGACAGCGCGAAGGTGGCCCCGAAGTAGCCCTGGTAGCGCCCGCGCTCCCGGGGCGAGACGACGTCGGCGATGATCGTCATGGCCATGGCCATCAGCCCGCCGGCGCCCAGGCCCTGGATGCCCCGGAACGCGATCAGCTCGAACATGTTCTGACTGAGGCCGGCCAGGGCCGATCCCACCAGGAAGACGACGATGGCGAACTGGAAGATCCCCTTGCGGCCGAACTGGTCCGACAGCTTGCCGTAGAGGGGGGTGGAGATGGTCGAGGTGAGCAGGTAGGCGGTCACCACCCAGCTCATGTGGTTCAGCCCGTGCAGGCTGTTCACGATGGTCGGCAGTGCGGTCCCGACGATGGTCTGGTCGAGGGCGGCCAGGAACATGCCGAGCATGAGGCCGCTGAACACCAGCAGGATCTGGCGGTGGGTCAGGGCCACCACGGTCCCGTCCGCCCCGACCCCCGGCATCGACCGGTCCGGCGCCGGCGTCGCCCCGGCGCCGTCGTCCCCTCCGTCGGCCGCCCCCCGCGGGGCCGCGTCGAGGCTCATCGGCTCGGCTCGTCGTGGCGGGCGTGCTGCAGCCCGACACCCAGTCGGAGGAGACCGCTGGCCAGGGCCGTGCGCTCCTCGTCGGTCCAGTCGGCCATCGCCTCGGCCAGCACCCGACGCCGCGCCTGGGACACCGATTCCAGGACCGCCGCCCCACGGTCGGTGAGGCTGAGGAGCGAGGCCCGGCCGTCGGCGGGGTCCGGCACCTTGGCCAGCAGTCCGGCGTCCACCAGGCACCGCACCTGCCGGCTCAGCGTCGAGAGGTCGAGCTCGACCGAGTCGGCGATCTCGGACAGCCGCAGCGGGGCGGACTCGGACACCCGGACGAGGAGCCAGTGGCCGGTGCGGTTGATGGACACCCCGTCGGGTAGCGCGTCGGCGGGCACGTCGAGCCGGAGGATGGCCCTGCCCACCTGGGTCAGGGAGCGTTCCAGACCGGCCGACACCCGCGTTGCGGGTGGGGTGGTCCTCTGCTCGGCGATCTCGGAGGTCGATGGGGTCACTGGGCGGTCCCGGGTTCGAGTTGCTGGTTCGAGTTGCTGGATCGGTCCAGGCACCCGGATGGTCGGGGGCGATGAGGCTCCCCGCCATCTAGGTGCTTGTAACAAGCAAGTATATCAGGCGCCGCACGGTCCCGTCACGGCCGGCACGACGCCGACCGGACCGCACCGCCGACCCCGGTGGCCGGCGCAAGGGCCCGGCCCATGACCAGGGCGCCCACCACGTGGGCCCCGGCGAGACGCAGTGCCGCCGCCGCACTCTGGACCGCCGCCCCGGTGGTCGTGGTGTCGTCGAACACGAGGACGGCCAGGCCGGCCAGGCCGGCCCGGTCGACTCCCGGCGCCAGGTCGAACACGTCGCGGCCCGCCCGGAGGTGCCCACCGTCCCCTCCCCCCCGGATCAGGAGCCGCAGGTGGTCTCGGGACAGCCAGGGGACGCCGTCGACCAGGCCCTCGGCCGGAGCGCCGCCCGGCCGGCACGACGAGGGGACGGTGGTGACGACCACCCAGGGCCGGAGCCGGGTCGCCGGCCCCGCCACCGGGTCGGCGCACCGGGCGGCGAGCTCGGTCACCAGCTCGGATCGGCTGCGGTCCCGTACCTCGGCCACGGCGGCGTCCTTGTAGGCGCGGAGACGCCGGTGGGTCCGGTCACCGATCCGGTACTCGGCCAGCGCCACCAGGGGGACGAGCGGCAGTCCCAGCTGGCCGGAGACGGTCCGGCAGCAGTAGCAGACCGGGGTCGTGCCGCGGGTCGTGCGGCCGCAGACCGGGCAGGGTCGGGGCGGGGGCGCCACCGGGGGGTGGGAGGCGACGGTCGGACAGGTACGCACGGCACTCCTCGGTCGGACGACGACGGGTGGCGCCCCGACGGGGCCGCGAGATGCGGATCGACGGTGCGGCGACCCGGTGGTGCGGCTTCAGGCCGGGGGGCCGGCGGCCGGCGCCTCCTCCGGCCGGTGCAGCAGGAACGTGCCGGTCGACCGGCTGACCAGCTGCCCGTCGCCGTCCGTCACCGTCGCCTCGGCATAGGCCACCTGGCGGGCCAGGCGGACCACCTCGCCCCGGAGCCCGTACGACTCGCCGAGCACGGCCGGCCGCATGGTCTCGACCTTCATCTCGAGCGTCGCCCGGGTGCGGGCCTTCCCGGGCAGCGCGGCGTTGATGGCGAAATTCATGGCGGCGTCCAGGAGGAGGCCGTGCACCCCCGCCTGCACGATGCCGTGGGGGTTGCACGCCGGCGCCGCCGGGGTGAACGTACCGCCGACCCAGCCGAGGTCCTCGCCGTCGACCCCGTAGGCGTCGAACGACGCCCCCACGGTGCCGATGAGCTCCATCCCCCCGTCGCCCAGCCAGCGGTCCATGTCCTTGATCCGACCCGTCATGGCCCCGACCGTAGCGCCGGGATGGGTCAGTGACGTCCGGTGCGATCCGGCGGGGCACGGCGCACCCCGGTCGGCCCCGGTGGCCGCGACAGACCGGCACCGGTAGTCTTTCCGCGGGGATTCCGACCGGGACCCCCACCGGGGCAACGTGCCCCTCAGCACCAACGACCCGAGTACGGCCGGCAGGAACTGTTCCGCCGGACCTCGGAAGGAGACGCACCATGACCGACGCCGTCATCATCGACGCCGTACGCACACCCGGGGGCAAGCGCAACGGCAAGCTCCGCAACTGGCACGCCGCCGACCTGGCGTCCGAGCCGCTGAGGGCCCTCGTCGAGCGCAATGGCCTGGACTCCGGCCTGGTGGACGACGTGATCATGGGCTGCGTCATGCAGGTGGGCGAACAGTCACTCAACGTGGGGCGCAACGCCGTCCTGGCCGCCGGGTTCCCCGAGTCGGTGCCCGCCACCACCCTCGACCGCCAGTGCGGCTCGAGCCAGCAGGCGCTGCACTTCGGCGCCCAGGGCGTCATCGCCGGCGCCTACGACGTCGTCATCGGCGCCGGTGTCGAGGTGATGAGCCGCACCCCGATGGGCTCCTCGGTCGTGCGGGAGCTGGGCTACCCGTTCGGGCCCCGGATGATGGCCCGCTACGCCGAGCGCGGCGGCCTGGTCGGCCAGGGCGAAGGCGCCGAGCTGATCGCCGAGCAGTGGGGCATCACCCGCGACGACATGGACGAGTTCTCGGTCCGGTCGCACCAGCGCGCCGCCCAGGCCACCGCCGAGGGCCGCTTCGAGCGTGAGATCATCCCGGTCGCCATCAAGGACGACGAGCGCAACGACACCGACGAGCTGATCACCACCGACGAGGGCATCCGCCCCGACTCCTCGGTGGAGACGCTGGCCAAGCTCAAGCCGGCCTTCCGGCCCGAGAACGGTGCCGTCACCGCCGGCAACTCGTCACAGATCACCGATGGCGCCTCGGGCGTGCTGGTGATGAGCGACACCAAGGCCGCCGAGCTCGGACTCACCCCCCGGGCGCGGTTCCACGCCTTCGCGGTGGCCGGCAGCGACCCGATCACCATGCTCACCGGCCCGATCCCGGCCACCAAGATGGTCCTGCAGCGGGGCGGTCTGACCATGGACGACATCGACGTGATCGAGATCAACGAGGCCTTCGCCTCGGTGCCGATCGCGTGGGCCAAGGAGCTCGACGTCGACCTCGACCGGGTGAACGTCAACGGCGGGGCGATCGCGCTCGGTCATCCCCTCGGTGCCTCCGGCGCCAAGCTCATGGCCACGCTGCTCAACGAGCTCGAGCGGACCAACGGCAGGTACGGGCTCCTGACCATGTGCGAGGGCGGCGGCATGGCCAACGCCACCATCATCGAGCGCCTGGGCTGACCCCCGGCCCGTCGTCCCGACGAACGGGTCCGACGGGAACGGCGTCAGCGGACGCCGTGTGGAGTGCGGACGACCGGCCCCCGGGCCGGTCGTCCTGATTCCGGGGCCGGGTGGCCGTCAGCCCCGGATGACCGGGCGCGGCAGCGCCCGGTCGTGTCAGTGGTATCGGGTGGCCAGCAGGAGCCCGACGAAGATGGCGCCGATGGCGGCGATCAGCCAGGCGTTGTTGACACCTCCGGGCAGCAGCCCGGCGTAGTTCAGGATCACGATCAGGACGCCCAGCGCGAACATGGCGATGATCAGCACCCCGAACCACAGGGGGCTGGACTTCTGGCTCCGGTCGATCGGGGGCGTGTAGCGGTTGCTCTGCACCGAGCCCGACGCGCCCGCCCCGGCCTTGGCCGGGGACGTCACGCGGCCCGAGGTCGAGCTGCCCTTCTTCTGCGCCTTGCCGGGGCCCTGCTTGGCGGAGGATGCCATGGCCGCACATTAGCCAGAGTCGCGACCGGGGAGGGGCCGGGCGTCCGGTCCCCGCCGGGCCGGTACGATCGGATCCCCATGGCGACCCGTGTGCTGGTCATCGACAACTACGACTCGTTCGTCTACAACCTCGTCCAGGAGTTGGGCGAGCTCGGCGCCGACCCGGTCGTGTTCCGCAACGACGCCATCGACGTGGCCGGGATCCGGGCGGCGGCGCCCGACGCCGTCCTGATCTCCCCGGGACCCGGTCGTCCGGAGGACGCCGGCGTGTCCCTGGCCGTCATCGCGGAGCTGGCCGGCGAACTCCCCATCCTGGGCGTCTGCCTCGGGCACCAGGCCATCGGGCAGGCCTACGGCGGCGACGTGGTGTCCGCCCCGACCCTGATGCACGGCAAGACGTCGGCCATCCACCACCAGGGCGAGGGGGTCTTCGCCGGCCTGCCCGACCCGTTCGTGGCCACCCGCTACCACTCGCTGGTCGTCGAGCCGTCCACCCTGCCCGACGTCCTCGAGGTGACGGCGAGGACCGTCGACGGCGTGATCATGGGCCTCCGCCACCGCACACTGGCCGTCGAGGGCGTACAGTTCCACCCTGAGTCGCTCCTGACCCTCGAAGGGCCGTCACTACTCGCCAACTTCCTGGCCTCCGCCGGCTGAGGCCGGCCACGCCCCGGGTGTGCCCCGTTGCCGGCCCGGGCCTCTCCGGCTAGGAGGTCGTGCTCGTCGTCGAGGATGACGGCGTCGACGACGTCGTGGTGGTCGACGCCGGAACCGCCGTGGTGGTGGTCGTCGGTGCGGGCGGACCCGTGGACACGGCGATGTCGACCGAGCTTCCCGGGGCGATGGTGGACCCCGTCGCCGGGTTGGACGACACGACCAGGCCGGCTGCGTACTGGACCGACGACACCGAGGTCACGTTCCCGACGTTGAGCCCGGCGTTGCCCAGGGTCTGGCCGGCGACCGCCTCGGACAGCCCCACCAGCGAGGGCACCGTGGCGTTGGCCGGACCCGACGAGACGGTCAGCGTCACCGTCGAGCCCTGGTTGACCTTGGTCCCCGAGGCGGGATTGGTGCTGAGGACCGTGCCCTTCTGTGCGGTGCTCGTGTGGTAGGCGACCGTCGACTGCAGACCCGCACTGGTGAGGATGGCCGTGGCATTGGCCTGGGTGGTGTTGGTCAGCCCGTCGGGCACCGTCACCTGGATCGGCGGCGGCACCTCGGCCACCTTCAACGTGATGGTGTCGCCCTTCTTGACCAGCGAATTGGCCGAGGGACTGGTCGAGATGACCGAACCGACCGGGTCGTTGGAGACCTGCTGGACCTGGGTCACGCTGAGCCCGTCGGCCTGCAGGGTGGCCGTGGCCACCTGGGCCTGCTGACCCACCACGTTGGGCAGGCTGAAGGAGGCGTCGCCGCCGAAGTAGCCGAGGTTCCGGCCGAGGAAGTAGCCGGCGATCCCCAGGATCAGGAGGAGGACCACCAGGGCGATGGCGTAGTTGCGGGTCCGGTTGGTGCCGGACTCGTCCGGGGCGTCCGACGCCGCGTCGGCCGGGTCGGACGACCCGACGGCACCCACCGTCCGGGTGGCGTCCATGCCGCCTACGGCGGCCGTGGCGGTGGTCACGCCGGCCACCCCGATCATGGCCGTAGTGTCCTCCATGGCCAGGACGCTGCGTCCTTCGTTGAAGCGCAGGAGGTCGGCCCGGAGCTCCTCGGCCGTGGCATACCGGTGGGCCGGGTCCTTGGCCATCGACTTGAGGATGATCGCCTCGAAGGTCGGTGGGATCTGCGGGTTCAGCTCGCGGGGGGCCGGTGGGTTGTCCCGCACGTGCTTGGAAGCCACCGCCACCGGCGAGTCGCCGAGAAAGGGGGGCCGGCCGGTGACCATCTCGAACAGGACGACTCCGAGTGAGTAGATGTCGCTTCGCGAATCGACCCCGAGGCCCTCGGCCTGCTCCGGCGAGAAGTAGGTGGCGGTGCCCATGACCGCGCCGGTCTGGGTGAGGCTCTCCTCGGTGTTCACGGCCCGGGCGATACCGAAGTCGGTCACCTTGACCTGACCGTCGTCGGTGATCAGCACGTTGCCGGGTTTGACGTCGCGGTGCACGACGCCGTTCTTGTGGGCGTAGCCCAGCGCCGCGGCCACATGGGCACCGATGTCCGCCGTGCGCTCGGCCGACAGCGGACCGGCCGACTTGAGGATCGACGACAGGGGACGCCCGTCGATGTACTCCATGACGATGAAGTAGGTGCCGGTGTCCTCACCCCAGTCGAAGACGGGCACGATGTTCGGGTGCGACAGGTTGGCGGCGGCCTGCGCCTCGCGACGGAACCGCTCGACGAACGAGCGGTCGACCGACAGCTCGGGGAACAGGACCTTGAGGGCCACCGGTCGGTCCAGCAACCGGTCGTGGGCCCGGTACACCTCGGCCATGCCGCCACGGGCGATCAGGTGGTTGAGTTCGTAGCGCTCGGAGAAGACACGCGGCGTCTGGGACGGGTCCATGTGGGTCAAAGCCTATGCCTGCAATCGCTCGGTTCCGGTGTACTCATCGGTGCTGAAAACGTGTCGTTGCGCCCGGCGCCACCGGGGCTCACGGTGTGGCCGCCAGGGCGTCGCCGAGGATGGTCTTCATCGGGGGTCCCGAGACCTCGGCACCGGTGCTGCTGCCCGGCTGGTTGGGCACCACGACGGCCACGGCGACCTTCGGGTCGTTGGCCGGGGCGAAGGCGATCATCCAGTCGTTGGTCAGCGTGGCGTTGGGTCCCGTCTCGGCGGTACCCGTCTTTGCCGCCACGTTCCACGCCGCCGGGAACCCGACCTGGGTGGCGGTCCCGTTGGTGACGACCGCCTGCATCAGCGTGGTGACGGCGGCGGCCGTCAGCGGGTTGGTGGCCGTCAGCCACGGATGGGGCTGGTAGGCGGTGATCAGGGCGCCCGACGAGTCGTGGATGTCGCGCATCACGTGCGGCGTCATGATGACCCCCCGGTTGGCGATCCCGTCGGCCACCAGTGCCATCTGCAGCGCCGTCGCCACCACGTCCTGCTGGCCGAACGCCGAGTAGGCCTGCGACGGCTTGTTGAGGTTGAACGCGGCACCGGCCGGGAAGTTGGACACCCCGGCACCGGGGATGTCGATGGGGATGTTCTGGTTGAAGCCGAACGCCTGCGCCTCGGCGGTGAGCGACGCCCCGCCGAGGTCCATCCCGAGCGTGGCGAACGCGGTGTCGCAGGAGGCAGGCAGGGTGACGGCCAGGACACCGCCGCAGACCTCGGGTCCGTTCGGACCGTTGTGGCCGTAGTTGCAGAGCTGCTTGTCCGACTGCGGCAGTGGAATACACCCTGCTGCGGGCACGTTGAGCTTGGCCAGTGCGGGCTGGTGGTCGTAGACCGCGGCCGAGGTCACCGTCTTGAAGGTCGATCCGGGCAGGAACCCGTACTGGAACGTGCGGGACACCAGAGGACTCTGGCCGCTCTGCGGGTTGAGCGAGGTCCACGCGTACTTCTCGGTCGTGACGTTCGGGGACACCAGGGGGTTGGGATCGTAGGTCGGGTTGCCGTACATCGCCTCGATGGCACCCGTCTTGACGTTGACCACCACCGCGCCGGCCTGCGGCGCCCTGCCGTTGATGTCGGTGTCGTCGACCGCCTGCGCCACCTGGCTCTGCAACGTGGTGGAGACGGTCAGGTTGACGTTCCCGGTCGTCGTCCGGTTGGTCAGGAGATCGCGGAGCGACTTCGCCGGCCGGGTGTGGGACTGGAGGTAGCTGTTGTACTCGTCCTCGATCCCGGTCTTGCCGTAGATGATCGAGTCGTACCCGACGATCTGGGAGAACAGGACCGCGGTGTTGGGGTTGTAGGTCCGCTGGTACTTGTAGTACCCGGTGGACGGCGTCGAGCTGGCCAGCACGATCCCGTCCGCCGACAGGATGTCGCCGCGGGCGTCGTCGCGTGCGACCGCCTGCACGCGTGGGTTGCCCGGGGACTTGGCCAGGCCGCTCGCCTTCAGGATCTGGATGTTGTTGAGCTGCACGAACAGTGCGACGAAGCACAGCACCATGAAGATCCCGAGGCGGCGGATGCGGCGCTCCATCAGGGCACCTTCGCCAGGGTCGTCGTGGTCGTCGTGCTCCCGAAGGCCGGGGCGGCGGTGCCCGTGGTGGTGCAGCCCGGCGTGGTCGGGTTCTGCGTGCAGACGGCCTGGTGCTGGGTGGCCACGAGCCCGGCCACGTAGTCCTGGGCCGCCTTCAGCGAATCCTCCTGGATGCCGCTCACCAGGCCGGGGACGCTGTAGGCCGGGATGTCGGCGGTGGTCACCCCGGTGCGCTCCACCTCGACGGGCTTGTACAGGACGCCGCCGCCGACCCGGCCGTGGTAGATCATCAGCTCGTTGTTGTTGACCTGCACGTAGTACGCGTTCGTGTCGTACCACCGGACCGCGTAGTAGGCCCCGAAGACGATGGCGGCCACCAGGACGACGAAGACCAGCGTGCGGAACGTGATCAGGCGGCGGCCCCGTGCCGCCCGGCGGGCCTTGCGGCGCGCCCGCCACCGGTCGCGGAACTTCGGCTTCAACGGCTCCGGCCCCGCCAGCACGGCGACGTCCCCGTCCGGGACGTCGTCCGGGGCCGGACCGGACTCGGGCTCCTCGGCGGCGGTCCGGAAGTCCGCGGCCACAGCGGCCACGGCCGGCTCCACCCCGTCGCCGTCCTCCTCCGCGTCGTCAAGCACGACGTCGACCACGACGACGGTGATGTTGTCGCTGCCCCCGTGGGTACGGGCCGCCCGGACGAGGAGGTCGGCGGCCACCTGCGGGTCGGGAACCGTCATCAGGACCTCGGAGATCTGCTCCGGCTCGAGCTCGTTGGTGAGTCCGTCCGAGCACAGCAGGAACCGGTCACCGCGGATGGGCTGGACCCGCCAGAGGTCGACGTTGACGTCGTCGGCCACCCCGAGCGCCCGGGTGAGGATGTGACGGTGGGGATGTACGGCCGCTTCCGACGTGCTGATCTCCCCACTGCGGACCATCTCCTCGGCCAGGCTGTGGTCGACGGTGATCTGGGCCAGCACGCCGTCGTGCAGGCGGTACGAACGCGAATCGCCCACGTTCACCACGGCGATGACATCCCGACCGTCCTCGTTCACGAGCGCCGCAGCCGTGAGGGTCGTTCCCATGCCCCGCAGTTCGGGCGTGTCGAGGCTGTGCTCGAACACCACCCGGTTGGCCTCGTTGACCGCCTCGGACAGCCCGGCGCCGGTCGGCTTGGCCCCGAAGGCGACGGTCAGCGTGTCCACGGCCAGGCGGGCCGCCACCTCGCCGCCGGCGTGGCCGCCCATGCCGTCCGCCACGGCGAACAACGTGCCTGTTTCGACGGCGAGGTCCTGGTTGACCGACCGGACCAGTCCGGTGTCGGTGGCGGAGCCGGAGCGGAGGAGGGTCATGTCAGCGCCCGACCTCGAAGACGGTTCCACCGACCTGGAGGAGGTCGCCCTTCTCCAGCTTGGTCCGCTCGTCGATGCGCACCGTGTTCACCCAGGTACCGTTGGTCGAGCCCAGGTCCTCGGCCCACAGGTCCCCGTCCAGACGGAACAGCCGGGCGTGGAGGTTCGAGGCGTAGGAGTCGTAGTCGATGGGGACACCGCAGCCGGGGGCACGCCCGACGGTGACTTCCTCCCCCACGTCGTAGACCCGGCCGGCCTGGTCGTCCGGGCGGATGACGTGCAGTCGGAGCGCACGGCGGCGCTTGCCGTCCACCACCGGATCCACGTCCTTGCCCCGGCGGCGCTTGCGCTTCAGTGGGCGAACCTCCACCCAGACGGCGCGGACCACCCACATGAAGAACAACCAGATGAGGAGGATGACCCCGATCCCCAGCAGCCGGAGCAGCGGGGTGTTGTCGATCGGCGCGGGGGCGGCGGACGCCAGGAGCGGGATCACGGTCGGAAACCGGGGGTCACGAGGTCTCGAAGCGGAGCACGGTCGTCCCGATGACGATCTGGTCGCCGTCGTTGAGCTGGCGCTCGCGGATGGTGGCCCCGTTGACACGCGTGCCGTTGGTCGAGTTCAGGTCGACCACGACCACGTCGTTCCCGCTGCGTCGGATCTCGGCGTGGCGCCGGCTGGCGTTCGGGTCGTTCACCACGATGGTGCTCTCGGGGAGCCTCCCGATGGTGATCGGCTCGGGGCCGAGCACCACCCGCATGCCGTCAGCGAGCACCACGCTGGCCGCCGACAGGCCCTGGGGGCCCTCGTGGACGTCGGAGACGACGGCGAACCGGCCCCTGCGCTGGCGCGGGTCCTCGACCACGGACACCGTGACCGGTCCGACGAAGACGTACTCCTCGGTACGGGCGTGCTCGCGGGCCGCCTCCTCGAGCTCGCGCACGAGGGCATCGAGGAAGGACTCGAACCGGTCGAAGTCGGACGCCGACAGGTGGACGACGAAGGCATTGGGCGCGATGAGTCCGTGCACGCCCAGTCGGCGCTTGAGGTCCATCTCTCTGGTCACCCGGCGTCCGATCTCCACGGGGTGAAGCTCGCCCCGGAAGGCCTTGGAGAGGGTGCCGTCGACCATGCGCTCGAGGCGCCCTTCGAACTTCTGAAGTCCCATGTCGGCGTCAGCCTACCGGTGTCTACCCCCTGGTAGGGGGTACGGGGAGCGGGATCAGCCACACGGGTGGACGGACCGGGGCCTGCGTGCCCGCAGCGGCCCGGGCCGGGGGGTTCCGATGGTGGGCCCCGCACCTCCCCGGGGCCGGCCAGGGGCCACCCGGGGTGAATTCCGTGCCCGGATCTTCAGGTAGCCTCTGACGGTCGCTCGGGCGAGTGGCGGAATTGGCAGACGCGCAGGATTCAGGTTCCTGTGTCCGAAAGGATGTGGGGGTTCAAGTCCCCCCTCGCCCACTCCGGGGTGTCGACAGAACCAGGCGGTTCGCGTCGACAAAACCCTCCTCATGCGGGTCCGCCTGGGGGGTTCGGGACAGATGCCGGGCTTTAGCCGGGTCTTTCCGGGCATAGCGAGCCGACCTCGGACACCCCTTCCCCTGTCCGGGTCCGCTCAGGGTTGATTCCGGACGCGACGGAACCACCGGGGTGTTCACTTCGCCGGGAGATGGCCTGTCTCAGGCGCTCAACGGGGGATCCGGGTCGGCGCTGGAGCCATCCACCGTGGCGGTGCCCACCGTCGGCGGTGCCGGAGACCATGTTGTGAGCGACCTGGTCCGCCTCCGGGCCCGGAGCTTGCGGAGCTTCTCCTCGCCGGAGGCCCTCCTGGCCATGAGTTCGTTGATCTTGCGGATGTTGGCGGCAAGGAACTGGAAGGACACCAGGACGCTCTGGGCAGCGCGACCCCTGATGCGGCGGCGCTCCGGGTCGTCCACGGCTTCGCGGGCACCGTCCTTGACGAAGCCGTTCATCCCCTCGTTCGAGTTCCGGAGGGTGGCGTAGGTGCGGCGCCACTCGTCGGTCTCATGGGCGAAGAGCTGGCGGAACTTGGCGCCGGCGTCGGGGGGCAGGGTGATCGAACCCTGGGTGCAGATCTTCGGCGGGTGAATGGCCAGGACGTCCGTCACCGGGATGCGGGTCCTGACCTTGCCGTTGCCACCCTCGGACGCCGGCTTGAGCTGACAGCGGACCTGGGGGGCCGGAGTTGACCTACCCGTCGATCCCGCGTTGGAACGTCTCACTCTCCAGCCTACGTCTTGACCTACATACCGAGCAGAGCGCGGATCCGATCCACATCGAAGGTGCCGACCGACGGCGAGGTGGAGGCCCGGCGATCGAACTCGGCCAGAAGAGCCATCAGGTCCTCGCGTCGGGTGGGATCGGTGAGGGCGTCACGGGGGCTGAGGCCGCCGAGCGCTGGGACCGGCTCCTCAATCCACTTGCGCTCCTGCTCGACCATCACGTCCTCCAGGACCCGGCGGATCTCGTCCGGCATGTCGGAGGTGTCGTCCCCTGCGAGCCAGGTGGTTCGCTGGGACGTCGCTTTCGACACCGAACTCGTGTCCAGTTCGTCGAGTGAGGTCCGGGCGCTGTCGATCACCTCGAACGAAACGCCCTCGAGTGTCAGCAGGCGCTCGAGAGCCTCCTCGGCCCGGATGACGGAGTTCGTCTCGACCACGAGGTCCCCACCGTCCCGGCGCAGCACGGCCCGCACCACCGGCTCGCCGTCGATGTCGACGGTGTCGTTCCACGACCCGGACTCGACCGGCCTGAATTCTCGGTCCAGCACACCGGCCACGTGGTCCCACTCCACGGCGG
>Ga0302279_10000878_pt1 | contig 44241 bp, 48 predicted proteins | sample III_Bog_N3_3_FD_194541 | JGI IMG/M metagenome (GOLD analysis project Ga0302279, IMG submission 194541) | Peat permafrost microbial communities from Stordalen Mire near Abisko, Sweden - III_Bog_N3_3 | ecosystem: Environmental > Terrestrial > Soil > Wetlands > Peat | place: Sweden: Abisko... | reverse complement strand
TGCGCGCCCGACGAAGGGAGGTGCCGTGCGGATCCGCATTGCACTAGGGACGGCAGCAGCCGTCATAGCTGTACCCGCGATCTTTTTCGCGTTCTTCAGCAGTAGCTCCGCAGCTTCGGCGCGGCTGACCCGCCACCAGGCGATTGGCCAACACCGGACTGTGAAGATCAACGACACACTCATGTCATACGCCCAAGCCCGTCGCGCGTCCGCACTCGTGACGTACGCCGACGCAGTCGAAGCAGGAGAGGTCCACACGTATCTCTCCGAGGTCGCCTATCTCGAAACGGTGGCCGCACAGCGTCAACAGCAAGCGGCCGCCGCTGCCGCTGCCGCGCAGGCGGCGGCGCAAGCAGCCGCTGCCGCACGGGTCCAGGCTGTCGCCGCGCCAGCACCGGCGCCGGCGCCGGCTCCAACGCCTCCGCCGTCACCTGCCGGCGGAGGATCCGATGCCACCAGCACCAACACAGCCGACTGGGCCTGTATCCGTCAGCACGAGTCCGGCGGCAACTACGCCATCGGGAACGGCGGCGCGTACCAGTTCGAACTGGGCACGTGGAGTTCGTTGACCGGCTTGCCCTCGCCAGCGGAGGACTACCCGGCAGCGGTACAGGACGCGGCGGCGCTCAAGCTGTACTCGCAGCGAGGCTGGGAACCCTGGACCACCCGCTACGTCTGCGGGCTCTGAGATCACATCACTGAGATGCCCCGGCGTGCCGGGGCCCTGAATCGAGGACGCCACCGAGCAACAACTTCAGATGGGCTTTCCACAACCGGTCGCACACCCTGCGGCACCATGCCAGAACGGACGACGCCTACCCGCTCGCCGTTCGGGGCGCGAATGCAATGACCGGAGCCCGCCCCACACCGAGCAGAGCCTGGCGCGCCCAAAGCGCGCCCGACGAAGGGAGGTGCCGTGCGGATTCGCATTGCACTCGCGACGGCGGTGGCCGTCAATGTTGTTGTCGTTCCAGCTGTACTCACATCACTGATCAATAGCGACCCCGCCTCGGCGCAGGCGACCCGCCACGAGGCGGTCAGCACGCACCAAGGCGGTGACACGCACCAGGGCGTGCACATCAACGACAAGTTGATGTCGTACTCCCAGGCGCGAAAGGTCGCGCAGATCGTGACATATGCCAACGCAGTCGAAGCGGCCCAGGAGGCCACGTATTACAACGACCTGACCTGGTTCCGGGCGGTCGCGGCACAAGAGAACACCATCCCGGCGGCATGGATGCCGACCGCCGTCTGTGAAGAAGGTGGTCGCGACAACCCCTACGCGGGGTACTTCGGGATCCTGGAGTGGAACCACTTCGATGGCTACCCCACGGCCGGCAGCGCGCCGGTCTCGGTGCAGCTGGCCTGGGAAGCCGCCCACGGTCAAGGTCCGCCCGACGGGCCCGGGCAGTGCCACGGCTACTGAGCAATGGAGGGACGAGCGGCCCGGGAACGGGCCGCTCGTCTACCCCGCTTCGAACATGGCCGTTACCTGCGCCATGTCGAAGTAGTCCCGCCATGCGGTGATCTTCCCGTCGACGACCTGGAAGGCACCCATGACGGGCAGGGGGGCCGACTTTCCCTTGATGGTGAAAATGTCCGTCCTTTCGGTCAGCACGGTCGTGCCGTCACTCGCCACGTGGTGCAGCTCGAACTCGAGGGCGTCGCACATCCCGAGGAACATGTCGATGACGGCCATGGTGGCATCGATCCCCTCAGCCGGCTCCATCGGGATGTTGTGATACACGACATCGTCCGAGAAGAAGGCCCGCAGGACGGCGGGGTCCCGCGTGCTCGCCGCGGCACAAAAGTCCCTCACGACCTCTTCGGCATTGGGCATCGGCACTCCTCTCGCGGCGAACGGCCGCCCACGCTACCGAACGATCAGGCATGATGACGGCGTGACCGAAACGACCAAACGGGTCGCCGTCTTGGCGCCCATGCACCCCGAGCTCAAGGCGATAGTGAAGTCGTTCGGGCTGAAGCCGTCACCTTCCGACGCAGTGTTCTCCCATGCGGGGGTCGTCGGCGAATGGTGGGTCGGCTCGCTCGTCACGGGCATGGGCCCGGCGTCGGCACGCGAGGCAACCCAGCGAGCCCTGTCAGCCGGATCGATCGACCATGTCATGGTGATCGGGATCGCCGGTGGGCTCGACCCTGCGCTGCCCGTCGGATCGCTGCTGGTGCCCGAACGGGTCCAGCTCTATCCCGACGGCCCCGTGTTCGGAGCCCATCCGATTGCGTCGCGGCAAGCGGCGGGCTCTCTCATGACCACCGATGGGCTCTTGGACGATGACGACGTGTGGCGGCCCATGGTCGAGAGAGGCTTCGGCGCCGTCGACATGGAGGCCGCCGGGGTGGCCGAGGCGTGTGAAGAGGCGGGGGTCGACTGGTCGGTCTACCGCGGCATCAGTGATCGCCCCGACGAGCACCTTGTGGACCAGGCCATCTTCTCCTTGAGCAAGCCCGACGGATCGGCCGACCCGCTCGCGGTGGCCAAATACCTCGCCCGCGATCCGCGGCGTGCCAAGGCGCTCGCCCACCTCAACAAATGCATGCAACTGGCGGCCCGCACGGCCGCCGATGCCGCCTTCGCCGATCTGTCGGCCAGCTAGCCGGCGTCGTCGGCCGCGGCGGCGTCGTTCGGCGCATCGCGGCGGGCGATGACGTGCAGATCGATGTCGTTCTCCGACGCCATGCGCAGGATCTGCTGAATGACTGACGCCCGCGTCATCGACTGCCAGCGCGTGAGCCGCGAGGTCCCGACGACGATCTGCGTGATCTGCTGATCGATGGCCGCCGAGAAGATCGCCTTCGCCACGTCGTCGGCCTGCACGGTCTGCCACGTGCCACCCACCGCTGTGACGAGCGCCTCGAGCTCGGCGGTGCCGGCCTGCGTTGCTTGGGCGTCGCCGGAAATCACGTTGATGGCGACGAGGGGTGCCTTGAGGCGAGTCGCAATGCGGGCCGCCCGCCTGATGACCGAGGCGTTCCCCGGTGCCCCGGTCACGGCCACCATGATCCGTTCGGTCGTCTCCCACAGCTCACCGCCGGCGCCTTTGGAGCGGAGGTGCTCGAGGAGCTCCTCTTCCGTCTCGTCCGCCACGAAGCGCAGCGACAGCTCGCGCAGCGCGGCGAGGTTCTCCGCCCGGAAGAATCCGTTGAGCGCGGCAGGGACCTTGTGCTCGGGGTAGATGTTGCCGTGCAACATACGGCGCCGCAGCTGATCCGCTGATGAATCGATCAACTCGAGTTGATCGGCGCGCCGCACGACCCAATCGGGCACCCGTTCGCGCACCCCCACCCCGGTGATCCGCTCCACCGCGTCGGCGACCGACTCAATGTGCTGAATGTTGACGGTCGTGATCACGGCGATGCCGGCGTCGAGGATTTCGAGGACGTCCTCCCAGCGCTTCTCATGCCGACCCGATCCCGGGACGTTGGTATGGGCCAGTTCGTCGATCAAGGCCACCTTGGGTTGGCGGGCGATGACGGCCTCGACATCCATCTCCTCCCACTCGGCGTCGCGGTAGCGCACCTTCTTGCGTGGCACCACGGGGAGGTCCCGCAGTTGCTCCACCGTGTAGGGGCGTTTGTGCGTCTCCACGAAACCGACGACCACGTCTGCCCCGCGCTGGAAACGACGCCATCCCTCGTCGAGCATGGCGCAGGTCTTGCCGACCCCGGCCGCCGCACCGAGGTAGACCCTGAACTTGCCCGTCGGGCGGACGCCCTCGTCCTCACCATCCCCTGCGATCATGTCCACCTCGCCTCGCCTGCGCCCACAACCATGTCAGTACACTCGGATGACAGTCGAACCCGAGGAAAGCAGTGACACTCGTGCAGCCAAGCAGGCTCACCATGGGAAGGTACCAGCACAGCATTCTGGGAGTGCTGGCCGCTCTCGCCGGGTTGGGCATTGTGCTGGCCATTCTGCTGCCACTGCGGCCTCACGTGAGCATCGTGATCCCCGCCTTGCTCTTCGTCCTGCCTGCGCTCGCCGGTGTCGTTGTGGGCGGCTCCATCGCCGGGGTGGTCGGTGCGTTGGGCGGCTTCCTCTTCTACGACTATTTCTTCCTGCCCCCGTACAACACGCTGACGGTCCGCTCGCCGCAGAACTGGGTCGCCCTGTTCGTCTACCTCGTGGTGGTCCTCGTGGTGGCGCAGGTCGTCGCCCAACTGCGACGGGCCCGGGAGGAGGCACTCCGACGAACCGAGGAGACCAGGCGGCTCTACGAGCTGTCGCAGGCCCTCATCGGTGACCTGAATCTCGCGCAGCTGCAGACGCACATCGTCGACACGGTGCAAGGCGTCTTCGCGCCGCGCTGGACCGCACTGGTGCTCCCGGCTGGCGGCCGCGGTGCGCTGGCGCCGGGCGAAGTGCTCCAAGTGGCGGCCTCCGCCGGGCTTCCGTTGGCCGAAGCGGACATCGCCGGCTTGACGACGGGCGGCGGTCACGCCCGCTCGCTGGGCCTGACCGATGGGTCCGAACCTCGCCGAGTCTCGGTGGCACTCGCGGTCGGCGATCACCCCGTCGGCCTGCTCGTGCTCCAAGACGTCGAACTGGTCGGGCGGGAGCGCAGCCTCCTGGGCACCTTCGCCAACCAGGCGGCACTGGCCCTCGACCGGGCTGAGCTGTCCGAACAGGCGTTGCGCTCCCGCCTGCTGGAAGAGATCGACCGTTGGCGCAGCGCCCTCATGGGTGCGGCCTCCCATGACCTGCGGACACCGTTGGCCTCCATCAAGACAGCCGTCTCGAGCCTGCGCCAGGTCGGGACCCAACTCGGCCCGGCCGATCGCTCCGAGCTTCTCGAGTTGATTGAGCTCCAGTCCGACCGGCTGGCCCGGTTGGTGACGAATCTGCTCGACATGACCCGCATTGAGGCGGGCGCGTTGGAGTTGCGACCCATCGCCGTCGCTTTCGACGAACTGGTGCACGAGGCGCTCACGTCCCTGGAGGGCATCATCGGGCCCGGACGCGTTGTCGTCGAGGGGCCGACGGATCTGCCCCTCTTGCACATCGACCATGTCCTCATCGGCCAGGTCCTGGCCAACGTGCTCGAGAACGCGGATCGCCTCTCGCCCGACGACAGCGTCATCCGGGTAACGGGCCGGGTCGCACCCGGGAGTGGATCGACGCAGATCGAGATCGCGGTGAGCGACGACGGTCCCGGGATCGGACGCGAGGAGCGGGAACGCGTCTTCGAGATGTTCAGCCAGAACGGAGGGGGCGGACGGGCCGGGCTGGGCCTGGCCATCGCCAAGGCGTTCGTCGAGGCCCACGGGGGACTGATCTGGATCGACCCGGACATCGCACGCGGCGCACGCGTCATCTTCACCGTCCCCGCCGAGGCCCCAGTGCCGGCGCCGGTCTGATCCGGCATGACCAAGGTCCTGGTGGTCGACGACGACCCGTCGCTGCTCAAGGCACTGCGCATCGGCCTCACGGCGCGGGGCGACGAGGTCGTGCTGGCCCATACCGGTGCGGAGGCCGTCACCCAGGTCGCGCTGGCCACCCCCGACCTGGTCATCCTCGACCTCGGCCTCCCCGATGTCGACGGTATTGAGGTGACCCGACGCATCCGCGAGTTCTCCGAGGTGCCGATCCTCGTGCTCTCCGCCTACGGCGACGAACGCCGGAAGGTCGAGGTGCTCGACGCCGGGGCGGACGATTTCGTCACGAAGCCCTTCGGGATGGCTGAACTCGAAGCTCGTCTGCGCGTCGCCCTCCGGCATCGAACGGCCCGGCACGGCGACAGCGACGAAGCCGCCCAGACCCTGCAGGTCGGCGACCTCCAGGTCGACCTGGTGCACCACATGGCCACGTACAACGGGGCCCAACTGCAGCTGACCGCCCGCGAGTTCGAGCTCTTGGCCTACCTGGCCCGTCATGCCGGCAAGGTCTGTACCCACCACATGATCCTCAAGGATGTGTGGGGTCCCGGGTACGGCGTGGAGTCCAACTACGTGCGGGTCTACACGCACCGGCTGCGCAAGAAACTCGGAGACGACGACGGTCATCTGCTCAAGACCGTCCCGGGCATTGGCTACCAATTGGTGGCGGAAGATCACCCGTCCCCGCCAACGTATACAGGGGGTTGAGCATCATCAGGACGCCGCGCACGAAGCCCGGCGTGCCCTCCGCCACAATCTGACACCCGGCGACCAAGCCCGGGATGGAGGGCCGGCCGAGGAAGCGCAGGAGCAGGCTCCCGGTCCCGTCGGTCACTTCGGCGTCGGTACGGATGGACGGCTGCCCGTAGGACACGACAGAGACCACCTCCCCCCGCACGGTCGTCCGCTGTCGCGGTGCCGCCGCCGCAATTGCGGTGGTGTTCATGCCTTGAGCTTGGCCAAGGCCTCGTTGAGTTGCAGCACGTCGATGTACGAGGTCCCCAAGAAACCGAGCTCTGCCCCCTGGGTTTGGCTGATGACCAAGCGCCGTAGGGCCGATGTCGAGAGTCCGGTGGCCCGGGACACCATGGGGATCTGGACCAACGCGTCCTGCTGGCTGATGTCAGGGTCGTACCCGCTGCCCGAGGTCGTCACGAGGTCCGGTGTCGGGTTGACGCCCCGGGCCTTCCAGTAGGCCACCAGCTGCTGGGTATTGGACAACAACGTCTTCGAGCGGGGCCCGAGGTTGCTCGCCCCGGACTCACCGGAGTTCAGGACTCCGGGCTTGCCCGGGATGTTGTTTGCTTGGAGTGGGTTGTCCCCCCCGGCCGCAACCGGGTTCGCCGAGCCGGCGTAGGGACCGACGGCATCGGGACGCCCCTGGAACACGCACGTGCCCGGGCGATGACCCGGGCACGGCGCCTGGGACCAGTTCTGACCGATCAGGGTCGATCCGTTGGCAGTGATCGATCCATCGGCCTGGTGCGCGAAGAACAGCTGGGAGACGCCGGTACCGAGAAAAGCGAATGCGAAGGTCAGGACGAGCGAGACCACCACGAGGACGACGGAACGGCGGATGTGGACGAGCATCAGAGGGTCTCCATCAGTAGGCGTGCAGCGCGACGAGGATGAGGTCGATGAGCTTGATGCCGATGAAGGGGACGATGATGCCGCCAACGCCGTAAATCCAGACGTTCCGCCGCAGAATGGCCGCAGAGCCGGCGGCACGGAACTTGACTCCACGCAGGGCCAGCGGGATCAACGCCACGATCACGAGAGCGTTGAAGATGACGGCTGACAGCACGGCACTCTGCTGGTTGTGCAGGTGCATGATGTTCAGCGCATTCAGCTGTGGGTAGGTGGCCACGAATATCACGGGGATAATGGCGAAGTACTTGGCCACGTCGTTGGCAATGGAGAACGTGGTGAGTGAGCCCCTCGTGATGAGGAGTTGCTTGCCGATCTCGACCACGTCGATGAGCTTGGTCGGGTTGGAGTCGAGGTCGACCATGTTGCCCGCCTCCTTGGCCGCCGTGGTCCCCGTGTTCATCGCCACGCCGACGTCCGCCTGGGCCAGCGCGGGAGCGTCGTTGGTCCCGTCACCCGTCATGGCGACCAACTTGCCGCCTTCCTGCTCCTGCTTGATAAGGGCCAACTTCGCCTCGGGCGTGGCCTCGGCCAGGAAGTCGTCGACGCCGGCCTCCTGAGCGATGGTCGCCGCCGTCAGGGGGTTGTCGCCGGTGATCATCACTGTGCGGATACCCATGGAGCGCATTTCGGCGAACTTCTCCTGTATCCCTTCCTTCACGACGTCCTTGAGCTCGATGACACCGAGGATCACGGCGCCGTCGGCCACGACCAGCGGAGTCGACCCGGCGCGGGAGACGCGCTCCACAATCGGGTCGAGATCGGCCGGAACCGGTCCGCCGGATTCCGCCACCCACTGCTTGACGGAGTCGGCCGCTCCCTTGCGGATCTGCCGCCCCTCGAAGTCGAGCCCGGACATTCGGGTCGTGGCCGAGAAAGGCACGAAGACGTGGCCTTCTCCGAGGTGGCGCTCCCGGATGTCGAAGCGCTCCTTGGCCAGGACCACAATGGAGCGCCCCTCCGGCGTCTCGTCGGCCAGCGATGCCAGCTGCGCCGCATCGGCGAGGTCGCGCTCGCTGTGATCACTGACGGGGAAGAAGCCGGACGCCATCCGGTTGCCCATGGTGATGGTGCCTGTCTTGTCCAGCAGAAGAGTCTGCACGTCCCCCGCGGCCTCGACGGCCCGACCGCTCATGGCGAGGACGTTCTTTTGTACGAGGCGATCCATGCCGGCGATGCCGATGGCAGAGAGCAATGCGCCAATAGTCGTCGGGATCAGGCAGACCAGGAGGGCCACGAGGATGACCACCGAGACCGCCGTCCCGGAGTAGACGCCGAACGCCTCAATCGAAACGACGACCGGAATGAAGATGATGGTGAGCACGGCCAGCAGGATGGTCAGGGCGATTTCGTTGGGGGTCTTCTGCCGGTTGGCTCCTTCCACAAGGGTGATCATGCGATCGAGGAAGGTCTTGCCGCGTTCGGCCGTGATGCGGATGACGATCCGGTCGGAGAGGACCCTCGTGCCACCGGTGACGGCCGAACGGTCACCGCCCGATTCGCGGATGACCGGGGCCGATTCACCTGTGATGGCTGACTCGTCGACCGAGGCGATGCCCTCCATGATTTCGCCGTCGGAGGGGATGAGGTCGTTCGCCTCACAGACGACGGTGTCCCCCCGGTTCAGTTCGGCGGCTGCGACGAGCTCTTCGCTCCCGTCGGCGTTGAGCCGTCGCGCCTCGGTTTCCGAGCGCATCCGCCGCAGGGTGTCGGCCTGTGCCTTGCCGCGCCCCTCGGCCATGGCCTCGGCAAAGTTGGCGAAGATCACCGTCAGGAAGAGCCAGATCGTGATGGACCAGGTGAAGACCGACGGGTGGGCGATGGCCTCGAAGAGAGCGACGACGGAGCCCACGAGCACCACGAACATGACCGGATTGCGGACCTGCACCGCCGGGTTCATTTTGGCGAACGAGTCGACCAGGGCCTGGCGCAGAATCGGTCCGTCGAAGAGGCTCCGGGTCTCGGCCACACCGTGTGGCCCGCTGGCCGGTTCCGACTGTTCCGGTTGGGTGGTGGTAAGGGTCATGAGGGGAACTTTCCGTGACTGGTCATTTAGAAGAACTGCCCGTGGCTGAGCTGCTCGACGATCGGACCCAGCGCCAGGGCCGGAAAGAAGGTCAGGCCGCCGATGATGATGATGACGCCGATGGTGAGTCCGACGAACATGGAATTGTCGGTGCGGAACGTGCCGAGCCCCTCGGCCACCGCTGGCTTGGCGGCCAGCACGCCGCCCAGGGCGAGCGCCGGGATCATGATGCCGTAGCGGCCGATCAGCATGTCGATGGACCCGATGACGTTGTAGAAGGTCGTGTTGCCGGTGAGCCCTCCGAAGGCCGAGCCGTTGTTGTTCCCCTGCGAGGTGAGCCCGTAGAGAATTTCGCTGAACCCATGCGGGACTGCGTTGAGTGCTCCCACACGACCGGCATGGATGGAGACGGCGATGGCGGTGAAGATCAGCACGATCAGCGGCATGACGAGGGCCCCGAGACCCGCGAGTTTGATCTCTTTGGCCTGAATCTTCTTCCCCAGGTACTCGGGTGTTCGTCCGATCATCAGGCCACCGATGAACACGGCGATGATGGCGTAAATGAGGATTGTGTACAGACCGCTCCCCGCACCTCCCGGGGTCACTTCGCCCAGCATCATCCCGCTCATGAGGAAGAAGCCGCCCATGGGTGTGAACGAGTCGTAGGAGGCGTCGGCCGAGCCGGTGGAGGTACTGGTCGAGGAAACTCCGAAGACGGCCGTCGAGGTGTCCCCGAACCGCACCTCGTGCCCCTCGGTGTTCCCCACCGTCGAGTGGATCCCTGCCGCGGCGACGGCGGGGTTGTTCTGGTGCTCGAAGTACGTGGCGCCACCGACCCAGACCCCGAAGATGATCACCATGGCCGCCAGCAGGGCTGCGCCGTGGCGAACGCTCCCCACCATCTTTCCGAAGGTGTACGTGAGGGCGAACGGGATGGCGAGCAGGAGATAGATCGAGAGCCAGTTGGTGAGGCCCGTCGGGTTCTCGAACGTCGTGGCGGAGTTGGCGTTGAGGAACCCACCACCGTTGTTGCCCAGCTGCTTGATCGCCTCCATGAAGCCGATCGGGCCCCGCGGGATCGTCTGCGACACCCCGTTCAGCGGGTCATGAATCGAGACCGTGCCGGCAAGGGTCTGCACCGCCCCCTGCCCGACGAAGATGATTCCGGCGACGAACGCCAGCGGGAAGACGATGTACAGCAAGCCGCGCGTCATGTCGACCCAGAAGTTCCCGATGGTGGGCGAGTTCCGCCGCGAGAAGCCCCGGACCAGACCGATGGCCACTGCGATGCCGATCACGGGGCTCAGCATCTGCTGCAGCGTCAGGGCGCCGATCTGCGAGAAGTACGACATGGTCGTCTCCCCGCCGTAGTTCTGCCAGTTCGTGTTCGTGACGAACGAGGCGGCGGTATTGAAGCTGAGCGCCTGCGGCACGGCGCCCAGGTGCTGGGGGTTCAACGGCAACGACCCCTGCAAGCGAACGAGCAGGTACGTGACACCCATTGCCACCGCAGAGAAAATGACGAGGGAGCCGGCGTAGCGCTTCCAGTTCTGCTCCTTCTCAGGGCTGGTCCCGAGAAGCCGGTACACCGGCCGCTCCGCCCAGCCCAAGAAGTGCACCCTTCCGTCGAAGACTGCCGCCATGTACGAGCCCAGGTATCGCCACGTCAGACCAAGCGCAATGACCAGAGTGATGATCGTGATCGCCAGGCCCACGTCAGAACCTCTCGGGCTTGAACATGGCGACGCCCAGGTACAGGAACATCATGATGGACAGCGCGAGAAGGATCCCCTGGGTCCAGCTCATACCCTGTCCAGCGCCCAGATGAGCCCCAGCATCGCCGCGACGAAGCCCACGATGCCGAGCACTGCGAGGAAGTCAGCCATGGATCCATGGTGGTGGCGTGTCCGTGAACCGGATGTGAACGGAGCGGCTTCGGGCGTTAACAGAATGTCAATACCCGCCGGTCCCGACGGTGCGTAAGGTGACAACAGGCTCAGACGGAGACGAAAGTGGGGTGGGTGATGGCGTTGGACCTGCAGGGGTGCCGGGTACTGGTGACCGGGGGGTCTTCGGGCATCGGGGCCGGGCTGGCCGAGGCCCTGGCTGGGCGGGGTGCCGTGGTCGGCATCTGCGCCCGACGGGCCGAACAGCTCTCCGAAGTGCTCGAACGCTGTATGCAGCATTCGCCCGACAGCCGCATGTGGGTGACCGACCTGGCCGACCCCGATGCGGTGGACAAGCTGGCCGTCGACGTCCTCGACGCCTACGGGGGCGTCGATCTGCTGATCAACAACGCCGGCATCCCCAAGCGCCGCCACACCACCGCGCTCGACATCGACACCATCACGGCCGTCATGCACATCAACTACCTGTCGCCGATGCGCCTGACCTACGCCCTCCTCCCCCAGATGCTGGCCCGGGGCTCGGGCACCATTGTGAACATCTCGTCGATCGCCGCCACCCTCAGCGCGCCGGGCGAGGCGGCCTACGACGCGTCGAAGGCCGCGCTGACGGCCTTCTCCGAGGCGATGGCGGTAGACCTGTGGGAGACCGGGATCAAGGTGATGGTGGTCTATCCGGGAGTGATCGACACCCCGCTGTTCACGCTGCCCGACAATGACGTGCCCGACCTGCCGATCCCGGCCGAACCGGTCTCGGCCATGGCCGACGCCATCCTGGCGGGGCTCGAGTCCGGCGCGGCCCAGGTCTACTTCCCCGCCTACTTCAAGGACCTGGCCGCCTCCAAGGCGCAGGACGTGGGCGCATTCCTGGAGGGCACCGCCGGCTACCTCCGTGAGCAGAAACAGAAGAAGGAGCAGACACCGGGGCGATGAAGACCGAACCTGCGGCAGCGGGGATGGACGAGGTACGCCTGGAGCGCATCACCGAGCTCTTCTCCTCCACCTACGTGGAGCCCGGGAAGATCACCGGCTGCCAGATCACCGTTGTCCGGGGTGGCCATGTCGCCTACCACCGCTCTCTCGGGTTGATGGATCGCGAGGCGAAGACGTCGATGGCCGACGACGCCATCTTCCGTATCTACTCCATGACCAAGCCGATCGTCTCGGTGGCCCTCATGCAACTGTACGAGCGGGGCCTGTTCCAGCTGCTCGACCCGGTGCACCGCTACATCCCCGAATGGCGGACGCTGCAGGTCGGCCTGGTCGGCGAGGACGACGCCATCACCCTGGTCAAGCCGGAGCGGCCGATGAACATGCGCGACGTCCTGATGCACACCACCGGTCTGCCCGGCGGCTTGTTTCCTGGCCATCCCATCGACGCCGCCTTCGGCCAGGCCCGGGCGGCACTGGGTGCCGGGCAGACGCTCGAGAGCATCACGGCACTGCTGGCCGAGCACCCACTCAAATTCCACCCCGGGACGCACTGGAACTACGGGATCTCCACCGACATAGTGGGCCGGCTGGTCGAGATCCTGTCCGGACAGCCGCTCGACGAGTACCTGCGGCACGAGCTCTTCGAGCCGCTCGGCATGGTCGACACCGGGTTCTTCGTCCCCGAGCAGTCGCTCCCCCGCCTGGCCGCCTGCTACCAGTACCGCCCGGCCAACGCCCCCCGCCTCATGGAGGGCCCCTTCACCAACGGCGTCCTGCGCCCCGGCTCCTACCTGTCCGGGGCGGGCGGCCTGGTGTCGACCACCCACGACTACGTCGCCTTCTGCCGCATGCTGGCCAACGGTGGCCGGCTCGACGGCCGGCGGGTGCTCGGGCGCAAGACCCTGGAGCTGATGACGGTCAATCACTTCCCCGGCGGTGCCACCCTGCAGGACATGGCGGTCGGGGGCTTCGGCGAAGCCAACTTCGAGGGCGTCGGCTTCGGACTGGGCTTCGCCGTCGGCCTCGGACCCGCCGCCACCACCATGGCCGGCTCGGCCGGCGACTTCTACTGGGGCGGGGCGGCGAGCACCGCCTTCTGGGTGGACCCCGCCGAGGACCTCTTCGTCGTGTTCATGACACAGCTCTTCCCGTCCGCCGCCTACCCGTTCAGGGCCCAGCTGCGGGCGCTCGTCTACCAGGCCATTGACGACTGATGCCCGAGCCTGAAGGGCCTATCGGTCCCGCCGACGCCAGCCGGGTGCCGCGCTTCTCCGGGCTCGCCACCTTCGCCCGGCTCCCCGCGCTGGACCAGGTCCCGCGCTGGGACATCGCCGTGGTGGGCGTGCCCTTCGACGGCGGCACGAGCTACCGGCCTGGCGCACGCTTCGGGCCCGCCGCCGTGCGCCAGGGCTCGCGGCTGTTGCGCCCCTACAACCCGGCGCTCGACGCGCTGCCCTTCGAACTGGCCCAGGTGGTCGATGCCGGGGACATCGCCTGCACGCCGTTCAGCGCGGAAGAGGCCGTCGGCCAGATCGAAGCCGGAGCCGACGCCCTCCTGGCCGGCGGCGGCCGGCTGGTCGCCATCGGGGGCGACCACACCATCGCCCTACCGTTGCTCCGCGCCACGGCGCGCCGCCACGGGCCGCTCGCCCTGGTCCACTTCGACGCGCACCTCGATACGTGGGACACCTACTTCGGACAGCGCTTCACCCACGGGACACCCTTCCGCCGCGCCTGGGAAGAGGGCCTTCTTCTCCATGACCACAGCGCCCACGTGGGGCTGCGGGGCCCGCTCTACTCCGATGCCGACCTCACTGACGACCTGTCCATGGGCTTCGCGCAGCTCACCACCGACCACGTGGCGACGCACGGGGTGGCCGAGGTGGTGCGCCGGGTCCTGGCCCGGGTGGGCGACGCGCCGGTGTACATCTCCGTCGACATCGACGTCCTCGACCCGGCCCACGCGCCGGGCACCGGCACCCCCGAGGCGGGCGGGCTGACCAGCCGCGAACTCCTCGCCCTGGTGCGGGGCCTGCGGCCTGCGGCCGTGGTGGGCGGCGACGTGGTCGAGGTCTCTCCGGCCTACGACCACGCGGAGATCACGGCGATAGCGGCGGCCCACGTCCTCTACGACCTCGTGACGATCATGGCTTCGCCGGGGCCCGCCTGACTCGAGCGGGCCGTGCGCTGGACGTTCCGGTCCGCCACTTTCGTAACAGTGCATTCACGTACGGGAAACGAACGGCGAACGTTGCCTCCCTAGGGTGAGCAGCAAAGCGCAGTACAGAGGTGGGAAAACCAGGTACCCGACGTGAAGCGAGATCTTCTGGTTGGTGTGGCCCAGTGGCTGGCCGCACCAGGGGAGCCGCGCCAGAACATGAACGTGGCGCTCAGCATGATGGACGACGCCGCATCACGTGGCGTCGAACTTCTGCTGTTGCCCGAGCTCTGGTCGTGTGGCTACGACCCCGAGACCCTGGCCGAGGATGCGCGGGCGAATGCCGAGCCGCTGGACGGGCCCCGCTCGGCCGCCCTCGGCGAGGCGGCCCGACGGCGCGCCATGTGGCTGGCCGCCGGGACCGTGCCCGAGCTGGGCGACGACGGCCGCATGTACGACACCGCCCTCGTCTTCAATCCCCAAGGCGAGCTGGAGGCCTGGCACCGCAAGGCCCATCTCTACCCGCCCACGCTCGAGCCCTCCGTGTTCAGCCCGGGCAACAAGTTGACGACGTTCGACGACCCCGCACTCGGCCGCGTGGGACTGGTGGTCAACTTCGACGGCGACTTCCCCGAGGTGGCCCGGACGTTGGCCCTGCGCGGCGCCCGCCTGGTCCTGGCCCCGGCCGCGTACGGGGTCGAGGGTGCCAACGCCTGGGACCTTCTCTACCCGGCCATCGCCCTGACCAACAGCCAGTGGTGGGTGCAGGCCAACCAGGCCGGCTCCCACTCCACGTCGACCCTGCTCGGAGCCAGCCGCATTGTGGCGCCGACGGGCACGGTGGTGGCGGAGGCGAGCCGGGCCGTGCCGGGCTCACTGACCCGGGCAGAGCTCCTGGTGCACCGCATCGACCTGCACATCGCCTACGAACGGGAGGGGATCTCCGGCCTGCTCGAAGACGAGCGCCACCCCGACCTCTACTTCGACCGGGTGCCGGCCGAGACCGCCTGACCCGTCAGTCGCCGGCGGGCGGCAGACCGAGCGCGGCGCGGACACGGTCACGGAAGATGACGTACTGCTCCTGCGCCAGCCACGGGACGGACGGCAGCCGCGCAATCAGGTGCGGAGCCTGCACGACTTCGCCGCTGGCGAACTGGCGCCTGGTGAGGTCGATATCGATGCCGGCGAAACGGTTCCAGTAGTGATAGCCCTGCGGTGACCCGTCGGCATGGCGGACCTCGGCCTCCAGCAACTCGCCCCCGAGCAGGTCGTGCACGACGAGCGACGTCACGGCGCACTGCCCCTGCGACGGCTCGGCCGGAGACCACGACGGCACGTCGGTCGGATCGCAGGTCTCGAGGGACCACGAGTCCTGAATGGCGGCCTCGAGGTCATGGAGCGTCAGGGGTTCCCCGGTGCCCGGTGTGCCGTGCTGTGCCACGCTCCTAGTCAAGCTGCTCGCCGGTCGGGTTCAAGCGCGCGGCGCGGCGCCACCGGTGTGTCGGCGGCAGCGGATGGAGGTCGACGACGCCGTCGGGCCGATCTTCGCCTACCTGGGGTAACCCCCCTGCTCGTTCGGGACGATCCGTCGGGCCGGGCGGTGCTCAGTGACGCTTGCGCCTGTCGTGTTGTGACTGGGCGCGCTTGGCTTTGCGGTTCTTGCGGCCCGCCGTATCGGCGTGGGTGCCGTGGGCGGCGTGCCCGGCGCCGGTTCCCGCGCCCGCGTGCGCCTCCTCCGACCCCATGCTCCGCCGGCGGCGCGTCACGGCGGTCGCGAAGGCGATCACCAGGATCACGGCGGCCAGGCTGAAGATGAGCACGTAGAACATGGTGCATTGAACCACGGCGGCCGGTGGGTCCGGGTGACGCGCCATGGCGACGGCCGGCCCGTCTCGCTCCCCTGCGCCTGAGTACATTGGCCCTCCGGCAGGACGCACCGTTGCCATCGAAAGGACGGACCCCATCACTTCCCTGCAGCGGTTCGCCCTCGTCAGCACGGTCGTGGTCCTCACCGCGACGGGCTTGCTGACGTCGGGCGGCGGCGCCGGCGGATCTCCGGCCGCGCTCCCGTTCCGAGGTCAGGGCTCCATCGGACAGGCCTACGTCACGGGTGTCCCCGCCGGCACCCACCTGCGTGTCCTGAATGCTGGCGGCGTCGGCGTGGGATCCGGCGTGGTCGACAGGCTGGGCAGCCTGGTCGTGCGGAATCTGTCCCCCGGGCCCGGCTACCGCTTCGCCGAAGGCGGCGGATCCGGCGCGCGCACCACCGCCCCCTTCTCGGTGCTGTCGCCGTCGACGTCGACCCCGAACGCGCGCTTCTACGCCTCGCAGCAGTTGCACAGCGGGCTCAACTACGTGCGCATGCGCGACGGCATCCTGCTCGCCGCCACCGTGCGCCTTCCCCCGGGCAAGACGCTGGCCGACGGGCCGTTCCCCACGGTGATTGAGTACTCCGGTTACAACGTCGCCGGGCCGCACAGCCTCGTTGACGCGCTGGAGGGGGGCGCACCGTCGAGCGACCCCCTGCTGCCCGACACCTCGACCGTCGTCGGCTCGGTCGTCGCCCCTTTGCTGGGGTTCGCCACCGTCAGCGTGCAGATGCGGGGCACCGGGTGCTCGGGCGGCGCCTTCGACCTCTTGGGCCTGCCCTCGGACTATGACGGCTACGACATCGTCCAGACCGTGGGCGCCCAGCCCTGGGTCCTCAACCACAAGGTCGGGATGGTCGGGATCTCCTACTCGGGCTTCTCCCAGCTGGTGGTGGCCGGCACCGACCCACCGGACCTGGCGGCCATCACCCCGCTCAGTCCCACCGACGACCTGTACTCGACCGGCTACCCGGGCGGGATCTACAACAACGGCTTCGCCGCCAGCTGGGTGGCCCAGCGCACCTCGGATGCCCGCCCCGCGCCCGGAGGGGGCCAGCCGTGGGCCACGGCCGAGATCGCCACGGGCGACAAGACCTGCCTGGCCAACCAGCGCCTCCATCTGCAGGCACAGAGTCTGGCGTCACTCGTCAGCCCGAACCTCGGCCGCACGCCCGCACTGTTCGACCAGCGGTCGCCCACGGCGTGGGCGGCGCACATCAAGGTGCCCGTCTTCCTGGTCGGCGCGCTTGAAGACGAGCAGGTGGGACCGCAGTGGACCTCCCTCATCACCGCCCTGCACGGAGACCCGCACGTCTACGTCACCATGATGAACGGCACGCACACCGACTCCCTGGGCCCGGACACGATTTCCCGCTGGCTGGAGTTCCTCGACCTCTACGTGGCCGACCGCGTGCCGACGGCTTCGCCGACCCTGGACGCGCTGGCGCCCACCTTGTACTCGAGCCTCACCGGCGGCGCAGCGTCGGCCCCGGTCCCCGCCATCCGGTTCACCAACGAACCCTCGGTCGCCGCGGCCAGGACCGCTTTCGCGGCGCAGGACTCCCGGGTCCGGGTGCTCTTCGACAACGGTGGGGGCAGCCTCGGGCCGGGGGCGCTGCAGCCCACGTACACGGCCGGCTTCTCGTCCTGGCCCCCTGCGGGACGCATCGTGCGCTTCGGCCTCGGGCCCGGCGGCACGCTCCAGACCAGCGCGGTCACCGCGCGTTCCACCGCCTCGTTCCGCCCCGACCCGTCCGTCCGTCCGGCCGACGACCTGGCGGCATCGGCCAATGCCTGGGCCGCCCAACCGCCGTACGACTGGACCCCTGTCCCGGCGGCCAACGGCATCGCCTTCGAGACCCCGGCCTTCACCAGCGCGACCACGGTGGTGGGGACCGCCAGCCTCAACCTGCGCCTCGAGTCGACCGCGCCGGTCACCGACCTGCAGGTGACGGTCACCGAGGTCCGGCCGGGCCAGACGCAGGAGGAGTACGTCACCTCCGGCTTCCTGCGCAGCAGTGACCGCACCCTGTCGGCCGCCTCGACGCTGCTCGACCCCGTGCCCACCTACCTCTCGGCCGACCGCCGTCCGCTCCCCAGGGGGCGATTCACCCTCGTCCGGATCCCGGTCGACCCCATCGCCCACACCTTCAGAGCGGGCACGCGGCTGCGCATCGTCATTTCCGCTCCGGGAGGGGACCGCCCGTCGTGGACCTTCGACACACCGGCCACCGACGGTGCGGTGCGCGACACCGTGGCGCTCGGCGGCCCGCAGGGCTCGTCCCTCGTGGTGAACGAGGTGGGCGGCGTCGTCCCGGCCCCGGGCATCCCGGCTTGCGGCGCGCTGCGAGGTGAGCCCTGTCGGGCCGATGTCCCGCTGGGCAACCAGGGCTGAGGGACGCCCGGCACGTCGGCAACCGTTGGGTAGGGTCGCCGGATGACCGGGACAGCGCACGACGGGCCGCCTGAGGCGGTCTCGCTCTACGAGGGGCTGCTCACCACCCGGGCGATCCGGCGCTACACCGACGAACCCGTGCCCGAGGAGGCGCTGCGCGACATCCTCTTCGCGGCCACCCGGGCGCCCAGCGGGTCGAACCGCCAGCCCTTCCGCTTCATCGTCCTGACCGAGGGTCCGGTGGCGCAGGAGGCCAAGCGGCTCATCGGCGCCGGGGCCCGTGCGTTCTGGGCCGCCAAGCGCGAGGCCGACGGCTACGACGCCGGTTCGGGCACCCAGGCCGACTCGCCCAAGGCCCGCATGGCCCGCACCATGCAGCGCTACGTCGACACCTACGAGTCGGTGCCCGTGCTCGTGCTGGCCTGCTACCAGCGCTACCGCCAGGTCGACTCCCCCACCGACGGTGCATCGGTCTACCCCGCCTGCCAGAACCTTCTGCTGGCGGCTCGGGCCCTCGGGTTCGGTGGCGTCATGACGAGCTGGCAGTTCGCCGCCGACGCCGAACTGCGAGTGCTGTTGCACATCCCCGACGAGGTGCAGATCATGGCGACCATCACACTCGGTCGGCCCCAGGGTCACCACGGTCCGGTACGCCGTCGCCCCCTGGGCGAGCTCGTCTACGGGGACCGCTGGGGCGAGGCCCCCGCCTGGGCGGTCGACCCGGCCGGGGCCGCCCACACGGCGGCGGGGCCGCCGACCCGTAGCCAATAGAGTCTCAGTGTTGCGCTCGCTCGCGGAAGGCTGACCATGCACGCTGTCGACTCGCCCGTCTTCGACGCGGACAATCACTATTACGAAGCGTTGGATGCGTTCACCCGCCATCTTCCGCCCAAGCTCGGCCCGCGGGTCATTGAGTGGGTCGACATCAACGGCCGGCAATACCACGCACTGGGCGGCCGGGTCAGCCGGGCCGTCTCCAACCCGACCTTCAACCCGATCACGCCGCCCGGAGCGCTGGTCGACTACTTCCGCGGCAACCCCGACGGCCGTCCCATGCACGAGCTCATGGGCAAGCCCGAGCCGACCCGGGCCGAGTACCGCGACCGCGACGCCCGTCTCGCCACCATGGACGCGCAGGGCCTGTCCAAGGTGTGGCTGTTCCCCACCCTCGGCATGCTCTACGAGGAAGCGCTCAAGCATGACCCGGGCGCTGTCGTCCTCCTGTTCCGTGCCTTCAACCGCTGGTTGGCCGAGGACTGGGGCATGGCCTACCGGGACCGCATCTTCGCCGCTCCGTACATTTCGCTGGCCGACGTCGACGAGGCGGTCCGTGAGCTGGAGTGGGCGCTCGACCAAGATGCCCGGGCCGTGGTCATGCGGGCCGCCGCCCCGATCACGGTGGGCGGGCCGCTCTCCCCGGCCGACGAGGTGTTCGACCCGTTCTGGGCCCGGGTCAACGAGTCCGGCATCACCGTGGTGGTGCACGCCGGCGACGCCGGGCTGTCGTCCAACGGCTACGCACCCGACGGTTTCTCGGCGTCGTTCGGCGCCGGTCCCGCCCGGCCGAGCATCAAGATGTTCGCCATTGAGCGGGCCGCCCACGACTTCTTGGCCACCCTGCTGCTCCAGAAGCTGTTCGACCGCTTCCCCAACGTGCGCGTCGCCTCCGTCGAGAACGGTTCCGAATTCCTGGCGCCCCTCTTCGCCAAGCTGCGCACCACCACGCGGCGTATGCCGGGCTACTTCGCCGAGGACCCGGTCCTCACCTTCCGCCGCAACGTGTGGATCAACCCGTTCTGGGAGGACGACGTCGCCGAGATCGTCGACCTCATGGGCGACGACCGGGTGATCTTCGGTTCGGACTGGCCCCACGTCGAGGGGCTGCCCGAGCCGACCGACTGGGTGACCGAGCTGCAGAAACTCCCCCGCGAGTCGGTACCCAGGATCATGGGAGGCAACGTGTCCGAACTCAACGAGCGGAGGCCACTGTGACCGAGGTCATCGACCAGAGCGAGACGGTGGACTCGGCCACGCCGGGCTACCAGATTGAGCCGCACCTCATCGTCCTGTTCGGTGCCACCGGCGACCTGGCGGCGCGCAAGCTGCTCCCCGGCCTGCTGCACCTGGCCATGACCGGGATGCTGCCCGAGTACCGCATTGTCGGCAGCTCGACGAGCACCCTGACCGACGAGGAGTTCCGACACCTGGCCCGCCATGCCGTCGACCAGTTCTCGACGGACAAGATCTCGCTGCTGCAGTGGGCCAACTTCGAGAAGCGGCTCAGCTTCTGCTCCACCTCGGCGGGGGCCGAGGCGCTGGCCGACCACGTGGCCAACGCCGAGAAGGAGATGGGCGGCGAGCCCCGGCGCTTGCACTACCTGAGCGTCCCCCCGGCGGCGGACCACGCGGTGATCCAGATGCTGTCCGACGCCAAGCTGGTGGAGCGTTCGCGTGTCGTGTTGGAGAAGCCCTTCGGGACCGACCTGGCCAGCGCGGTGGCGCTCAACGACATGCTGCACTCGGTCTTCGACGAGGAACAGATCTTCCGCATCGACCACTTCCTGGGCAAGGAGGCGGCCCAGAACATCCTGGCCTTCCGCTTCGCCAACGGCCTCTTCGAGCCCATCTGGAACAGAGACCACATCGACCACGTGCAGATCGACGTGCCCGAGACGCTCGGGGTCGACGACCGGGTCGCCTTCTACGAGGCGACGGGTGCCTTCAAGGACATGGTGGTCACCCATCTCTTCCAGATCCTGGGCTTCATGGCCATGGAGCCGCCCACTGCACTGTCGGCCGGCCCCATCAACGAGGAGAAGAACAAGGTCTTCCGCTCCATGCGCCCCGTCAATGTGACCGAGGTCGTGCGCGGACAGTACGAGGGCTACCGCGACATCCCGGGCGTGGCCCAGGATTCCGACACCGAGACCTTCGTGGCGCTCAAGGTGGAGATCGACAACTGGCGCTGGGCCGGCGTGCCTTTCTTCCTCCGCACCGGCAAGAAGCTCGGCGGCGGTGAGCGCATCATCTCCATTGCGTTCCGCGAGCCCCCCAAGTCCATGTTCCCCGACAACTCCGGCGTGGGAGCCCAGGGTCCCGACCACCTCACCTTCGACCTGGCCGACTCGTCGAAACTGTCCCTCTCCTTCTACGGGAAGAAGCCGGGACCGGGCATGAAGCTCGAGAAGCTGAGCCTGCAGTTCGCCCTGCACGAGACGGGACAGGACGCCGACGTGCTCGAGGCGTACGAGCGCCTCATCCACGACGCCATGATCGGCGACCACACCCTTTTCAACACGGCCGAGGGTATTGAACGGCTGTGGGAAGTGTCGACGCCGTTGCTGGAGGACCCCCCGCCGGTGCAGCCCTACCCCACGGGGAGCTGGGGACCGCCCACCATTTCCGAGCTGATCGCACCACGCACCTGGCGGTTGCCCTTCGAGCGCCGCTGGCGGGGGAACTCGGCCGGCTGAGTCCTTCGCCGGGTCGGGCCGGCCCCGGGCGGATCAGTTGAAGGTGTGCCCGTTCGACCTCGGCAGCTCCGTCACCGTCACCCCGGAGAGATCGACGGGCTCAATGGGCCGGAACTCGGCGCCGGGCCGCAATCGTGGTCGGCCGCGCACGTCGAGCACGGTCGTGGCGGTGAGGGCGTCCCAGGGGGCACGGCGCGGCCGGCTGAACAGGCCGTCCGGCGGTGAGGCGCCGAAAGCGAAACAGAGCAGGACAACGGCACCGATGAGTGCGGTCGGCACGACCAGCACCGTGCAACAGACACCGCTGCGGAGGAACGACCGCCCCAGACCGATCGGCTGCGCGTCGGCCCGCCCGACCACGCGCAGCCCGAGCAGCCGGTAACTCGGCGTGCGGCTGTGACGCCACTCGAAGACACTCCAGACCAGGTAGCCGACAACGAGGGTCGCGACGAGGAGCAGCGCAGTCAGGCCCAACGCCCCGATGCGCCGCCCCAGGCTCGCTGCGGGTTGCTCACGGACCACGAACAGACGGTACCGGTCCGATGCGCCCGGTCGCCCGGTCCCCCACCGCGAGGCGAGCGCGCGCCGGCCCCGGCCGCGCTAGCCCACCGAGGCCGGATTGACCCCGATGCCGCCCGCTTCGCTGCTGGCGTAGGCCGCGAGCGCGAAGCGCAGGACGTCCATGGCCTCCACACCGCTCCACAGCATCGGCCCCTCTCCCGTGTGGAGCCAGCGCAGCCAGTGCCGGCCCGAATCGCGGAAGCTGCTCCCCCAGTCGTCGTCGAGCGCGTGGTACGAGCGCATTTCGCCGTCGAGGTAGACCTCGAGGCTGGGCTGCTGAATGCCCCGGCCGGTGCAGCGATTGACCCGGGCGTAACCGGCACGACCGGTGATCTCCCAACGCTCGTCGTTCGTGTAGTAGTCGGAGCGCAGGTACATGTCCGGGGCCAGCGTGATGTCCCACACGCCTCGGATGCCGTTGGCGTGCTGCCAGGCGATCGTCGTCGGTGCGTCGACCTCGACACCGGGAAACACCTCGGTGCCGCCCACCCAGGCACGCACCTCTTCGATGGGACCGAAGAGCCAGATGGCCGTCGCCAGCTTGTGCCACCCGTCGTCGAACACGAGAATGCCGCGGCCCTGCTTCATCTGCTGGAACTGGTAGTGGTAACTGCTCGCCGGCACGTCCCAGCCGCCGCGGCCGCTGCCCACCATTTTCATGGTGTAGCCGCTGATCTCACCCAGCTCGCCGGACGTGGCGAGGGCCTTCAGCTTCACCAGGGGCTCGTAGAAGATGTAGTTCTCCATGACCCGGAGCAGGCGGTCATTGGCGACCGCGGCGTCGACCATCCGCTGGGCCGAGGCCACGTCGTTGGCCATCGGCTTTTGCAGGTTGACGTGCCAGCCGTAGCCGAGCAGCTCAATGACGCCCTCTTCGTGCAGCGGAATAGGGAGCAGCGCTTCCACCGCGTCCACCTCCAGGCCGCTGGCCGCCAGCTCGGCGGCGGAGGCAAAGGTCTGCACACCCGGCCAGTCCGCGGCACGCTCGACCCGCCGCTCCTCGCTCGGGTCGACCAGGGCCACGACTTCGACGTCGGGGTTGTCGACATAGGCCCGCATGTTCAGGTCATAAATGCGCCCGAGGCCGATGAAAGCGGCACGGACCGGCCGGTCGTAGGGCGTGAAGCTCATGAAAAGGCACCTCGTCTCGAATCGTCGCCAGAAGTCGCACATTGTGGCGCGGATCGGCGCGGCACACCGAGTTGCGGGCGTGCCCGGACATCGGCTCCACCAGACCTCCCGGCTGTGGCAGGGCGATCGCCTTGCGCTAGTGTCATATGCGTGCCAGCGGTTGCGGTCCTCGAGGCCGTCCTGATCGGGCTGGTCACCTCCCAGATCTCCTTCATCGTCACGACGGTGTACCTGCACCGGGCCCTGGCGCACAAGGCGATCACCCTGCGGGCTCCGGTGGCGTTCGCCTGCCGCTTCATCATCTGGATGTCCACGGGGACCCGGCCACGCCAGTGGGTGGCGGTGCACCGCAAGCACCACGCCCACACCGACAAGGAGGGCGATCCGCACTCGCCGGTGATCTTCGGTTACTCGCTGGTCCAGTTCGGCAACGCCGTGCTCTACCGCAGGGTCTCCAAGAACGCCGAGCAGGTGGACCGCTACGCCAAGGACCTCCCCGAGGACCGTTGGGACAAGGTGCTGTTCAACCACGCCCTGTTGGGTCTCGCCGTCGGGGTCGCCCTGCTGATCGTCGTCTTCGGATGGCAGATCGCGCTCATTGCAGCGGCGGTCCACGCCTCCGTCTACCTGCTCGGCGGCGGTGCCATCAACGGCATCGGGCACAAGTGGGGCAAGCGTCCGCACGACAACCTCGCCACCAACAACCAGTGGCTGGCCTGGCTGGTCGCCGGCGAGGGGCTCCACAACAACCACCATGCGCGCACGACCTCCAGCCGGATGTCGTTGGCCAAAGGCGAGATCGACCCCGGGTGGTGGGCCGTCCTGCTGCTGGTCAAGCTGCGGTGGGCCACGATCCGGCACGAGAACCTGGCCGTCAAACCAAGCCGGGCCTGACCGCACTCGGGCGCCGTGCCCTCCAAAGTCGAGCGTTCAGCACCCTGACCATCCGCGCCGCACTGATCGGGACCATGGCGTTCGCGGCCATCCTCATGGGCTACGGCGCCATGCTCACCGCCAGCAGTCACCCCACGCCACGCGGGACCCCACCCGCGGTGCTCCCCGTGCGCGTAGTGGAGCTGAATCCGGCGACCGGAGCGGTGATCTGGAGCAGCTCGGCCCTGCGGACCCAGGTCGTGCTCGACCCCGCCACGGGGAGCACGGTCCCGTCTCCGGACGAGGCGGCCCGGGGACGCGCCGATGGCGCCACGTCCCTCGGGCCGCGGGCGTCAAGGCAGGGGCTTCCAATTCTGCACGACCACCCAACACACGCCGGCCGCAGGCTCCGGTGACGGCCCACGTTTGCATTGGCTGGTGGGCGGGTGATTGTTGTGGACCTCGACCACCCGGTACTGCGTCGGTCCGGAGAACTTGTCCGGCCCGTAACTCAAAACGGGCGAGTAGCCGCCCGGGAAGTTCGAAATGTGCGACATCGCCTCGACGAAGGTCCGGCGATTGAGGTCCTTGCCCGCCATGGTGGCCGCCTTGGCGAACAGGCGGATCTCCTGGCACCAACCCTGGACCGGCCCCTGTTCCTCAATGTCGTCGTTGATGTTGCCCTTTGGTGCCTTCGGGTAGGCCTTGTGCCACACAGTCCAGCAGCTGCGCACCCCCGGGTCATACCCACCTTGTGACTCGGGGACGGGCAGGTCGATCCCACCGAGCGTCTCGGCCGTGACGCCCTCTTGCCCGTTGAGCGCCTTGTCATAGGGAATGGGGATCAACCCGAGCGCCACTTCTATCTCGGACTGGTAGTCGCTGAGGAGGAGCTTGGGGAAATAGTTCTGCGCGGTCTCGGCGCCGATGTAGGGCGTGAACGCATTCTCCGGCAGGAGCGGAATGACCGATTGCACGCCGTCCGACTTGAGCCGCTCGACAGCCAGCGTGGCGTCGGAGTCCGTGGTAGCCGTCTCGCCCACATCCGCGGTGACCGTCACGACCTGAGGATCGACGCCGATCTTCTTCAGGTCGGGCAGCAGATAGGAATTCAGAGCATCCTGATCGCTCACCTCGTCGGAGACGACGACGCCCACTTTCTGGCCATGCCCGAGGCGACCTGAACTGAGGCCCCAGTTCACGGTGGCCGCCAGGACCGGCGCCTCATCGGCGCCCGTCCACCACAGGTACGGCGCTCCGAGATCCGTCCAGTTGGTCGTGGTCGACCATTGGGACAGCATCGGGGTGTGGCCCTGACTGGTGACGCAGAGTTGATTGACGCCTTCAAAGGTGCCGAGCCCGTCGAGAACGGCGAACACGGGCGGGCTGCCCTGGGTCCACTGCTTGCAGAGCGACAGCTGCTCGTCGGGGTTCGTCGGGTCAAAGCTCACGATCATCGGGTTGATCTTCCGGCCGTTGATTCCCCCGGCATCGTTGATCTGGTTCACAAAGAGGTGAATGGCCTTCGTCTGTTCCCCGTATTCGGCGTCGGACTCAATCTCGAACTGCCCCTCAATGCTGCTGAACGAAATGATCGGAAAGACCACATTGATCGCATCGGCCGAGACGCCGCGTGCGCTCGTGCTCGCCTGGGAGACGGGGGTCGGGGTCGCAGCACCGGACGGCGCGGCCAGGCCCAGGGCCACCGCTCCCACCAGGACAGCGACGGCACCAACCGCCCGCGGCACACGTATCGTTCCCGAATTTCCCCACAACCGCATCGCCAACCCCCGAACACGCCGTGTCGAGCAGCGCCGGCAGAGGATATCGCCACCCGCCGCCGCGCGGGCGGCGGGATCGCCGGTCAGTCGAACAGCGACTCGCGGCGGCGCAAAATGGCGCAGAGGGTCTCGTTGTAGGGCGTCTCGAGCCCGAGCTCGCCGCTCAGCGTCACCACCTGGCCGTTGATGACGTCGACCTCCGAGCGTCGGCGGGCCAGCTGGTCCAGACGCATGGACGGGCTGGCGTTCGGAATGGTGGCGGCGAAGTCGGTCACGTAGCGCAGGGGGTCGTCGAAGCGGAATTCGACCCCCATGGCCAGACCGAGCCGGTACGCCTCCGCCGTGCAGCCGAGTGCCACCTTCCACGCTTCGGTATTCGACATCAGCTCACCCACCGTGACGTCGAACACGGCGCACGGAGCGCTCAGGGTCACGTTGCAGAGGAACTTCTCCCAGATCATGAGATCCACGTCCGCAAAGGCCTTGACGTTGAAGCCGGCATCGGTCCAGGCCTGCGCAATGCGCTGGACGCGGTCGGTCAGGCCACCGTGCATTTCGCCGATGCGGATCAACCGCATGCCTTCGTGGTGCACATGCCCCGGCCGCGGGATCGACGATCCGAACCCCTCTGCGATGCCGATGACGACGTGCTCTTCGGGGATCCGGCGGGCCACACGGTCGCCGGCACCGAGCCCGTTCTGGAAGGCCATCACCACGCTGTCGGGTTCCAGCAACGGCGCCACTGCTGCGGCCGCGGCGTCGACGTCCGCCGCCTTGGTGGCGATGACCCAGACGTCACAGCTCCCGGCATCGCTCGGGACGCGTCCGACGTGGAGGTTGTCGACGACGAAGCTGCCACTGGCTCCCGAGACAGCGAGCCCAGAGTCGGCGATCGCGTCAATGTGCTCCTGCCAGGTGTCGATCGCCCACACCTCGTGCCCGGCTTTGCCGAGGAGGCTGGCATACACCGAGCCCATCGCCCCCGTTCCGACAATTGCGATCTTCATTTCGTCCCTTTGGTAGGCCGCAGGTCACGGGAGCCTTCTCGGGGGCTCCGACGGCCGGGACGCGATTCTACGGGGCCGCGGCCCGAACCTGCGGCCGGACGAAGAGCGGATCGTTCGTCGGGGGCTCAGGCGAAGTAGTGACCCTCGTCGAGGTCGGCCAGCAGTCCGGGCTCCACGGGCTGCCACCCGAGACGTTCCCGCGTCAGCGTGTTCGAGGTCGGATTGTCCACCGACACCAGGCCCCCCAGGAATCCGAAATGGGCGTCGGCCTCCTCGGGGGGGATGCTGCGCACCGGCACGTCGAGATGACGGCCGATGGCGCCGGCGATGTCGCGAAACGGCACGCCCTCGTCGCCCACGCCATGCCAGCGGGTACCCGCGGGCGCGCCCTCGACCACCAGCCTGAAGAGCCGGGCCGCGTCCAGACGGTGTACGCCGGGCCAGCGGGTCGTCCCGTCGCCCACGAAGCCCGACACACCCTTTTCGCGCGCGATCCCGATCAGGATCGGCACGAAGCCGTGGTCACCCACGCCGTGCACGGAGGGCGAGAGGCGAATGGCGGCCGACCGGACCCCGCGTTCGGCCAACGCGATGGCGGTGTTCTCCGACGCCACCCGGGGCATCACTGCGGAGTGGGACACGTCCTCTTCGGTCCCGAAGGCACCTGGTGGAAGGCCGACGTCACCGAGCGCCAGCAGCAGCGTGCCGGTCGTGATGACGAACGGCTTGTCGGAACCCGCCAGCGCCTCCCCGATCGCCTCAATGGCCCGCAGGTCGACAGTGGCGCCGATCGTCATGTCGGAGAAGTCGTGCACGTAACCCAGGTGCACGACGCCGTCGGACGCCGCCGCCCCGCGGCGCAGGCTGTCGAGATCCTCGAGGTCCCCGCGCAGAACCTCGGCACCGGCATCGGTCAGAGCGGCGGCGGCGGCATCGGAGCGGGCGAGACCCACCACCGAGTGTCCGGCACCGAGCAGTTCGGGAACGACGGCGGAACCGATGAAGCCGGACCCGCCGGTAATGAAGAGATGCATGACAAACCTCCAGCTCGTCGGCACTTCCGGACCCGATTGCCCGGGCCAGGGAGTGAGCGATGTCATTCGCTGACATCACTGTATCATTAATGTCAGTCACTGTCATCAAGTACCATTGCGGGCATGGGCCGATGGGAGCCAGACGCACGCGGCCGGCTCGAGAAGGCGGCCATGGAGCTCTACGTCGAGCGTGGGTTCGACGAGACCACGGTGGCGGCCATCGCCAAGCGGGCCGGGCTCACGGAGCGCACCTTCTTCCGCCACTACGCCGACAAACGCGAAGTGCTCTTCGCCGGCGCCGCCCTGCTGCAGCAGCTCTTCGTCACGACGGTGACGGACGCCCCCCCGGACATGCCGCCCGTCGAGGCCGCCATGACCGGTGTCGTGGCAGGCGGTGTCCTCATACAGGAACGCCGGGCCTTTGCCTGCCAGCGCTACGAAATAATTGCGGCGAACACGGAGCTCCAAGAGCGCGAGCTCATCAAGCTGGCGTCGCTGTCGGCAGCACTGGCGGCGACGCTGCGCCGGCGCGGCGTCGGCGAGCACCCCGCCGACCTCGCCGCCGAAGTGGCCATCGCGGTCTTCAAGATCGGCTTCGAGCGCTGGGTCGCCGACCCCGTCCACCTCGACCTGCCCCAGCTCATGCGGGAGTCGCTCGACGAACTCAGGGTGGTGACTGCGGACACAGAGACGGGACGACCAACCACCGTGGCGGCGTCCTAACCGGCCCGCCCGACGTCAGGGAACGAGCAGCACGCGGCCGAAGGCCTGCCGGCTCTCAATGTAGGCATGGGCGCCGGCGGCGTCGGAGAGCGGGAAGGACCGGTCGATGACGACCTTGAGCTCGCCCCGGCCGATGGCCTCGAGGTGGCCGGCGATCATGGCGTGCGGGCGGGGCGACAGCAGCAGCTCGGCACCGAGGAAATAACCAGACAGTGTCTGGTTGTTGCCCCGCATGGTCGAGATGTCGAGGCGCTCGGCCGTGGCCCGACCGGCGTCGCCCACCGTGACGCAGCGCCCCCGGTAGGCCAGGACGTCGATGCTCCCCTGCAGCGTCACGCCGCCGACCGAGTCCACCACCACGTCCACACCCCGCCCGTCGGTCAGGCGACGCGCCTCGGCCACGAAGTCGTGCGTCACGTAGTTGATCCCCTCGTCCAGGCCGAGCTCCTTGAGTCGTTCCAGGCGGTCGTCGCTCGACGCGGTGGACAAGACCCGGGCACCGGCCCGTTTGGCCATCTGAATGGCCGCGATGCCGACGCCGCCCGCCCCGGCATGGATCAGCGCGGTCTCGCCCGCCTGCAAGTGGCCGAATTCGAAGAGGCAGTCGTCGGCGGTGCCGAAAGGAACGGGCACGCACGCCGCGTCGTCGGTGGAGACGGTGTCGGGGATCTTCCAGGCGAATCCCTCCGGTGTGGCCCGACGCTCTGCGTGCGAGCCGTCCAGCCCCACCGTGACGGCGCGGTCCCCCACGGCGAAGCGCTGCACGGCGGCACCGACTGCGGCCACCGTCCCCGCAGCCTGATAGCCGACGATGTGCGGCACCCGTGCCAGCTCGCCCCCCAACCGGTTGAGGGTATCGCCGCCCTCAATGCTGACGGCCTCGACGTCAATCAGGACGTCGCCCGGGCCAACGGAGGGATCCGGCACCTCCTCGTAGCGAAAGACGTCAGGGGCTCCGGTCTCGTAGTACACCGCTGCTTTCATGACTGGACATACTCCTTCATCCGGACGCGCGTCGTCCGTTGGGCGGACCACCTGGAGGTCTGCGGCAACTGGGTGGCGATCCTGCCCGATACGGTCGTGGCCGACCACGGTGGAAAGGAGTCCCATGAGCGACGAGACCGGGCCACTCGCACTGGTGATCGGTGGCGGGTCGGGCATCGGCGCCGCACTGGCCGACGCCTATCGGGCCCAGGGCACCACCACGGTGACGTGGGACATTGACGGCTCCCGCGACGTCACCTGCGACGTAAGGGAACCTGATGCCATCGACGATGCCGTGGGTCTGACCCGGATGCGCTGGGGCGTCCCGACCTCGGTCACGGTCACCGCGGGCATCGGCCACTCCGGACTGCTGGCCGAGACGGAACCGGACGCCTTCGACCGGGTCATGCGCGTCAACGCCCGCGGCCCGTGGCTGTGCATGCGAGCCTGGCTCGGCGCCATGCAGGAGCAGCGGACGGCCGGCTCGTTCGTCGCCGTGTCGAGCGTCAGCGCGCGTCTGGTCGACCGCAACATGGGCATCTACTGCGCGTCCAAGGCTGCCCTTTCAATGCTCGTCCAGGTTGCCGCCGCCGAATGGGGCGATCTCGGCATCAGGGTCAACGCCATTGCGCCCGGCGTGACGCGCACGCCCATGCTGGGGCGGGGGCCGGCAGTGACCGTCGAGGGCTCGCCGTGGTTGGCCGGCGTGGCCGAACGCACGGCGCTGGGCCGGCTCGGTGAGCCCGAGGACATTGCGCGGGCGATCATCGCCCTGCACGCCATGGAGTGGGTGACGGGCCAGGTGCTCGAGTGCGACGGCGGACTGTCGTTGCACAGCCCGATCGACTCCTACGGAGCGGTGCTGGGAGAGCGACCCTCCAAGGAGAGTCGCTGAGAACCCGTTGTCAGGTCAGGTCGACGAACCGGCCTGCACGCGCAGCCCATCGCACACAATGGTGAGCAGGTCGCAGGTCGGCGCAGCGCCGGCATGGGCCGTCGCCTGACAGGTCGCCCCCACGAGTGAGAGCACCGCCAGCGGCGTCACGTCCGACCGCACGGCGCCGACAGCCTGCGCCCGCTCCAACAGCACACCGATGGCATCGCGCAGGCCGTCCTTGACCGCGACGGCTGCTTCCTCGAACTCCAGCCCCGCCCCCATGACGGCAACCATCAGGTCGCGCTTGGCCGCGCCTTCCTCGACGACGTGCTCCAAGAAATCGAAGAACGCGGCCTTGGGATCGTCGGCGTGAGCCAACGCCTGGGCGTCGACGGTCAGGGCGGACAGCCGGTCGAGCAGGACGGCCTCGCAGAGCTTCTCCTTGGTCGGGAAGTGGCGGTAGAGCGTGCCCACCCCCACGCCGGCCTTCTCGGCGATCAGGTCGACCGGGACCTCGATCCCCTCGACGGCGAAGACATTCTCGGCGGCTTCGAGGATCCGGGCCCGGTTGCGCTGCGCGTCGGCCCGCAGGGGCCGTGCGGCGGCGGACGGCCCGTCACGCCTCACTTCTGGCTTTTCAGCTCGGTCCACAGAAATCTCTCCTCCCCCGTTGACAAACGGAACTCAGGTTCCGTATAGTCTAAGTGGAACCAGAACTCCGATTCCGATTGTAGGTCATCCCCACCGGAAAAACTAGACCCTTCCAGGTCAGTGCGGCGGGGTGGGATGCACGGAACGGACCTCGTTGGACATGGAGAGCACTATGACCTCGATTCTTGACACCCCAGACCTGGCCACGGCGCCCGACCTCGACCCCAAGCGCTTCCGGGCCCTGGCCATTATTGCGGTGGCCCAGCTCATGGTGGTGCTGGACGCCTCGGTGGTGATCATCGCCCTGCCGTCGGCCCAGAAGGCCCTGCACATTTCGACGGCCAACCGCCAGTGGATGCTGACGGCCTACACCCTCTCCTTCGCCGGGCTCCTGCTCCTCGGCGGCCGGATCGCCGACTACTTCGGGCGAAAGCGGATGTTCGTGATCAGCCTGGTGGGCTTCGCCGGCGCCTCGGCCCTGGGTGGTCTGGCGCAGAACTCGGCCATGCTCTTCAGCGCCCGCGCCCTGCAGGGCGCCTTCGCCGCCGTCATGGCACCCGCCGCACTCTCCTTGCTCACCGTGGCCTTCACCGAGCCCAAGGAGCGGGCCCGCGCCTTCGCCGTCTACGGCGGCATTGCCGGCGGGGGCGCCGCCATCGGCCTCATCCTCGGTGGTTTCCTGACCGAGTTCGCCTCGTGGCGCTGGACCCTCCTCATCAACGTGCCGATCGCCATTGTGGCGGCCGTGGCGGCCTTCCGCTACGTCACCGAGAGCCGCGCCTCGGCCAACCACGGCTACGACCTGCCCGGTGCCGTGACGGTGACCGGCGGCCTGCTCGCCCTCGTCTACGGGTTCACCAAGGCCGGCACCGACGGCTGGACTTCGTCCACCACCGTCACGTTCTTCGCCGTCGCCGCCGTGCTCCTCGTGGCCTTCGTCCTCATTGAGCAGCGCGTGGCCCATCCCCTCCTCCCCCTGCGCGTCGTCCTGGAGCGCAGTCGAGGCGGGTCCTTCCTGGCCTCGTTGCTCGTCGGCGTGGCCATGTTGGGCACGTTCCTCTCGCTGACGTACTACTTCCAGGGCACCTTGCACTACTCCGCCCTGAAGTCGGGCTTCGCCTTCGTGCCCTTCTCGCTCGGCATCATCACGGGCGCCACCTTGGCCAGCCGGTTCCTCCCACGGTTCGGACCGCGGGCTGTCATGACCGGCGGCCTTCTGCTGGGCATGGCCGGCCTGGCCCTCTTCACCACGCTCGACGTGCACTCCGCCTACATCAGCGTCGTCCTGCCCGCCGAGGTGATCGTGAGCCTCGGTATGGGCCTGTCCTTCGTGTCCATGAGCAGCACCGCCCTGGTCGGGGTGAATCCGGCCGACGCCGGTGTGGCCAGCGCGCTGGTCAACGCCACGCAGCAGACCGGCGGCACCTTGGGCGCTGCCCTGATCAACACCATCGCCACCAGCGCCACGGTGTCGTACGTGGCGGCGCACGGCAAGTCGGTGGCCTCGCTCACGGCCGGTTCCATTCACGGTTACACCACGGCCTTCACCTTCAGCGCCATTGTGTTGGCGGTGGCCGCCGTCAGCGCCTTCACCCTCGTCCGGCAGGGCCGTCCCTCGGCCGAAGAAGCGGATCTGGCCGAGGATGAGGCGCTGGTGCTGGCGGCGTCGCTCTGAGCGAAGCCGACCAGGCCGGCCGGCCGCTTCGGGGGCGCGTCGGCCCGGCGTGGACCGCTATTCGCTGATGATCTCTATGGCGTACTCGGGGCAGTTGGCCACGGCGAGCCGGGCCTTCTCCTCGAGTTCGGGCGGGATCTCGTCCAAGAGGACCGAGGCCTGCCCGTAGTCGTCGACATCGAAGATTTCGGGCGCCAAGCCGTAGCAGCGGGCGTGGCCTTGGCACTTCTCGGAGTCGACTCGGATCTTCATGGGAATACCACCGGTAGAATACGTGGTCCCCGCACCTGTCCGCCCGCCCAGGTGGTCTCCTGGCCCTCGGCCAGCGAGAATTCCGGAATGCAGGCCATCCACTCCTCCAATGCGACCTGCAGTTCCATGCGGGCCAGGTTCGACCCGGCGCAGCGGTGGATCCCCGAGCCGAAGGCCACATGGCGGTTGTGGGCCCGGTCGAGCCGGACCACGTCGGGCTGCTCGAATGCGGCGGGGTCACGGTTGGCCGCCGGGAAGTTCATCAGGACCTTGTCGCCCGCTTTCATGGGGCACCCGTGGTACTCAATGTCCTCGGTCACCTCGCGGGCCATCGTCACCGGCGCGTAGGCCCGCAGGAGCTCCTCGACGGCGGTCGCCATGAGCTCGGGCTCTGCGGCCAGGCGCCTGCGGTCCTCGGGGTGGGCGGCCAGGTGCCACAGCGACGAGCCGATGGCGCTCCACGTCGTGTCGACGCCGGCAATCAGGACCAACGCGGCCATGCCGAGCACGATCCCGTCGTCGACCGGCTGGCCGTCCACCTCCGTCGTGAGCAACTCGCTCAAGAGGTCGTCACCCGGGTGCCGGCGCCGGTCCTCCAGCTGTCCCAAGAAGTAATTGAGAAGGCCTTCGCCCCCGCGCTGGCGCCGCTCGGGATCGTCGGCGAACTCGAGCACGTCGCGCACCCAGCCGGTGAAGGTGTCGGACAGGTCGGGGGAGACACCGAGGATGCGGGCGATGACCCGGACCGGGATCTGCTGTGCATAGTCGGCCGCGGCATCGGCGTGGCCCCTGTCGGCGAACTGTTCGAGCAGCCCGCGACAGAGCTCCCGCGTCAAGGGCACGTAGCTGTCCACCCGCTTGTGCGAGAACCACGGCAGCAGGAGCCGTCGGGTCCAGGTGTGCAGCGGCGGGTCCGCCGAAATCGGCGGCAGGCCGTACTGGAGGTCGGGCCCGTCGAAATTGGCATTGGGATCCTCGTCCTCGTCGCCGGGGATGACCGCCACCTTGTGCGAACTGAAGTGCGCGATGTCGTGGGCGATATCGGTGACGTCGTCGTAGCGGGTGGGCAACCAACTGCTCTTGCGACGGTCGGTGTGCGCAATCGGGCAACTGGCGCGCAGGTCGTCCCAAATGCTGAACGGGTCACTGACGTAACGCGGGTCGAGCACGTCGAAGTCGGTCGCCCAGTCCTGCACGGGTGCAATGTGTGCCATGAGGCCCCCTTTACTGCTCTCCGATTCACCCTAGTGCCGGGGGTGTCGGAGGCGGACCCGCGGATTCTGACCGCGTCCTCAGCGGCCCCGCAGGCCGGCCACACACCGGTCGCGCACGCTGCTGGCACGGCAGATCGCCGGGTGACACGCAGAGCAGGAGCGCAGAGGACATGACAGGCACGACAGCGCAGACGCCCTCCGACCACAACGGGAGCGGGCTCCCTCGGCCACACCGGGGCTCGCGATGGCGATGGTCCCGACCCCACCGGGCGCTGGCCGTCGGCGGCGTCCTGGCCGCCGTGCTCGGCATCGGCGTGGCCACCGGTGCCGGGGCCGGCGCGGCGACCGCGACGTCGGGGAATTCGGGCGCCGGCACGCACGGCCGGCCTCCGGCGGGCATGGTCCGGCCCACCGTCTCCGGCAAGATCACCGCGTTGAGCGGCGACACCATCACGGTGGAGACCAACGCCAAGGGCTCGGTCACTGTCGTCTACTCGTCGAGCACCACGTTCAAGGCGAACGGCGGCGCGGGCGGAGGCACCACATCGAGCTCGTCTGCGCTCAAGGTCGGCGACTTCATCGGCGTCACCGGCACCAAGAACAGCGACGGATCCGTGACCGCCACCACCGTCATGATCGGCCAACCGACGCCGATGGGCAAGGGCGGTCCCGGCGCGATGGGCCGAGGTGGACCCGGTGGGACGGGCAAGGGTGGCAAGCCACCATCAGGTGCGGGCGGGCCGGGGGCGTGACCGGCCGCCCTCCCCTCACGCCCCGTGAAAGTCCGGATCGCGTCGTTCCGCCGCGGCGCGCACGCCTTCGGCGAAGTCGGCCGTGTCACGCAGCCGGGCCTGCTCGGCACACTCGTGCTCCATAGCCAGCCGGGCTTCCTCGACGAGGCCGCGGCGCAGCGTGGCCCGGATGGAGCGGACGGCGAGGGGTCCCGCCGCGGCCAGCTCGTCGGCGTAGGCGGCGGCCTGCGCCAGCAGGTCGTCCTCGTCGACCAGGCGATCGCACAAGCCGAGGGCCAGCGCCTGCTCGCCTCCGACGCGTCGCCCGGTGAGGAGAAGATCCGCCGCCGCCTGGCGGCCGACGGCGGCCGGCAACGTCACCGTGAGCGCGAAGCCGTGGTGGAAACCCAGTCGCGCGAAGTTGGCGCTGAAGCGGCTCTGTGCCGTTGCCACGCGGAAGTCGGCGGAAAGGGCCAACCCGCAGCCACCACCGATGGCGGCACCCTGCACGGCGGCCACCACGGGCAACGGGGCGGCGAAGAGGCGCAGCGCGGCCCGGTACAGCGCAGCAATGTCCTGGCCGGCGTTACCGGCGAAGTCCAGTCCGGCACAGAAGTGCCTGCCCTTGGAGGCCAGCACAATCGCCCGGCACCAGCCCGATCCGTCCAGCGCTTCGTAGGCGGCGGCGATGTCCTCAATGAGGCCGGTGTCGAAGTAGTTGTTGGGCGGCCGCTCCAGCGTGACGACCCCGACGTACGCGCCGTGCTGTTCCACCGTGACGTCGCTCCCGCTCATGGCGTGTCGTCGTCCGAAGCGATGTCCTCCAGGCTGCGCCAGTAGATCACCGCGTCCTCACCGTCGACCGCACTGGGAATCCGTCCCAGCTCTTCGAAGCCGAGCCGGTGGTACATGGCGCGGGCCGGGTTGGAATCGAACACGAGGTTGAACATCATGGCGTCGAAACCGAGGCGGCGCGCCACGCGCAACGAGTGCTCCACCAGTGACCGCCCGACGCCCGTCCCCCTGTAGGGGGCCAGCACGAAATACCCCGCGTTGGCGATGTGGGAGGCCCGGCCGACGAAGTTGGGCTTGATGTACGACGCACCCACCAGGTAACCGCCGAAGCACGCCACCGAGACGGCCGACGCGTGGTCGATCCAGTAGTCGTCGAACTCCTCCCGGGTCACGGGTGCCCGTTGAGGGAATCCCTCGCCCGCGCCGACAATGCGGCTGAACGCCGTGTACAGATCGTCGTAGTCGTCGACCACGGCCTGGCGGATCTCTACCGGCATCGCACCCACGGTAGTGGGGGCCACCAAGGAACCGACCGACCGCAGCGCACGGTGACGGCAGGTCGTTACGTGTTGGCGCCGAACCCCGACGATCCGATACCGGGCCGTACCGCCTCAATGGGGTCGCGCAGGTCGTCGATGTACCCGAGCGCGTAGGCCCCTCGGTCGTAGCCCATCAGCCGCAACAGGTCAGTGGGGAGCGTCTCGGCCACCTCACGTGGCACCGAGAGGTACTGGTTCTCCTCCTGGCGCAGCCAGGCCACGTTGTAGGTGATGTTGAGGCCGAGGCGGACGTTGTCGGAACGGTTGGCCCCGCCGCCGTGGTACACGCTCCCCGAGTAGAAGAGCACCGAGCCGCGGGCCATGGCGGCCGGCTCGGTGTCGTCGGGGCCGAAGCTGAGCCTGTCTTCTTTCAGATTGCTGCCCACCACGACGCGGGTGGCGCCGTTCTCCTCGGTGAAGTCGGTCAGCGCCCAGATGGTGTTGCACTGGACCTCGTAACCGGCGGGGAAGGGGAAGAAGTCGAAGGCCCACTGGTCCCGGTGAATGGGCTGGGGCGCCGCCCCCGGGCCGATGGCGATGGCCTGCGTCAGGTGCAGCTGCATGTTGGTGGCGTGCCCCAGGAATGTGCGGGCCGTGCGGAGCGCCAGCGGATCCATCACCAGCTCCCGGCAGCTGGGCGAGCGGGCGATGAGCGAGCCGGTGCGGCGGGTGTGGTCTCCGCTGAAGGCGTCCGGCCCGGTCGGGGTGGCGTCGAGGTAGGGGCGGAGCTCGGACTCGATGCGCTCCAACAGCGCCTCGGGCGCCACCGCATCGACGATGACGGCACCGTCACGCCCGATCAGCGCGGCGACGTCGTCCGGGCCGGCACCGGCGGCAAGGTGGGCGATGGGCACGGGCCCATCCTTCCCAACGGCCGCCGACGCGGCAACTCGTTCAGGGCCCGAGCCGGGTTCCTACGGGCCGGGGAAGACGGCCCGAAGTGTCGCCAGCAGTCCGGCGTCGCCGGTCACGACGGGCGTGTGGTCCGCGTCGAGCCGGCCGTACACCAACCGGCTCAGCGCCTCGGCGGGCAGTTCGAGGTCGGGTGACTGGCCGGGCTCCCCGGCCGTCAGCTCCACCCCCTCGTTCGACAGGCGCAGCACCATGTCACGCACGGGATCGGTGGTGCGGACAGCGATGGTGCGGTCCTGGCCGTCGGACCGGCCGCTGAAGCGGGCGATGAGAGAGAGGTTGTCGACGATGACCGCCACCGCGTCCTCGGGCACGACGGCGTCGTCGTCGAGGGCCACCGCGATGTCCCACGTGTGGAAGGCGTGCTCGTTGAGGCGCAAGCCGAACAGGTCGTTGAAGCCCAGGCTCATCGGACCCATGGAGAAGCGCAACCCCGCTCGCTCGTCCTCGGGCACCGCGTCGAGCGCCTGCATCAGGGCTTCGTCGGCCACCAGGGCGTCGTCGGCCTGGGCCCGCGGCGTCTTGGCATTCCACTCGTCCCAGACCGACTGGTTGAAGTCGTCCGGTGTGGGGGTGCCGGCCCGGGCGTCGTCGAGGCTCCGGTGTGCGATGACCGCACCCGAACCGAGGTGGGACAGGACTTGGGCGACCGACCATGCATCGCAGTACGACGGTGACACCAGCTGTTCGTCGTCCAACCCACTGACGAGCACATGCAAGCGATCGGCTGAGGCGCGTAGCGCGCCGACGGGATTCTCCATGGCTCGGGTCTACCCGCCCGCCGCCCGCGCCGACGCGAGGGCGCGCATCCACCAGGCCAGGTCGTCGGCCAGCATGTCGAGCCTGGGCTCCAGCGGCGCCAGGGGCGAGAGGTCGGCCGGATCGGCGGCCTGGCGGAAGGCGATGAACACCTCGGGCAGCACGTGGACGGCGTGACGCAGCGGTGCCATCTCGAACTCGACCGCCACCGCCCGCAACTGCTCGATCGCCCGCGCCCCGCCGGTGTTCCCCCACCCGACGTAGGCGACAGGCTTGCGGCGCCACTCGACGAACGTCGAATCGAGCGCATTCTTGAGCACGGCGGGGTAGCCGTGGTTGTACTCGGCGGTGAGGATCACGTAGCCGTCCGCCCGGTCGATGACCCGTGAGAAGCGGACGACCGCCTCGTCGGTGTAGTCGCGCCCGGTCTTGGCGGGCGAGTCGGCGTCGAAGAAGGGCAGCGGGTGGTCCCGCAGGTCGACCAGCTCGACCTCGAAGGCAGGGTGCTGCTCCAGGCGGCCCATGACCCAGGCCGCCACCCGTTCGCTGAACCTTCCCTCCCGGGTGGTCCCGTTGATGACCTGCAAGAGCACGAGCGCCGTCCTGTCGGTTGTCTGGTGCGATTGTCTGGTGCGGCAGAAAGGTGGTCCCCGCCAGGCGGAACGGTAGCAGAACCCGTCGGGTGTTTAACTTGACAGCTAACTAACTCTATGGTTAACTACGGTTCCATGACCAACCAGACCGATGCCACGCTGAATGCATCCTTCGCCGCGCTGGCGGACCCCACCCGGCGCGCCATCGTGAGTCGCCTGGCCCGCGGCGATGCCACGGTGACCGAGCTGGCCGCCCCGTTCGCCATGTCGCTGCCGGGGATCTCCAAGCATCTCAAGGTGTTGGAGCGCAGCGGCCTTATTTCGCGGCGGCGCGACGCCCAGTTCCGGCCCTGCCACCTGGAGGCCGGCGCGCTCGACGGCGCACTGGACTGGATCACGACGAACCGTCGCCTGTGGGACGAGCGCCTCGACAAGCTCGACACCTTGCTGGCCGATCTGCAACCGACCAAGAAGCGATCGGGGCCGGCCCGTGGCTGAGCACGCAGAGCTGCACTTCAGTCGGACGTTCGAGGCGCCACGCGAGCTCGTCTTCGCCTGCATGACCGACGCCGACCATCTCACCCATTTCTGGGGACCGGCGGGGATCAGCGCCCCCCGGGACCGCATGACCGTCGACGCCCGGCCGGGCGGTGCCTTCACGACCGTGATGGTGAACGACGCCGACGGGAGTGAGTACCCGACCAACGCCGTGTTCGACGAGGTGCGCCCACCCGAGCTGCTGATCTGGACCGAGTCCCACACGGGAATGCGGGTGCGCTCCGAATTTTTCGCCCTCGGCCCCGACCGCACCGAGGTCCGGATCCACCAGACCTTCGTCCCCGAGGCCTTCCTGGCGCCCGAGGTCCAGGCCGGGTTCTCGTCTTCGCTCGACCGTTTCGCCGCGTATCTTGCCGGGCTCGCCGCATGAGAATGGCGCGCATGGCGCAGCGTTACGGGGTGGGAGCCACCCCCGACCCGTCCCGCCAGCGCAGCCAGGCCTGGTAGCCGCCGGCCAGGTCGCTCGCCCCGGCGAAGCCCAGCTGGCGCAGCGAATCCGCCGCGAAGCTCGAGGCGTAGCCCTCCGAGCACACCACGACGACGGGCTGCTCGTAGCTGTGGACCTCGGGCAAGGCGTGCTCCCCGGTCAGGTCGAAACGCCACTCGAGCACGTTGCGCTCCACAATGAGCCCGAAGCCGAGCTCGCCCTCGGCGGCACGTTGGGCGGCAGGCCTGATGTCGACGACGAGCGCATTCTCGGCCCGGAGCCGGTCGAGCTCCTCCGGCTCGACCCGTTGAATGCGGCTGCGGGCTTCGGCCAGGAGATCGTCGGTGCTGCGAGCGGTCACCGGACGATCACCGCGAGGCTGCCGCCACGCCGCCTCTCAGCACCTCGGTGCCGCGCGTCTGCAGCGCGTCCTCGAACTCGCCACTGCCGTCGTCGGACCACGCCACCTCTCGTACCACAAGCTGCTCGCCGGCCATCTCGTAGAAGCTCATGGACGTCAGCGCCGGGCTGTAGACGTGCAGGCTGAGGGCATGGTGCGCTGACTCGTTCGTCACATCGTGCACGTGGCCGGCACCGAAGCCGAGGGTCGCCCCGGCCTGCAGCTCGTGGCGCACCAGGGCGAGCCGACCCGTGTCGTCGCGCCACGGCACCGCTTCGACCAGGGTGCCGCTGATCACGCTCACCGCGCCCGTCGAGTTGCCGTGGTCGTGGAGTTCCACTTTGCCGCCGCTGGGCCAGGCGATGAGCCAGGCGTCGAAATCCGGGGTCCGGGCCATCAGCCGCCATTCCCGGCGCCCGGTGTCGAGCGCTCCCGGCCAGTGCACCGCCGGGGCGAGGCGGCTGGCTATCTCCTCGGGGTTGACCTTGGTGCGTCGCGACGGGACGAGGGCGGCGACCGGAGGAACCATTCGGGAGAGGCTAGACACTAAACCTGACTAAGTCAATCGTATTTAGAGGCTTATAGCCTCCGTCCCTGGCCCGGGCCGCAGGAACGGCCAAGATTGCGGCGATGCCACTCCCACCCTGGGCGCAGGCCGCAAGACCACGGCCCGTCATTCCGACATGAAGTTCATGGGAACCACCGTGCCCGCAGGCACCGGCATCGCCGGCGATCTGACGTCCGACGATCTGACGTCCGTCCCGGGCGACGTGGGCCACACCTCGTGGAGCCAGCGGGCCCGCTCCCTCGTGCTCGGACCGCACGGCGGTGGCACGACCCGGCGACGGGCCTCCGACGCCGTGCGGGTCGGCATCGCCGCCGTGCTGCTGGTGATCTGCGTCCCCCTGGTGGACGCCAACACGTCGGTGGAGATCCACCTCACCGAGCTGGTCACTCCCCCGCCGTCAGGCATCCGGTGGCTGATCACGGCCATCTGGTTCGTCGGCTCACTCGGCGTCACCGCGGCCCTGGTCCTCCTCGGCCTTCTCGTCCCGCGGTTGCAGGCCGTTCGGCAGATGGCGGCCGCCGGTCTGGCCGCCGTGCTCGTCTGCCTTCTCCTCGACGCGCTGCTGGGCCCGGCGGGAGGTCGCCCGCCCGTCCCGGAGTTCGCCGGCTTCGACCCACGTTTCCCGATCATCCAACTCGCCATCGCCACCGCGGTGGCGCTCGCCGGGGTGCCGTACCTCAGTCGCCCGATGCACCGCATTGTGGTCGGCGCCGTGGCGCTGGCCGGGCTCTGCGCGGTGGTCGGCTCCTACGGGCTTCCCCTCGGCGTCATTGCCGCGGTGATCGTCGGCTGGGGCACGGCGGCCGCGTCCCACCTCGCCCTGGGCGCGCCGAACGGACTCCCGTCGGCGTCGGAGGTGACGGCGGCCGTACGCGACCTTCAGGTCGAGGTGCACGGGCTGCGTCCCACGACCCACCAGGAATGGGGCGTGGCCTCCTTCGCCGGCACCGATGCCGAGGGCGACCCGATTGAGCTGGCGGTCTACGGACGCGACGCCGCCGACGCCCAGTGGCTGCGCAAAGTCTGGCGGTTCTGCATCTACCGCGACTCGGGGCCCACGCTCGTCCTCAACCGGCTGCAGCAGGTGGAGCACGAGGCCTACCTGACCCTCCTGGCGGCGCATGCCGGCACCAGGGTCCCCGAGATTGTGGCGGCCGGGCGGTGCGGTCCGGCCCACGACGCCGCGCTCGTCACCCGCCTGCCCGCGGGACGCCGACTCTCCGACGTGGAAGCCGTCGACGTCGCCGATGACGACGTCGACGGCTTCCTGCGCTCGGTCCTGGTCCTCCGCAAGGCCGGGATCTCGCACGGTGGCCTGAGTCCGGACACCGTGCTCATCACCGACCGGGGCCCACTGCTGCGCGACTTTCGGCGGGCCTCCTCGTCGGCACCGGTCACGCGCACCGACCGCGATCTGGCCGCCGCGGTGGCCGCGGTTGCCGTCGTTGTCGGCACCGAGCGCGCCGTCGCCGCCACCTGTCGTGTCCTGGACACCGAGACGATCCGGGCCGTCCTGACGCGCTTGCAGCGCTCCACGCTCGACGCCGAGACCGAACGCATGGCCCGTGCGCAGAAGGGGTTCCTCAAGACGCTGCGCGAGTCGCTCGCCACCGCGTCCGGGCTCGAGGTGCCGAAGCTGGTAGAGGCCAAGCGGATCAGCTGGCCCAACCTGTTGATGGTGGTCGGCAGCCTCGTCGGCCTCTGGCTGATCATCGGCGTCCTGACCGATGCGGCGGGCTCGCTGAGCGTCATCCGCGGTGCCGCATGGGGCTGGGTGGCGGCGGCCTTCGTGCTGGGACAACTCCCCGTGGTCACAGGCGCCTGGGCCCTGACCGGCGCGGTCATGGCACCGCTGCCCTTCGGGCGCTGCGTCGCCCTGGAGACCTCCAACATGTTCACGTCGTTCGTAGGCGGGGATGCCGCCGTCTTCGGGGTCCGCGTGCGCTTCTTCCAGCGCCAGGGCCTGGACGCGCCGACGGCCATCAGCTCGGGGGCGATCGCCGGCACGGCCAGCTGGGTGGTCAAGGGCGCGCTGTTCTTGCTGTGCCTCCCCTTCGCCTGGGACGACTTCCACAAGCCGGCCGCCGGAGCGAGCGGGAGTCACCAGGGCCTCGTGTGGATCATCCTCATCGTCATTCTGGTGGTGGCCGTCCTCGTGGCCGTCGTGACCTTCGTCCCCCGGGTGCGGCGGCTGGCCAACGAGAAGGCCCGCCCGCACCTGGTGACGATCTGGAAGGACGTCAAGGGCATCGCGGTGGAACCGCGCAAGATCGCCTACGTGCTGGGAGGGTCCCTCGGCAGCCAGGTCCTCATCGCGCTGTGCCTCGGGGCCTCCCTCCACTCGGTGGGCGAGCACGCCAGCTTCGCCACCCTCATTGTGGTGCTGACCCTGGCCGCCATGATCGGTGGCGCCGTCCCGGTCCCGGGTGGTGCCGGAGTCATTGAGGTGGGGCTCATCGCCGGGCTGAGTGCCGCCGGTATTCCGCAGGACCAGGCCGTGGCGGCCGTCCTGATCGAGCGCTTCTGCACGGCGTACCTGCCGCCGATCTGGGGCTGGGCCACCCTCGTCTGGTTGCGCCGCAGCGACTACGTCTGACCGCCGCGCTCCCCGCGCCAGTGCCGAAGGAGGCGGGTCAGCTCGTCCAGCCGTCGCTGGCGGGGCTCGTCGTGACAGTCCCCGGCCCACCACCGGTGGCGGTGATGCCCGTCAGCGCCGGCATGGAGAAGTACGTGTCGGCACACGCCAACGGGGCCGACAAGCTCATGAAGGCGTCGTTGCTCAGCGTCACCACCAGCGGGTTGTTGGCCTGGCCGCTGGCGGCCACGGTCAACGGCGTGGTGAGGGTGTGGCTGCTCCCGCTCGTCGCGGTGGAGAAGTTCCACGTCACAAGGCTCGGTGTCGTGGACAAGCAACCGGCTTGGGTCGTGGTCAACGCGTTCGACGTGTACCCGGTGGCGTACGTGGTGTTCGTCGGCAGTTGCACGGCCGTGATGGTCACCGGAAAGGGGTTGGCATTGGCGATGCTCACCACGACATCGCCGGGATCACCCGGATTGAGCAGGTTGCCCGGGGCCGCACTGGACGTCGCCGTGATCGTCAGCTTGGAGATGGTGGCCGACTGCGCCTCACCCGACGAGTTGCTCGTCAGGCCGACGACCCAGTTGGTCGCCGCGTAGGCGGCCACCCCCACCAGGACCATGCCAAGCGTGACAGAGATGCCTTTGGTCAGCCACGAGAATGTCCGGCTCTTTGCTGTCGACAACGCTTCTCGCCCCGTACGTCTTGCTCCGTGCTGCATCCGACGCACGCAAGCGTGGCAGAAAACAGCCTGGGAAGGGACTGAGCGGACTGGTGCATCACGCCCACAGGCCGAGCACAGCGGGCCTTACGAGGATGC